>ERZ834694.3122-NODE-3122-length-10058-cov-3.080576_pt1 | contig 10058 bp, 10 predicted proteins | sample MGYA00519691_ERZ834694 | MGnify/ENA primary metagenome ERZ834694 (study PRJEB31850, sample SAMEA3708758) | human gut metagenome | biome: human gut; feature: human-associated habitat; material: faeces | place: China | collected 2014 ... | reverse complement strand
GAGGGAGACAAGTATCAGGAAATGCAGGAACTCTTTGTGGCATACGAAAAAGTCAAAGATGCAGACAATAAGGATGAGGCAGCCTATCGTCTGCGCAAGCAGGTGGGAAAAGTCTTTTATGAACTGTACTGGGACTGCTTTTTACAGGCAGTGGAGGGCAGGAAAAAGATCACGCCGGTCATGGAGATGTTTTTCAATTTTGCCTATATTGATCAGGGCTTTTTAGGCGAGGACAAGACCAGCGAACTTTACCAGTTGTCAGCCCATCTGGATATGTGTGCTTCCGACCATGTCTTTACCATTTTCCGTTGGCTGCGGGCAGTCTACGAGGGAGAAAAGGAGCCGTCCAAGAACGAGTTTGATATGGACTATACGGCTTATCTCAATGATGGTCTGCGCCGGGGCGAGTGGACAAAAGAGGAAGTGGCAAGGAGAAAGCAGGATCAAAAGGCAAAGGCACGCTATGAACTGGAAAATATGTTTACATCCGTCAACCGTGTGACCTATGGTAATATCACCATGTTCTCACCGGTTCTTTGCGAAAAAGATCTCTTTAACAGCTTAGATAAAATGGTCGTGACGGCAGATCGGATCGAGGATGCCTTTAACACGGTACGAAAGATAGATTATTCCCTCTTTTACCGTCCGATGCTGCCAAGGACCGGGACAAGTGATCTCATCAAAAATGAGATGGTCATGGAGGAGATCCTGCCGGATGTCATCCTCATGCCAAATGCCGGCACCAGAGCCATGATGTGGCAGGAGACGGCAAGTGTCAGGAACGATACACCGGCGCGCTTTATGATACCGATCTTTACCGCAGTGGATCTACAGGAGGCTATCTTAGAAAATTGTGGCAGATACCGCTGGGAGATGTGCCGAAAGATCCAGGGTGTGCGCTGGAATGATATCCGCGAACGGTCGCTGACAAGCGATTACTATGATTATCTGCAGTTCTACCGCAAGAACCGGGAATTGTCCGCAGAGACCAAAGACCAGATCAAGGGGGCTTTGGCCAGGGCAAAGAACAATTTCCGGGAGATCTTTGTCAAGGATTATCAGAACTGGATCAAATATGAGGCAAAGGGCGGCTTCCGTCTCAACCGTTATGTGCGCCAGATCATGTTTACCTATTGTCCGTTTTCCAAGGCATATCGTGCAGACCTAAAGACCAATCCTATGTTTGCGGATGCGATAGGTAAATTGGAAACAAACAATGCCAGAAATTACAAACGCCTGCAAGGCTTATATGAAAAGTATAAACGCGAGGGTGGTACGATCACACCGGAACTCCGTGAAAATCTGAATTTTTATCAGATGTAGAAAAATAGCAGAAAATGAGAAGTCTTATGACAGCAGAAAACCTGTTGTCGTAAGACTTCTTTTAGTTTTCAGGTCATCTTCACATAGTCATCACTTTGCCTTTTTAGAATAAAAGCAGATAAGGAGGTAGGGCATATGATCCAAAAAGTCTTTAACCGTTACGAAAAGAAATATCTGCTGGATCAAAAGACATATGAGGTCTTTAAAAAGGAACTGGATGTCTATATGGCAGAGGATTCTACCTATTTTTTGGAGATCAAGAAAAAATATAACGGACTGGTCAATAAAAGACGGATCCCCTTATCTAGGGAAGAAGCCAAAAAGTATCTGGAAGAAGGAGATGCGCCAAAAGAAACCGGTCAGATCTATCGGGAAGTGGATTACTTTTTTACCCATTATGGGATCCGACCAAAGCGCTATATCGCTTATGACAGGCTGGCACCGGGCTATTATCTGATGGAAGTAAAGATCTCAGATGCCATGCCAAAATGGTTCGTGGATCTTTTATCCAAATATGGCATTTACAATACATCATTTTCAAAATATGGCATGGACCAGTGGAGAGACTTACACTGTGACTGTGGACGGCACAGAAGACCAGACCTTTACGGTAGATTCTATGGTGATCTCTGCCGGAGGAAGCGTTGGTACCATGGGCGGCGGACCTATGGACGGACAGGATATGAACGGCGATATGGGTGGCGGACCACAGGGTGATATGAGCCAGAATGGCGATATGCCACAGATGGGACAGGGCGGTCCTGCCCAGGGAGGCGGCAATATGCAGCCTCCACAGGATGCCAAGACCAATTAAGAGTCGAAAGACGGATTGAACATATAGTAGTTTTTGGAGTCCAGATGATCGCAGACGATGCGCATGGCTTCACCGAAACGCTGGAAGTGAACGATCTCACGGGCACGAAGGAAGCGGATCGGATCTACAATATCGGGATCTTTTACCATACGAAGAATATTATCATAGGTGGTGCGGGCTTTTTGCTCCGCCGCCATGTCTTCGTATAGATCGGCAATGGTATCGCCGGTCGATTGGAAGGTATCTGCGGAAAATGGTGTGCCGGAGGCAGCCTGCGGATAGACACCTAAGGTATGGTCTACAAAGTATTTATCATAACCGCTGGCCTTGATCTCCTCCGGGGACAGACCGTCAGTCAACTGGTAGACGATGGTGGAGACCATTTCCAGATGGCCGAGTTCTTCTACCGCGATATCAGTCAAAAGCCCCGCAACCTCACGATAAGGCATGGTATATCGCTGGGACAGATAACGGAGGGAGGCTCCGAGTTCGCCGTCGGGACCACCATACTGGCTGATGATGATGGCGGCAGCCTGCGGGTTTGTCTGCTTGATATGAATGGGATATTGTAATCTTTTCTCGTATTGAAACATTAGTTGGCACTCCTTTCCCATGGATTTTTTGACAGTCCCCAAGTCCACATATTCTCCGGATGTGCTGTAGACAGTGTCAGTGGCTCGTAGACCTCAGCGTATTCTTTTAGGGCCTTTTGATAGAGAGACTGGTAATGGTTAAAATGATCCATTGCCGCCTCGTCGAAAGGATGCGTATCTAAATACTCGGTCAGATCCACGAGCATCATGCTGACCATGTCGATCCAATAGAGCAGTTGTTCCTGACTGCGATTTTGCATCATGAGCGTATTCTCCTTCCGTCAAATGGTTTGTTGAGTTCCGGAAAGATGGTACCGACCTTCAGTGCCTTATCTGGTTCGTACAAGTTGGACAGATATTGCCAGGGAACGTAGCCCATGGCAACAGCGAAGTTCTCCAGACTGCCGGGATGCATCTTTGCACGGCAGGAGGGATGATCTTGATTTTGTCTTTGCTTCATTCGCAAATCCTTTCTGCATGATTCATTCTTTAGCATATGAAATAATTAAGAAAAGGTGCTAGATTGATGTAAGAGAAGGGCAGATGGTAGAGGTGCTGGTATTTTCCCAAGCAGAGGAAGTAGAACTGGTATGTAATGGACAAGCGGTTGCCCGAAAAAGAGTCGATGGCGTAACATGCAGTCAGGAAATGCCAAATGCTGTATTGTTTGAACTTCCATACCATCCGGGAATACTCACAGCGATCAGTTATAAAGACGGACAGAAAGTATCGGAGGAGATTTCAGCGCAGAGATCCAAGTGCAGATCGGATAAAATAAATTGCAGGTTTTGCCATCTCCTGTTTGACAAAACCTGCCAACTTTCCTATGATGTATTAGATAGAAATTGTTAGATGAGGAAGGTTTTAAAATGAGCAAAGTAAGAACAAGATTTGCACCGAGTCCGACAGGACGCATGCATGTGGGCAATCTTCGTACCGCATTATATGCATATTTGATCGCAAAGCATGAGGGCGGAGATTTTATTCTCCGTATTGAAGATACAGATCAGGAGAGATATGTAGAGGGAGCGGTAGATATCATCTATCGTACCTTGAAAAGTACCGGACTGATCCATGACGAGGGGCCGGACAAGGATGGCGGCGTTGGACCATATGTCCAGAGCGAACGTCAGGCACAGGGTATTTATTTAAAGTATGCCAAGGAACTGATCGACAAGGGCGAGGCATATTACTGTTTCTGCGATCAGGAGAGATTAGACAGTTTAAAGCAGACGGTTGCCGGCAAAGAGATCTCCATTTATGACAAGCATTGCCTGTCCTTATCAAAGGAAGAGATCGAGGCCAATCTGGCTGCCGGTAAGCCATATGTCATCCGTCAGAACAACCCGAGAACAGGCACAACCACTTTTGAAGATGAGATCTATGGCGACATTACCGTAGACAATGCAGAATTGGACGACATGATCCTGATCAAGTCGGACGGCTATCCAACCTACAATTTTGCCAATGTTGTAGACGATCATCTGATGGGGATCACCCATGTAGTTCGCGGAAATGAGTATTTATCATCTTCTCCGAAGTATAACCGCCTGTATGAGGCATTTGGCTGGGAAGTGCCAATCTATGTGCACTGTCCGCTGATCACCAATGAGGAACATCAGAAACTCAGCAAGCGAAGCGGTCATTCTTCTTATGAGGATCTTTTAGACCAGGGATTTTTGACCGAAGCCATCATCAACTTTGTGGCACTTTTGGGCTGGAGCCCGGTAGACAATCAGGAGATCTTCTCTTTAGAGGAACTGGTAAAGGTATTTGATTATCACCATATGAGCAAGTCCCCGGCTGTTTTTGATACGGTAAAACTGCGCTGGATGAATGGCGAGTATTTGAAAGCCATGGATTTTGACAAGTTCTACGAGATGGCTGAGCCGTATATCCGTCAGGTCATCACCAAGGACTATGATCTTAAGAAGATCGCAGCCATGGTAAAGACAAGGATCGAGGTATTCCCGGATATCGCAGATCATATCGATTTCTTTGAGGCAGTACCGGAATACGATATTTCCATGTACGCTCACAAGAAAATGAAGACAAGCCCGGAATCTTCCCTTACGGTCTTGCAGGAGATCCTTCCGGTATTGGAAGCATTGGATGATTATTCCAATGATGCAATCTATGCATGCATCCGTGATTTCGTAGCGGAGAAGGGCTACAAAAATGGTTATGTATTATGGCCGATCCGTACAGCGGTTTCCGGCAAACAGATGACTCCGGGTGGCGCAACCGAGATCATGGAAGTCATCGGCAAAGAGGAATCATTAGCAAGGATCCGTGTAGCGATCGAAAAGTTGCAGAGAGAAATCTAAAATCTATATAAGGTCTGAGGAAAAGTAAAGAAGAGTAGTAAGGAGTCCATATGCTGAGTCCATCGCAAGAGGAAGCAGTATGTCATGGTAGCGGTCCCTGTCTGACCCTGGCCGGTCCGGGCAGTGGCAAGACCTATGTGCTTACCAGACGTATCCAACATCTTATTACAAAAGGAGGCGTTCCACCGGAACAGATCCTTGTGATCACTTTTACCAAGGCCGCAGCACTGGAAATGAAGGAACGTTTCATAGGACTGATGGGGCAGGAGTACCCGGTCGTCTTTGGAACGTTCCATTCTGTTTTTTACGGCATGCTCAGGCGGGAACCGGGCTTTCGGACATATCGCCTGCTGGATCATAAGAGCAAGCAGGCAATCTTAAAAGAGACGGCTTATGTGGTGAAGATGTCCTGTGCAGAAGACGATCTTTTGCATATGGAACAGGAGATCTCCTATATCAAAAATACCATGGTCGCTTTAGCCGAGTATGCATCCCCTTATTTTCCCAATGAAAAGATCATAAAATTGTATGAACATTATGAAGCGAGAAAAGAGGTTTATCACCTTTTGGATTATGATGACCTTTTGGTAAAGACCAGGGAACTTCTTTACAAAGATCCATCCTTCCTTTCCAAATGGCAGAAGCGTTTTTCCTATCTTTTGCTGGATGAAGTGCAGGATATGAATGCCCTGCAATTTGAGATCATCCGTCTTTTAGCACTGCCGGACAACAACCTTTTTGCTGTCGGGGATGATGACCAGTCCATTTATGGATTTCGCGGTGCCAGACCGGATCTCATGTTTTCTTTTGAAAACTATTATCCGGGGGTAAAGATCTTACAATTACGGGATAATTACCGGTGCAAAGCCCGAATCTTACAGGCATCCCTTGCCCTGATCTCCCACAATGAAATTCGTTTTACAAAAGAGATTCTGGGACAGAAGGAGGGGAAGGGCAATTTAGAGGTCGTGTCGCTTGCGGATAAAAAGGCGGAGACCGCATACCTGATGCAAATACTAAAGCAGCAGAGAACAGGAGGGAAAAACTGGGAAGATATGGCGGTCTTATATCGCAATCACGCCCAGATTGGATCCGTCATCGAGGCATTGCAGGATGAAAAGATTCCTTTTTATGTCAAGGATGCTGTGCCAAATCCCTACAAGCACTTTGTTATGTTAGACCTGATCGCCTATCTGCGTTTGGGCTCCCCGCTTTTGCACCGCCCGGATCTGTTCCGCATCATGAATCGGCCGGATCGTTTTTTACAGCGGGCAAGTGTGACGCGGGAATGGACGACCTTTGAGGCATGGAAGCATTTTTATCAGGATCAGCCCGGAATGCAGAGGACAATAGAAAAACTGGAAGGGGACATCAACTTCATGCGCAGCCTGTCCGGTCCGGCGGCGATCACCTTCATCTGCAAAAGGCTGGGCTATGAGGCTTTTCTTAAAAAGCAGGCGAGGGATGATGCGGAATACCAAAAGTGGCAGGAGAGCATTGGTCTATTAAAAGAGACAGCAAAAAATGCGAAAACGACCGGGCAGATCATAGAGCAGTGGGAGATAGAAAGAGACGCCATAGACCGCATCAATCAGGAAAAATCTCTGGATAAAGAGGGAAAGGTAGGACTATACACCCTGCACGGAGCCAAGGGCTTAGAGTTTGATACAGTTTTTATTTTAGATTGCAACGAGACCATCCTGCCGTCCAAAAAGGCGGATAGCAGGGAAAAGATCGAGGAGGAGCGCAGACTTTTTTATGTGGGGATGACCCGGGCAAAAGAAAACCTCTATCTGCTTGCCATCCGGCAGGAACAGGGCAAAAAAATGCACCCTTCCCGTTTCCTAAAGGAAATAGAAAAGGTGCAGACATAACTTAGTCCATGTCGTCAAATTCAGCCTCATCTAAGAGTTCGTCGAAGCGTTCTTCCACAGCCTCGTACTCCTCATCAGATTGGATATTTTCTAAGGCAGGTGTACCATCTTCTGCTTCGTGATAACGATAGATATAAACAGTATCGTCTGTGACTTCCTTGCCGTTTTCCTCATAAGGAAGAAGGGCGATGTAATCCTGATCCTTGACATCAAAGATGGTCAGGATCTCACAGGTCACCTCAGAACCGTCATCCATTTCGATGGTCACTACCACATCATCATCATTTTCATCTACCGGAAAAACTTCGTCTTTTGCCATAACCGTCTCCTTTTCTTGTTTTTTGTATGATATCTTATAGAAACAAACAAGATTATACGAAAGGATTTGGAAAAAAGCAACATTTCAAGTATAATGAATAGAGATTTTTGAGAGTTTTAAGCAAGCGTAAGAAGGGGCATATGAAAATAAGAATCGGAGATTTTGAAAGTTATGGTACAAAAGAAACAGCAGACGGCATGATGTTTACCTTTTTTGTAAGAGAGGACCAGCCTTGCGCCATCTGTTTGTATGACCGTAGATCCAAGAAACTGATCCAAACAATAGATTTGTCCGAGGCATATCGGATCGGACAGGTCTATTCGGTAGAGATCTTGGGTAAGCATTGGGAACGCTGCTGTTATCGGATCCGGTGTGGGGAGCACTTTTTTGTTGATGCCTATGCCAGAAGCATTGTAGGGCGTGAAAAGTGGAAGGATGCATCGCGCATCGGAGCAGATGACGGTCTATATGGCGGCTTTGTATCCGGTGGGCAGGAGATTGCAGCACCCCGGCATTTTATTGAGGCGGGGGATATGGTCATGTATAAGTTACATATGCGTGGCTTTACCATGCAGCATGGCTATAAGGCATCCGAAAAGGGCAATGATGCCGGACTGATCGCCGGACTTCCTTATCTGCAGAGACTTGGAGTGACATCCATAGAATTTCAGCCCATCTACGAATTTGAAGAAGTCTTTTGTGAAAAGAAAACGCTTCTGGACGAAAAGGGAATCAGCCACACCCGGTGGCAGACATTGGATAAGACCAATTACTGGGGCTATGGCAATGCTTATTATTTTGCACCAAAGGCATCCTATTTTGGCGGCCGACATGCCGTAGAGCGGTGCCGGGTTATGATCCAAAAGATCCACGAAGCGGGCATGGAAGTGATTCTGGAAATGGCATTTGCATCAGAGGTTTCCCAGGACATGATGCTGGATTGTCTCTGGTATTGGGTAAGATATTATGGCGTGGATGGTTTCCACCTGCTGGGCTGTAATATCCCGATCAAGCGGATCGCAGGATCCTATCGTTTCCGTCATACCAAGATCTTTTGCGAAAACCTGCCGGAGGAGATCTTGCAGGAACAAAAAGGGAAAAAACACATCTTTTTGTATAAAGATGATTTTCAATATGTAGGCCGTCAATTACAAAATCACATGCAGGGGTCTATGGTGCAGTTTACCAATTATTTGCGCAGACAGAATGTCTCCTATGGATTTGTCAATTATATGGCGAATACGACAGGTTTTACCCTGCTGGATTCCTACAGTTATGGGGAAAAGCACAACCGGGACAACGGCGAGGAAAACCGAGACGGTAACAATTTTAATTGTAGTTTTAATTACGGCGCAGAGGGTGCGACCAAGAACAAACAGATCCAGAAGATGCGCTTCCAACAGGTCAAAAACGGATTATGTATGACCTTTTTATCACAGGCAGTACCGCTTCTTGTGGGCGGGGATGAGTGCCTCAATTCCCAGGAGGGCAATAACAATCCTTATTGTCAGGACAATCGCATTGGCTGGGTACAGTATCAGAACCGGTCTTCGGATGCCAAGGCGTTAGGCATTTTTGTAAAAAATCTGATCGCTTTCCGAAAAGAACACCGCGTGCTGCGACAGGAAAATGCCATGTGTTTTAACGATTACAAGCATCTGGGCATGCCGGATCTGTCTTATCATGGTGCAGAACCATGGCTCATGCAGGTTGGGGATGAGCAAAAAGCCATTGGCATCCTTTATGCCGGAGCCTATGCAGGGGAAGCAGAAGATGTCTATGTGGCATATAATTTTCATTATGAAAGGGCAAGGATCGCCTTGCCGCGTCTGTCGCAGGAAAAACGCTGGATGCAGGTCATGAATACGGCTGATCATATAGGGCAGACCTTTGAGCCGGTCGCTTTAGAGGAGCAGGGACATGTGGAGGTGGCACCGCAATCCATCAGTATTTTGATTTCTTGCGCGGAGCAGGGAAAGGAGTATAATGAAAGCGTTAGAGCACTTTAAGACGATCACCCATCACAGACATCTGGTCATGGGCTATTGTTTTAAATTAGGTTTATATAAACAGGGACTTTTGCATGATCTGTCCAAGTATGCCCCGGTCGAGTTTTTAGTCGGCTGCCGCTACTATCAGGGCGACCGCAGTCCCAACAATGCGGAGCGGGAAGCCACAGGCGTATCGATGGCATGGCTGCATCACAAAGGACGCAACAAACATCATTTTGAATACTGGATCGACTATAGCCTAAATCCCGGGGAAGGCATGGTCGGTATGGAAATGCCGACACAGTATGTCGTTGAGATGTTTGTCGACCGGATTGCTGCCAGCCGCAATTATATGAAAGATGCCTATACGGATGCCAGTGCACTGGAGTATTATAAGAAGGGATGCCATAAATACATCATGCATCCAAAGACAGCGGAATTATTGGAAAAACTGCTTGTCATGCTAGCAGAAAAGGGCGAGGAAGAAACATTTTCTTATGTGAGACATCAAGTTTTGCATAATGCATAGATTTTATAGAAAAGAGAGGAAGGATAAAATGGAAAAAGAGAAAAAGGTATTATACAGTGGAATGCAGGCAACAGGAACTTTGACTTTGGGCAACTACTTGGGAGCACTCAAGAACTGGATCAGCCTTTGCGATGATTACGAATGTTTTTATGGTGTCATGGATCTGCATTCTTTGACGGTACGTCAGAATCCGACAGAATTTCGTCAGAATGCCAGAAAATTATATGCCCTCTATGTGGCAGCCGGTCTTGATCCGGAGAAGAACTGCATCTATTATCAGTCCCATGT
>ERZ834694.3116-NODE-3116-length-10078-cov-3.300110_pt1 | contig 10078 bp, 7 predicted proteins | sample MGYA00519691_ERZ834694 | MGnify/ENA primary metagenome ERZ834694 (study PRJEB31850, sample SAMEA3708758) | human gut metagenome | biome: human gut; feature: human-associated habitat; material: faeces | place: China | collected 2014 ... | reverse complement strand
TTTTGATCAATACGATCAAGCAGGATGTCGGCACGGTGGAAAGCAATCATATTGGACTGCGCAGCAGTCAGAAGATGGTAGAACTCCACAAGGGACAGATGCATGTCTACCATGAAAAACAGCAGTTCCGCGTCCATATCCTCCTGCCGGTTATCAGCATTTCAACTCCGCAGTCCTAAGTGGCTCTCAGACAGTTGCGGGCATTTTATACTGCAGGCTGGCGGCAGCCATGATGTGTTGATGGAACGAGGAGGATTCTATGCAGAGATATATAACAGTCAGTTTGAGCAGGTATCCTAAAGGAGAGGACAGAGACTTTTGAAATTACTCATTATACTGATGGAGATACTTTGCTACAAGATTATCGTGCGCAATTCGTGGCTACGCAGTGGATGCTTTTGATTACATATTAAAACCGATTTCCTAACCCTCTACACAATCACCCGCAAGACAAAGTCATTTCCATCCACTGCAAATTGGCAGTTTCCACCTGCTTTTTCTGCAATGTAGCGGATGCTCTTGGTGCCAAAACCATGTCCAAACTTTTTGCTTTGTGGCATGCCATCTTTGATTTCAGGCAAAGTGGCACAAGGATTTTTGATGGAAATGAGCAGCTTCTCATCGTGCATGCGCATATGGAGTGTAATGATGCGCTGCTCGATGGGAAGTTCAGATACAGCGTGCATCGCATTTTCCAAACCATTGGATAAAATTGCAGTCACATCCACATCGGATAGTGGCAGAGTATTTGGGATTTGTATGGTATGTTCGAGGCGGATATCCTGCTTTTTTAAGAGATCGTCCTGGGCAGATAAAACGGTATTGACCAGTTCATTGGTGCAGTATTTCTGGATTGCCATTTGATCGGAAGTAGACACGAGCTCATGGATATAGTTCAGTGCATCCTCTTTTTTGTCGTTTTCAATCATGGAAGAAATGGCAAGAAGAAAATGACGCATATCGTGTCGCATGATGGAGACAGACTGTTGCGCCTGATGCAAGGTGACGAGATCTTTTTGAGACTGGTCGCGCATAAGTTCCATCAACTGGTTTTGATGCAGGGTTTCCTGTTGCTCTTCGTATTGTTTGAAATATAAAAAGAGAAAGAGCAGATAGGTGGTACAGAGAACAAAACCTAAAAACTCAACGACAACTTTGCTTCCAGAATATAGAAGTGATGTATAGACGTTCGTTGCATAGTCAAAAATATAATAGACAAAGGGAATGATCCCCAAAATGGCAAGTGATTCTGTTGATTTTTCCAAGAGCCTTGCTGTTGCATCTGATACATGCAGCAGTAAAAATAAGAAAACCGTCACAGTCACAACGATGCGGATAGCATAATAGCACCATTGTTCGTGGGTCAGTGTAAGAAAAGCTATGCCAACCCAGTTACTAATCTGACAACAGAGATAAGCCGTCAGAACGGAAATGGCTGCTACCAGAGGGCGATATTTATAATATAAGACCAGTAAGAGAATCAAAGGCAGATGTACAATCAAAGGATAGAGCTCCCTCGTCATGGCTTCGCCTAAAAATAGAAACGCACCGAGATAAAGCAGCCCGGTTGCACAGGAAAATCCAAATAACCGCAGGATATTAGAGCGTTTCATCACAATGCCGAGAAAGGCAGCGGAGAGGTAAACGCCAAAAAGTAATGTAGTCGCATTGTGGGTAAGTTGCAGTATTCCTAAAATCATACAATAATCTCCATAAAAAATCATTCAGCAAACAGGGTTGAAAAATAAGCTTCTTTGAACGCTTTTCCGTATCCTCGGGCAATCGGAATGGTCTGCCCGGATCGTGTTGTGACTTCGTTATTGTTAAAATGATTCACATTGGGCAAATAAACCAGGTAGGAACGATGGCATTTGAAGAAACCATCTGTGTTCAAAAGCTGTTGTTCAAAGTGGTTCAGTGGCTCTGAAACTTCTAAAATCTGCCCGGAACAAAGATGAAAGAGAACGCGTTTGTTCTGGGCTTCTATATATTCAATATCGTGAAAATATTGTTTCTGATAGCCAAAGGCTGTTTTTAAAATCAGATGCTTTGGCTCTTCGTCATATTGTATGGCAAGTTCATTTAATTCTTTTGATAATTTCTCCTGTGATACGGGCTTGAGGATATATCCCAGTGCCCTTACTTCATAAGATTCTAAGGCAAATTCCGGCGATGATGTCAAAAATATAATCTGAACAGCACGGTCGTGCTGACGCAGTTTGCGGGCAGTATCCATCCCATTCAACAGAGGCATAATGATATCAAGAAAAATGATATCCATATGACAGTCCTTGTGTGCTTCGATGAGAGCATCACCATTGTCATAGGTAAAAATCTGAACCGCATGTCCGGTGTTGGCAGACCATGTTTCTATGTATGTTTTTGTCTTGTTTAAAAAGATGGGACTGTCGTCACAAACGGCAATCCGTAAGCTTGTCCGTGCCAGCATTTTATAGTTCCCTCAAAAAATGATCTATCAGTGATAGTTCTATCTTAGTATATGTAAATTTCTTTTTCAATGACAGCGATTGCATTTCACACCCTAAAAACGACACTTCGCGCTGAGCGAAATTTTCAGCCTTAAAATTCGGTATGATAGATACAAGATATGGTGGCTATTACAATGTTTGACACCAGTGAAACGGAGGAGAACGCTTATGAAGTTGAAAAAGTTATTCGGAAAAATACTTGGCGCAGGTTTATGCATGGGCATGTTGCTTGGATGTATGCCTGGCGGGGCATTACAGGTGAAGGCGGCTACGCAGCCGAATTATCTGACTTTTACGGCAGAGGAGGCTGGATCGACCCTGTCATTCACATGGAACACAGAAGAAAGTGTGGAGATTAGCAAAGATAGTGGTAAGAATTGGTCGACTTACGCGAAAGGAACAAAAATTATCTTAGCCAAGGTAGACGACAGTGTGCAATTTAGAGGAGAACTTACCAAACTTAATATAAATACTTATATAAACCCAGCTTTTACCATGACGGGAAAAATCGCTGCGTCTGGCAGTATAACTAGTCTTAAAGATGGAAATGGTGGCAATCCTGATACAGTAGCATCTCGCTTTGGCGGCATGTTTATGAATTGCGATAGTCTTACACAAGCCCCGGAATTACCATCAACACAAGTAGGAAGTAATGGATATGCGTGTATGTTTCAGAATTGTAAGAAGTTGGTCGCAGCGCCGGAATTACCAGCGACAACGCTGGGATATAATGCTTATTTGAGTATGTTTAATGGATGCACGAATATGAAAACAGGACCAGACAAGTTACCGGCAACAACTCTGGATGACGGGTGTTACTCTAATATGTTTCAAGATTGTATATCCCTAACAAAAGCTCCAGAACTGTCAGCAACGACATTGCAACGGCAGTGCTATTTTGGCATGTTTCAGGGATGTACATCGCTACAACAAATCCCAAATTTGCCAGCTACAAAATTAGCGCTAGATTGTTATAGATGTATGTTTAAGGATTGTAAGAGTTTGTCCATGACGAGTACAAAGGATAGTGGTCACACGATAGCATGGACATTACCAAATGCTACAGTATTGGGACAAAATTGGAACACAGATATGTTTCAGGGGTGTACAAATGTAAATATTGGAACTCCACAGCTGAACAAGACATATTACCAACTGTGTCGCCACGATTATGGTACGGGTGATAAATGTATCTATTGTGGAGAAGCAAAACCAAAGACGTATAGTGTGACGCTCATTGCAGGAGAAGGATTAACGCGTTATCAATATCATGGCGCAGAACAGCAGACCAATTTGTTGGGAGCAATGGAGCCGGTATATTATACCGCAGACGATGACCACTATATTCAAGATGATTACCCAACGATTACAAAAAATGGCATTACGGTGGCAAGATATGTCTTGGATGGTTGGGGACCGGTTATCATTGTAAATGGAACGCCTACGGCTGATACTTCAATTACATTGCCGCCAGCACTAGCACGCAATGTAACGCCAAACCCAGAACCGAACCCGAAACCAACACCGAATCCGAAACCAACACCGAATCCAGAACCAACACCGAATCCGGAACCGACGCCGAATCCAACGCCAGCTCCAACTCCTGAAAAGCCGGTAATGAAGGATGGAGATAACGGACAGCATGTTATAGGCAAGGCGGAGGCACTTACCTTCCGTTCTAGTGCGCCACTCAACGAATTTGTAGCTGTATTGGTCGATGGCGTAATAGTGGATCCGTCCAATTATGACGTGTCGGAAGGTAGTACGATTGTACGTCTGAAACAGTCTTTCCTAGATACGCTATCTAAGGGAAGCCATACGATTGCTATTCAATCAATCGGCGGAACAGCAACGGCAAACTTTTCAGTTACAGCATCTTCTAATAGTGGAAATACTGGCTCTGCCACAACACCAACACCTTCTGCTCCGACAGCAGGCATTACAAATGTCCAGCCAAATGGTGGAACGCCGGCAGCACCGAAAACAACAGTAAATGCCAAGGCACCGGTAACGGGAGAAACTTCACCGGTATCATGTGTGGTACTTGCCCTCATTATTGTTGGTGGATTTGCACTTTTGATTGCAGAACTTCGCAGAAGTCGACAGATGCAAAAGAAGCACTAAAATTGTTGATAAAAAGTAAATAAGATATTAAAATCTGGGACGTTCCTTTTGCCACAAGGAGCGTCCCTTTTGTCATAAGGAGTGTCCCTTTGGCTTATAAAAAAGTAATTTTGTAATAAATACAGACATATGTGGCATAAACGACGCATAGTAATTATGTATGAAATTAATGGACATAATTTGTGCAATATGACATTTTTACACAATCGTGGCATTATGTGTCGAAAAAGCGCATAGATTATGATAAACTTTAAATAATCTTTTTATAAACTTCTTATAAAGGGCTATGCATAAGTAAAGTAAGGGAGACAGCAAATGAATACAGACAAGATTGATGCCAAGATCCTTGCCGTTGCCGGTAAGGGTGGCGTTGGTAAGACCTCGCTTGCAGCAGTTATGGTCAAACTCTTGGTGGCAGCCTATCCGGATAAGCGGATCCTTGCCATTGATGCAGACCCGGCTGTTGGCTTGTCTACCGCCTTGGGTGTGGACGTGAAACTCACGGTAGACGATATCCGCAAAGAGGTGGTTGCAAACGCAGAGGACGGCAACGCTAAGGCGGCAATTGAATTATTAGGAGAAGCCAGATACCGTATTTTCGACGCGCTCGTCGAGATGGATGGCTTTTCTTTTATTGCTATCGGAAGACCGGAGGCAGCAGGCTGCTATTGCAAGATCAATAGTTACCTGAAAGAAGTTATTGGTCTTTTGGCAGAGAATTATGATTATATCGTGATCGACGGCGAGGCGGGGATCGAGCAGATCAACCGTCGTGTCATGGAAAAGGTGACACACCTCATGCTGATCACAGACTCTTCCAAGAAGGGGACACAGGTCGTAAAGACCATCAAGCAGGTAGCAGACGAACTCGTTATGTACGACAAGGTCGGCGTGATCGCAAACCGCCTTCCGAATTTAGACGTCAAACAGTACATGGACGTGGGCGATATCCCGGTACTTTCCTACATATTATCGGATGCCTCTTTGGCAGAGTTCGATCTCAAGGGAGAGAGCGTATTTTATTTGGATGATGATGCGGCAATCGTCAGGGGAGCCAAGGAAGCTCTGATCGGTATAGGAATCTTAGAAGCGTAAAGGAGGGCAAGCGTGAAAGACTTAAAGCACTTATATTATTTTGAAAAGTTATTGGAAGATGCCAATAACGAACTTGTGCGTCAGGCACAGGACGAGGGTCTTAAGTGTATCGCAACGACTTGCGAGAATGTACCGGAACCACTCTTAAATCTTCCGGGCACATTTTCGGTAAGACTTCGTGCACCGCGTACAGGCTCTATGGAGATGGCTACTTACTACATGACAAGTTTCTTGTGCGAGTACAGTAGAGCACTTTTGGAGAGAGCCATTGAGGGCGGCTACAACTTCGTAGATGGTATCGTGACACCGGACGGCTGTACCATGATGAATCGTTGCGTAGAGAACATGGAACTGCTTAAGACCATGGGTCAGGGCAAGGACGGATTTTTCTGGGAATACATGGAGATTCCACAGAAAAACGATGACAATGCGCTGGAAATGTATACCTTACAGTGCCGCAACCATATCTTAAAGCCTCTGGCAGAAAAATATGGTATCGACACATCCGATGAGGCGATCCGTGCAGCAGTAGATCAGCATAATGAAGTATGCCGTCTGATCCGTCAGATCGGAGACTTCCGTAAGGAAGCCAATCCGCGCGTGACAGGCTATGAGTTCCACATCCTTACCATGGCAAGTTACGTGGCACCAAAGCATCTGATCCTAGACAAACTCCGCGAGACCTTGGAGGAGATCAAGACCAGGGAGCCGGATGCGGCTGACAAGTACCGTGCTCGTGTTGTTTTTGTCGGCTCTGAGGTGGATGATGTTGATGTCATCAAACTGGTAGAAGAATCCGGCGCTTATGTATGTGCAGACCGTTTCTGCTACGGATCTTTGCCGGGACGTGATGAGATCATCCTAAATGACGAGGAAGACGTGGTAAAACAGATCTGCCGTCAGGTGCAGGGCAGAGCACAGTGCCCGCGTTATTGGGATATGGCAAAGATGACTGGCAGACGTGATTACGTTGCAGATCTTGCCAAGGAATACGGCGCAGACGGTATTATCTACGAACAGATGAAGTTCTGTGATCCATGGGCTTATGAGCGTATGATCGGTACGATCGTGCTCCGTGATGAGCACGGCTATCCGGTACTTGCTGTGGATCGTCCATATTCCATTGGCTCTTCCGGTCAGATGCGCACACGTGTGCAGGCATTCGTAGAGAGCATTGAGATCAAGAAGATTCAAGGAGGTAAGAAATAATGGCAAAAGAAGTAGGCGCAGAAGCGCTGGGTAGATTTTTTACCGATGGAAAAGTACGAAGCAGACGTGAGTGGCGTGGATTCAAAGATACCTTTTATGATTACACACGTTGGCTTTATATTATGAAGCAGTTGGCAGGCTTTATCATCAAACCTAGAAATATCAAAGCCATGTTCCGTTACCGCTGGATGGCAAACTATCTGGCAGTACCGATGATGGTAGATAAGCATACACAGGGACTGCGTGGACCATACCTTCGTATGTGCCATTTAGAGCAGGATCTGGTCGTTTATGACGTAGCAAAACTTCTCGACAATCTTTTCCGCGGCGACCGCCGCATCGGCAATGATGAGGAGTTTTCCAAGAAGGTCGTTTTGGTAGATGAGAACGAAATGACAGCCGTTATGATGGGATTTCCTACCTTGAAGGGACTTTCCCGTGAGACGCCGTCCACCTATGTATCCGTTCTTCTGAACCAAACAGCAGCCCTTCATTATATTGATGTGGCACAGGAATACGGACTTGCCGGTGATGTTTGTCCGATGCCGGAGGCAGAACTTGGCGTTTCCATTGATGATGATGCACCGATCCTTGGTGCCTGCGCCGTACAGTGTAATACGACCTGTGACGGTTCCCTTATGAGTAACGGTGGTATTGCTAAGCGTCTGGAATTAGAAGACGGTATCCCGATCTTCCAGTTGGCAGCCCCGATGCGCCACAGAGAGGACGACGTACAGGATTACGCAGCACAGGAGATCAAGAATTGTATCGCCTTTATCGAAGAAAAGACAGGCGAGAAATGGGATTGGTCTTACTACTTTGAGTGTGCAAAGCGTGTCAATGAGTCTACCAGACACCGTATGGAGTGGCTGGACATGAACAAGACCGATTATCCACAGGTCTTTGGTTCCAACCTTGCGCTTTATACAGAGACCAACTACATGGCTATCTGTGGTAAGGTACCGGAGTTCGTCAATGTAGACCGCAAACTGACCGCACTTGCCAATCAGGCATACAAAGACAAGATGATGATGGCAAGAGAGTATCGTCACCGTGCTATCGTATGGGGCGTACAGTCACACTTTTATATGGACTTTTTGCTCTGGATCTTAAACTGCTGGGGCATCGTTCCGCTGACCGATATGCTTTCCATGGTCAATACCGAAATGATCGCAGAGGAAGATACACCGGAGAACCGCGAAAAGGCATATTATGATATGGCTTGGCTGACAGAGAATATGATCATGAGAAACCGTACCCACGGTGGCTACAAGGTTCTCTTAGACGAACTCTGGGAGTTCTGTGAAGAGTTCAATGCCGATGTGGTCATCCTTTGGGAGCACATGGCATGTAAGGCACTGGATGGTATGCATGGACAGTTCGAGGAAAAGGCAAGAGAAAAAGGTATTCATCTGATCTGGGTAACCCACGATCTGTTCGATCCTCGTATCGTATCCCGTCAGGGTGTTCGTGATCAGGTCAATCGTTATATGAGAACTGTATTTAAGGAAGAACCCCTGGATCCGTCGCTGGAAGTATTGCACGACGAGCATTCATGGTAAAAAGGAGGAACAAGATGAAATATTATGGCGGATGTGATTCCGGATCAACTTATACAAAATGTGTCATCATCGATGAGACAGGAAAGATGGTAGCAGATGTAACACTACGCAGCCGTATCAATGCGGTACTTTCCTGTGAAGAATCCATTGAAAAGGCAGTTGCCCAGGTGCCGGACTTAAAGTCAGCAGATGATCTGGCTTATCTGGTAGGTACCGGATACGGACGTAACAAGGTACCTTCCGCAGACGAGAATATCTCAGAAATCTCCTGTCATGCCATGGGCGTGCATGTAGCAGACCCAAATGTCAAGGCAATCATCGATATCGGCGGACAGGATGTCAAGGGTATTGCCATTGATGCTGACGGAACCGTTTTAAACTTTGCCATGAATGACAAGTGTGCAGCCGGAACCGGACGTTTCTTTGAGGCAATGGCAAAGGCATTTGAAATGGATCTGTCTGAGTTTTCCAAGTTATCTTTGAAGGCAAAGAATGTGATCCCGATCACGGCACAGTGTACCGTATTTGCAGAGTCAGAGGTTATCTCTTTGGTAGGAGAAGGCAAGCCGATGGATGAGATCGCAGCAGGTATCGAGTTATCCGTTGCAAAGCGCTGCTTCGTTATGTCAAAGAAGGCAGGTGCTGTAGATTCCATCACTTTGACCGGTGGATGTGCCAAGAACGACGGCTTGAAGGAAGCCATCGAAAAGGTATTGAATTTGAAAGTCATCGATCTTCCGATCGACCCACAGTTGATGGGAGCACTTGGGGCGGCAGAGTTTGCACGTCAAAAGGGAATGGCTAAGGAAGGAGCGGTTTAATATGGCAACATTTCTTCATGTACTTTTGATCATTGCGATCGTTTTGGTTTGCCTCTTTGTTTTGAGTTTTATCGTATATTTCTTTAACTTGGATATGAAACTTACGGCAGCGATCGAACCGTTGATGTTAAAGCATTACGATAAGATAGAAAGAGACACACATCTATGAGACTTTATGATGAGATTATCAATGACATTCTGACTGACCTTTCAGGTCAGGATGTCGTGAAACTTCCGGTCGGTGACGCTGCAGATCCGATCAGCAGAGACTGGCAGGATGCCGGAAAAGCAATGATGATCTTACAGGCAGATATGGCGTATGAACTGGGCGGGCATAATCTTCCTGCCGTGGGCAATACCTTAGTGACGACGGAGACAGATCTGGTAGGAGAGGATGAGATCATCCTCATAGGAAAAGATCTGCCACAGATCACAGGGGACACCCCATATGCAAGGATCGCCCTGGTACGTGTTGCCGAGGATAGTATTGGAACGGGAGACAAGTTATACAATACCATCCAGAACATCGGCTACTTCCGTTACCACATCTACCCTAAGGGATTTATGCTTCGCGTTTCATCTTCCAATGACAGGGAGAGCGTGCGCGTGGCGGCAGATGCACTGGAACAGGGGCTGAATTTTACGGCGATCGGTAATGCCATGCAAAAGGCACTCCACCTGCACAAGGAAGTCGAGGCAGTAAAGATCATCTTTATCACAGATCCGGGTGCTGATTACGCCGGTCTGCAGGAAGGGCTCAAAAAGACCAAGCAGATCA
>ERZ834694.3114-NODE-3114-length-10082-cov-3.041388_pt1 | contig 10082 bp, 5 predicted proteins | sample MGYA00519691_ERZ834694 | MGnify/ENA primary metagenome ERZ834694 (study PRJEB31850, sample SAMEA3708758) | human gut metagenome | biome: human gut; feature: human-associated habitat; material: faeces | place: China | collected 2014 ... | reverse complement strand
CGGACAGGCCGCAGTATTCGTCCAGATTGATGGAAACCGCCTTCCCGAAATCCAGCTCGCCCTTCTGATACCACTCAACTAAATGGCGGTAGGTGCCGATGGGGGTAGAGCCGGTGGCAAGGCCCAGCACGCTCTTGGGGTTCAGGGACACCTGCGCAGCGATGATGTTCGCAGCCTTCAGGCTCATGTCATCATAATTTTTCGCACGAATCAGTCTCATAGGACCTCCTTCACAAACTTCCGATTTTCCGGTTGTATTTCTCTCACGGACAATTATAAGGGCCGCGCCCGTTCCTGTCAATACGGCGTTCATCTGCCGATACGGCCATTTCTGCGGCGCTTCCCCCTCTTTCCCCGGCTATTGACAAGCTCCGACCTTTCTGCAATACTCATCTTTAGCTGGCGGAGCTTCGGCATCCGCCGGATCGAATGGGAGGAAACATGTTGAAACAAACTGGGTATCCCCGGGAAGCGCCTCTGCTTCCCGCTATTCTTCGCTTTTCCATTCCGCTGATGCTGACGGGGATCTTGCAACTGGCGTACAACACGGCGGATTCCATCATCGTGGGCCGCTATGCGGGCCACGCTTCTCTGGCGGCCGTCGGTTCCACTACCTCTATTATTTTCCTCATCATCACGCTGTTCAACGGCGTTTCCATCGGCGCGAACTACATGGCCGCCCGGGACTTTGGTGCCCAGGATGACAAGGGTCTGTTCCGGACGGTACACTGCGCCGCCTTGCTGAGCGTTATTCTCGGACTGCTGGCCTGCGTGTGCGGGCTTCTGCTCTCCACTCCCCTGCTGCGCTGGGCGGACGCCCCGGAGGACGTTCTGCCTTTGTCGGTGCTGTATCTGCGAATCTACTTCTTAGGCGTCCCCGCTCTGGTGGTCTACAACTTCGGCAGTGCTCTGCTGCGGGCGGTGGGCGACACCTTTTACCCCCTGCTGTTCATGATCGTCTCCGGCGCGCTGAACGTCGCGCTGAATCTGCTGTTAGTGGTGGTTATCCCTTTGGATGTGGCCGGCGTGGCCATTGCCACCTCTGTCTCTCAGCTGCTCTCCGCAGTGCTGGTGACGGTCCGCCTGTGTACCTTCCGGGGACCGTGCCGTCTGGAGCTGCGGAAGATCCGGCTGTATCCGGACCGGACGGGCCAGATGCTGCGGCTGGGCTTCTCTGCCGGGCTGCAGGGCGTTCTCTTCTCCGCCTCAAACGTGATGATCCAGTCTGCCATCAACTCCTTCGGCTCCGTGGTCATGGCGGGCAGCTCCGCCGCCTCCGGCATTGAGAACTTCATCCACACCGCGCTGAATACCTTCTATCAGTCCGCCATCACCTTCACCGGCCAGAGCATCGGGGCCTCCGATCCCCGCCGGGCCGTGCGGGTCTTTCGGATCAATCTGGCCCTGACAACAGGGCTGGGCATTGTGCTGTGCACACTGGCCCAGATCTTTCAGGCGCCCCTGCTGGGACTGTACGTCCAGTCCACCGATCCGGCCTACGACGCGGTCATCGCCGCCGGTGTGGTCCGGGTTCTGGCACTCAGCCGGTTCCAGTGGGTCGGCGGCCTGATGGAAACGGCCTGCGGCACCCTCCGGGGACTGGGCCACTCCATGAATCCCACCGTCACCACCCTCATCGGCGCGTGTCTGCTGCGGGTGGTCTGGCGGTACACCGTGTTTGAAGCGGTGGGCACCGTGGAGAGCATGTACTGGTCCTATCCGGTCAGCTGGCTCCTGACTTTCCTGATCCACTTGATCTATCTGGAGCGTGACCGCCGCAGGCTGATGGTGGAGAACACGGCCGCCCGATAAGCAGCGGCTCCCATTCCGGATTTTTATATTTCTCATAAGAGGAATTGCGTTTTGGCAAAACTGCTTTTTGTGTGTCACGGCATTATTTGCAGAAATCTCTAAAATCCCCTGTAATATCAAGGTTTTTCAGGCTTGAAGGTAGTGCTACTACACCACTGCTACACCAGTGAGTCTCAATGTGACAAAAATTTTGAGATCGAGGTCAAGTTTATAGATAATATCTTACCGGACTTCATTTTCGATGGAGTCCGGATTTCTATATCCAGAAGCAGCATTTCCTGTGTCGGCAAAAAGTACAACAATTTCGTTTTGAATGCTATTGATATTTTTGCCGATGGCATGGTATACTATGTAATAGATTAACGTGGTTTTTTGATGGATTTTATGGTGGAGGATCATGGATGCGATATCTTTCAGTTGCTGAAATAGCGAAAAAATGGGATGTGTCCGAGCGCAGTGTTAGAAATTACTGCGCCCAGGGGCGTGTGAACGGTGCGTTTCTTACCGGCAAGACATGGAACATTTCGGAAAACGCAGAAAAGCCGGAGCGTACCAACAAAAGAAAAGATAAACCGACTACTCTGTTGGATATTCTGAAAGAACAGAAGGCAAGTAAATGTTCCGGTGGGATCTACCATAAAACACAGATCGAATTGACATACAATTCCAACCATATGGAAGGAAGCCGCCTGACACACGATCAAACCCAATATATCTTTGAAACCAACACCATCGGCGTAGAAAAAGAAGTGCTGAATGTGGATGACGTGATCGAAACAGCAAATCACTTCCGCTGCATTGACATGATTATTGATCATGCAAAAGCAGCTCTGACGGAGAAGTTCATCAAAGAACTTCACTTGGTTTTGAAAAACGGCACCAGCGATTCCAGAAAAGATTGGTTTGCTGTTGGCGAGTATAAGAAACTCCCGAATGAAGTCGGCGGCAGAGATACAGCCCTTCCGGAAGAAGTTGCCGATAAAATGAAGGCCTTGCTGACGGAATACAACGCCAAGGAAAAAAAGACTTTTGAGGATATTCTGGACTTCCATGTGAAATTTGAGCAGATTCATCCGTTCCAGGACGGCAACGGTCGTGTGGGCAGATTGATCATGTTTAAGGAGTGTCTGAAATACAATATCGTTCCGTTCATCATTGAGGACGATCTGAAGATGTTCTATTACCGTGGATTGAAGGAATGGAACAATGAAAAAGGCTATCTGACAGATACCTGCCTGACCGTACAGGATAAGTATAAAGCGTATTTGGATTATTTTAGGATTGCATATTAAGCAAGAAGCGAGGTGCAGCTATGTCAGCAGAAAAGAACTGGCAATTTGAACTTGAAGAATCATAAAAAATAAAATCCCATGCAATAAATCGTCCTTTCCGTGCATTACACGGATGACAGGAGATGGAAACCTATGCTCAGTATGCTGATGACAACCGAATATGCTCCGGCAGAGGATCGGCACGAGCTGCAGCAGTTGCTGATCCACATTGCCGGCGGTGAGCGTGAAGCGCTGGCGGAGCTGTATCAGCGCACGAGATCGGCGGTGTACGGCTTAGCGCTGTCGTACCTCAAAAACGCGCAGGACGCGCAGGATCTCACACAGGACGTCTATGTGCAGGTGTGGGATTGCGCGGCGCAGTACCGGCCCACCGGCTCGCCCATGGGCTGGCTGCTGGCCGTATGCCGAAACCTGTGCCTGACGCGCCTGCGGCGGGAGGAACGCCATGCCGCACTCAGTGAGGAGGAATGGGACGCCATTCCCGCGCGGGAGTGCGGACTGGACGCCGACGAGCGTGCGTTGCTGCAAGGCGCATTGGCAAGCCTCGCTGACGAGGAGCGGCGCATCGTGCTGCTCCACGCTGTCACGGGCCTGAAGCACCGGGAGAGCGCGGCGCTTCTTGAGCTGCCGCTTCCCACCGTCCTGTCGAAATATCACAGAGCATTGAAAAAGATGCGCAGCTTTCTGGAAGGAGATGACGCCCGATGACCAATGAAAAAATGGAGCAGAGGCTGGCTGCGGCGCTTGAAAAGACCGCGCCGGATGATGTGAACGGCGTTCTCTCCCGCTGTGAAGAGCGGAAAGGAACGGTAATTCCCATGACAACAAAGAAAACGGCAAATAGAAAATGGACATCGCTCATTGCCGCCTGCCTTGCTGTAATGCTGCTGGGCGGCGGAGGCGTGTTCTACCAGCGAGCGAACGCGGTGGCGTCCGTGGTGTCGCTGGATGTGAACCCGAGCATTGAGCTGAAGGTGAACCGGAGCGAAAAGGTTCTCGTCTGTACGCCGCTCAACGAGGATGCAAAAGCCATCCTTGCGGATATGAGCAATGGAGCTGACCTCAAGGGGGCAAAGCTCGATGTGGCGGTAAATGCCATCGTGGGAAGTCTCGTGCGCAACGGTTATCTCGACAGCATTTCCTCCGCCATCATGATCTCAGTGGAGGACAAGGATACCGCCCGTGCGGAAAAGCTCCAGCGTGAGCTGACCAGCACTGTGGACGGTGTTTTGCAGACGAGCGAAGCAAAGGCCGCCGTCCTGACGCAGACGCTCACGCAGGACGCGGGGCGGGAACAGCAGGCCCGGGAAAACAACATTTCCACCGGAAAAGCGGCGCTGGTGAACTGCGTCCTCGCCATCAACCCGTCGCTCAGGTTTGACGCGCTGGCAAAGCTCTCGGTAGAGGAACTGAAGGATCTCGCGGAAGCGGGCGCGCCTGCCATGCCCATCGGCAAAGCTGCCGCCGCCTATGCCGCGGAGCAGTATGCCGGAACAACGGCGTTGAACTCCGTCACAGCGGAGGTCGATTCCGAACTGGACGAATCTCCCGCCCACTACGAGGTGGAGCTGCACACGGCATGGGGCGAATTTGAGTATCTGGTGGACGCCTACACGGGGAACGTGCTCAGCGGACAGAAGGACTTGCTGACCACCGTTTCCGCTCGGAATGACACGGTAAAGCCCTCCCAGCCCATCAGCCCGCCTGCCCAGTCCTCCCAGCCTGCCCAGCCGTCCGGCAGCGCGGACATCGGTCACGCCAAGGCAAAATCTATTGCCCTGAATCACGCAGGTGTGAGTGAAAATGAAGCGTATGACATGGATATCGAACTGGACGATGAGGATGGAATACTCGTCTACGAGGTCGAGTTCAAGTCCGGCGGCATGGAGTACAGCTACGAGATCAACGCCGCCACCGGCGCGATCCTCAAGCATGAGTCGGAGTTGGATGACTGACGCGCAAAGCACTCCAGTAAAGCATATTTGGATTACTTTCGGATCGTGTATTAGGCAAGCCGATTTTTAAAACATCAACCGCTTACCCGCGGCATACACAGCAGGTGCCGAAGCCGCAAACCCACATCAGAGAATCCGTTTTATAGGTTGAAAGGGACTCCCTTGACCGCTTTTGCAGTCAAGGGAGTCCACTTTACATATATTGCGATCACTTCTCCGCGTACAGCCGCCACAGGAACGTCACGATCTGCGCTCTCGTGCAGCCGCTGCCGGGGCTGAAGGTGGAGCTTGTTGTGCCGTTGGTGATGCCGTTGTCCGTGGCCCACTTCACCGCTTCGGCGTAGTAGGCGTCGGCGGCCACGTCGCTGAAGGCAGGCGCACCGTCGGCGGACGCCTTGGACGCCCGGAACAGGAAGGTCATGCCCTGAGCCCGGGTGCAGGTCGCGTCGGGGGCGAACCGGCCGTCAGCCGTGCCGGTGGTGATACCCTGACTCAGCGCCCAGCGAACGGCCTCCGCATAATAAGCGTCACTGGGAACGTCCGTTAGATCCATGGCGTAGTTCACCACTGGAGCCCGCCACAGGAAGGTGACGATCTGGGCCCGGGTGCAGGGCTGATTGGGACCAAACAGGCCGTCGCCGATGCCGCCGGTGATGCCCTTCTTCTGCGCCCATTTCACAGCTTCGTAGTAATACGCATCGGTGGGAACATCCCGGAAGGGGCTGATCTTCGCTTCCTCCGTGAATGCAGCCTTGACCTCCACCCTTCCGGCGGGCATGATAAAGGTAAATCTGCCATCGCCCTTGTCGGTCAGTTCAAGCTCCTTGCCGTTTTTGTCAAGCACCTTGAGGCTGTCCAGCTCATAGCCCTCGTCCGGTTCCGCCGTGACGGTCACGCGGTCGCCCTGGCTGGCGTTCTTCGGGCTGACGCTCACGCTGCCGTTTTCCGTCTTATCCGGAATTCCGACGGCATAGTGGGGATCAGAGTCATCCCGGCCGGACGAGGGCGAACCTCCGTCCCTCGACCAGTTTGCCGTAACGGTCACGCTGCCGTCCGGCATGGTGAAGATCGTTTCTTCGGCGTTGGGATCATCAAAGACAACATTGCTGCCGGACGTCCAGCCGTTGAAGGTGTAACCGCTGCGGCTGCCTGCGCGGACGGTGACAACGCTTCCCGCCGCATAGCTTCCCGCACCGGAGACATCCGCATAGCTGCCGTTCACAGTGACGGCGTACCGGGTCTGCCGGGTGATCATCGCCATCTGCTGCGTGGATTCATTGCCCACGCTGTCCTTCGCGCTGAGGAAAAGGACGCCGGTATTATCCGCTCCACGCAGCACACCGGAAACGGTAAAGCGGCCGTCGCTGCCGGCGGTGACAGACTGGGCGGCAGACTGACTGGTTTTTCCATAAATGATCTCGCTGCCGGCATCCGCCGTGCCGGTGACGGCGTACTCGCCGGTGTCCCGATCAGCGAAGAACACCGGGTCGGAGAGGGTCAGCACGGGGGGCGTTTCGTCGCGGCTCACCAGCAGGAACACGCTGGTCACGTCCTTGTTCTGCTTGCCTTCCACCCGGAGCATCAGACTGCCGGTGAAATCGGGGATGTCATAGCTGTTGGAAGACGTCAGCGTGGTGGGGGAATCTTCATCATCCATCCGCGTAATGGTGATACTGTCGGCGTCGCAATTCACGGTGAGCGTGCCGGGATTTTCACCCACATAGGCGTGGAAGACACCGTTATCTTTGTCGCACTCCTTGTCGCCCACTTTAAAAGAGATCTTCAATTCCTTGTACTCTGGCAGGAACACTCCATCGTCGGCAGACTGCGTTTCTTTGCTGTAATACTTCGCGGTAAGCGCCTTTTGAGTGCCGGTTCCCCCGCTCCCCGCAGTACTGCCCTCTGTACCCTCCGCGGCGCTTGTCTCCTCGCCTTCCATGGAGCCGGTCTCCGTACTCTCTGTAGAGCCCGCCCCTGTACTCTCCGTGAAGTACGGCACCTCTCTATAGGCGCTCACGCCGATTCTGTAGTCCTTGTCCGCCTCGAGATTTTCGGCGGGAACGGACACAGCAGAGTTCTCTCCGCTGGCCTTAACGGCGTTTCCGCCCACGGTCAGCGCCATGTTGATGGAGTTATCCAACTGCCCATCTTTGGATTTTTTGAGGTCATAGCCAAAGCCGGTGTCCTTCCACTCGTTGCCGTCTTTCTGATAGACCGTCACGCGGTAGCCGTCGGCGTCGTCCACCTTATCCCATGCAGCCTTCATCACCTCGTTGCCGACAAAGGTCAGCGTAACGTTTGCCGGAGCAGCAGGCTGATTGCTGTTCGTGTAGTCCACCGTGGTGTCAGACTGCCAGCTGTCGATGGCGGCAAGGGCGTTCACAGTTTTGCTCGCTCCGTTCTCGGTGACCTCAACGCTCTTTTCCGTCATTAGGAAGGAGGTCACATAGTACTCGCCCGTGGGCGCGCGTGTGCCGCTGGGGGAAACAGTGACGGAAATGAAGTTGGAATCTGTCACAATTTGCTCGTCGATCAGGTAGTCCGCGCCGCCCTCTTTCTCGGCAAGATAGGTGCGCAGGGTATACTCTGTGTTCATTTCGGCGTATTCGACCTGGCCGGTTACCTCACCGCTATGCAAGCTCAAATCCAGCTTTTCAAACGGTGTAACGGTAACTCCCTTAGATTTCTCCCTTACAAGCGTAAGGGAGTCTGTATTGACCTCATAAGTCCCGCCACTCTTCAGCCGCAGCAGCACCACGCGGTATTTGTTTCCGTCTACATTCTCGATAAGGTCGGTGCCTGCGTTGATCTCATAGGTGGAATTGATTTGACCGTCCTCACCCACCCAGTTGATGTCGATGCGGTTGGTCTCATCTTTTTTCGTAACAATCAGAGCTTGTTTGATATCCTCCTCGCTCACGCTCTCGTCAAACGCCAGCAGGATATACGGTGTTTCCGCCGGATCGGTGACTTTTACCTCAATCACCTTAGAAGTTTTCACTGCTGCCGTTCGTGAGCACAACGGGCTCCAGAGCCGTCAGCATCAGAGCCTCCTCGCCGTCCTCAAGCGACACCGCCTGCACCACCGGCGTCACGCCGTGGTCCTCCCATTTCCACTCGGGCAGCTTTTTGATCAGCTTGCCCTCAAGATCCCATCCCTTACCCTTTTCGAAGTCGGTTTTGATGATATTCGGAAGAATGACCCACGCGCGCACATCATAGAGCCAGTTCGTCGTCTGTGCCATCGCGCCGAGGTAGACATTGATGTTATTAAACGCATCCTTCATGCCCTCGCTGACGCTGATGCCGCTAATGCGAGCCGTGGTCTGTCCGCCGATGATCAGCTGAATATCCGTTTGCGACAGCTTTGCCCCTCTGAGGCAGGGGATAAAGAAATTACTGGGGATCTGCAAGATGCCCTGCACCTTGCCGTTGGTGCCGATGCCGAGATACAATTTGTCCTTGTTCTCATTCACGCCGCCGAAGGCCCCCAGCTCGATGGAGGATTTCAGAACGATCACATCAAGCTCTGTACTCGGCAGATTGAGCTCGAGCGCCTCCGAGCCGGCAAAGTAGATGCCCGTGTAGGTTTCATTTCCATATTTCCGCTCCTGCCCGTTGAGCTTGAGGGCGTAGCCAAAGCTATCGATGATGGATAACTTCGCGCCTACAATGCCCACGTCACTTGCTGTGAGGGATATTTCACTTGGGCCGATCACCACATCCCCCGTGCCCTCGATGAGGTGGAGATAGGTGCCCGTCAGCGTGCCGCGCAGCTTGATGGGCGGAATGGCAAAGTAATCGCCGTTCACCGTTTTTGCCAGATCCATGAAGCCCGCGCCGCCGCCGTTGAGCTGACCAACGGGAATGGGCGGAATAAGGGGGATGCCGGGGCTTGCCTTGACATAGAAATACAGCGTGTTGGGCAGCAGGCTGCCGTCCTTTTTGCTGCGCGTCAGCTCCAGCTCCGCCTTGGTCTCAAAGAGGTCAAAGACGTTCAGCTCCAGTTCAAAGGCGTAACGCTTGTTGCCATTGAAGGTATTGACCTCGCCCTTGACCTTGGCAAGCTCCAGCGACAGCATTTTTTCGGTGTCAAAGCTGCCTTTCGCGTGGACGCCGTTGACCTTGAATTCATTCCCCTTCAAGCCGTAACCCAGCTTTTCCAGCGAAAATTCCGCGCCGTCGAAGATGGTCTGAAAGCCGATCTCGCCGCTGAACACAAGGTTTCCCGCCGCGTCGGCGGCGGCGTTCCTCAGCTTCACCGTGGCGTAGGGAATGTCCACATAGACGATGGCATCGTTGTTCTCGGGGGCAATGCCAAATGTAAAGCCGTCCCTCGTGAGGGAGATTTTCAGGTCATTTTCCGCTCCGGTTTTGGGCTGGTAGAATTTGAAGGTAGGCGCGTTCAAACTCACGCCGCTTTGCTCCACGGTTCCGTTCTTGTGGATGACGAGCTTGCCGCCGCTGCCCCACGTCGCCGTGACGGAGGGAGACAGCAGCGCCGCCCCGCCGGTGAAGGTGAAGGCTTCGCCGTTTGTGCTCTCATAATCGCCGTTGATGAGGGCGGCGGGGTCCTTCTTGTACTGCCGCTTCAGCGCCTCGAGCGCCGCGTCGTCGGCCACGTGTTCCACCGTCACGCCGCTGCCGCTGGAGAAAACGGCCAGCCGCTTGGCACTGATGGAGATATTCACCTTGTCCGGTTCGCTGGGGATGGGCTGCGTCAGCTTCGTCAGGCTGCGGAAGCCCCAAAGGAAGTGTGAGGGAACTATGCTGTAATCGCTTCTATCACCGAAATAATAACCGATCTCATCCCCGCACTCCACCCGGGTGTCGCCGGGGCGGCTGGCCGGCGCTACGCTGACCCTGTTCGGCAGATAGGTCTTGATGGTGCCGCTGTTGCTGTCGCTATATCTATATCCATAATAGTTCGACAGCCCCACAAAGGGATTGGCCCAGTTGTAGCCGTCCGTATAGACCTCGGTGATGTAATTGGAGCACCAATTGCCCCCCGGCGGATAGTCCT
>ERZ834694.3109-NODE-3109-length-10101-cov-2.973621_pt1 | contig 10101 bp, 7 predicted proteins | sample MGYA00519691_ERZ834694 | MGnify/ENA primary metagenome ERZ834694 (study PRJEB31850, sample SAMEA3708758) | human gut metagenome | biome: human gut; feature: human-associated habitat; material: faeces | place: China | collected 2014 ... | reverse complement strand
TGGGACAGGTGGGAAGAATGTACTTCCAGCGGCGTGCCCGTGCCGGAGAACTGGAGCTCGTTTCGCACACGAAGCAGGCGGATGGCCTGCACTTCCGTGTGACCAGTCTGTCGCCCTTCGGCGTGAGCTGGGTGAAGTATGCTGCACCTTCGGGCGGAGGCTCGGGTGGCAGCGGCGGCTCGGGCGGAGGCATCTTTAACCCGGCCTACAACATCATGGTCGAAAGGACTATGAACGGCAGCATTACCGTTTCGCCTTCGTCTGCTGCCAAGGGCTCCACAGTAACCATCATGGTCTATCCCGACAGGGGCTATGAGCTGGAAATGCTTATGGTTATGGACAAGAAGGGCAGCGAACTCGATCTCAGAAAGTGGGGCGGCGAGTACAGCTTCATCATGCCTGCAGGCGATGTGACTGTCAGAGCCCGCTTCGTTGAGGAAGCTCCAACACAGAGCTTTGCGGATGTTTCCACGGACGCCTACTACTATGAGGCCGTCAAATGGGCTGCGAAAAACAGCATCACCGGCGGCGTCGGCAACGGTCTGTTCGCACCCGACGCTCCCTGCACCCGCGCGCAGATCGTCACCTTCCTGTGGCGTGTAGCGGGCAGTCCGGAGCCGAAGAATGCCAGCAGTTTCTCTGATGTACCCGCAAGTGCCTACTATGCGAGGTCGGTGGCTTGGGCAGTCGAGAACGGGATCACGACTGGCACGGGCAATGGAAGATTCTCACCCGATGCTACCTGTACGAGGGCGCAAAGCGTGACCTTCCTCTACCGTGCGCTAAGTACCAGGGCAGAGGGTACAGCGGAGTTCCGCGATGTTCCCAAAAACGCGTACTATGCGGATGCGGTGGCATGGGCTGCAGCAAACGGCATCACCACCGGCATCGGCGGCGGGCTGTTCGGTCCCGATAATGACTGCACCCGTGCTCAAATCGTGACCTTCCTGTTCCGCACCTACAACAAATAATCGTCTCGGTACAATACAGATGTGGGGCGGCGGTATTATTCCGCCGCCCCATATTCTGGTTTCGGGTCGATGAATGAAAGGTATTCTTATTTGTAAGAGGAAAACGCAAAAGCTCACTTATAGGGCAACCGTGTCTGTTTTCCCTAATTCCACATCAAATCTTAAATAGCCGAAAAGGCATATTCTATTGACAAACTCAATCTGCTCGGTTATAATATACCAGCAGTATATACTACCAGTATATCAGGAGGCATCAATGGAACGTACAGAGACTCAAATGAAGATCCTCGAAGTTGGGAAAAAAGAATTCCTGGAAAAAGGCTTCAAGGATGCATCTTTGAATAAAATCGTCGCAGAGGCGGGCTTCACGAAAGGCGCCTTCTACGGCTATTACCCGGATAAGGCCGCGCTTTTTGAAGATATTGTGGGCGAGGCAGCAAAGGGACTGCTGGAGCAGTTCAAAGCCGCACAGGCCGCCCATTTCGATCTTGTCTCCGAGGAAAAGACGAAGGACAGCCTGAAGCTGTCCACTGAGTATTTGCGCGTCTTTGTGGAATATATGTACGCCCATTTTGATGCCTTTAAGCTGATCCTCTGCCGGGCGGAAGGTACGCGCTATGCAAATTTTTTGGAGGAGCTTGTGGAACTGGAGGTAGAGTGCTCAGAGGAATACTATGCACTTCTCCGCAAAAGAGGAAAGCTCTCCGGGAAAATGACAAAGCAGCTTCACCACATGATTACCAGCGCCTATTTTACGGCGGTATGTGAGACGATTGCCCATGATATGCCCAAAGAAGAAGCTATGCGGTATATTGAGGAGCTTGCAAGGTTTTTCAACTCTGGCTGGAAAGGCTTGCTCCGGCTGGAATAATGCACAATCACACAGGAACTTTAATTTTTTACACGCGAGTTAGCGTACTCTAACTGAACAATATAAAACTGGAGGTCGTTTATTATGCGTAAAACAGATTCGAAGAAGCTGGAAACAAGGGACTTTATATCAGTGGGCATCTTTTCGCTCATCTATGCTGTGGTGGCGTTTGTGATTGGCGGTGCTGCGCAGATGACGCCGGTCACCTTCCCGTTTATGCCAATGATCGTGGCGCTCTTTACGGGGACAGTTTTCATGCTCTATGTGGCAAAAATACCGAAGAAGGGAGCTCTCTCCATTCTCGGTGTAATCGCGGCGATTTTGCTGTTTGTTACGGGAATGTTCTGGATGATGTCCGTATTCTTCCTGGTTTTCGGCTTGATCGCAGATTTTATCTGCGCTTCCGCTGATTTCAGATCCTTTAAGAAAAACCTGCTTGCCTACTGCGTCATGGCGCTTGCGCCGATGGGGGCATATATTCCAATGGTTGTCATGCCCGCACAGTTTGATGCTTTTATGAAGAATAAAGGCGACTTCGCCTCCTTTGAAGGAGTGATTCATTCGATCGGGGCTACCTGGTGGGCGATCCCCGCAATGATTATCGGGACACTTGTCTGCGCGATCATCGGTGGACTGATTGGAAAGAAGCTTATGAAAAAACACTTTGAAAAAGCAGGGGTCGTATAAATGAGACTCGACCCACGGACGAAGATTCTGATTCTCGCAGTCACAAGCGTTTCCGTTTTTATGAATAAAAGCATCGCGGTGGAGTGTGTGCTTGTGGGGATTCCGCTTGTACTTCTGAGCGTTTCCGGCAATCTGAAAAGGATGCTGAAATACGCAGCATTTTTTCTCGCGCTTCTGCTGATCCAGCTTTTTATCGTACCAAGGCTGCCCGTGACTTTCGGCGGAATCGTCTATATGTTTGCAGTGTATATCCGCAAGCTTCTTCCCTGTTTTATGCTGGGCAGCTTTCTGATTGCAACGACCAGCGTAAGTAAATTTCTTGCGGCGATCACAAAGCTTCGATTGTCGAAAGGACTCACGATTGCTCTTGCTGTTACGCTCCGTTATTTCCCGACCATGAGAGAAGAGTGGGCCTCCATACGGGATGCCATGGCGCTGCGAGGGATATCAGCGTCCGCGGCTGGGCTGATTAGCCATCCTATACAGACGATGGAGTATGTCTATGTTCCCCTGCTTGTTTCTGCTTCCAGAATTTCGGACGAGATTACGCAGGCAGCGATTACAAGAGGCATCGAGCACACAGGTGAAAGAAGCTGTATAGAGGAAATTGCGTTTTCGTTTGCTGATTTGCTGGTGGTAATTGCTTACGCGGCGCTCGTTGCCGGCATGATATACGCGGGCATGAAAGGGGTGTTTTGATTATGATATCGTTCCAGAATGTCTCTTTTACATACGCTGAAAGCGGGGACGGCGGAGTCGTTGATTTGAACCTTATTATCCGGTCCGGCGAATGCGTGCTGCTTTGCGGACCGTCCGGATGTGGAAAAACAACGGTTACACGGCTTGCAAACGGACTGATTCCCCATTTCTTCCACGGCAATCTTTCGGGGCAGGTGAACGTAAACGGTATGGATACCCGGGAGACAGAGATTGCTGCGCTATCGGATGCGGTAGGGACGGTTTTTCAGAATCCTCGAACGCAGTTTTTCAATACGGATACGGACAGCGAGATCGTGTTTGGGCTTGAAAATCGGGGCATTCCGCGAGAGGCTCTGCGCTCCCGATTAGATGAACTTACGGAGGAGCTGCATCTTAGCGAGCTCCGGGGTCGAAATATCTTTGAACTGTCCGGCGGCGAGAAGCAGAAGATCGCGTTTTCCAGCATGTATGCTTCGGCTCCCGATGTCCTTGTGTTTGACGAGCCATCATCGAATCTCGACATGAAGGCCATCGGAGAATTGGCTGATTTGATCCAACGGGCGAAAATATCAGGAAAGACCATTCTGATCGCAGAGCACCGCATCTGGTATCTGATGGACATTGTGGATCGCGTCGTTTATATGCAGGATGGCCGGATTGCATCGGACATGGAGGCTTCAGCGTTCAAGGCGCTGCCTGAAGCAGATATTCGCAGAATGGGACTGCGTGTCAGAGATCTGTCGGTATCCGAATCGGGCGGTGTGAAAACAATCGCTGCCGATGGATTGCTTTCCGCTCAGAAAATCAGCGTCCGTCTCGGCGGCCGGAATGTATTGAATGATATCTCTTTTCAGGCAAGCCGCGGAGAAATCATCGCCATTGCGGGCGTCAACGGCGCCGGGAAATCGACCCTCGCCAGAATGCTCTGCGGATTGCAAAAGAACGGCTCCGGTACTGTTTTGTGGACTGGAAAACCGATGAGCCGGCGGTTGAGACGGAAAAAGGCATACATGGTCATGCAGGATGTGGGACACCAGCTCTTTACCGACAGCGTGGCGGCAGAATGCGCGCTTGGCATAAAAGCTCCGAACAAAGACGAGATTGACCGCACATTAGAAAAGGTGGACCTGCTGGCGTATAAGGAACGGCATCCCTTGTCTCTTTCCGGCGGGCAGATGCAGCGCCTTGCGGTTGTGGTGAGCGATATCTGCGGCAAGGAGCTGCTGGTGTTCGATGAACCTACCAGCGGACTGGATCTGAAAAGCATGGAAGAGGTTGGCATCTTGACACGAAGCCTTGCGACGCAAGGCAAGGTGCTTTTGATCATCACACATGATATTGAGTTTATGATGCGGATTTGCACAAGAATACTGTTCATTCGGGACGGAGAAATCGTGAAGGATCTTTCCGGTGGGCAGAAAGAAAAGATTGTAAGACTTTTACGAGGTGAGGAATAATGGCGGGAAAAGAAAACTCGGCGATGACGATTCTGATGGATTTTGCGAAGCCGTGCAAAGGGAAACTGATCGGCTCCGTTGTACTTGCGGTTTTGGGGGCGCTTTGCGGCATGATCCCCTACATCGCGGTGTCCCGCGGGATCATTATGATCTGCCACGAAGACTATGCTTTCAGCAAGTTGGCGTTTCTGGCATTGATCGCTCTTGCGGGCTATCTCGGGCAGGTGTGGTTCGGAACTTTTTCTACAATGAAAAGCCATGAGTCTGCCTTTATCATTCTGCGGAATATCCGCATGGCGATAACAGAGAAGCTCTCCCGTGTCCCCATGGGAACGATCCTTGATACGCCGTCCGGGAAATTCAAAACGATCATCGTGGACACCGTGGAAAAGCTGGAGCTTCCGCTGGCGCATATGGTACCGGAGCTCACTGCCAACATCCTAATCCCAATTCTAATGCTCGTTTACCTCTTTAGCCTTGATTGGAGACTCGCGCTGATCTCTCTTGTGACGATTCCGGTGGGCGCCTTCTGCTATATGGGGATGATGAAGGATTACGAGAAGAGATATGCCAGAGTACTTGCCGCCGGGAAAAACATGGATGCCGCAACGGTGGAATACATCGGCGGCATCGAAGTGGTGAAGACGTTCAATCAGGGTGAACGCTCATATAAAAAATACGCCGATGCCGTGGCGGAAAACGAGACCGCCAAAGCGACATGGTTCAAGCAGACCAACGGCTACTATGTGATGGGGCTTTCCATCCTGACGTCAACGCTTGTGGGCGTGCTGCCCTTGGGGAGCTGGCTCTTTATAAACGGAAGAGTCGAAGCGGGTACGCTGATTACCTGCATCATTCTCGCCCTTGGACTCGTAAAACCGCTGATTCAGGCATTGCAGTACACCGACAGCCTGGCCATGGTGGATTCCACCGTAAAGGAGGTAGGAAATCTTCTGGATGAGCCGGAGCTTGTGCGGCCGACCGAGAGAGCTGTCCTTGCGGACGCCGATGTATCCTTTGATCATGTTACCTTCCGATACAAAGAGACGGAGGTTTTGCATGGAATTTCCTTTGACTGCGCAAAAAACGGTATGACGGCCATTGTGGGTCCCTCCGGCTCCGGTAAATCTACCATTGCGCGGCTCATCGCCTCCTTCTGGGAGGCGGAGAGCGGCGGCGTCCGTATTGGCGGCGTGGATGTGCGGAACATCCCTCTCCCTCAGATAATGGAGCTTGTCTCATATGTATCACAGGATAACTTTCTGTTCCATCTGCCTATCCGGGAAAACATTCGCATCGGAAAACCGGAGGCCACAGACGCAGAGATCGAGGCAGCGGCAAAAAAAGCGAGCTGTCACGATTTCATCGCCGCTCTGCCGGAGGGCTATGATACGCTGGCGGGCGATGCGGGAAGCCACCTCTCCGGCGGAGAAAGGCAGCGTATCGCCATTGCAAGGGCAATCCTAAAGAACAGCCCGATCGTGGTGCTGGATGAAGCCACGGCATTTACCGATCCTGAAAATGAGGCCGTTATTCAAGCATCCATTGCAGGACTTGTAGCAGGAAAAACTTTAATCGTCATTGCGCATCGGCTGTCTACCATTACAAAAGCAGACAAGATCCTTGTCGTGGATAAAGGAAATATCGCCGCGGAAGGAACTCATGAGGAGCTTCTTGAAACAAGCAATCTATACAAGGAATTGTGGAAAGCCCATATGCAGGGCAAGGATACCGCAGAGGAGGTGGCGTGATGATAAGGTTGTTTCAAAGACTTTTGTTGTTCTCGGGCTTACAGAAGAAGCGTCTTATCCGCTCTTTTCTTGCATACCTTGTCAGCTCATTCTTTGAGATGATCCCAATCATGGCCATTCTAACGGTGCTCACAGGAATCCTGAAGCAGCTTTCCGGCGATGTTATGCCTGAAAGCACAATCTGGATTTCACTTGGCATCATGATTGTTTCCATTGTAGGGCGAATTGTATTTGTCAATCTCTCTGCCAATGCCAGAACTCTTGGCAGCTTCGCGTTCGGGTCGGAAAAGCGCATGGAGATCGGCGAACGCCTGAAAAGGGCTCCTATGGGCTATTTCAATGAAAACAGGCTCGGTGATATCACTGCGGCGGTGACGACCACTCTTGGTGATCTGGAGCAGCAGTCCGTTACCATTATGGAAAATGTGGCGGGCGGGTTTATCCACGCCATCGTGATTGGCATTTGGCTTATGATCTATGAGTGGCGGATCGGGCTGATCTCTTTGGCCGGGCTTGCCGCGGCGCTCATCGTTTATTCGTTTATCGGCAAGGTCGGCAGGAAATACGCGCCCCGCCGTCAGGCAGCCCAGGCTGGCCTGGTCACTGCCGTTTTGGAATATGTGCAGGGCATGGGCGTAGTCAAGGCGTTTGGGCTGGCGGAGCGCACCGGAAAAGCAGTTGACGCCGCAATTGAGGAAAGCAAAGAGGCAAATATCGTGCTTGAAAAGGCGTTTTCCAAAATGACGGCGCTCTATCAGACGGTATTCAAGCTCGCACGGGCGGCTATTCTGGTTTTTGCGCCCTATCTTCTGGCAGGAGGAAGCATCACACCGGAGAAGTGCCTGCTGCTTCTCGTGTCCAGCTTCATGATCTATGCCGCCGTGGAGGTGGCGGGCAGTATGTCCTCCATTGCCCGCGCGGTGGAGGCTTCCCTGGACCGGCTGGATAACATCATGGACATTCCATCCCTGGACGAAAACGGGGCTGATCTTGTGCCGGAAAATTTCAATATCGAAGTGAAGAATATGTCCTTTGGATACGGGGAAAAGGAGGTATTACATCAAATCAGCTTAAGCGTACCCCAGGGAAGCTCCTGCGCCATTGTTGGTCCCTCCGGCGCCGGAAAAACCACGCTGGTCGGTCTGATTGCCCGTTTCTGGGATGTGAAGGAAGGACAGATCACGCTCGGCGGCCGGGATGTGCGGGAATATACCAGCGGCAGCCTTCTAAAGAATTTCGCCATCGTATTTCAGAATGTGTATCTCTTTGAGGACACCGTCGAGAACAATATCCGGTTTGGAAGACCGGACGCAAGCGAGGATGAAATCATAGCAGTCGCAAAGAAAGCCTGCTGCCATGACTTTATCATGACGCTGCCCGACGGTTATCAGACAAAGATCGGCGAAGGAGGCTCCAGCCTCTCCGGCGGAGAAAAGCAGCGAATCTCCATTGCAAGGGCAATTCTGAAGGACGTCATTTTGGATGAAGCCACAGCCAGCGTGGATCCCGAAAACGAGCAGGAGCTGCAAAAGGCCATCCGGGAGCTGACAAAAGGCAAAACGATCCTGATGATCGCCCACCGTCTGTCCACCGTGCGCACGGCAGATCAAATCATCGTGCTGGAGAACGGCAGGATCGTTCAACGCGGAAACCATAAGGAGCTGATGCGCGAAGACGGCCTGTACAGGCGCTTTGTGGGAATGCGCAGCCAGGCAATCGGCTGGACGCTGAAAGGTGGGAAAGCACATGGATAGAAGGTTAGACAAAAGATACTTGACCGGAGCGGTATCTGCAATGGAAAAACAGTATGGCGCGGAAAAGACAGACGCGATCATAGAAGATGCATGGAGACGTTATGCGGAAATCGTAAATGAAAACGCCGACGAGCCGAAAAAGATGTATATGCATACGAGGAAACGCATCTATCCTGCCATCGCCGCCTTTGACGCCATGACGGGAAATGGAATCTCCCGTGAGGAAGCGGCGGCTTTTCTGAATAGATATTATGAAAAGCGGGCAGCGGGCGTTGGTTCAAAAATCCGAGGGGCAATGAAGATACCGGGTCTGTATAAGCTGGTGCCGAGGTTCTTTGCCAAAATGACAAAAAGCTCCTTTGGAGAGGACTGCGGTTTTCGGGCTAATTGGATACGAACAGAGCAAGAGGAAATGTGCTTCGACATGCTGGCCTGCCCCTATCAGGACACCTGTGTGAAATACGGCTGCCCGGAGATTGTGGCCGGCTTTTGCCGCGCGGATGACGAGGCCTACGGGCATATGCATCCAAAGCTCAAATGGGGACGGACAAAGACGCTCGGACAGGGCGGAGACTGCTGTGATTTTAGACTGACGATAGAGTAATGACCCTATGGAAAGACTGATGAGATACAAGACCCTCCAATGCTTTCTTGCGGCGCTGATTATGATTGTGTTCCTCGCTCCTGCTGCATATGCATCCGGTACACCGGACGCATATGAGGCAAGCGCAAACGCTGTTTCCGAAAAATATATTGGCAAAACGGTTCCGGGCGCGTGTGTCGTAATTTCGGAGTATGACAATACGGTATTTGCGAAGGGGTATGGCTTTGCTGATTTGGAGAACAATACGGCCATGGACCCGGAGACCACGGTTTTTGAATGGGGTTCCATATCAAAGACCTTTGTGTGGGTCAGCGTGATGCAGCTTGTTGAGGATAGGAAAATCGATCTGGAAACGGATATCCGCACCTATCTGCCGGACGGCTTTTTGAAAAATCTGCGATTCGCTGAGCCGGTTACTTTACTTCACCTGATGAACCATACGGCAGGATTTGAGGAAGAACTGCTGGATTTGCGCTATTACAGCGCGAGTGAGGAAATTCCCTTCAAAGAAGTACTATCTGCGCACCAGCCCAAGCAGGTCTATCCGCCGGGATCCGTCAGTGCCTATTCCAATTACGGCGCGGCACTTGCAGCGTTGATCGTGGAGGAAGCCAGCGGCCAAAGCTATAAGGATTATATCAAAGAACATATTCTTTTGCCTCTGGGTATGACGCATACCTCTGTCGGTCCCTTTTGGATGGATGTGGATGGACTCCTTGATCACAAGGCGAAGGGTTATTCTTATACCGGAAAAGGATTTCGGCGGGAGGATGAGATGCACCTCCGCATGTATCCTGCAGGAGCCATGAATGGCACAGCCGCAGACCTGCTTCTGTTTGCCGAGTGGCTGGCAAAAGCGCCAGGAGAGGAGACACGACTCTTCAAAAGCCCGGAAACAAAGGAGCGGTTGTTTAAAGAGACATGGTGCTCCTATGGGGCAAACGCCGGACTTTCTCATGGCTTCTGGCAGTATGCGAATCATCCCGGAATACTCGGGCATGAGGGTGGAACCTATGGCTTCAAGACGCAGTTTTGGGTGGAACCGGAAGCTGAACGTGCAATCCTAATCCTGACCAATGTGATGGAAACGGATTACTGCTCCGCCATCATGGAGGCAGTCATCGAGCAGGATGCGCGACCGCCGAAGCAGGAAGTAGGGTCACGTGACTTCTCTATGCTATTTGGCGACTATCTTCCGGCACGATCCGCATGGTCATATGCAGGCAAGATACAAGCACGAATGCAAATAATCCAAATCTCAAAAGAGGGAGAAGAAAATCTCCGGCTGAAAACGCCCCTTTCCGATA
>ERZ834694.3106-NODE-3106-length-10108-cov-3.541629_pt1 | contig 10108 bp, 2 predicted proteins | sample MGYA00519691_ERZ834694 | MGnify/ENA primary metagenome ERZ834694 (study PRJEB31850, sample SAMEA3708758) | human gut metagenome | biome: human gut; feature: human-associated habitat; material: faeces | place: China | collected 2014 ... | reverse complement strand
TGACCGGGAGGCTGCGTTTAAGTCTATCATCGGAGCAGAACGCCAGAGCGAGAATACTGTTGTTGCTGAAGAAAAAAATGCAAAGAAGAGTAGTGACCGGGTGCAGCGGGCCTATTATCTGGATTGGGATATTGATAAGGCGCTGCGTAGGATGGCGCTGGAGGAAGGAAAGAATCTGACGGAATCGGTCAATAATGCTTTGCGAGCTGGATTGACAAAATATCTGTAAAAATACGAGAAAAATTGAAAAGGCAACCTACCACTGGCGTATGGTGCGAAAATGAAATAAAAATTTTTTTAATTTTAGGTGCGTAGTTTTGCTTTTTTCTGTACCTATATAAGTGAATACCTGTTTTAAGGCTTTTTTGAAAGGAGTGTTTTTGATGATGGATACCGGGCAGCGTGTGAAGCTTGTCAAAAGCCGAGCGTGGCAAATACGCCGCCGACAGGAAAAGCACATCACCGAGCGATTGTCGCTTGTGTCTGTTGCGCTTTGCTGTTGCCTTATTTATGCGATGGGACATTTCCCCGACCGGTCGCCGGGTGCGGTGCAGGGCTTAAACGGCGCAACGATGCTGCTGGAAAACGTAGGCAGCTATGTGTTGGTTGGCGTTATCTGCTTTATTGCGGCGGTGGTCGTTACCGTGTTTTGCACACGATTGAGAAAGAAAAACAATAAACAGGAGGAACGAACTAAGGAGGATGAGGAAGCATGAAGAAAAGGTTTTTAGCGGCGCTGATGTGCCTGTGCATGACGCTCACGCTGCTGCCAACTACGGCGTTTGCAGCGCTGAGCGATTCGCTGGGCAACACACCCAAGGAAAATCAGGCGATTTTGGAGCAGCTCTCCGCCTTGACCGGCGGCAGCAGCGACCAGGTGCTTTCCATGCTGAACGCTTTGGGGCTGCTGGATGAAGACGGCAATTTCAAGGTGGATCAAACCATCACGCTGGACGGCCAGGTGCTGACACTGGCGGCTGTCATGGAGCTGCTGGAAAATCCCGCCACGGATCTCACCCGCATAGCCGACGTGGATGGGACTCCGGTGGCGCTGGGCGATTTGAAGACCATGATCCAAATCGAACAGGAGCTGCAGCGGATCAAGGACACCTATTTCTCCGGCAGGGAGTTTACCGGGGAAGCTCTGGAGAATCTCAACAGCCTGATGGAGCAGCTGGAGCTGCGGGGCATCAGTTTGCAGTATTCCGCCTCTGCCACAGAGCCTGAGGGCGTTGAGACGGTGGATATGAGCGGCATGATGAGCCAAACGCTGGAGGTTCTCGCAAACAACACCTGGAACTCCGGGACTTTTACTATATACCGCGGAAAACCGGTCGGCTTTTCCTACCGCATTCAAAAAGGCCAGCTCAGCAAGTATATCACCAATGTGGAGGTCTCGATAGACGGGGTGAGTGGGGTCGAGCAAAGCGACGGGTCCTACAAGCTGACCTATGACGCAGGCTCAACTTACAATTTAGGTGGTCGTAAAATCACTGTCAATGTTCAAACCAGAGGAGGGAACTCAGACTGGCTCGCGAATTCTTATTCCTATGGCGACCTGCTGGGGATGATCGAATTTTACGATGCGGAAAATCTGGTGTTCTATGACGGTGCCAGTTATGCCGACCACTGTCAGCTCAAGCTAATAAAGACGGTTGGCGTCCCCGCAATACAAACAGTAATGACCGCGCCGAACTATGAGGAAAGATACGAAAGTACAGCCACAATACAGGGGGATATGTATATTCCTTTGCTGGCAAATGAATACACTACAGCCCTTGGTGCCAACAATCCGGACTTCGTTGCGCTAAGCGATACCATCAGAATTCTGGAGGGCGCCCGCAACTCGGTGCTTCCCGACGGCTCCGACCCATTTTATCAGCCATACCAAATCGACGCCAGCATCGAGTTTAACTGGAGTACCGAAAAAGCTGCCTATACTGGCGATGCGCCGTATGGCTGGTATAAAAACCAGCCCTATGCCCCGTTCTATCTGACGGAGTACAAGTTCAATGGAAAATCTCTGGAGCTCAGCAACAACAGAACAAAAGCGCTGAACTGTACGATCAACAAGGGCAGTACGGTCAGCATCTCCCTGCAGTCTACCACGCAAAACAGAGGGGATCAGCGGTACTATCTGCCCTTCCGACTGTATATGAAAAGTGTACAGGGCGAAATCCAAAATTCCTGGGCCACCACCAAGAACAGCAACGTCACCGCCAGGTTGGTGGACACGGACGCCCCCACCATTCAAAGCGTCACGGCCCCGGCGGGAACCTATGCCAGCGGACAGCACGTGCCCATCACAGTTACCTTTAGCGAGTTCGTGGATCTTAGCAACGCCAGCGTGACCATCAATGGCAAAGAGTATACCGCCGCTGCGCTTTCCATGAACAAATACGGTGTCACGGCAATGCTCTGGTATCCAGTGCAGGATACGGATGCCACCACGGTCACCGTCAATGGTATGACCGGTGTGAAGGATGTTTTCGGTCATACGCTGGATACCACGCCCTATCAAAGCAACCCGATTGCCGGCGTTGAGCTGAAGAGCGTCTTGATGCGCAACGCTCCCACCGCACTGACCGCCGACTACGACAACGGCAAGGCATCGTTCAAGATGCAGGCCAACATGGCGAAGGCCTACATGACCGTATACAGCAATTATCACATCCCGGCAGGCACAGAGCCGAGGGAAGCCCCGTTCCAACTCGAACTGAAGTACGGCTCCGCGGAGGCACCAATCCATCTGCAGGTCTATCTGGACGAAGCGAGCGGAAAATTCACCGTCAGCGACTACGCAATCGCACCACCCTCTGATTTCGACCGCACCTACACGGTGACGCTGCAGGCCAACGAGGGCACGAAAGCCGATCCTGACTGGGTGAATGTTCTTCCCCTGACCCGGCAGTTCACGGTGGCAAAGAGAGTTTCCGCGCACACGGTGAAGGTCGTCCCGGAAGCGGATCCCGCCGACTATACGATTTCCCTCGCTGCAACCGCCCGCCCCACGCTTCAGGCAGAGGTTTTGGGGGAAAACGGTGAGCAGGCCACCTACACCACCGGCAAATGGAGCAGCAGTGACCCGCTCATTGCCACCATCAACGAGAATACCGGTCTTGTTGCCACCACAGGAGCCAAGGTGGGAACCGTCACCTTTACCTTTACGGCGGACAACGGGACTGAGAAAACTGACGATGATGTGGGGGGCACGTCAGAGCCCTATACCGTGACGGCAGGCGATTCCCTGGCACTGGTGATTCCCGGCAGCGCGTCCATCGTGACGCGGGTAAATCAGCCCGCCACCGTGCTGTGGAGCTCCAACGCCGCGCTGATGGCACCGGGCAAAGAGTTCCATTACACGATCGAACTGTATGAGGGCAACTACGAGGATGAGGCGGCGCTGAGCGGCCTCAAGCCCGTTGCGGCTTATACCGCCGGCAAGGATAAAAACAGCGTGCGGATCCCGGAGAAAGTGCTCTCCAAGCTCTCCAATGGAAATACCCCGGCCTACACGGTGCGGGTCTCCATGCCGCACCCCAAGGCCGAGAGTGAGGACATCCGCCTGTCGGCACTTGCCTGGATCATCGTGCAGGCACCACCTGCCACGGCCAAGCTGACACCGCCCCAGAGCATTTACCACAAGGATACCGACGGCACCGTCAATATCAACTGGTCGGTGGAAAATGCCACTGACGGTGCCTCTCAGCAGCCCACGCTGACCATTACCCGGGTCACAGAGGACAACACCACCCAAGAGGTGGCCCGTGAGCACCTATCCGGTACCTCCGGAAGTTACTCCCTGTTATTACAGAGTGTGCAAGCCGGCAATCTGAAGGACACCTATCAAGTGATTTTGAGCGTGGAGAATCCTGGTGAATCTCCCAGCACCGACTCCTTCCCCCTGTATGTCTACGATGCCGACGCACTGAAGGTGCAGGACGGCAACGGAACCACGATTTCTGCGCTGACCATGGACAATACCTCCAAGGTCAGCGGCCCCCTGCCTACCGATACCGCTGAAATTTTGCAGCTGCGCCAGGAGCTGGGGCTGATCGAGTACATCGGCATCAATTATGACGAGTACGGATGGAACTCCTTTAAGGACGGGATCCAGTGGCTCTCCAGCAACAACAATGTCATTTCCGTCAACTACAAGCAGGGCGGACTGTATGAGGACATCAGAAACTTCTCCTTTGATTCCTACCTTCCCGAAACCAAAATGGCGCTGTCCGCCTTGGCCAACGGCACCGCAACCGTCACGGCTACCCATGCCGCCACGGGCATGAGCGCCGCCGTACAGGTGACAGCGGAGACGCTGCAAAATAAGTTCTATCTCTTCCAGCTGACGCCTGCAGCGGAAACGACGCTGCAATACACCGACGGCAAAGGTGTGCCCAAAACGGTCACGACCAACAGGGAAGGCGTGCTGGCGCTTTACGAACCCAACGGAATCGCCAGTGAGGTGTCTCTGCGGTCCGGCTCCGGCGCGGATATTTATCTGGGCACCATCTATAAAGAAAATCTGCGTTCCGGCGAGCGGGATGCCACAAAGCTGCAGCTTTATCCCTTAAATACCTTCAGCCTCCGGCGAGTCGCCCGGGCATCTGTGACGCTCATCACGCCGAGCGGCGATCCGCTGGCGGGCAAGACGGTGACCGTTCGCGGCGGCGTTTATAAAAACGGAGGCTACTGCCAGACAGCACTGCTGGGCTCCAGGGCAGGAGCACTTGTCAGCGGCACCACCGGCGGCATCTATACCACGGATGCGGCGGGAACTATAACCGTCTATCTGGATTCCACCCAGTTCTGGTCGGCCGAAAAGGGCGAGAGCAGCAACACGGCGCTTTCCGCTCTGGATCAGCTGGAGTACATTCTGGAGATCAGCGCAATTGACAACGACAATTACTATCCGCTGCTGCTGACCGTCAACGGCAAGCTGGGCGTGGACGATGTAATGCGCACCGCAGAGGGCGTTGTCTCTCTGGAGCGCGTGCCGGCGGGAGAGGAAAACAAACCCTTCATCGTGGCGCAAAGCGTTGATTACGGTCTTGCCAACGGTCAGAAGGTGGATGTCCGCAGCTCGACCGGGAAGATCGGCCCTAACAGCAGCTTCAAAACAGCCACCCTGCACACCACCATGCTCCTCTGGGGCGAGGATATTGCCAACGCGCAGAATTACAGTCTCCAGTTGGCGGACGAATACGGCGTTCTTCCTGCCGCCCAGAGCAGCAGTACCAAGCAGTATCCCTTCTCATCCATCCCCGTAGCGGAAAACGATCTGACCCTCACCGAGGCCACCATGACCACCTCTGGATGGATCGCCGACGGCAAGGATGTGGGTATGAAAACGCAGCTGAGCCTGAACGGCAGCCTGCTGCAGGAGAAAATCATGCCCTTCCGGGTCGTTGATCTGACCCGAGTGCCCAAGGTGACAGAGGATGAGCGCGTCACCGGTATTCTGGCGACGATGGAAGCCTCCAGTATAGTGGAGGGAGTCGACTTTAGCAAAGTGGACGGTAGTAACATTCTCAAGGTGCTGACCGGACGGCTGGATGAGCTGAGCGGTCCGGTGAACACATCCGTGTTCAAAATGATCATCACCCCCAGCGAAGATCCCTCCGTGTTCCGTGCCATGATTTGGGCCGGGTACAACACGCTGGAGATGGAGGACATGGACTATTCCGAGGACGGCGTGGCGTTGGGTGCGAATGTGCTGACGCAGAACCTGGAGGTGGGCGTGCCTGGTACCGGGGACCTGAGCCAGATGGCCAAGGGCACCTATGATCCCAAGGGGGAATACAAAGCCAACTCCATAGCCGGCAAGGTCTCCAACACGGATCTCAACTTGCAGTTGGAGGGCTTTTACGAAGCGGAAATCCGCTATAACACCGAAAAAAAGGAATGGGAGGTTTTCACCGTAGGCGGCGGCTTTACCGCCGGCGTTGGCGTGGGCTTCTCCTTCAGCGTGAACGCCATGGCCGGCCCCGTGCCGTTGACAGCAACCTTTGAGCTGGGCGGTGCCATTCAGCTGGATTTCCGTACCGCAGTGCGCTACGGCCAGCAGGGACAGGGTACAGAGCTTGCCTGGAGCGATCCCACGGCCACGGCAGTGAATGACTTTTTGACCACGCTGCGTATCAACGCCTATGTCCACGCGTTTGGCGGCATTGGCTTTGACTATTCGGTCGTGGCGCTGAAGATCGGCCTATTCGGCAATTTGGATGTGGACAGTCAGAATAAGTTCCTCTCCCGCACCTATCTTGCCGACAAGGAAAAGCGCCAGATCAACGGTCAGGCCCTGGGGATCTCAAGCGAAGTGGGAATCAAATTTGTAGCCAGCTTCCTGTTTATCTCCTACGAGGCGGTCATCGCCTCCGGAGCCCTTGGATTCAGCAAGACTTTTAATGACTGGAAAACGATCGACGACTACTGGAATAGCGCCACCAGCGGGCTGAGCCTTGCCTCGCTGCAGATGGCGGCGGCTCAGAGCGGAATGCGGGTGGCTTCTGCCAGTGCAACGCTCCAAAGCCGGGACTATCTGGAGCAATATGCCCGTACCTGGGGCCAGCCCCAGCAGCGGATGATGCTGTTCTCTCTGAACTCCCCCAGTGGGCTGCAAAACATCCAGACCAATGCCAACCCCACATCCTATCCACAGCTCAGCGATGACGGGAAGATATTGGCCTACATCAACGACGGCGACAACAGCGATATTTACGCCAGCCGGGCACATTTCTCCACCCTCGATAGCGGCGTCTATTCTATCTCAAGCAAAATTGACGATCCCGCAGAGTTCCCCGGCTACGGCGACACGAGCGTTTCTTTGTCCGGCACTGGCAGTTTCGCGGCGGCGGCTTGGGTTCGCATGGGCACCGAGCTACCGGGTAAAAATGCCGGTGATACCGTGACATTGGAAGAGCAAAACCTGCTGATGAACAGCACGGAGATCGTAGTGTCCGTCTATAACGGCACAACCTGGACTTCCACCCGCCTAACCAACGACGGCACGCCGGATCTGGCCCCAGCCACGGCAGTGGGCGGCGGCGGCAAGGCCATCGTGTTCTGGCGCAGCGTCTACACCCCCGATCCCGGTACGCAGGGCAGCAACCTGCTGAACTTCACGACCAGAGATTGTATCATGTACAGCTGCTATGACAGCAATAGCAGAACCTGGAGTGATGCCAAAATGCTTTATAACGGTGCTACTGGCAGAGTGAAGGCGTTGCAGGCGGCCATGCTGCCCGACGGAACCGCTATGGCGGTTTACTCGCTGGACCGCAGCGGAACCGGAGATATCTCCGCCTACGAGATCGCCTATTGTACCGTGGCTGCTGACGGAACTCCCGGTACAGCCATGCTGGCGACCTGTGACAGCAATCTTGACGAAGCCCCCCAGGTCGTTGCAGCCGACTTCGGCGGCGGGGATGACCGATTTGTCATCGGTTGGCATAGTGTCCGAGACGGCAGCAGCGATATTCAGCTGTTGGCTGTGGACGGCAGCGGCACCATGTCCAACAGTTTCCCCGGCTCTTTGTCTGCCCTGACCAGCAGCGGCAACGCCGTCGTGGGCGGAGACTTCCGCTTCGCTTCCCTCAGCGGGGGTCATCGCAGCCGCAATGATCTTACCATCGTCTGGAATGAGACTGTCAATGACGCCAACGGCGCGGTAGATCACGGCATTTTGAAGGCGGCCAAGCTGCGCTATGCCGAAAATACCTACACTCTCTCCGCACCATTGGAGCTGGCAGAGCTGCCGGATCGCACGCTGGCTGACCACTTTGATGCCTATGTCAGCGGCAGCAATCAGGTGCAGGCTGTCATTCAGGCCACCTTCTATGACGATGAAAACCCGCAGGTAATCGGCAACGTGACCGTTCCGGGTGAGAAAACGATCCTCTATACCGCTACCTCTGATTTTGTCACCGATGCGGTGGCAGTGGAACAGATCGGTGTGGATTATGCAACGCTGGCGCTGAACAGCCTGACACCCATTCGCTTTACCATCCGCAACACCGGGCTGAACGATGTGACAGGCCTAACGGTCCGCCTTGACGACGGGGAAACCGCCACCCTTGCGGAAACACTGCTGCCCAATGAAAGCGCCACCCTTACCGTCTGGCACCATGTGGGGAACCTCGTGACCAACCCGAGCTATACCATCACCGCCACCGGCATCAGCGAGACCGGCACAGTGTATCTGGATTATCCCGACATTGGCATCTCGCAAATGGAAGTGATTGCGGAGAGCGCCGGCAAGCGCACGGTGCGCATGACCCTCTATAATTCCTCTGCCGCCACGCTGGCCAGCGGAAAGGGCCGCGAGGTGAAGATTGCGTTCTATGCGGATGATCTGCATACCAAACATGCAGAGGTAGCCTGCACCACAAACGGCGTATCGGTTAGCGATAATGAAATCACCATTTCCGAAGACAGCGCCCTCGCCCGCATCGATCAGGGAACCTTTACACTGGACCTGACCTATGATCTGGGCAAGTATATGAACTCCATTGGCAAAACCGAGATCCCCAATGTGGGTACCTATCTGTACGCCGAGGCGTGGGCGGAAGGTCAGATCGGTGGAACGGGAAGCAATCAGCGCCTGCCGGAGTATGACGGCAGTGACAGCGAGGCCAGCGTCCATATGACCGGCGCACTGGCCCGCACCGGAGAGAGGCTGACGATGGATGTGACACAGGGGAACGACGGCAACGGTCACAGCACCGCCGCCATTACCCTGCGCAACAACTGCCTGCAGTCTCAGACTGGCACAGTGCTGGTGGCCACGCTGCTGGATGCTGCCGGGACCGTTCTGGAAACGAAAAAGACCAGTATTGGCGGTGCCATCTCCGGGGAAACCTTCCGGACGGAAAACGTCACCTTCTCCAAGCTTGGCACCCGCGTAGTGGTGCGAGCCGCAGTGCCCGGTAATGACCTTCTGACCTTTGAAGGTCTGGCAGTGGGGCTCGGCGATTTTACCGCCAACGGAACGAACTATACCTATACGCTGCAAAATGATAGCGGAGCAACATCTACGCTGGTCACAGCGGTGTCTGGAAACGACGAGCCCGTGAGCATCAACGGACAGGCTCTGTCCACCGGCGGCAGCGCAGCCGTTGCCATCCCCAAGAGCGGCACAACCGACATTGTCGTGGAGATCGGTACTAAAACCTACACGCTGACGATTCTGCGCAATAGCGGCACAGGCGCGAATCCCTTTACCGATGTTTCCGAAAAGGACTGGTTCTATGGCGATGTGATGTTCGCCTATGAAAATGGGCTGATGATCGGCACGGGCAACGCGCAATTCCGTCCGCACGGGACGGCGACGCGCGGGATGATGGCGACCATTCTTTGGCGCATGGCGGGCAGCCCCGCGCCGAAGGGCAGCAGCAGCTTTACCGATGTGGAAGCCGGAACGTGGTACACAGACGCGATCGCATGGACGGCGGAGAACGGCATCTTTTTGGGCTACGGCAACAACAAAGTCGGTCCGAACGATTCCATCACCCGCGAACAGCTTGCAGCCATCTTCTTCCGCTACGCAGACTACAAGGGCTGCGATATGACCGCCAAGGGAGAGCTTGACAAGTTCCGGGATGCGGGCAAGGTCTCAGATTATGCAAGGGCAGCGATGCAGTGGGCGGTCGGCAGCGGTCTGATCCAAGGGAAGCCCGACGGGGAGCTTGACCCGCAGGGCACGGCGACCCGCGCGGAGATCGCCGCGATGCTCCACCGCTTCCTTGAGAAGTATGAGCTGGTGCAGGGCAAGGCTTCCGGCGTCTGATGCGCCGGAACAGCCCGAAGCAGCTGCAAGCCCCAAAGACCGGCGACAGCAGCGTATTCGGCTTGTGATGGCGCTCCTGCGCTGCACCTCTTGCCGGAAGCCTTTCGCTGAGCACATGGCAGATCAGGCGGCGTGAGGAAGAAGCGCTGCAAATCATCGAAAAGGAAACAGGCTCACCTTTCGGGGCGCGGGCAAATAGCCCCGCGCCCCTTTTCGGTTTCCTTCGTCAGGAAAGGCAGTTGTTTTTCTTTTGTCTCTATGCTCAACCTTTTTTCGTAAGAAAGGGGCCATGCAGTGAGCCCCAACAGTTATTATAGAACC
>ERZ834694.3097-NODE-3097-length-10145-cov-3.006244_pt1 | contig 10145 bp, 8 predicted proteins | sample MGYA00519691_ERZ834694 | MGnify/ENA primary metagenome ERZ834694 (study PRJEB31850, sample SAMEA3708758) | human gut metagenome | biome: human gut; feature: human-associated habitat; material: faeces | place: China | collected 2014 ... | reverse complement strand
TGGTGACCGAGGTAGGACAGCATCAGATGTGGGCAGCACAGTATTATAAATATGCAAAGCCGCACAGACTTTTGACTTCGGGCGGACTGGGAACCATGGGCTATGGTCTTGGTGCAGCCATCGGCGCACAGATCGGAAACCCGGATAAACAGGTCGTCAACGTAGCAGGCGACGGATGCTTCCGTATGAATATGAATGAAGTCGCGACTGCGGTGCGTGAGAACTTACCGCTGATCGAGGTCATCATCAACAACCATGTACTTGGTATGGTACGCCAGTGGCAGACTTTATTCTACGACAAGAGATATTCGTCCACCGTCTTAAATGATGGTGTGGATTATGTGAAAATGGCGGAAGCTATGGGGGCTACCGGTTTCCGTGCGACCAGCAAGGAGGAATTTACAGAGGTCTTTGCAAAAGCACTGGATATGAAGACACCGGTAGTGATCGATTGTGTGATCAACTGCGATGACAAGGTATGGCCAATGGTCGCACCGGGTGCACCGATCAGTGATTGTTTTGATGACAAAGATATAGAAAAGAAAGGAATGTAAAAATGAGCAGAGTGTACAATTTTTCAGCAGGACCTGCGGTACTTCCGGAAGAAGTACTGAAAGAAGCAGCAGACGAGATGATGGATTACAGAGGATGTGGAATGTCCGTGATGGAAATGTCGCACCGCTCGAAGGTCTTTGACGATATCATCAAAGAGGCAGAGGCAGATCTGCGTGATCTGATGCAGATTCCTGACAATTATAAGGTACTGTTCTTGCAGGGCGGTGCTTCTCAGCAGTTTGCAGGCATCCCGATGAATTTGATGAAAAATCGCAAAGCAGGCTACATTGTGACAGGACAGTGGGCAAAGAAGGCTTTTGCAGAAGCAAAGATCTACGGCGAGGCAGTGGAGTTGGCATCATCGGCAGACAAGACATTCTCCTATATCCCGGATTGCTCGGACCTGGATATTCCTGAAGATCTGGATTATGTGTACATCTGTGAGAATAACACCATTTACGGAACAAAGTATAAGACTTTGCCAAATACCAAGGGACATACCCTGGTGGCTGATGTTTCTTCCTGCTTCTTATCAGAGCCGGTAGACGTGAGCAAGTATGGCGTGATCTATGGTGGCGTGCAAAAGAACATCGGACCGGCAGGCGTGGTCATTGTGATCATCCGTGAAGACCTGATCCGCGATGATGTGCTTCCGGGAACACCTACCATGCTCAAGTACAAGACACAGGCAGATGCAGATTCTTTATACAACACACCGCCATGCTACGGTATTTACATCTGTGGCAAGGTATTCAAGTGGTTAAAGAAGATGGGCGGTCTTTCTGTCATGAAGGAACGCAATGAAGAAAAGGCAAAGATCCTTTATGATTTCCTAGACCAGAGCAAACTTTTCAAGGGAACCGTCCGCAAGGAGGACAGATCTCTGATGAACGTACCTTTTGTAACCGGAGATGCAGATCTGGATGCCAAGTTCGTAGCCGAGGCAAAGGCAGCAGGCTTTGAAAATCTGAAAGGTCACCGCACGGTTGGCGGTATGCGTGCCTCTATCTACAATGCTATGCCAAAAGAGGGCGTAGAGGCGCTGGTTGCTTTCATGAAGAAGTTTGAAGAAGAAAATGCATAAATCGTAAAGGAGAGATGACCTATGTTTTCATATCATTGCCTGAATCCGATCGCCGAGGTGGGATTGGATCAGTTTTCAACAGATTATAAAAAGGTGGAGGCAGCGGTGACTGCCGATGCTATCTTAGTCAGAAGTGCAGCCATGCACGATATGGAGTTTGGCAGCAATTTGCAGGCAATCGCAAGAGCGGGGGCTGGTGTCAACAACATTCCGCTGGAGCGCTGCGCCAAGGAAGGTATCGTTGTATTTAACACACCCGGTGCAAATGCCAATGGTGTCAAGGAACTTGTTTTCGCCGGTATGCTTTTGGCATCCCGCGATATTGTCGGCGGTATTGAATGGGTCAAATCCCAGAGTGGCGAGACTGATATCGCAAAGATGGCAGAAAAGCAGAAAAAGGCATATGCAGGTACGGAACTTGCAGGCAAGAAACTGGGTGTGATCGGTCTGGGCGCCATCGGTGTCAAGGTTGCCAATGCGGCAACCCATCTTGGCATGGATGTCTATGGATACGATCCATATATCTCTGTGCAGGCGGCTTGGAATCTGAGCCGTTCCGTAAAGCATATCGATGCTGTGGAAGACATCTATAAGGAATGTGATTTTATCACCATCCATGTGCCGCTTCTGGATTCGACCAGACAGATGATCAATAAGTCTGCTATCCAGATGATGAAAAAGGATGTCATCATCTTAAACTTTGCAAGAGATCTGCTGGTGGATGAGCAGGCAGTTTTAGACGGTATTGCAGCAGGAAAGATCCGTAAGTATGTATCCGATTTCCCAAATCCGACGACAGCAGGTCAGGATGGCGTGATCGTCATCCCACATCTGGGGGCATCTACCGCCGAGGCAGAGGATAATTGTGCTATCATGGCAGTGCAGGAGATTTCCGATTACATGGAAAACGGTAATATCACGCATTCCGTCAATTACCCGGATTGCCAGATGGGCATTTGCCAGACGGCAGGACGTATCGCACTTTTGCACTACAATCGTCAGGGCGTGATCGCACAGTACACGACCATTCTTGGCGATGCCAATATCAATGTTTCCGATATGACAAACAAGACCAGAGGAGACTTTGCGTACGCACTTCTTGATATTGATGCGCCGGTGACACCGGAAGTTGTCGAGAAACTGGATGCGATCGAGGATATGATCCGTGTGCGCGTTGTAAAATAAAGGTTCTGATCCTACATAGGTATAGAAAAAGAAAGCAGGAGAGCAGCATTTTTTTGTTGCTCTCCCTTGTGGTTTTAGCGAGACTGTTGTAACATGGCAGAGGAAGTATTTTCAAAATACACAGATGAGAATTTATGATTTTTAACCAAAAGAAGGGGATACAAAATGATTTTAATGTCACAGGTATTATCTGATAATCTGATTAAAAATTTGGACGAAGGCGTAATGAAAAGTTGGCTGCAATCGGTGCTTCCATCGGTACTGGGCTTTTTCTGGAGTGTGGTGCTGGCACTGCTTATCGCTTACATTGGTGGTAAGATCATCAATCTGGTGCGACGTATGTTCCAAAAGTCTTTGCGTCGCCGGGATGCAGAAGAGGGGGTTTGCCAGTTCGCAGATCAGGTGCTCAAATATTTCCTGTGGATCGTAATTATCGTGATTATTTTGGGCTTGTTTGGATTTACGGCATCCTCGCTTGCAGCCGCAGTGGCATCTTTGGGTGTGACGGCAGGTCTTGCTTTACAGGGAAGTTTGTCGAACTTTGCGGGTGGTCTTTTGATTCTCGTTTTGCATCCTTTCCGCGTGGGAGATTATATCATTGAAGATACACATAAGAATGAGGGAACGGTCATTGAGATCAGTGTATTTTATACAAAATTGCGCACAATTGATAATAAGATCATTGTTATTCCAAACGGTGCACTTGCCAATACGAGTCTAACCAATGCGACCAAGAGCGACCGCAGGCAGATGGATCTGGTCGTGCCGATTGGTTATGATGCCGACATCAAAAAGGCAAAGGATATCTTAATGGAACTGGTGGAGGAAGAAAATAGACGCCTGCCGGAGGATGTCAATGTCTTTGTCAAGGAATTGGGGGCAAGTTCCGTGGATCTGGGACTTCGTTTCTGGGTGCCGACCGATCAATACTGGCCGGTGCGCTGGCAGTTGTTGGAAGACATCAAGATCCGCTTTGACGCGGAGAAAATCTCCATTCCATTCCAGCAGGTCGATGTCAATATCAAGCAATAGAGGTGGAATTTCCACACAAGATAGAAAAAGAGTATGGGAGGAAGACAAATATGCATAATGCGTATGAGTTGATCAAAGAAGAAAATCTGGGGGACTTAAATTCCAAGGGCTATGTGCTGCGCCACAAGAAAAGTGGGGCACATATCAGTTTGATTGAGAATGATGATGACAATAAGGTGTTCTACATTGCTTTTCGCACACCGCCAAAGGACTCTACCGGTGTAGCGCATATCATTGAACATACCGTGCTTTGCGGTTCTGACAAATATCCGCTCAAGGATCCTTTTGTAGAACTTGTCAAAGGTTCCATGAACACCTTTTTGAACGCCATGACTTACCCGGATAAGACCGTTTATCCGGTGGCAAGTTGCAACGATCAGGATTTTAAAAACCTGATGGATGTTTATATGGATGCTGTTTTTCATCCAAACATCTACCATGACCCGGAGATCTTTATGCAGGAGGGCTGGCATTATGAACTGGAAAGCCGAGAGGACGACCTGACCATCAATGGTGTTGTTTATAATGAAATGAAGGGGGCTTTTTCTTCCCCGGATGATGTGGTTAATCGCGAGATCTTAAATTCTTTGTTCCCGGATAATACCTACAGTGTGGAGTCGGGTGGAGATCCAAAGGTCATACCGGAACTGACCTACGAAGATTTTCTGGGATTTCATAAGAAATATTACCATCCATGCAATTCTTATATCTATCTGTATGGAAATATGGATATGGATGAGCGGCTGGATTATCTGGATCGTGAATATCTGTCGAAGTACGACAAGATCTAAGTGGATTCTGAGATCAAGAAGCAGGAACCTTTTACCCGCCCACGCGCGGTAGATAAGACTTATCCGATTTCTTCAGCAGAGGATGAAAGAGACGCAACCTATTTGGCATACACCTTTGTTATCAGTGATGCGCTGGACCAGGAATTATACCAGGCATTTGACGTTTTGGAGTATGCGCTTTTCAGTTCTCCGGGTGCGCCGGTGCGTACAGCACTTTTGGAAAAGGGGATCGGAAAAGATATCATCGGTTCTTTTGATACCGGTATGCTGCAGCCTATGTTTTCTGTTATGGCGCGCGGTGCAAACCCGGAAGATAAGCAGGCTTTTGTCGATGCCATTCAGGAAGTTTTATTGCATCAGGTAGTCGATGGTATTGATAAAAAGGCACTCCTCGCAGGTATCAATGCGTCACAGTTCCAGTTCCGCGAGGCAGACTTTGGCAGTTTCCCTAAGGGACTGATCTTTGGCTTGCAGTGCATGGATAGTTGGCTGTATGACGAGGATCAGCCGTTTGTCCATATGCATGGTATCGATGTCTTAGACGGACTTCGCAAAAAGGTGGATACCGGTTATTTTGAGAAATTGATCGAAACCTATCTGCTTGCCAATACCCATGCATCTGTTCTTATGGTTGAGCCAAAGAAGGGGCTGACCACAGAGGCAGAAGAAGAGTTAAAAAAGGAACTGGCAGAATATAAGGCAAGCCTTTCAGATGAGGCACTGGATGCTTTGGTCGAGCAGACCAAGACCTTAAAAGAACATCAGCAGGAACCGTCCTCCAAGGAGGCTCTCGAGTGTCTGCCGATGTTAAAGAGAAGTGATCTGAAAAGGGAAGCACGTCCGCTCGACCTGATCGAAAAAGAAGTTGACGGTATCAAAGTCCTGCATCACAAAGTCTTTAGCAATGGCATCCATTATCTGAATCTGGTCTTTGATGTGACAGGTATTGGGCAGGAGGATTGGAAGTATCTGTCTCTTTTGAGCCGTATGCTCGGACTTGTGGATACCGAGAATTATTCTTATGCAGACCTTGCCAATGCAGTCAATATCTACACCGGTGGCATTGGGGCATCCTTGAATGTCTATGATCCGGCGGAGGGTAAGACCCACTTTATGTGTGAAGTGCGTGCCAAGTTCTTATATGGCGAGGTAGAAAATGCCATCAATCTTATCGAGGAGATCATTTTACATTCTGACTTTTCGGATGAAAATCGTATCCGCGAACTGGTGGCTGCCCAGCGTTCCCGTCTGGAAATGCGTATGAGCAGTGCAGGTAATGTACTTGCCGCAGGACGCGCTATGTCATGCTTCTCCGTGCCGGCACTCATCACGGATTCCATCAGTGGTATTGCCTATTATCAGTTTGTCAAGGATCTGGACGAACATTACGAGGAAAAGAAAGACGAGATCCGCAGCAAGTGTCAGGAACTGGTAAAGAAAGTCTTTACCAGGGATCATCTTTTGGTAAGTTCTACCGGAGACGATCAGGCATTTACCCAGGTAGAGACCTATCTGCCGGGCATTGCAGAGCATCTCTTTGCAGGCGGTAAAAAGGAAGCGGCACAGGAGATCAGACTGACTCGCAAAAAAGAGGGATTCAAGGATGCCTCTCAGGTGCAGTATGTATGCCGTGCCGGTAATTTTACCAAGGATGGCTATGAGTTTAACGGTGCACTCAATATCTTGCGCGTTGCCCTTTCCTATGACTATTTCTGGATCAATGTCCGTGTCAAGGGTGGAGCCTATGGCTGCCGCAGTGCCTTTGGAATGAATGGGGATACCTATTTTGTATCTTATCGTGATCCGAATCTGGAAAAGACCAATGAGATCTTTGCGCACACGGCAGACTATGTCCGGGATTTTGATGTGGATGAACGAGATATGACTAAATATATCATTGGTACGATCAGTGAGATGGATACGCCGCTGACACCGGCACAGCGCGGCACGAGAGCCCTGTCCTGTTATCTAAGGGATGTGACTTTTGCAGACTTGCAGCGCAACCGTGACCAGGTCTTGAATGCCACAGTAGAGGATATCCGTGCGCTGGCACCGCTGGTACAGGCAACCATGGATCAGGATTATTTCTGTGTTGTCGGAAACGAGGATACGCTGACGGCAGCCGCAGATATGTTTGACGAGTTATACAATTTATACGAATAAGAGTAAGGAGCATTACATGCAAGATAATTTTAAATCAGGTTTTGTCACCATTATCGGACGACCAAATGTTGGAAAGTCTACCCTTATGAACCATTTGATCGGACAGAAGATTGCGATCACTTCCAACAAGCCGCAGACGACCCGCAACCGCATCCAGACGGTCTATACGGATCCGGAACTGGGGCAGATTGTATTCTTAGATACGCCGGGCATCCATCAGGCATCCAATAAACTTGGCGAATATATGGTCAGTGTGGCAGAACACACGATGCAGGATGTGGATGTGATTCTCTGGCTGGTGGAGCCGTCTGATTATATCGGTGGCGGCGACAGACATATCGTAGAGCAGTTGCAAAAGACCAAAACCCCGGTTATCCTTGTGATCAACAAGATTGACACGGTAGACCATGATGCGGTCTTTGGCGTGATCGAGGCTTATCGCAAACTATATGATTTTGCTGAGATCGTGCCGCTTTCTGCCTTACGCGGAAAGAATTGCAATGTCCTTTTAGACCAGATCTTTAAGTATCTGCCTTACGGACCGGCATATTATGATGAGGACGTGGTAACAGACCAGCCTCAGCGTCAGATCGTAGCTGAGATCATCCGTGAGAAGGCGCTCCATGCACTTTCCGAGGAGGTGCCACACGGTATCGCGGTTTCCATCGATCAGATGAAATGGCGTTCGGGCAAGCATGGCATGTATGATATTGACGCAACCATCATATGTGAAAAAGACTCACACAAGGGCATCATCATCGGCAAAGGTGGTGCCATGTTAAAAAAGATCGGAAGCAATGCCAGATACGAGTGTGAAAAAATGCTGGATGCCAAGGTCAATCTCAAACTCTGGGTCAAGGTCAAGAAAGACTGGCGCGACAGTGATTATCTGATCAAAAATTTTGGTTATCGTAAGGACGAGATCTAATTCCATTTTTTATCTGGTATATCTTCTTTTTTGCTGGAGAATCTAAAGAATAGAGAAGCGAAAAAGAGGTGTGCGTCTATGGATGAATGGTGGGAGAGATTTATGGCAAGCGGCAAGGTAAGTGACTACCTTGCTTATTGTAAAATGGCGGAGGAAGAGTCCCATGGGATTCAATATTGTTCTGACAGGGATGGTTCTTTCGGCGATTCCTGTGGGAGAGTACGACAAGAGAATAACGATACTTACCAGGGAGCGCGGCAAGATCACGGCTTTTGCTAAAGGGGCACGTCGTTCCGGTAACCAACTTTTGGCGGCAGCCAATCCTTTTGCCTTTGGTCAGTTTGAGGTCTACCAGGGCAAGAGTACATATACCGCGGTGCGTGCGGACATCAAGAATTATTTCCGGGAACTGGCAGAAGATTTTGATATGGTCTGCTATGGTTACTATTTTCTGGAGATGGCGGAATACTATGCACAGGAAAATGCAGATGAAGTAGAACGCTTACGGCTTTTGTACCAGACACTTCGGGCGCTTGAGAGCCGTAAGTTTTCTTTTGTGCTGATCCGGGGCATCTACGAATTAAAGACCTGGACGATCAATGGGGAATATCCTAATGTCTTTGAGTGCTTATCCTGTGGCAGCAAAGAGCATCTGGACTTCTTTTCCATGCGGCTGCGGGGCTGTGTCTGTGCGTCCTGCCAGGGCAAGACCGGTGGCAATCCGATAGACGGATCGACCCTTTATGCCATGCAGTATATCATTTCCACTTCTGTGGAAAAATTATACACCTTCCGTCTGACACCGGCGGTGGAGGCAGAGTTTCTGAATTTACTGCAATCCTATCGGAATCATTATGTGGGACATAAGTTTAAGAGCGAGGACTTTATCTGAGCCACAGGGACGTTCCTGTGGCACAAGGCGGTTGAAAAAATAATTGTGTCATAGTATAATAGTGCAGATTGTTAAGTGCTTCAAATAGGAGGACCATTGATACATGGAAAATAAGAAAAAGCATTCTGCCAAGGCAGCACAAAATGCGAGAGAAAATAAGATAAAGGCGAGAAACCAAAAGATCGTCCAGCACAGGATCGCGATCCTGATCGCCGTCATTATCCTTGTGATCGCTGCGATCGTTGCGGTTGTCAAGTTTAGCGGATGGTTTGATAAGATACCGGATCAAAGTACTCTTACGATCTCAGATGACGGCAAGGTGATCTGTGAAGAATTGACAGACTTTGCGGAGGATTACTCCCGAAGTGAGTTAAAGACTTACATGAAGGAAGAGATCAAAGAATACAACGATACCAATGGCAAAGACAGCGTCAAATTAGACAAAATAAAGTTTTACAGTGACCTTGCCCATGCCAAGACTACCTATGCATCTGCAGAGGATTACAGCAAGTTTACCGGCTATGGACTTTATACCGGTACGATCAAGTCGGCAGTCAAGCAGGGCTTTGATTTCTCAGATGCTTTTGTCAGTGTTACGGACGGAGAAAAGGGGACATCGGTTGATACTTTAGACATTACTTCCCAAAAGAAGTTAAAGGTGGCCATCATCAAAGAGAATATCAATGTCACGGTAGACGGCACCATCCTTTATGTTTCCGATGCCTGCACGACAATGGTGGATAAGAGTACCGTCTCAATCGAACAGCCGGATGGCAATGCAGATGCTACACAGTTGACCTATATTATTTATAAGTAGAGTGTTATACAGGAGATTGCCTGTACACAATAGAACAAGAAATGAGAGGATCAGATTATGGAAAAGACAATGGACAAGATTGTTGCTTTATGTAAAGCAAGAGGATTTGTATATCCGGGTTCTGAGATCTATGGAGGTCTTGCGAACAGTTGGGATTATGGAAATCTTGGTGTGGAACTGAAGAACAATATCAAAAAAGCATGGTGGCAGAAGTTCGTACAGGAAAGCCCGTACAATGTAGGTATTGACAGTGCGATCATCATGAATCCACAGACATGGGTGGCTTCCGGTCACTTGGGCGGATTTTCCGATCCTTTGATGGATTGTAGAGAGTGTCATGAGCGTTTCCGCGCAGACAAGATCATCGAAGATTTTGCGCAGGAAAATGATATTACCTTAGAGACATCTGTAGATGGATGGACGGCTGAGGAAATGATGGGATTTATCAAGGAACACAGTGTTCCATGTCCTACCTGCGGTAAGCATGATTTCACAGATATCCGTCAGTTCAACCTTATGTTCAAGTCTTTCATGGGTGTTACCGAAGATGCAAAGAATACCGTATATCTCCGACCGGAGACAGCACAGGGTATCTTTGTCAACTTTAAGAATGTACAAAGAACATCAAGAAAGAAAGTACCTTTTGGTATCGGACAGATAGGTAAGTCATTCCGTAACGAGATTACACCTGGTAACTT
>ERZ834694.3093-NODE-3093-length-10148-cov-6.922223_pt1 | contig 10148 bp, 11 predicted proteins | sample MGYA00519691_ERZ834694 | MGnify/ENA primary metagenome ERZ834694 (study PRJEB31850, sample SAMEA3708758) | human gut metagenome | biome: human gut; feature: human-associated habitat; material: faeces | place: China | collected 2014 ... | reverse complement strand
ATCTCCCGTGACGCTGACCGTCACGTTGCGCGCGGCCGCGGCGTCGTGCAGGTTCTCCGCCGCCTCCTGCGACACGGCGAGCAGGTCGACCGGCTCCGTCGGCATGGCGTCGCCCTCGTCGAGCTGGGACAGGCGGATGATATCGTCGATGAGCGTGACGAGGCGCGCAGCCTCGGCGTGGATATGGCCGACGAAGCGCGGCAGATCCCCGGGCTTGACCATGCCGTTTTCGATCAGCTCGGCGCTGCCGATGATGCCCTGCAGCGGCGTTTTGAGCTCGTGCGAGACATTCGCCGTGAACTCGCGGCGGTTGCGCTCGGCAAACTCCTGCTCCGTGATGTCAAAGGCCAGGATGACCGTGCCGAGGAATTTCCCGTCGGACGTAATGCGGCTGATATCGAACTGATACACGCGGCCCGCGCGCTCGGCGCGCACCTCACTGTGGCCGTCCGCAGCGGCGGCCTGAATGGCGGCGCTGATCTCGTGGCTGCGCTCGATGGTGAGAAAATCCCTGCCGACGCACTGCGCGTCCGCGCCGAAGAGCGCCTGCGCCGCAGCGTTGATGCTCAGGATGCTGCCGTGCTCGTCGAGCAGGACAAGGCCCTCGCGCATACTGCCGGTGATCTGCGTGAATTCGTCGGTCTTTTCGCGCAGCTCGCGCAGCTGCGTCTGGATCTCGACGTGCTGGTGGTGGATGCGCTTGAGCAGCGGCGAGAGCTCCTCGTAGGCATCGTTGTCGAGCGGGTGCTCGAGATCGAGGCTGTTGAGCGGGTCGACGATGCGCCGCGACAGCCGTCTGGCCAGCAAGCCGGAGAGGATGAGCGCCACGATGAGCACGATCAGCAGCGGCTGGATCATGCCGACGGCGATCATGCCGACCGTCGCGCGGCTGATGGAAATGCGCAGCACCGTGCCGTCGTCCAGACGCTGGGCGTAGTACATGGTCTTTTCCATGAGCGTCGAGGAATAGCGCGTGCTCTCGCCAGTGCCGGTCGCCAGCGCCTGACTGACCTCGGCGCGCGAGGCGTGGTTCTCAAGACTCTCGGCGTTGGTCTTCGTGTCGTACAGGACGCTGCCGTCGGCCGCGATCCATGTCAGGCGATAACGGTCGGCCGTCAGCTGGGACAGGTAGTCCGTGCCGCCGTCCTCAACGGCCGCCGCAGCGAGGCTCAGCTCGTCGCGCAGCTGGTTTTTCTCCACGCCGCCGAAGTAATCGTACAAAAAGCCCACGATGATCAGCAGGCTCGCCAGCAGCACGCACCCGGCCACGAGCAGGATGGATTGAAAAATCTTTTTGGTCATGTCGTTGCCTCCATGCGGTAGCCAACATTGCGCACCGTTTCGATCCGCCGTCCGTAGGGGCCGAGCTTCTGCCGGAGCGTCCGGATGTGCATGTCGACCGTGCGGGTCTCGCCGCAGTAGTCCATGCCCCAGATCTCCTGAAAGAGCTGGTCGCGCGTGAACGCCATGCCCGGATGGGACAGAAACAGGCGCAGGAGTTCAAATTCTTTATACGTAAGCGCGACACGCGCGCCGTCGACCGTGACCGTGTGTGCATCGAGATCGACGACGAGCCCGCCGCTGCGCAGCTGATGTGCAGCTTTTTCCGGCTGGCAGCGGCGCAGCACCGCCTTGACGCAGGACACGAGCTCCATCACGCCGAATGGCTTGACGAGGTAATAGTCCGCGCCGAGGTCGAGGCCGCGGATCTTGTCATACTCCGCGCCCTTGGCCGTGGCCATGACGACCGGGATGGTGCGCAGCTCCGCCGACGCCTTCATGCGCTGCAGCAGCTCGATGCCGTCCACGCCGGGCAGCATCACGTCGAGCACCACCAGATCGGGCTTCTCCGTCTGGAGCGCCGACCAGAATGACACGCCATCTTCAAAGCCGCGGGCGTCAAACCCCGTGGATGAGAGCGTATAGACCTCAATGTCGCGGATACTGGCGTCGTCCTCCACACACCAGATCATGGCTTACCCCTCCTTGTGCACCCCGGTGACCGAGAAGATCACCCACTCGGCGATGTTCGTCGCGTGGTCGCCGATGCGCTCGAAGTATTTGGCGATCATGAGCAGGTCGAGCGCGTACTCCCCGTCGTCGGGGTGGGCGGCGATCTTGTCAATCAGCCGGCGCTTGACCTCGTCGAAGGCGTTGTCCACGACATCGTCCTCGGCGATGACCGTCTCTGCCAGCATTGTATCATGCTTGACGTAGGCGTCAACACTTTCTGTGACCATATGGATGGTCGAGAGCGCCATTTCGCGCAGCAGATCGTCATTTTCCGCCGAACGGCCGGCGAGAAACTGGATGATCTCCGCAATGTCCTCGGCCTGATCGCCGATGCGCTCCATGTCCGTGATCATCTTCAGCGCGGCCGAGATCTGGCGCAGGTCGCGCGCGACGGGCTGCTGCTGGAGCAGGAGCTTGAGGCACAGCGACTCGATGTTGCGCTCCTTCTGGTCGATCTCGGCATCGAGCGGCGCGACGCGCTGCGCCAGCTCCGGATCCGCCTCCGTGAGGGCCTTGGATGCGAGCGCGATGACCTCCTCGCACAGTGCGCCCATCTCGATCATCTCCTTGTTCAGGAGCGCGAGCTGTTCATCAAACCGGCTTCTCATTAGCCAAACCTCCCTGTGATGTAATCCTCCGTGCGCTTATCCTGCGGCTGCGAGAACAGCTGCTGCGTGTCGCCGCACTCGACGAGCTCGCCGAGCAGGAAAAACGCCGTGCGGTCGGAGATACGCACCGCCTGCTGCATGTTGTGCGTGACGATGACGATCGTGTACTGTTCCTTGAGCTGCATGGCCAGCTCCTCGATCTTCGACGTGGAGATGGGGTCGAGCGCGCTCGTGGGCTCGTCCATGAGCAGCACCTCCGGCTCGACCGCGAGCGCGCGGGCGATGCACAGGCGCTGCTGCTGGCCGCCGGAGAGGCCGAGCGCGTTTTTCTTCAGGCGGTCCTTGACCTCGTCCCAAATCGCCGCGCCGCGCAGGGATTTTTCAACGATCTCATCGAGCTTTGCCTTGTTCTTCACGCCGTGCGTGCGCGGACCGTAGGCAATGTTGTCGTAAATGCTCATTGGGAAGGGGTTCGGCTTCTGGAACACCATACCCACCTGACGCCTAAGCTCGCTCACATCGACGGACGAGTCAAAAATGTCCTCGCCCTTATAGAGGACGCTGCCCGCACCTAAGGCAGACTCCAATCCAAAGCGCTCCCAGATCAGGCGGCGCAGGACCTCCAGCTGCACTTGGCCCATGAGCTGGAGGCGGATCTCCCGGGCGGTCTCGTCCCAGGTGATGTGGAGCTGCGGGTCCTCCTCCTCCAGCTGGCCCAGCTGGCGCAGTGCGGTGTGAACGTTGGCCCCCTCCGGAAGGCACACCTGATAGGACAGCACCGGCTCCAGCAGCGGGACGGAGGCCTCCGGCTCCACCCCCAGGCCCTGGCCGGGATAGGTATGACTCAAGCCCGCAACAGCGCACACCTCCCCCGCCGGGACGGTCTCCGCCAGACGGTACTGGGGGCCGGAGTACAGGCGCAGCTGGTCAGCCTTCTCCTCCCAGAGCGGCCCGGCCGTCTCCCGGCCGCCGGGCCGGCGGTTGGTGAGGAGGGCCTTCACCCGGAGGCTGCCCCCTGTGACCTTCAGATAGGTGAGCCGAGCCCCCTGGGGGTCCCGGGCGATCTTAAAGACCTTTGCACCGAACTCCTGGGGGTACAGGGGCGGGACGGCATACCGCCCGATGCCCTGGAGCAGTTCCGCCACGCCGTCCAGCTTCAGCGCCGAACCGAACCAGCAGGGAAACACCTTCCGGTGGCGAATGAGTGAGATCACATCCCCGTCATCCAGGTTCCCCTCTTCCAGATACTTCTCCAAAATACCGTCGTCGCACAGGGCGGCACTTTCCTCCCAGTCCGAGGCAGAGAAGTCCACACAGCCTCCGCTGAGCCGGCTGCGCAGCTGCTCCAGCAGGGCGGCCCGGTCCGTGCCCGCCAGGTCCATCTTGTTGACGAACAGGAAGGTGGGGATGTGGTACCGGGCCAGCAGCCGCCACAGGGTGGCGGTGTGCCCCTGAACGCCGTCTGTGCCGCTGATAACCAGAATGGCGTAATCCAGCACCTGGAGGGTGCGCTCCATCTCGCTGGAGAAGTCCACATGGCCCGGTGTGTCCAGCAGGGTCAGGTCCAGGCCGTCCAAAGACAGGCGGGCCTGTTTGGAGAAAATGGTGATGCCCCGCTCCCGCTCCTGAGCGTCGGTGTCCAAAAAGGCGTCCCGGTGGTCCACCCGTCCCAGGCGGCGCAGCTGGCCGCTCTCATAGAGCAGCGCCTCCGACAGGGTGGTCTTGCCCGCATCCACATGGGCAAGCAGACCAGCACAAATGCGTTTGAGCATTTTTTTCTCTGGCTCATCCCCCATCACTTTCACTTCCCATCTTAGAAAAGATATACGCGTATTTATTGAAAAATTATAACACAGGAAAAATCATCAGTCGATAGATATTTTCCCAAAAAGCGTGGGATAACACCTCCAAAACCAGGGTCTTTCTGCAAAATCTCATCGAGTTTAAGGATCATAGAATCGCACTTTTCCATGGACGCCAGCATAAAGGAGCGAACCAATACAAACCGAAACACCCACAGGCTGACGGATTGCTTTTTCCACTTTTGGTTTTCTTAAGAACTGTCATCGGTGGACCAGAACGCCAATTCCCCACAGTCCACGCCCTCCATATTTCAAAAACAGAGACCGATCGTGTTCCCGTATCTCCGCAGATGAAAAAATAATCCGATCGGCGAATACAAATTAAACGAAATTTCTTTTCGTTACTCCGTTAAGCACTCTTGCGAATCTGACTCCGTAGGAGGGAGAATGTTTTGTTTCTCTATACATTTTTCCAAAATCCAGCTTTGATGATCGGATCTGCGCAGAGGTCAAACAAAATGATGGGTTGCTTGTATTGGATCCAGAGCAAATCATGTGCTAGGACAGCTGCATATAAATGGTGTGGTTTACAGATCAGCCGCTGGATAACGGTTTTCGTTATACGCAGAAACCCCCATCTAACTTCCTGTTAAGAGTTAGATGGGAGTTTCTTTTTTTGCTGCTAAGGATAATCTCCTTCGCTGATGTAATCTCAGTTATGGCTCACTGGATGGAAAAGGGGTTCCCCCCTTAGAGCCCGAACTACCTCTTCTGCAGCACTTTTCAGCAAGGTATGCATGGCCGTTTCCGAATACCATGCGCAGTGGGGTGTGAGAATGATCTGCTCCTGCCCCAACAGAGGAGCATCCGGCCGAACAGGCTCCTCATTGAGCACATCCAGTGCTGCCCCGGCTAGATGGCCGCTCAGCACTGCTTCTCGCAGGGCCTGTTCGTCTACCAGAGGCCCCCGAGCAGTATTGATGAGAATGGCCCCCGGCTTCATCTGACTCAGGGTTTCCCGATTAATCATATGTTTGGTGTATCGGTTCAGAGGGGCATGCAGGGAGAGAAAATCGCTATCCTGCAGAACCTTCTCCTGGGGCAGCAGATGGATTCCATATTTGGCAACCTCCTGCTCTGTCACACCCGGATCGCAACCTATGATGTCCATGTCGAACACCTTAGCCTTCCGGGCTACCGCCCGAGCAATATTGCCACAGCCCACCAGTCCTAATGTCTTGCCATGAATGGTGTCGGAAGGCTTGGTAATGGCGTAGTCCCACTCGCCCCGCTGGACCATTCGCTCCAGCACACAGAATTTCTTGGCGCTGGCCAGCAGTAGAAGTATCACATAATCTGAAACCTCCTCAATGCAATATCCTGAGCAGGGAGCATGGCCAGCTGATAGCGAAGCTCTTCGCACAGGATACTGCAAATGGCGGAATCCTCAACTCGTTCAGCGTTCCTACCCGAAAGGTGCGCTTCCTGGGATCTGTTTCCTGCTGGTAGAGCTGATAGCCCGCCTCATCCTCCTGTGTCCACTGTCCTGTCTGCCGCTTGGCCTGCACAAAGGGTTCCACCACCTGGTCCAGTTCCTCTCTGGTGCGGCTTGAGGCCCAGGCTTGATCCACATCATTGGCGTGGGAGAGGTGGAACAACATCGAACCCATCCAGTTCTTTGCCTTGTGTCCAGGCGTTCCGCGCAATTCTGCCTGACGGCGGTACTCCTCCATCTGCTCCGCCGTTCCGTACCGTTCCACCATCTGCTCCCGCACATAGATGAACCAGCTGTAGTCCTCCGCCTTGGTAAAGGGGGCGCAGACCGGCTGTAATGCCTCCACGGAGTCTGCCTCGAAGCGGTCGATGAAGTCGAGGTAGTTGGCTTTGACCAGGGGCAGAAAGGTGTCCAGCAGCCCGGTGTTCAGCCGCAGGTCCTCTGTCAGCATCCGAAAGAATGAACCGCCTGTTGTGGGTTCAATTCTGAAAGAGTAGAGGTAGTCATCTCCCTGCTTTATGATACAGCTGAAGCCCACCTCCACATTTCCATGGCCGATTTCGTAGTCTATGTAGTTGTAGCGGCTCCGGTCAAACCAGATCTGATAGGTCAGCCCGTTTTTCATTTTCTTTTTGAAGTCGCCCTTTTTCAGACGCTTCCAGCCCTTTTCCTCCAGGCCCAGGCCGTTCCACAGGTAGTCCAGAAGCTCCTGAAATATATCTGCCGGCCGTTTTTGTTCCACGGTCTCCACCCCCTGACGAATTCTCTTTAATAGTCAAGCAGGATAGGCACCTGCTGCTCCTCGGCAAACCGCATGGCCCGCCAGAACATGGAGAAGGCAAACTTGGCAAGGGATTGAGTGTCATACTGGGTGTGTTCCGGGATGTCTGCCTTGCTGTACTGTCCATCTGAGTCTACGGTTCCGTCTACCGGGTATCCCTCCGTGTCTGCCCAGCCAAGGATAGTGTCCTCATCGGCCTGCCACGCCAGCTGGTTCAGCTTTTCCAGCTCCTTCCGCAGTCCGCCCAAGGTGGCGATAGCGGCGGTGTCATCGGTAGGCAAGGACCCTTGGAACAGAAAGCTGTCAGAAAGAGGGAGCCACCAGGTAGCCCCACGAAACAGGGACCACACCCGCTCCTCATCTGATGCAAGGCGGGCGACCAGAGGATGCTCCCCGAAGATCCAGTCCTTCTCCACGGTGGAAGGCACCGGTTCCTCGTATGTACGACAGGCGGCCACCAGCAGCATAGCGCCGAAGGCATCCCAATCCGGCTTGTCGGTGTAATAGGGCTTCTCATTATCCTCCGGCCAGGGGGTGTAGGGGGTCTGACCTGGCTGAGAAATGGCGCTCAAGATCTGATTCCGCCAGTTCTCTACCGCCGCTTGGATTTCAGCAGGGGACAGTTCTTCCTCGTTATCAGCAGATTCTCCATCCGGCGTGATTTTTTGAAAGCCCCATCCATTTTCTTCCGCCCACTGCTGAACAACAGTTTTCCAGTTGTGAGAATAGTACCGTGTCAGTGTTCCGGCGTAGATGTCAAGTCCCATCGTGATGCCTCCTTTTCTGCTTGATCAAAGCCGTTCCAGGGTACAGTCGTGCCCGGAATGGTCTGTATCCAAATGATTTCCACAATGGTGTCCATAATCTCTTTCCCGAGATCACGGACACTTTTTTCATAGGACAGCCACTGGATATGGATAGGCTGTCCATACTCATGCCGCCCAAAACCGCCTCGGAGAATATCGTTGAAAGCGTTCAGGTTCCGACCGGTCTTCCAGTCCAAACTGAAGGTAAACACCCGCTCCACCTCGTCATAAAAACCGGCCATGTTGGAAAAGCGGCGGCCGTCGATGGTGAACACCTCTCTCATGTCCATATAAACGGCTCCTTTAAGTGGTATTTCTCCATGATCTTATTTTCCAAAGCTTCATAGGCATCCATATCCTCTGGCTGCGCTGGAATACCCTTTTCCCACCAGTAACCGTTCCCATAGTAGAAAGACATAGCCCAGTAATAAGGCAGGTCATGGCTGAATATCGCCACTCCCATGGCATCGGCCACTGGCTCTGCCAGCGGTGAGCGTTCCACTATCTGAGAGGCTTCCTCATAGGAGATCCCCACCAGCTCCACCAGCAGGTGCTTCACCAGTTCACAGAAGCTGTACTGGTTGAATATGACCTGACCATCCTCATCTTTGAATACAAGTCCATCTCTCACCATGGTATTTCTCTCCGTTTCTTAACCCGTATCCTTGTCATGGGCATAGTCCCGTCAAGTCATTTCATACAGCAGGGCTGTATTGCCCCGCACCAGTTCCAGATGGGAGCGCAGCGTTTCAAGCCCGCTTTGCACCGTCTCAGCGGGCAGATCCCAGTCTGGGGCAATTTCAGCGGCCAGTTCCGGGAGGTCCCGCTCCCGCAGAGCTGCCAGCAGTTTAGATGCCAGCTCTCCCTCCAGCAGGGCGCAGTCCAAGGTATCCTCCGTCTGGGGAGCAGGAAAACGGACATCCAGATCCAGCTCGTACTCACACCAGTCCCAGATGGCCATATAGACCGCGCCGGAGCAGTTGCCGTCGGACAACTCCTTCCGCTGGTTATTTTTTATCAGATAAAAGGACGCAATTTGTGACATGGCAGTTCCTCCTAAATGTTATTCTTTTTCCATCAGCCCTTCTGCCTGCATCCGGATTACATAGAAGGCCCGCACCCAGTCCAGTTCCTGCTCCATAGATTCCTCCAAAGCCAGCAGGCGGCGCTTTCCCAGTCTGCGATCCAGGAGGGCGAAGATGCGGACCAGGGGATTTTCACTGGCAAGGCTTTTTTCAATGCTCTGGTTGTCAAATATCGCAAACGCCTCGTAGAACACCTTTTGGTCAAAGGTGCCCTGCTCCAGCGCATAGGCATAAGCCCGGTCGATGGCCTCTTTTGCGGAGTTGTGATCTTTCAGCGTTGTGGACCGCAAATGATGAAATTTCGTCCACGCATTTTCAAAATAAGTGTAGTAGTTGCTCCGCAGCACCTCCACACCGTCCACACGAATGGCTGCCCGGCCCTCATGGTCGGCGCTTTTGCTGTAACTGGTGGCAAAATACTGGATGTGGCCCCGGAGTGCCGGGCACAGGTAGTCATTCTCCAATTTGTTCCGGATTCCACTCCAAGTGGATACTCTACTGTTTGACATAGGTGTTGTTTCCTTTCTGCTGATTCCTACTGCTTTTGGAGATACTCCCGGAAGCATTCGATGAACTCCCGATTCCGCTTAGGGACATCGAACCCCTTCCGATGGGGGAAGAACCCCTCCTGTTCCACATCGTCCAGCAGCTTGGGCAGATTGGAAAACCGGGCAAAGAATGGTAGTGCATAGTCCTGGATCTGCCCGGAAATTTCCTGGATAGAGCGTTCCCGCTCCAGCAGAGTAGATACCTCATAGCGGGGGAAGTCATCATACCGGTGGGTCAGCCGGGCGATGGAGGTACCCACGATACCATCATAGGTTTCCTCCGTCCCTTCCTGCTCACTGCGCCACTGGGCAATCACCGGGGAACTCACATCGAAGAAGGCAGTAAAAGTGGTGGAGCCAAAGCGGATGGAGGGGGAAAAGTAAAAGGAGAACACAAAGATGCCGTCTTTTTTGTAGATGTCATTTTTGCTCTTGCGGTATTTGTAGCCCAGCGGGTTCAAAGGCTCCGCGATCCGCTCACAGGTATAGACGAAGATCTCACGGGGCTTGGTTCCCTTGGGAAAATCCTTCTTCTCCATGTTGCCACCTCAATCAAAATCCATCCAGACCAGGTGTTTTCCGCAGTGGAGGCACTGGAACAGATAGCATTGCAGATGCCCGCCATTGACAGATTCCCGGATCATTTCTTTTTGCTCATCGTCCCACATCGGATCGTCCAGTACCTCCTCCAGCACACCCAGGGCCCGCAGTTCTCTGGCACCCACATGGCCCAGGTAGGCGCAGTAGTCGCCGCAGTGGGCGCGCCAGTATTCCTGCTGCCAGCCGGAGTAGCCGGGGGTGCGGTGGATCAGCTCGTCCAGCTTCTCCGGATCGTCTACACCATCATCCACAGAGAAATCATCTTGAAAACTACCGTCATATTTCCGGGCTGCTTCGCCGTTGGCGATGCACTCTGGGCACAGATATGCAATATCCTCCACGGCGTAAAAGGGGGCTGTATAGAAAATATGGGTCGTCTTGCCGCAGCAGTCGCAGACAACGCCGTCTGC
>ERZ834694.3089-NODE-3089-length-10158-cov-3.906958_pt1 | contig 10158 bp, 8 predicted proteins | sample MGYA00519691_ERZ834694 | MGnify/ENA primary metagenome ERZ834694 (study PRJEB31850, sample SAMEA3708758) | human gut metagenome | biome: human gut; feature: human-associated habitat; material: faeces | place: China | collected 2014 ... | reverse complement strand
ACGAGCAGCCGGTTTATTTCTTTGGAAACGGGGCCGACAAATGCCGCGAACAGATCACGCATCCGAACGCACATTTTATCGACAATATTCACCCGTTGGCTAAAATGATGTTCCCGCTGGCAGAAAAAGCAATAGCCGACGAAGATTATAAAGACGTGGCTTACTTCGAACCTTTCTACTTGAAAGAATTCGTTGCTTCCATGCCGAAAAAACTTCTTTAATTTTTAATTTTAAACTTTCAATTAAATAAATGCAATACAATACTCAACAGAAAAGAATGCCGCTTCCCGAATACGGACGTAGCATCCAGAACATGGTAGATTATGCGTTGACCATTCAGGATCGTGCAGAACGTCAGCGTTGTGCTAACACCATCATCAACATTATGGGAAATATGTTCCCCCATTTGCGTGATGTGCCCGATTTCAAGCATAAACTTTGGGATCACCTGGCCATCATGTCCGGTTTTGAGCTGGATATTGACTATCCGTATGAAATCATCCGCAAGGACAATCTGGTGACCCGCCCGGACCATATCCCCTACTCCACTGCCCGTATGCGTTACCGTCACTACGGACATACGCTGGAAGTACTGATAAAAAAAGCGATCGAATTCCCTGAAGGAAACGAAAAGAGAAACCTGATTGCCCTTATCTGCAACCACATGAAAAAGGACTACCTGGCATGGAACAAAGATACAGTGGACGACAAAAAGATCGCCGAAGACCTGTACGAACTGTCCAACGGGGAACTCCAAATGACCGACGATATCGTCCGGCTGATGGCAGAACGCCTGAACCAGAACTACCGTCCGAAGACGAACTATACCAACAATCGTCAGAACAATAAGAGAAGATATTAAAATAAGTATTAGGTATTAAGTATTAATCGAGGTTGCTTATTGGCGTTTGAGACTTGATACTTAATACTTGATACTTAATACCTAATACTTTAAAACAGCTCTTTTTCAGGTAGCCAGCAGGAGTTGTCGAACATTGTATTTCGGACACGCTGGTCAGCGGAGAGAGAAGGGTCATGAGATTCTTCACAGGGCAGGTATCGTCCGCTTACGGGATCGTAGACAAAGGATGCCATTCCACCGACACCAAGATGCTTGAATTTCACCTTGTCCACGTATACGCGTGTGGCACCAACCTCCTTGTCACGTTCCACAATGATACCGTAATCCGCTTTGTTATAGAAATCGGCAGAGCCGTTGATGTCGTACATTTCCACACGAGGGGTAATGCCCGTGACAGGATTACGGTTCATTTTACGAGGATGGACTACAACCACGAGCAGGCAATTATGTTGCACGGCAAATTCTGTAAATTTATTCAACAGGTTCGAAATATATTGCGTTTCCGTCTGTCCAGGCTGCGGGTTATGGTCGAAACGGTTGAGCGGGTCGAAGACAATGATGCGGCAGCCGCGGCGGAAAACGAGGTCATGAGCCTTGGCCAGTACACGATCCGGAGAAACATTACCTTTCAGAGAGATATGAGAGACGTTTTCAGTCAGAAAATCTTCCGAGTTCGCAAGGAGTCCCTCCGTCATGCCACAGCCGTTTTGAAAACGGTGTCCGGTGAGTTTCTCAATCAGTTTGCGGAGATGATAGACGATAGGGGTATTTTCCGGGCTAAAGAACCCGATTTTCCATTGATGCCGCAGGCAGAGACGCAACACCAATTCGTCCACCCACTCGGATTTTCCTGCACCGGGAACTCCGGTGACGTAGACACTTCGCCCACGTTCATACGTGCAGATCTTATCCATCTCCTCCCATCCCGTTTCCGCTCCGGGACCAAAGCCGTTGTCGAAAAGAGCCCGCAGATCGTCATGCAAGTCGGCAGCGGTGAAGATCCCTTCGAGCGGAACTTCTGCTGCCTGTTCGATGGCGATACGGAGACTGGCGATACCATATTTGCAGAGATGCTCGTTGGCATCTTTACACTCCGGACCGTAAGTCACCACCCGGCAGCGTTCAGCTCCCAGCCGGTTGATGAGTTCATTGCGCAACCGGATTCCGGCAGAATCGGCATCAACGGCAATGATGATTTCTTCCAGGTCCTCGAAGTGCGTCTCCATAAAACGGTCGAGCCAGGAGAGGTTCGAATTGGCTCCGGCCGGCACGGAGATGACACTTTGAAATCCGGCGGCGATGGAGGAAGCAGCATCCAGTTCGCCCTCGTGGATGATGCAGGAGGTCTGCCCCACAATGGAGTCGATGTTGTAGGGAATCAGTTCGGCACCCTGAACCATCTTGAAATGCTTCGCGTCCACACTACGGAATTTCGTGTTGACCAGTTGTCCGTCCTCGAAATAGTTGAAGCAGACGCAACGCTCCTTCTGACCGGATTGCGGCATGAATTCCTCCTGTTCCGTGATGCGCAGTCCGGCGATGACGCCCTGCGGGATGCAACGTGTCTCCACCAGCCAACGTTCTACAGATTCGGAAAGCGTAGTCCGTGCCGGATCGAACACCGGACGCTGGAAATGACGGGGAACGGCTGCCGCACGACGCTGGCGGGCAGCACGCTGTTCGGCTTTCTCACGCTCTTCCGCTTCGTCGGGGACGTAAAAGTCCGCCCCGCAATGATAACAGTGACAATGCCCCGTATCAACGTTGACACGCAGCGAACGGTCGCGTTTGTTGTGGCGCGTGGCCTGACATTTATTACAAACAGTTTTCACTACGCCGCTTGTCCTCCGACGGACATCGACATCGTAACTGGCAAAATTTCTCATAACTTGCTTTATTTTTAAATGAATAATTATATTTCCCACACACAGGGAAAGGAAGACAAACGCTTCGTGTAGAACACGGAGAGATTGATACTTTCAAATACGGGATGAACCGCTTTCGGACGTGGGATGAATGACGCTCAAGCGTGGGATGAATGACATTCAAGCATCGGGTGAACGGCACTCAGACGTGGGATGAACTAATGCCCCCATCTTTTGTGCGCATCATCCCACACCGCCGAGTTGTCGGGTCTTGGCGGTGCGCTGTCGGGAATAAGACGTCCCAGATACATCCGTTTTCCATCCACAACACTTTCAAAACGGCTCACATCCCTGCTCTCCCGCTCCTTGATTTCCCGCATCAACTCTTCGCGCAGCATACGGCAAGTAGGCGATCCGGCAGCGATATAATTGGAAAAATAGCGTTTCACGTCCTCAAAAAAGAGCAAGCCGCTCTCCTTTCCGTAGAGAAGGATATGCTTTTTGAACAGACCGATAATCTGCTGCTGATGGTCGATAAAAAGCCGTCCCAGACCGGAACGCTGCCCCGCCAGCTCCATATACAAGCGTGAGTCGGCAAGCCGGTCTACCAGCGTTTCCCAAGACAGCACCGGCTGCAACGGTTGCTGCCCCTCCTCATCCACCGCCCGAATCCTCATTCCCCTTCCAACAGGAACGGAAGAAGCAGTTCGGACTTCCGAAGTTTCCGAAGTCCCCGAAGCAGAAATCTTCTCCTCCGTTTCCGGAATAACCGTCATCTCCGAAGTCCTCGAAGTTCTCGAACTCTCCGAACTCCCCGAACTCCCCGAAGTTCTCGAACTCCCCGAAGTTCTCGAACTCTCCGAATTCCCCGTAGCCCCCGCAGCAGGAATCTCCGCCACAACCGTAGCAGCGTCAGCAGCTCCTCCCGCGAGGGTATTGCTGCTGTTGTTTACAACAGGAGTAATACCTATCTTCTCCTCTTCTCTCCTCTCTTGGGTTTCGTTGGGTTTTCGCCCTTTGGTGGCGGGCGTTTCAGCGCATTTCGCACGCTTCTTCGGGCGCCCTCCTTTTTTACCGTTTTCGGTATCCATTCTCCACTTTTCCTCAAGCCTTTGCATCACCCGGTCGAGATACGGAGCCCGGAACGTCTGCCGCTCCTCGTCCACCTCAAAAAGATTATAATCATGGAGCACCTTTTCCAGCATATCCAACTCAAGGTCATGCCGCCGCGCGAACGCCCTCAACAGAAGCGGAGTGCACGACGCCTCATAATTATCTTTCGTGCGCAGGTGCAACAGCAACATCACATAAATGCCGAGCGCTTCCGCCGCATCCAGTTCCGACATCATACCGGCGATATTATCGTCATTCAGCAGATTTACTTCCAGATTAAAATACTGATCCTTCTTCATTATTCTTTCTATTTTAATAAATTATTCACGAAAATCATCCTTTTCGGACGAGCTAACTCAGTGAGCGCAAAGGTATTTTAAATGTTTCGGTTACACTTGTTGAAAAAAACAGAGGGCTATTACGATTCTTTTAACAACCTTTGCAGCAATATAATAACCATAAATAAAAATGTTTTTTAAATGAAAATGAAGTCAAATGTCATCCTGAATGACGACAAAGTAATCAAAGAGAGATTGAAATATTGTGTCCACATCACGTTAGGACGTTTTCTGAACATCCAGCGCACCGTATCGCCCCTGTCGCACGAGAAAGTGGCGGGACAGACCACCATCAATTCCAGCACGACATGGAACATGGAACAAGTCCGGAATTACAGCATATTATCGTACGCGCAAGTGATCTACACGCATTTCATAGCCTTGAAGTGCAATTTCTACGTCCTGCATCTCTCAAAGGCGATGATCAAAGCGATTCAAAACGGGCAGTGCGTCATCATCAAAACCGTAGATCCCGACGAACTGGACGACTACCTTCCCGGCGAAATCCTCCTCGAACAGCACCCCGACGCGGAAGAACTGGAGCGGAGGACAAAGGCGAGAGAGGCGTTACTGAGCAAATCCATGCACCTGCGGATAAGCAAAAGTCAAGAACAGGAAAAGGAAAATGAAAAGAAGAAAAAGGGAAAAGGAAAGAAAAAAGAACAGGAAAAGAAGAAAAAAGAGAAAGATAAAGGAAATAAGGGAAAAAAGAAATCGGAAAAACAGAGAAAGTTATCATAAGTTTACTACCTTTGTAGCACAAGAAGGATACAAAAGCAAGGACATGAACGATTGTGAAGAGACGAATGGCAAGGCAATAAAAGCGCTCATAGTATTCAGAGAAATAAGTGATACGGACAATCTGTTCGCTCCTATTCTATGCGATGCTATCCGCATGACGGGTATTGACGTACGATGTTCCAAAGAAGCATTTTGGGAATCAGACACGGCGTATGACATCATACACTTCCAATGGCCGGAAGAAGTAGTAGGCTGGAACTGCGACGACCCCGACGTGATACGCCGGCTCGAAGAGCGCATCCGTTTCTTCCGTTCGCGAGGGGCGCATTTCGTATACACGCGGCACAATGTGCGCCCGCACTACGCAAACGACATCATCAGCCGCGCCTACGACATCATCGAGACGCAAAGCGACATCGTGGTACACATGGGGCATTTCAGCGCGGATGACTTTGCCGCCAGATACCCCCAAAGCCGGAATGTCGTCATTCTCCACCATATCTATGAATATACCTATCAGGAGGACATCAGCGAGGCGCGCGCACGCCAATATCTCAATCTGCCGCAGAACGCGTTCATCGTCACCGCCTTCGGCAAATTCCGCAACCGGGAAGAGATACGCATGGTGCTCGGAGCATTCCATGCATGGAAACGGCCGCATAAACTGCTGCTCGCTCCCCGTCTCTACCCTTTCTCCAGACGCAACGGGTACGGCAAGAACTTCCTCAAGAGATGGCTCTCGCGCTTCGGCTACTACGTGGTCAGGCCCCTGCTCAACCGCTGGCTGCATCTGAGAGCCGGAGGCAACGACGACCTGGTGGACAGTTGCGACCTACCTTATTATATAGCAGCTTCGGACCTGGTAATGATTCCACGCAAAGATATCCTGAATTCCGGCAACATCCCCCTCGCCTTCCTCTACCACAAAGTGGTGGTAGGTCCCGACACGGGGAATAACGGCGAGCTGCTGGCCATCACCGGAAACCCCTCGTTCGACCCCGACGACCGGGAAGATATCGTCCACGCGCTCGAAACCGGCGCACGGTATGCCGCTTACGAACACGGGGAGGCAAACTACGACTACGCCATCGACAACATGAATATCAAAAAAACGGGACGCGAGTATGCACAAGTCTATAAAGACGCGATAAATGGCAGGTAATCTCAAAAGTCAGCTGTTCTCCGGAGTATTCTACACGGCGCTCGCCAAATACAGCGGTGTAGTCATCTCGCTTGTGGTGGCGGGTGTACTGGCACGCCTGCTCTCGCCGGACGACTTCGGCATTGTGGCGATAGCCACCGTAATCATCGCCTTCTTCAACCTGTTCACGGACATGGGTGTATCCCCCGCCATCGTGCAGCACAAGACGCTGACACGGGAGGAATTGTCGGATATTTTCTCGTTCACCGTGTGGACCGGCATAGGCATAAGCGCCCTCTTCTTCGCCGCGTCATGGCTGATAGCCGGTTATTACAACAGCGACATCCTGCGGACACTGTGCCAGCTACTGTCCGTCAACCTGTTTTTCGCTTCCGCCACCATCGTGCCGGGGGCTTTGTTCTACCGCAACAAAGAGTTCAAGTTCATTGCCGTGCGGAGCTTCGTCATTCAGATTTCGGCAGGGGCGGCAGCCGTCACCGCAGCACTCTGCGGAGCGGGACTGTATGCGCTGATTATCAACCCGATCGTATCCGGCATACTGATATTCGCCATCTCCTACCAACGCTATCCGCAACGCCTGCGCCTCACGCTGGGGCTGACGGTGCTGCGCAAGATATTCTCCTATTCCGCCTACCAGTTCCTGTTCAATGTCATCAACTATTTCAGCCGCAACCTTGACAAGCTGCTGATCGGCAAATACATGGGAATGTCCGACTTGGGATACTACGAAAAATCTTACCGTCTGATGATGCTTCCCCTGCAGAACATCACACAAGTGATCACCCCCGTGATGCACCCGATATTCAGCGATTTTCAAGACGACAAAGGGAAGCTCGCCACCTCCTACGAACGGATCCTGCGCTTTCTCGCCTTCATCGGACTGCCGCTCAGCGTGCTGCTCTTTTTCACGGCGGAGGAAGTGACGCTGATCATCTTCGGCGACCAATGGCTGCCGTCCGTACCCGTTTTCCGGATTCTGTCACTGTCCGTAGGGATTCAGATCATACTGTCTTCTTCCGGCTCCATCTTCCAGGCGGCGGGCGACACGAAGAGCCTGTTCGTGTGCGGACTGTTCTCGTCCGCGCTCAACGTGGCGGGCATGCTGCTCGGAATCTTCTATTTCGGCACGCTGACGGCAGTGGCAAGCTGCATCGCCGTCACGTTCACCGTCAACTTCGCGCAATGCTACTGGCAGATGTACCGGGTGACTTTCCGGCGAAGTGTCCTGCCGTTCGTCCGTCAGCTCCTTTCTCCGCTGGCGGTAAGCCTGCTGATGGCGGTCATTCTCCTGCCGATACAGTACGCGACGGAAGGAATTAATATTTTTCTTACAATAATTGTAAAAAGTATAGTAAGTTTTACTATCTTTGGGGGATATATACAAGTTACGCGGGAGTACGACCTCTTGGGGAAAATACGAAGCATGGCGGGAAAAGGAAAATAAATGAACGGAATAGACAACATACATCAAGACAAAGAGCACGCATGAAAACCTTATTTCTGATATTTCACGGTTTCGACAAAGCAAACGGAATCAGCAAGAAGATACATTACCAAGTAAAGGCCCTCAAGAAGTGCGGCGCGGATGTTCGCTTGTGTTACTACGACACCACGCCCTTCGGCAACCGGAGGCTGATGATCGGCGACGAGGTGATGGCCGATTTCGGCAAAGGGACGATGGCGAAGTTGCTGAAACGTGTCTACTACTCGCCTATCGTGAAGTATGCGCAGCGGGAGAAGATCGACTTTGTGTACATCCGTTCCTATCACAACGCCAACCCTTTCACGCTGCGGCTGGTGGAACGCCTGAAAAAGACGGGGGCGAAAGTGGCGGTGGAGATACCGACATATCCTTACGATCAGGAGTACATCTCATGGTCTATGAGGGCTTCGCTCGCTGTGGACCGCTGTTTCCGCCACCGGATGGCAAAGCTGCTGGACGGCATCGTGACTTTCTCCAACGCGGAAACGATTTTCGGAGGCAGGACGATCCGGATTTCCAACGGGATCGATTTCGACGCTACCCCGATGCGGAGCGGACAGAACGACACTTCGCACGAGCTGCACCTGATCGGTGTGGCGGAGGTGCACTATTGGCACGGGTTCGACCGCCTGGTACGGGGCCTCGCGGAGTATTACCGGACGAATCCGGAATATAAGGTTTATTTCCATATCGTAGGTCCGCTGTCGGGCGAACGGGAACGGGAGGAGATTCTTCCCGTGATACGCGACCATCATCTGGAGGAGTACGTGATTCTGCACGGACCCCTGCACGGAGAGGAACTCGATGAGCAGTTTGAACGCGCGGACTTTGCCATCGGCAGTCTGGGACGCCACCGGAGCGGTATCACGGAAATCAAGACACTGAAAAACCGGGAGTACGCGGCACGCGGGTTTGCCTTCACTTACTCGGAGACGGATGCGGATTTTGACGCTATGCCGTATGTGTGGAAGGTGCCTGCGGACGAGTCGGCGGTGGACGTCCCGAAGCTGATTGCGTTTCAACGGTCGTTGAAGGCTTCGCCGGTTGAGATCCGGGAGTCGGTCCGCCCGCTGTCATGGAAAGCACAGATGCAAAAGGTGATTGAGGAGGTAGGACTTAAAAAAACAACTGATGAATAAACAATTAAGAATAGCCTACTGCATTCCTTCGCTTTATTATCCCAGCGGTATGGAACGGGCACTGACTCTGAAAGCGAATTACTTTGCAGAGCATTTCGGCTATGACATACATATTATCCTGACGGACGGAAAAGGGAAAGAGCCTTACTATCCGCTGCATCCGTCCATCACGCTTCATCAACTCAGTATCAATTACGACGAAATGTACGGGCGTTCATTGCTGAAACGTATTTCGGGATATTCGAAGAAACAGCGGCTTTACAAGAAGCGGCTGAACGAGTGCCTTTGCGAAATCCGTCCGGATATCACGGTGTCTCTGCTGCGGCGTGAGATCAACTTCATCTGCGAAATGAAGGACGGCAGTGTCAAGCTGGGAGAAATCCATTTCAACAAGTCCAACTACCGCGAGTTCACCGACAACCGCCTTCCCGGATTCGTGCAGCGGATGGTGAAGCAGTATTGGATGCGGCAACTGATCCGGCAACTGCGGAAAGTGCGCTATTTCGTCGTGCTGAGCAACGAGGACGCAGCCGAATGGACGGAACTGGACAACGTGAAGGTGATTCACAACCCGCTTCCTTTCCTCCCCGACCAACAGTCGGACGGCACGCAAAAACAGGTGATTGCCGTAGGAAGGTATATGCCGCAGAAAGGATTCGACCGCCTCGTGAGTGCCTGGCGCATCGTCAGCCGGAAACATCCGGACTGGACGCTGTCGATCTACGGGGACGGTATGCGCGAGCAACTCCAACGGCAGGTGGATGAGGAAGGGGTGGCTTCGAGTTGCCTGCTCAAACACACGGTGCAGAATATCGTGGATAAGTATTGTGAGAGTTCTGTCTTTGTCCTGTCCTCGCGCTATGAGGGGTTCGGAATGGTCATCATCGAGGCTATGGCGTGCGGGGTGCCCCCCGTTTCGTTCACGTGCCCGTGCGGACCGAGAGACATTATCGCAGACGGCCGCGACGGGTTGCTGGTGGAGAACGGTGACATCGAGGGATTGGCGGAGAAGATCTGTTATCTGATTGAGCATGAGGACCTGCGCAGGAAGATGGGACGGCAGGCACGGGTGGATGTGGAACGTTTCAGGATTGAGCATATCGCGGAGCAATGGAAAGAGTTGTTCGAGGAGGCTTTGGAAAAATAAACAGATAAGCGGTACGATAAATAAATCAGGAAGTGAGTTATGGGAGTTTGGTATAAGAAATATTTGCAGGTGTACGAGAGACCGTTTGCGGAAGCTCCCCAAGCGGTGGTGGAGGAAGTGCGGCAGAAGATCGCCGGGCTTCAGAGCGAGAATCCGGTGGTTACCGTCTCGCTGATAGGCTACAACGAGGAAAAACATCTGCTGGCTTGTCTGTGGTCGCTGAGCGAGATGCAGTGCAAGTATCCCGTAGAGATCATCGGGGTGGATAATGAATCGAAGGACCGCACGGCGGATATTTTTCAGGCGTG
>ERZ834694.3079-NODE-3079-length-10201-cov-5.418983_pt1 | contig 10201 bp, 10 predicted proteins | sample MGYA00519691_ERZ834694 | MGnify/ENA primary metagenome ERZ834694 (study PRJEB31850, sample SAMEA3708758) | human gut metagenome | biome: human gut; feature: human-associated habitat; material: faeces | place: China | collected 2014 ... | reverse complement strand
TATCGTATGCTATTTCCAGCTTACGCTTCCAGAAATCGTGATTGATAGGTTCCTGTTGAAAAGAAAGCACACGTACAGCGATACTTCCGATTTGGAAGTGTCCTTCGGCTATAAATTCTTTTTTTGAGGTGTATACTTCTACTACTTCACCTTCTTCAGGTTCTCCGTCAAAACGGGAGATAGCACCTGAGAAAATCCAGGGGTGAAATCTTTTGAGAGACTCTTCTTTGCCGGGTTTGAGGTATACTTTATGCATGATATTTTATTTATCTGATTCAATTAAATGTTCTTCTTTCTTCTCTTCGGGAGCAATTTCATAATTGCCCGTTTGCTTCAGTTCCTGCAATAAGTTGTATATGTTGAGGCAGGCCCATGCGTCGGTAGCGGCATATTGCTTTTGGCCGTCGCTCAGCACATCAGCTTCCCAATTAGACAAGCGTTGTGACTTGGAAATCTTCTCCTTGAACAGGATTGCATAAATCTTTTGCAGACTTTTATCCTGGATGCCGAACTGGCGTACGTAATCCTGCAATTCGATGCAATTTTGCTGGTTGAAAGGAGCACGTTTGTGCAACATCATAAAGTCATCCTTTAGTGAGAGACCGACTTTTATCACGTCCGGATTCTCTAATAAATCGACTAACGGCCGGGTCAGTCCGGTCATGTTGAGGCGAAACAGGAAACAACATTCTTCCGACGAAATCTGAAGGAGTGCCACTTTATGTGATTGTCCCTTTGTAAAGGAAGGGCGCGTTTCGCTGTCAATACCTATTACAGACCGGGATTGCAGATAAGCCACTGCTTTTTCCGTTTCCGTTTCCGATTGGATGACATAAATCCGTCCCGGAAAAACCGTTTTCGGGAGCTCCTTTACTTCATCTTTATTTATAGTTCTTCTTACAATCATTTTTATTTATTCATCGTGGTGACAATGACAGCCGTTTTCGTGGCAGTGGCAATCGTCATCGTGGCAATGGCACTCATCGTCTTCGCAACAGTTACCGTCGTCACTTGGTTCGTAAAATCCTTCTTCATTGTCTTCTTCGTCCTGTTGGCTGTACTTTACGTCGTGCAATGCGCGTAACGTGTTGACCAGTTTCTGTCCCCATAACATTCCGAAGTTTTCCTGGCAGATAGCCAATGAATCGTTCATCGTTTCGTTCAACCCCAATTGGAAAACAAAGATAAAGTCTTTGATATCCTGATAGATATCCGCCAGATCTTCCGAAATGGACTTCTTGATCGGCTGGTCGCTATAAACCATATCTTGTACGAATACATCCAGATAATCATCCTTGTCACCCATCAATTCCGCAAGGTTGATACGTAGAATCTCATAGATTTCCTCCGTTACATACGTTTCGAGCACTCCCTCTCCGATAGTCTCACATTTGGGGAGCATAGATGCCTTGAGATAGAGTAGGGGAAGTATTTTAAGGGATGTATCAACGAAATCGCTACGCTTCATGCGTTCGGCACGTTCGAGGAATGCGCAAAATTCGGCGGCTACCGTTACGAACTCAATTACATTCTTATCAAATATCGTTTGGCTTTCTTTTTCCATAATCAGCGTTGATTTGAAACGCAAAGGTAAGAAAAAGGATTGAATGAGCGTAGTGCTCGTTATTTTTTTATTATTTTTGCAGCTTAGATTATGATCCCAGTTTTATAAAAAGAATAAAAAGACTCATGGCAAAGAAGAAATTAGATAAGGAGACGGAACGTACTCCCTCTTCCCCTAGCAAAATTATTGCAATATTCAAGAATGAGACTGTCCATTTTGTGATTGGGCTGATGTTGGTTATCTTTTCTGTTTATTTACTTTTGGCTTTTTCCTCTTTCTTTTTTACGGGAGCGGCCGACCAGAGTATTATCGACAGTGGAAATCCGGCAGATTTGTCGGTCGTTGATAATCATGTGAAGAACTATGCTGGTTCACGCGGAGCACAGTTGGCCAGTTATCTGATCAACGACTGTTTTGGAATCTCTTCTTTCTTTATCCTTGTCTTTTTGGCTGTGGCGGGATTGAAGTTGATGCGTGTACGTGTCGTACGACTGTGGAAATGGTTTATCGGATGTACCTTGTTGCTGGTCTGGTTCTCCGTTTTCTTTGGATTTGCTTTCATGGAGCATTATCAGGATTCTTTCATCTATCTGGGGGGAATGCACGGATACAATGTCAGCCGTTGGCTGATTTCCCAGGTAGGTGTGCCCGGTGTGTGGATGATTCTGTTGATAACAGCTATCTGCTTCTTTATATATATCAGTGCGCGCACGATTATCTGGTTGCGTAAACTTTTTGCTTTGAGTTTTCTGAAACGTAAAAAGAAAGAAGAAGTTGAGACGATTCCGGCAGGCGGAGATAATCCGGAATTTACTACTTCTCAACCTCAGGAAGTAGAATTCAATTTGAAACGGACTTATAAGCAGACTCCTCCTCCGGCAGCTGTGGTGGATGTCCAGTCCGAAGAAGAGGAAGGGTTTCCAACAGAGCATGCAGAACCGGATGAGCCTTCTTCTCCGGCAGATGAGAGTGAAGGAGTAACGATGGTATTTGAACCGACTGTTTCAGATTCGGTTCCGTCGATACCTAAGGATACCGAAGATGAAGAAGAACCCGGATTTGAAGTGGAACCGGCAGTTACAGAAGAGGAATACCAGGGCCCTGAACTGGAACCTTACAACCCGACTAAGGATTTGGAAAACTATCGCTTTCCTACGATCGACTTGATGAAACATTTTGAGAATGATGATCCTACGATTGATATGGACGAACAGAATGCGAATAAAGATCGTATTATCAATACATTACGTAGTTTCGGAATTGAGATCAGCACCATTAAAGCGACGGTTGGTCCTACGGTGACGCTGTACGAGATTACTCCGGAACAGGGAGTTCGTATCTCCAAGATTCGCGGATTGGAAGATGACATTGCATTGAGCCTGTCTGCCGATGGTATTCGTATTATTGCTCCGATACCGGGTAAGGGAACTATCGGTATTGAAGTGCCGAACAAGAATCCGAAAATTGTTTCCGGTCAAAGTGTGATCGGAAGTAAGAAGTTTCAGGAGTCTAAATATGATTTGCCTATCGTATTGGGTAAGACTATTACGAATGAAGTCTTTATGTTCGACCTTTGTAAAATGCCGCACGTGTTGGTGGCAGGTGCGACCGGTCAGGGTAAGTCTGTGGGGCTGAATGCGATTATCACTTCCTTATTATATAAGAAACATCCTGCCGAACTGAAGTTTGTGCTGGTCGATCCGAAGAAAGTGGAATTTAGTATCTACTCGGTAATTGAGAATCATTTTCTGGCTAAACTTCCGGATGGAGGTGAACCGATTATTACGGATGTAACTAAAGTGGTACAAACTTTGAATTCGGTTTGTGTGGAAATGGATACTCGTTACGACCTTCTGAAGATGGCTCATGTGCGTAATATCAGAGAGTATAACGAAAAGTTTATCAATCGCCGCCTGAATCCGGAAAAGGGACATAAGTTTATGCCGTATATCGTAGTTGTGATTGACGAGTTCGGTGATTTGATCATGACGGCAGGTAAGGAAGTGGAACTTCCGATTGCGCGAATCGCACAGTTGGCACGTGCTGTCGGCATTCACATGATTATCGCTACACAGCGTCCGACTACGAATATTATTACGGGTACGATTAAGGCCAATTTCCCGGCACGTATCGCTTTCCGTGTATCTGCTATGATGGACTCACGTACTATCCTTGACCGTCCGGGCGCGAACCGGTTGATTGGTAAGGGAGATATGCTTTTCTTACAGGGAGCTGATCCGGTACGTGTGCAGTGCGCTTTTATTGATACGCCGGAAGTGGAAGAAATAACGAAGTTCATTGCCCGTCAGCAAGGTTATCCTACTCCGTTCTTTTTGCCTGAATATGTGAGTGAGGATGGTGGTAATGAGGTAGGGGATATTGATATGGGGCGTCTTGATCCTTTGTTTGAAGATGCCGCCCGATTAGTCGTTATTCATCAGCAAGGTTCTACTTCGTTAATCCAACGTAAATTTGCTATCGGATACAATCGTGCAGGACGTATTATGGATCAGTTGGAGAAAGCAGGTATCGTGGGCCCTACGCAAGGCAGCAAGGCGCGTGACGTCTTGTGTATTGATGATAATGACCTTGAAATGCGTTTGAACAATTTGCAGTAACAGTTCGTTTATAAATCAAATGAAAAAGTACATTTTTAGTGTTTTAATAGCTTTACTGTCACTGCCTGTGATTGCTCAACAACAGCAGTCGCAGGCTAAGAGTATTCTGGATAAAACTGCTGAGGCTTTTCGGAAAGCAGGAGGAGTGAAGGCTGATTTTACGGTAAAGGTTATAACGGATGGTCTGATAGAAGGTGTCGAGCATGGAACGATCCAATTGAAAGGAGAGAAATTCGTATTGAAAACAACCGATATTGTAACCTGGTTTGATGGGAAAACGCAGTGGAGTTATGTAGCGAAGAATGATGAAGTGAATGTTAGCAACCCGACTCAGGAAGAGTTGCAGCAAATCAATCCTTATACATTTCTTTATATGTATCAGAAGGGATTCTCTTATAAGCTGGGAACAATGAAAACTTTTCGTGGCAAAGCCATTTGGGAAGTGGTGTTGACGGCCAAAGACAAGGCACAGGATTTGGAACGCATTACTCTTTATGTGACGAAAGAGAGATACGAACCTTTATATATATTGCTTCAGCAACGTGCGCATCCGACACGTAACGCGATTACCGTTACGGGGTATCAGACCGGACAGAAGTATGCGGATACTCTTTTCACTTTTGACAGAAAGCAATATCCGAGTGCGGAAATTATAGATTTGAGATAAAATGTTTTTGATTAAATAAAACGATAAAGGTATAATAAAATGGCAGAAATAGAAAAAGTTAAATGCCTGATTATTGGTTCAGGACCTGCCGGATACACGGCAGCGATTTATGCAGGACGTGCAAACTTATGTCCGGTGCTTTATGAAGGGTTGCAACCCGGCGGTCAGTTGACAACGACTACGGACGTAGAGAACTTTCCCGGTTATCCGGAAGGAATCAGCGGTCCGCAATTGATGGAAGATCTACGTGCTCAGGCCAGCCGTTTTGGAGCCGATGTCCGTTTTGGCATTGCGACTGCGGCAGACTTAAGCAAAGCGCCTTATAAGATTACGATTGACGGTGAGAAAGAAATAGAAACGGAAGCATTGATTATCGCTACTGGAGCTACTGCTAAATATCTGGGGTTGGAGGATGAAAAGAAATATGCCGGAATGGGTGTCAGCGCTTGTGCCACTTGTGACGGTTTCTTCTATCGTAAGAAAATCGTGGCTGTTGTCGGCGGTGGTGATACAGCTTGTGAAGAGGCTGTTTATCTTGCCGGTCTGGCATCTAAAGTATATCTGATTGTCCGCAAACCTTTCCTGCGTGCATCAAAGATTATGCAGGAGCGTGTGATGAATCACGAGAAGATTGAAGTGCTTTTTGAACACAACGCTGTTGGTTTGTATGGTGATAATGGAGTAGAAGGGGTGAACCTTGTAAAACGTTGGGGCGAACCTGATGAAGAACGTTACAGCCTGCCTATCGATGGTTTCTTCCTGGCTATCGGTCATAAACCGAACTCGGATATATTCAAAGACTATATCGATACGGATGAAGTAGGTTACATTATCACGGATGGAGATAGCCCACGTACGAAAGTGCCGGGAGTATTTGCTGCAGGAGATGTTGCCGATCCGCATTACCGCCAGGCTATTACTGCTGCGGGAAGTGGCTGCAAGGCGGCTATTGAGGCGGAGCGTTATCTTTCTTCGATTGGGAAGATTTGATAGTTTGTTGCATTAGAGGAAAAGACGGAACTTAAAACTTATTTGAACTGCCCCCTAAAAGTTGAATAAAAAACTTTTAGGGGGCAGTCATTATGAAGTATTTGTACTAAAAGTACTTGCAATTATTTTATCTTTCTATTTCAGTAGTTGTTCTTCGATGATTTGTACGTACTTCTCCGGAGTAGCTCCGACTTCAATAATCGGTTTGCCGCCTGCAGGTATGAAGAATAAAGTAGGCAATGCCTGCACATCAAAGTGATTGCATAAATCCTTTTCTTTGTCGGCGTTCACTTTGTAGAACCGCACTTTCCCTTTGTATTGCTCTGCCATTTTTTCCATTTGCGGAAGTCGAAAATGTGGTCGATGAAGAACTGCCGGGTGATGGGAGCCAGCTTGCCGTCTTCTACTTTTATTTCTATCACTTTCGATTCATTTTCCGGGATAGGAGCTAGATCGAACGGCTGGAAATACATCTTGTGCAATATCTTTGCAAACTTCTTTGTCTTCGATATAATGGTTGGAGAAAACACAAAGAATAGGGTAGTAGTCATCAAATAGCTTTTTGAAAGCCTGTTTGTTGCCACATTTTATGTCTGCAATTATATTTTCTATATGTATGTTCACTTTTAGGGTGGAGTAATTGGTGTAGGAACACTCTTACCCAATCTTGCTTATTTTCTTTAACTTTTCTTCTTCGATGATTTTGATCTTTCTTCCGTCGATTGTAATCAGCCGTTCCGTAGCGAATTGTGACAGTGTGCGGATGGCATTCGAAGTGGTCATATTCGACAGATTTGCCAGATCCTCGCGTGATAAGTAAATACTTAGGGTAGAGCCGTCTTCTTCCAGTCCATAACTTTCTTTCAAGAAGATCAGAGATTCGGCCAAACGTCCTCGAATGTGTTTTTGTGTCAGGTTGACGGTTCGTTCGTCAGAAATGCCGAGATCAATGGAAAGCTGGCGGATAAAGAACATGGCCAGGTCATTGTTCTGGGTAACTAAAGTCATGATGGCACTCATGGGAATCAAGCAAACAACAGAAGGTTCGAAAGCTGCTGCGGCAGTAACAAAATCCTCTTTGGCAAAATAAGCACGATATGCAAAATATTCGTGTGGCTTAATCATACGAATAATCTGACTTCTACCTCCTACACCATCTTTGAAGATTTTGACTTTACCATTGATAAGACACATTAGATGCGATGGCGTTTCTCCTTCACAGTAAATGGTTTCATTTTTTTTGTAGGTTTGAATCGTATAATTATTCATCAGAAACTCCTTTTGTTCATTGTTTAGAGGAGCTAACATATCGGATAACGGTTCCGAAATATCGATGTCTGACATATTCATTTTTACCATGAGTGCTACAAAACTGTGTTATACAGCACAAAAGTAGAAATAAAAAATGAAAAAATGAACGAATCTATAAAAAGATTGCACAAAAGTGAGAGCTTTCGTGCAATCTTACGGACGTTTTATTTGGTAAATAACAGTTCCCTGTATTTAGGCAATGGCCATATTTCATCGTCCACTTCCATCTCCAAGTGGTCGATGTGGTCGCGAATCTGGTCAAGATACGGGCGTACCTTTTCTTCGTATGCAAAGGCTCTATCTTTGTAGTTGTCCATGTGGTTGGCAACTTTTCGTGCCTCAGTCATTTCGCGAACCAATACTTTAATGGAAGTCACCCGGTGTGAAATCTCACGGATCAGTTCTTTGCGGTCGGCACTCAATACTTCGTATTCTTCAGCCGGGAATATTTCTTTCAGTCCGCGAAGATTTTCGAGCAAACGGTTCTGATAGGCAACGGCAGTTGGTACGATGTGATTGATGGCGAGGTCGCCCAATACACGGCCTTCGATTTGCACCTTCATGGTGTATTTCTCCAGTTCCACTTCCAGACGGCTGTTCAATTCGGTCTCGTTGAAGATACGTTCGCCGATAAGTACTGATTTGGATTGGTTATCAATATAGTGCATCAGGGCTTCCGGTACGTGGCAGATATTAGTCAGTCCGCGGCGTGCAGCTTCTTGTTTCCATTCTTCGGAATAACCGTCCCCTTCGAAACGAATCGGCTCGGAGGCGATAATTGTTTCTTTCAGCAGGCGGAAGATAGCTTCGTCTTTGCCAACTCCTTCTTCCATCAGCTTTTCTACCGATGCCCGGAATTCGTTCAGCTGGTTTGCCATGGCCGCATTGATTGCAATCATAGAGGCAGCACAGTTGGAAGAAGAACCTGCGGCGCGGAATTCGAAACGATTTCCGGTGAAAGCGAAAGGAGAAGTACGGTTGCGGTCGGTTGTATCGAGCAAAATCTCAGGAATACGTCCGATACCCAGTTTCAGTGTAGTCTTTTCTTCCGGTGTCATTTTATCGTTTCCTACTTGGCGGACAATTTCGTCGAGAGTGGCGGAGAGTTGCGAACCCAAAAAGCAGGACAGGATGGCGGGAGGAGCTTCGTTGGCCCCCAGACGGTGGCTGTTGCTGGCACTCATGATGGAGGCGCGCAGCAGGTTCTGGTTCTTATAGACCATCATCAATACGTTGACGAGGAAAGTCAGGAATAACATATTCCCTTTCGGATTCTTTCCCGGAGCAAACAGGTTGATACCTGTGTCGGTACAAAGAGACCAGTTGTTATGCTTGCCGGAACCATTGACTCCGTTATAAGGTTTCTCGTGTAAAAGTACGTTGAAGTGATGTTTGCGGGCGATTCGTTTCATCAAGTCCATGACGAGCTGGTTGTGGTCGTTCGCCAGATTACAGTTTTCGAAGATAGGAGCCAACTCGAATTGATTGGGAGCTACTTCGTTGTGACGGGTTTTGGCGGGAATCCCCAGCTTATGGCATTCAATTTCGAGTTCCTTCATAAAGGCAGTGACACGTGGAGGAATAGAACCGAAGTAATGGTCTTCCAGCTGTTGGTCTTTGGCGGAAGAATGTCCCATCAGAGTCCGTCCTGTCAGGCAAAGATCGGGGCGTGCATTATATAAGGAAGAGTCCACAAGGAAATATTCCTGTTCCCATCCCAGATTCGTATATACACGTGTAATATTCTTGTCGAATAACTGGCAGACTTCCGTTGCAGCTTTATCTACAGCGGCTAGTGCTTTCAGTAGCGGAGTCTTGTAGTCTAGCGCCTCTCCTGTATAAGAGATGAAGATGGTCGGGATACAGAGAGTCGTATCTACTACGAACGCAGGTGAGGAAACATCCCATGCTGTGTAACCGCGTGCCTCGAAAGTATTGCGGATACCACCGTTAGGGAAAGAGGAAGCATCGGGTTCTTGTTGGATCAGCAATTTTCCCGAAAAACGTTCAATTACTCCACCGTCTTCTCCGAATTCGATAAAGCCGTCATGCTTTTCGGCTGTTCCGTCTGTCAGAGGCTGGAACCAGTGTGTGTAGTGAGTGACGTTGAGTGACTTAGCCCAACTTTTCATACCGTTAGCAATTAAATCTGCTATTTCACGGCTGATAGGCGTACCTTTTTCGATAGCGTCGGTTACAGCTTTGTAAGCTTCTTTGGGAAGATACTCCTGCATCTTCTTGCGGTCGAACACGTGGCTACCATAATAATCAGAGAGTTTGTTGGAAGGGGCAATAACTTCCAGAGGTTTCCGGTTGGAAAGCTCTTGTAAGGCAAAAAAACGCATTTTTGACATAAATGGTCTATTTTTTTATCGGTTGATGGCGCAAAATTATATGTTTTTTCTGAAAGTACCCCTATTTTAGAGGGGGTATTTTGAAAAATAATGTGTTTTTCTAAAAGTACCCCCTCTGTTGATTCTCCAACTTCTATTCTTATTGTTGCTGTTCGTTGATTTCTTTAGCCATCTGTTTAACCAAACTTTCCACTTGGATATAATGGTTGTGATAGTTCCTGAATAACTGTTTGAATACTGGACTGTCCATAGCCATTTGGGTGAGAAATTGTAGGTGTTTACCCATAGAGGTGTTCATCTGCATACGCTCTTTTTTGCTCAAGTTGTCTTGTAGGGAGTAAACACCGCATGAAATTTGGATTTCTGCGATGCCTTCATCCCAAGGATGGGTGTTGAGGTGAGTCAATGCTGCCAAGATTTTTTTCAGGTCTTTCAGCAGAATGTTTAATAGTTCGAATTCGGTGCGGTTTATGGAGCAGGAATCCGGGTTCAGGAGGAAAGCGAATTTAAGGTAGAAATCCTTTAATTCTTCTTTAGGAATAACAAATGAATCTTTGGAAGCCTTTATCATGCCTCCTACCGCTGGTTGAACGGTAACTTGTTTTGTTTCCATAATATAATTATGAATAAGGTGGTAGGCGAAGATTTTCTATGAAATAAGAGCGGTTCCGCCTTTCCCGTTACTCTTCACCAACCA
>ERZ834694.3070-NODE-3070-length-10242-cov-3.859723_pt1 | contig 10242 bp, 7 predicted proteins | sample MGYA00519691_ERZ834694 | MGnify/ENA primary metagenome ERZ834694 (study PRJEB31850, sample SAMEA3708758) | human gut metagenome | biome: human gut; feature: human-associated habitat; material: faeces | place: China | collected 2014 ... | reverse complement strand
AGGAGACCATTCTGTTCTCCGGTACAATTCGTGAAAATATTAAGTGGGGCAAGCCTGACGCAACCGATGAGGAAATCATTGCGGCAGCAAAAGCGGCGCAGGCGCATGATTTTATTATGGAACTGCCCAATCAATATGATACGGAGCTGGGGCAGAGGGGTGTCAATGTTTCGGGTGGACAGAAGCAGCGTATTTCCATTGCGAGAGCGTTGATTCAGAACCCGAATATCATTATTTTTGATGACAGCACCAGTGCAGTCGATTCCCTGACGGAAAAACGGATTCGTCAGGCGATGAAAACCTCTCACAGCGGCTGTACGAAGTTCATCATCGCGCAGCGTATCAGCTCTGTGCGGGATGCAGATAAGATTCTGGTTCTGGGCGGCGGCAAAATCGTTGCAGAAGGTAACCATAAATATCTTATGGAAACTAGCAAGGAGTATCAGGAAATCCTTGCCTCTCAGATGAAGAAGGGGGTGATGGCAGATGGCGAATGAGAATACAAGAAAACGCCCCGGCGGTCCCGGCGGACCGAGAGGAATGTTTGCGCACGGGAAACCGAAAAACACAGGGAAGACCATCCTTCGTCTTTGCGGCTACCTTGTAAGATTCTGGCCTTTGATTCTGATTTCCGTTATCTGTATTGCACTTACAACCCTCGGTACGGTTTACGCAACCAGCCTGATTGGTGTTGCGATTGATAAATATATTTCCGTATTCGATTTTGCGGGACTTTGGAGGATTTGTCTGGAGCTGCTGCTGATTTATCTGATGGCCTCTTTTGCAACATGGCTTTACAGCTATCTGATGTTGAAGGTAGGGCAGGAAACGGTTGCGACGCTCCGCAGGGAAATTTTCGAAAAATTCCAAAGACTGCCTCTGAAATATTTTGACAAAACCACACATGGTGAATTGATGAGCCGTGTAACAAATGATGTTGATAATATTTCCATGTGCCTGAACAGTAGCATTTCGCAGATTCTGCAAAGTATTCTGACAGTTATCGGCACCTTTGCCATGATGCTCTACCTGAGTATTCCGCTGACGATTGCGACCATTGCAACCATTCCGTTAATGCTTCTTGTGACAAAATGGGTAACAAGCCATTCCAGAAAATACTTCAAGGCAAAGCAGGAGGAGCTGGGTAAGCTGAACGGGCATATCGAAGAAATCATTTCCGGACAGAAGGTTGTAAAGGTATTCAGCCGAGAGGAAGAAGAAATTCATAAATTTGAAAAGCTGAACGATGCACTGCTTGCAAAAAGCGTACGCGCGGAGGTTTTCTCCGGCTCCATCGGGCCTATTATGACGGCAATCAATAACATGACCTACGCCATTGTGGTTGCGGTCGGCGGGATTCTGATGGTTATCGGCAACGCCATGACGTTGGGGATTATCTCCAACTTCATCATTTATTCCAAACAGTTTGCAAGACCGCTGACGGAGCTTGCCAATCAGGTGAATACGATTCTCTCTGCTATGGCAGGGGCAGAGCGTGTGTTTGAGGTTCTGGATGAGGAGGAAGAAAAGCCCGATGCTCCCGATGCTTACGAAATGGGCGAAATTGAAGGGGATGTTGAACTAACAGATGTCAGCTTCTCCTATGAGGAAGGACATCCCATTTTGAAGCACATCAACCTCTACGCAAGACCGGGGCAGACCATTGCCTTTGTCGGCCCGACCGGCGCAGGAAAAACCACAATTATCAACCTGCTGACGCGTTTTTACGATATCGACAGCGGCTCCATCACCATTGACGGGCATGATATTTATCAGACCAAGCGGGACAGCCTGCGTTCTGCCTTGAGTATCGTTTTGCAGGATACCTATCTTTTTACTGACTCCATCAAGGAGAATATCCGTTACGGCAGACTGAACGCAACAGACGAGGAAATCAAGGCGGCAGCAAAGCTTGCCAATGCACATGAATTTATCCGCAGACTGCCTGATGGCTATGATACCATGCTGACGGATGGCGGCGGCAACCTCAGTCAGGGGCAGCGGCAAATGATTTCCATTGCACGCGCTATTCTGGCAAATCCATCCGTACTGATTCTGGATGAAGCAACCAGCAGTGTGGACACCCGCACCGAGCAGCGCATCCAAACCGCCATGGACCGCCTGATGGAGGGCCGCACCAGCTTTGTGATCGCACACCGTCTTTCCACCATCCGGGACGCCGACCTCATCCTTGTGATGCGAGATGGCGATATTGTGGAGCAGGGCACCCACGACCAGCTGATCGAAGCAGGCGGCTTCTACGCCGACCTGTACAACAGCCAGTTCGAGGACGTGGTGGAGTAAGCTGCCCGTCATCGCAGTATAAGCACAAAAATAGCACCTGCCGCCTTCCTTTCCGAGGGCAGCAGGTGCTATTTGTTTACCCTCTCAGTCATCGCTACGCGATGCCAGCTCCCCCGAGAGGGGGGAGCTTTTCAGCAGTTACCGGTCAGCTGCAATAGAGCTCTCCCTTCGGGAGAGCTGGCGCGAATGCGCCTGAGAGGGTTTTCTTTTTTCTTTATTCTTCCACCGCTTCCAGCTTCAGGCCGAACAGCTTTTCCGAGAGGGACGGCAGCAGCTGCTGCACCGCGCGGACATAGGCCATCACCAACGGGTCCTCGCGCTTTTGTCCCAGCACGATGCCGAACCGGTGTCCCCTGCCCCAGTCCAGCATCCGCGCAAAGCTGAGATCCGGTCTGCGGTAATAGACTGCAGGAACCATCTTGAGCGCAGGATCCCCATAGGATGCGCTGCGGATGCCGCCCACCGGCGTAAAGTTCACTCCGCGCTCCAGCCCCTCCTGCAGCAGGCTGGTCTCGTAGACGGTCTGGTACATTTCTTTGACGGGCAGCCAGCGGTATTGCAGCGCCTGCTCCAGACTCAGCCTGCCCACCGGCATATCGGCGGGCGGGTGGATGGGAATGCACAGCTCCGGCACATAAAGCAGCGGGATGAAAGTGAACCCCTGCGCGTAAAATTCCGCACTTTCCAACTGGAAAGAAAGGTCCGCGTCCCCTTTTTTCAGACTGCGCCAGACCTCGCTGCGACTGGCGCACTGCATCATAATAGACGTGTATTGCAGACACAGCTCGTTCGTCAGAGAAAACAGGTCGTACCCGAACATCCGCATCGCCTCATGGCTCCATGCAATGACCAGATGCCGTTCCGGCGGCTTTTCCTGCTGCTGTACCGCACGGGCATGGCGCACTGCCTCCTGATACAAGGCCACCAGCTGCTTTGCCTTGGGGTAAAAGTCCCGGCCTGCCGGGGTCAGGATCACCCGGCGCGGTACATGCTGGAACAGTTCAAACTGCAATTGCCCTTCCAGCGTGCGGATCTGCTGCGAAAGCGCCGACTGCGAAAGATACAGTGCCTCTGCTGCTGCCGAAAAACTGTCCATCTCTACGATCTTCACAAATCCTTCCAGTGCACTCTGGTTCATCTGCGCATCCTCGCTTTCTTACATTAGGATTTCCTAAATTATAATATAACATAATTGAATTGTAAAGTGCGTCACTCTACGCTACAATTGTTAAAGATTCAGCAAAGTGGTTTTTACCTTGCTGCGCGATGAGAAGAAAAACAAGAAGAGAAAAGAGAAAGAGAGCGTACCTATGAACAAGATCTCCCGCAAAGGCTTTCTGAAGATCGCCGCTGCCGCCGCCATGAGCGGTGTCACTGCCGGCGCACTGGCTGCCTGCAATTCCGCCTCCAGCTCCACTGCCTCCGGTGCTGCCGGTCAGTACATCCCCGGCACCTACGAGGGCACCGCCGAGGGCATCTCCTCCACCGTCAAGGTCACCATGACCTTCTCCGACAGCGCTGTGACCGATGTGGTGGTGGACACCTCCGGCGAGACCGCTTCCTTCGGCGCTGCTGCTGCCGACGAGCTGCGCGAGCAGCTGATGGCTGCCGGTTCTGCCGAGATCGACGGCGTTTCCGGCTCTACCATCACCTCCGATGCCGTGATGAAGGCTGCCAAGAGCTGCTACGCACAGGCAAAGGGTGAGGCCGTGGTGTCCAGCGTGCAGCTGCCCACAGGCGACGCAAACGACTGGCTGGGCAAAGAGCCTGATATCGACGAGACTGCCATCACTGAGACCGTGGACACCGACATCCTCATTGTGGGTGCAGGCAACGGCGGTATGTTCGCTGCCGCCTATGCTGCTGCCAACGGCCTGAACTTCCGTGTTATCGAGCAGAACGCCAACGTGCAGGACACCCGTCACTGGTACGGCGCTGTTGATTCTGCTGCCGCTAAGGAGGCTGGCGAACCCGCCACCGATAAGGCAAAACTGCTGAGCGAGATCTCCCGCTACGCCTCCGGCAAGTGCGATCAGCGCGTTGTCAAGACCTGGATCAACGAGTCTGCCGCCATGCACGACTTCATGCGCAGCATTCTGGAAGATAAGTACGGCTGGGTATGCGATTTCACCTCCGGCAGCGAGGCTGCATGGCCTGCAGAGAATGCCGAGCACAACACCGACTACCTCTACCCTGTGCAGGAGCACAACTACATGGCCAGCGAGAGCGCATCCGGCCTGCCCCGTAATGAGCTGCTGCTGCAGTACATTCAGGAGCTGGGCTACGATGTGGACTTCAAGACCAGTCTGGCCAAGCTGGAAAAGAACAGCGAGGGCCGCATTACCGGCATCATCGCCCAGAGCGCCGAGGATGACCACTTTATCCGTTACAACGCCAACAAGGGCGTGCTGCTGGCCTGCGGCGGTTTCCCCGGCAACCCCTACATGATGGAGCAGCTGGACCCGCTGGGCACCAGCGTGACCACCGCCTGCTCCTACTCCCCCGCCGACAAGGGCTACGGCATCCGCGCTGCTGTATGGGCCGGTGCCAATCTGGACAAGGAAGCCGCTCCCATGCTGTTTGACCGCGGCGTTGTTGCCCCCGGCGTGGATGGCGGCTATGTGGATAGCGACACTGCCTTTGGCGGCAAGGCCTTCCCCGGCAAGATCCGCCAGTACAACCCCGGTACCCAGCCCTTCCTGAAGGTGAACCGCAACGGCGAGCGCTTTGCCAACGAGAGCTGCCCCTACAACGATATCGTCTACGCTGCCGCCCACCAGCCGGGCCGCGTCTACGCACAGATCTGCGATGCCAACATTCTGGAGGACGCAAAGCGTTTCCACACCATCGGCTGCTCTGCCCAGACCCGCAACGGCGGCGAGAAGTACATTCAGGGTAAGATGGACGAGGCTATTGAGGCCGGTGCATTGTTCAAGTGCGATACGCTGGACGAGCTGGCTGACAAGATGGGCTTTACCGGTGCTGCCAAGGACACCTTCCTTGCTACCGTGGAGCGCTACAATGAGCTGTACGACAAGCAGAACGATGAGGATTTCGGCAAGCCCGCTTACCGCCTGAGTGCCATCCGCACTGCGCCCTTCTATGGCTGCTGGCTGGGTGCCTCTCTGCTGACCACCGAGCAGGGCATTGCCATCAACGAAAAGGGTCAGGCGCTGGACAACAACAACCAGCCCATGGAGGGCCTGTATATCACCGGTGATATGTCCGGCAGCTTCTTTGCCAACAACTACCCCTGCCTGATGGCTGGTGTGGCCATGGGCCGCACCCTGACCTTCGCCATGAAGGCCGTCAAGCAGATGGCGGGTCTGGATAACGCCTGATCCAGCGCGGTTTTCCGGCACAACTTAAGCGTTTTTCCATTTCTTCTTTCTTCATGAAGAGAGGCGGTCCCTGTTTGGGGCCGCCTCTCTTTGCTATTTTTTCGCCACGTGCCCCCTACACAAATCCCCACGATTGTGCTATGATAAAGCTGAACAGCCGGTTTGTGCCAGACAACCGGCAAAATCGAGGTGTTTGTACAAATGTCTGATCTCCTTGAAACTCTGCAGCAGGAAGGGGTAGACCCCGCTCTGCTGGAAGCAGTCCAACAGTACCGCACTGCCCATGCCCTGCCGGACGCACTGCGCCCGCGCATCCCTTCCCCTGCCTTTACCTACTACGGCAAAGAGGTGTGGGAGCAGGCGCTGGCGGCGCTGCTCTGCGGCGAAAACCTGCTGCTGGCAGGCGGAAAAGCCACCGGCAAAAACGTGCTGGCCGAAAACCTTGCCGCCGCCTTTGGCCGTCCCGCATGGGACATCTCCTTCCATGTGAACATGGACGCAGCATCCCTCATTGGCATGGACACTTTTGCGGACGGTCAGGTGGTGTTCCGGCCCGGCCCGGTATACCGCTGCGCCCAGTGCGGCGGCTTTGGTGTGCTGGATGAGATCAACATGGCCAAAAACGAAGCGCTGGCCGTGCTGCACGCGGTGCTGGACTTCCGCCGCGCCATCGATGTGCCCGGCTACGACCGCATCCCGCTGGCGGAGGAAACCCGCTTTATTGCCACCATGAACTACGGTTATGCCGGCACCCGTGAGCTGAACGAGGCCCTCACCTCCCGTTTCGTGGTCATCCAGATGCCCACCATTACGCAGGACGATCTGGAAAAGCTGCTGCGGACGCAGTTCCCCGATCTTGCTTCCAAGTATGTGCGCCAGTTTGCACTGCTGTTCCTTGACCTGCAGAAAAAGTGCGACAGTGCGGAAATTTCCACCAAGGCGCTGGATCTGCGCGGTATGCTGGATGCCCTGCGGCTGATCCGGCGCGGCATCCCGGCAGGCGCGGCACTGGATATGGGCATCACCAACAAGGCCTTTGACTCCTACGAGCAGAGCCTGATCCGTGATGTGATCGCGGCGCGCATTCCGGCCAAGCTGGATGCCGCCAAGCTCTTTGGCTGATGGACGCCCAGAGCTACACCGCGCAGGAGCGGCGTGCGGCCAATCAGGTCTGGGCTGCTGCAGGAGCCTATGGCTTTGAGCCGCTGTTTCTGGCCCGCTATACCGACGGCACCACCGATTTTTACATGAACACGGTCGTGGGCCTCATCCACAAATATTACGGTGACACGCTGATCCGCAGCGTCTTTGACGCATGGGACGGTGATCTGCGGCAGACCATGCTGGACGACATGACATGGCTGTATCTGGAAAACGCCGCCTATCGGCTGGAGCTGCCCCGCCGCCCGGTGCTGGAAGCACTGCGCCATGCCCATGCAGATTACTTTTTTGCGATTCAATACAAGCTCTCCCGTCAGGAGTGGATGGCAAAAAATCAGCTGGTGTACACCATGCAGGCTGCACGCTGGCGGCGTGTGCTGGGCCGTGCCGACCCGGTGATGACCCCTTATGAGTCCGGCCTTGCTGCGGCTCTTTCCCCGGAAAAAGCGCCGGCAGCGGAACAGCTGAAAGCCGAAATTTTATCGATCTACGCAAAATTCAACCTGTTCGACGGCACTGTGCACCAGAGAGCAGCTTTGCATCTGCATCTGGACGGCCTGCTGGCAAAGCTTGCCACCAAAGCCATGCCCACCCAGATGATCAAGACCGACCGCGTGACCGTGGAGCACTCAAGCTCCGTGGATGCCGTGGGCGGCGGACTGGCGGTGGACAAGCGCCGGGCCCACATCACCCTGAAGCAGAATGCCGCGCAGGACAGAGCCTACATCGAAAGCTGCTTCGGCCGCTCTCTCTACCCGCCGGAACGGCTGCGCAAGGCTGAGCAGGAGCTTTGTGTGGGCGACCATCTGGGGTGCCATTTGTGGTTCAGTGCCGGTGTGCCAAGCCCGGAGCAGGCCCCCACCCCGGAGGCAAAACATCTGGCTGAACAGGCTGAGCTGCAGGCTGACCGCAACCGCGCTTATTACGCCAAAAATCGGGAACTGCACCGCAGTGTGGTGCTGCGGCTTACCGAGCAGATCCGCAACTGCATCCTTGTGCACCAGCAGCCCAACGCCCGTGTTGCCCGCAGCGGCAACCTGAACGCTGGGCGCATCTGGCGCGCACCACTTTTGAACGATGACCGGGTGTTTTTGTGTGCCGAGGAAGAGAACCAGCCCTCTTTTACGGTAGACCTTTTATTGGACGCATCCGCTTCCCGCCTGCACTGTCAGGAAGTGATCGCGGCTCAAGGATCTATTTTGGCCCAGAGCCTTGCGGCCTGCGGGATCCCGGTGCGGGTGTCCAGCTTCAGCAGCCTGCGGGGCTACACCGTACTGCGGGTGCTCAAAGGCTTTGCAGACAAAAACCTGCAAAACATCAACCGATATTTTGCTTCCGGCTGGAACCGTGACGGCCTTGCCCTGCGGGCCGCAGGCGACCTTTTGCGGTTTGCGCCCGGCCCTGCGCCGCGGCATCTGCTCATCGTGCTGACGGACGCTTCGCCCAACGACAGCCGCCGCATCCCGCCCAGTGCAGAAAACCCGCTGGGCTGCGGTTACGAGGACGCTGCCGGTGTGGCTGACACTGCCGCGCAGGTGCGTGCGCTGCAGCGCATGGGCATCCGGGTGTCGGCTGTGTTCATGGGTGAGGACAGCTCTGCCGGTGCCGCTGCACAGATCTACGGCAAAAACATGGCCCGTATCCGCGGCATGGACCAACTGGCCCGCGCGGCCGGGCGGCTGATTCAGAACGAGATCCGTGAACTGGGCGATTGAACCATATTTTACCAGAACAGCCCACAGATGGGAGGCTTTGGCCTTGCCGTCTGTGGGCTGTTTTTGATACAGAACACAACTGATTCGCTCTTGCAACAACCATGTTTCGGGTCGTTGTTGCAGGATGCGCGGAAATATTTTGTTTTTCTACAAACTTATAGTTGTTTTCCGTTGTGAAGTATGCTATACTATGTTCAGTCAATAAAACATTCCTGCGTAAGCCGCCTGCTGTGCACCGGGTCGTTTGGCGCAGTGCCCATCCGTTATACAACGAACTGCTGTGTTATAGTTTCAGGAGGGAACCGATCATGGATGCCAACCGTTATTTTGATGCCATGCACAACGCTATGTCAGCTCAGCACCCCGGTGCGCAGCTGCTTTTAACGGTAAAGCTGCAGGACACCTGCGGCAACGATGCCTGCCTGGAGCTGAAGCAGCTGCCCGGTGAGAGCACCTCCATTCTGTGCTACTCCACCATGGGTCGCCGCTGCCTGAACTTCCAGCTGTTCCGCAAGGGCTGGCAGCTGTGCCACAATGCTGATGGGCAGCTGGTAGGCCGCTTTCCTTCCAGTGCCGACGGCCTGATCGACGAGACCGATTTCCGTGCCTACTGCCGTGAGGACAGGCTGGATATGGCCCGCACCCAGCGCATCACCGCCGAGCTTCGCCAGTGCGCCGGTATCGATTATCAGGGCAGCATCCCGCAGAGCGCCCGCACCGGTGCCGTTATTACCGTGGAGAGTTTTGTAGGGGCCGGTGCCCGCTGGACCTACTGGAGTCAGGATGTTCTGCCCAGCCTGCCGCTGGGTGCCATCCTCTACTGGCTGGCGGATCATCTGGCCGGTGCCGAGCGCCGCACCCTGCAGGCCGACCCGCAGGCAGCCCGCCTTGCCGCCCAGTGGCTGGCCGGTGATACAGCCGTATTCTTCCATCCGTCGGTGCCGATGACCGCCATGAATACGGTCTCTTCCGGCTCTGCACCCGCACGCCGCCGCACCACTGTGCCCGCTGCCCGCAACAAGAGCTGGCAAAGCATCATGGCCGTGATGGCAGGCATGTGAACGAAAAAGCAAGGAAAGACCGATCGTCTCTCCTTGCTTTTTCAGTATTATTCGAGGTACGGGTCCAGCAGGGCATCCACCGTCACATCCAGTGCCCGGGCCAGAGAGAGCAGGGTAGGGACATCCGGGTAGCTCCCGCTCTCCCACCGGGAGACTGATTTGTTGGACACGCCGATGCGATCGGCCAGCTCCTGCTGGGTGAGCCCCCGCTCCCGGCGGTACCGTTTCAGCCGCTGGGCAAATTCCAGTTCATCCATGGTGTCTCCTCCTGTGATCCTTTCTTGCCTCTATCATACCGGAAAAACGTTCCCGCCGCCACCCCGGAGGGTGAGAATCTGCTCTCGCGGGACAGGAATTTGTTCCCGGAAGTGGAAAATCAGGTCTCAGGCCGCAGGGGGCACATAGGATGCGTCCCCTGCAAGATGTTGTAAACCTCCGGCTCACAGCACTGTGCATTGCCGACCGGCTCAGCTGTCTGTACAGGTCTCGCGATCTCGTCCATCACTCTTTCTTTCCGGGATCACAAATAAAAGGATCAAATGCCAATAGGAATAATATAAAAACAGACAACATATCCCATACATCAGGTACAGGATCGCCCGCCCTGCTGCCGTCTCTGGCTTCGTACTGCTTTATGGTTACATCGGGCATAAAAAGCGG
>ERZ834694.3067-NODE-3067-length-10248-cov-3.389581_pt1 | contig 10248 bp, 6 predicted proteins | sample MGYA00519691_ERZ834694 | MGnify/ENA primary metagenome ERZ834694 (study PRJEB31850, sample SAMEA3708758) | human gut metagenome | biome: human gut; feature: human-associated habitat; material: faeces | place: China | collected 2014 ... | reverse complement strand
CATTGATGAGCCAAGAGGGGAAATTTTAGCACAGAGCAGAAATGGTCAGAAGGTGATCATGGGTATTCGTCCTGAGGATATTACTGATTATGAGGATGCCGTAAAGAGTGAATTTGAGCAAAAAAGCATTGGAATCACCGAGACAATCACAGCAAGAGAGATGTTAGGATCTGAGGTATTCTTATACTTTGATGAGGACGGTGAAAGCTGTTCGGTTCGATTAAAACCAAGCAATCAGACTAGGCCAAATGAAAAGATGACATTCTACTTCAATCCAGATAAGATTCATATTTTCGATATCAACACAGAGGAAAATCTATTTTAAACCTAAGAAACACATTACAAAAACTAAATTTCTGTTAAAATAGAATATTTTAAAACTCTGCAGAATGAAAATCAATTCAGAATGCGAAAGAATTCTGAAAAAATAAAAACTATAAAAATAGAAGATGAAGATATGAAAACATTAGGAAGGAAAAGAAAATGAAAACCAAGAAGAAATGGAGTCTGACTTCATACTGCTATTTGATTCCATGTATGCTCGTATTTGCTGTATTTCTGTTTTATCCATTTGTAAAGACAATCTATTTAAGTCTATATAAAACGAACAAATACGGACAGGCAAAGCTGTTTGTCGGACTGGAAAATTATACAGATCTGCTGACAACGGCAAGTTTTCAAAATAGTTTGAAGGTAACATTAATTTATGTATTGATTGTTGTGTTTGGAAGTATGCTGTTGGGACTTGTCACAGCTGTTTTGTGTAATAAGGCATTTCCGGGAATTCGCGTATTTTCAACTGCCTATGCACTGCCAATGGCAATCGCATCCAGTTCAGCAGCAATGATCTTCAAGATCATGCTTCATCCATCCGTAGGAATCATCAATAAGATTTTTCATCTGGATATCAACTGGGTCAGTGATCCGAAATACGCACTGATCTGCGTAGCAGTTCTTACTGCATGGCTTAACAGTGGAATCAACTTCCTGTATTTTTCAGCAGGATTAAGTAACATTGATGAAACTATTTATGAACGAGCTTCCGTAGACGGCGCAAGTTCATTCCAGAAATTCTACCGCCTGACACTTCCGGGACTGGCACCAATGATGTTCTACACATTAGTGGTAAACATCATTCAGGCATTCCAGTCATTCGGACAGGTCAAGATTCTGACACAGGGTGGTCCCGGAGAATCCACAAACCTGATAGTGTATTCCATTTACAGAGATGCCTTCTTTAACTATCGTTTCGGAAGTGCAGCAGCCCAGTCAGTGGTACTTTTCCTGATCGTGCTGGTACTTACTCTGGTAATGTTTAAAATTGAGAAAAAAGGAGTGAAATATTAATGTCACAGTTAGGCAGCATCACTGCTGAAAAAGAAAAACAGATGGATCTGGAACGCCAGAGGTTTCAGGAAGTAAAAGCAAAAATGCTGGCGCAGCAGAAATATAAAAGAGCGGCCAGAACTGCCGGCCACATTGTCTTAAATATTGTTGTGGCATTAATTGTTCTTCTGCCTCTTTTATATGCAGTAAGTATTGCATTTATGCCATCCGGTGAACTTTTTACTCTGGATATGAATATCCTGCCCAAACATCCGACATTGGAGAATTTCCGACAGGCACTGCAGAAGGTTCCACTGGTTCGTTTTGTAGTAAACTCTTTCCTGGTAGCAGGTCTCATCACTTTCGGACAGATCATTTCCTGTTCACTGGCAGCATTTTCCTTTTCCTTCCTGGACTTCAAAGGAAAAAATGTGCTGTTTATGCTGGTGATGGCAACTATGATGATTCCGGGAGAGGCAACGATTATTTCCAATTACCTGACAGTCAGCGGATGGAACTGGCTGGATTCCTATCAGGTACTGATCGTGCCCTATCTCACATCTGCAATGGGAATCTTTCTGTTCAGACAGTTTTATCTTACATTTCCGATTTCGCTGTATGAATCAGCGAAGATTGACGGCTGCTCCAATCTGCGATTTATCTGGCAGATTCTGATGCCGCTGACAAAATCAGCAATGGGAGCTATGGCAGTGTACACATTTATTAATGCATGGAATATGTACATGTGGCCATTACTTGTGACAGGATCAGACAAGATGCGTACTGTACAGATCGGTATCGGTATGCTGGACAGCGTAGACTCCCAGTCTATTACATTGATGATCGCAGGCGTAGTACTGATTATCCTTCCGTCCATTTCCATATTCATTGCAGGACAGAAGCAGCTGATCCGAGGTATGTTCTCAGGTGCCGTAAAAGGCTGAGAAATAGAGAAAACAAAAACAAACAACATGAAAAGAAAGAGGTAAGTTATGAAGCGTAAACTCGCAGTATTATTAACAGCAGCAACAGTATTCAGCGCAATTCTTCCAACTACCTGCATGGCAGCAGAGAAAAAGGCAGACATTCCGGAGGGAACAACGATTTCATTCTGGCACGCAATGGGCGGTGTCAACGGGGAAGCACTGGACTATCTGGTGAATAAATTTAATGAAGAAAATGAATATGGAATTAAAGTGGATTCTCAGTATCAGGGAGAATATGACGATGAGATCAATAAGTTAAAGAGTGCCCAGCTTGGAAATATGGGAGCTGATCTGGTGCAGATTTATGATATCGGAACCCGTTTCATGATCGATTCCGGATGGGTGATCCCAATGCAGGACATGATTGACAGCGAAGGATATGATGTATCTGATCTGGAACCAAATATCACAGCTTATTATACAGTAGATGATAAATTATATTCCATGCCATTTAACTCCTCTACACCGATTCTTTATTACAACAAGGATATGTTTGACAAAGCAGGTGTGACAGAGGTACCTACAAGCCTTGAGGGAATCGCAGAGGTTGCAGATGACCTTGTAAATAAAGGCGGTGCGGGAGAAGCATTATCCATGGGAATCTATGGATGGTTTTTCGAAGAGTTTATGTGCAAACAGGGTCTGCCATATGTAGATAACGGAAACGGACGTGAGGCAGCAGCTACAAAGGTTGCATTCGATGAAAACGGAGGTGCACTGAATATTCTTAATGAGTGGAAGAAACTTTATGACGCAGGCTATGCACCAAACGTAGGAAGAGGCGGAGATTCTGGACTTGCAGATTTCTCTTCCGGAAAAGCAGCTATGACATTAGGTTCCACAGCGTCCCTGAAACAGATTCTGCAGGATGTAAACGGTTCCTTTGAAGTAGGTACCGCATACTTCCCATCCATTACAGATGATGATAAAGGTGGTGTATCCATCGGTGGTGCTTCTCTCTGGATGCTTGACAACCAGGATGATGCAAAGAAAGCAGCTACATGGGAATTTGTAAAATATCTGGTATCTGCGGAATCACAGGCATACTGGAATGCACAGACAGGATACTTCCCTGTAACAACAGCAGCACATGACGAGCAGGTATTCAAAGACAACATTGCAAAATACCCACAGTTCCAGACAGCCATTGACCAGCTTCATGATTCTGCACCGGAATATGCAGGTGCACTTCTCAGTGTATTCCCGGAAGCACGTGCGATTGTAGAAACAGAGATTGAGAATATGCTCAACGGAAAAGAATCTGCAGAGGATGCGGTGAGCAAAATGGCTTCTGATATGAACAAATCCATCGAAGATTATAACTTGTTGAATGAATAAAAATATTGATAACAGTACATTGAGAAGTGTTATAATCATTCACAGGAAAAATATTTATACTTAAATGAGGACAGGGGGCTGCGTATGCGGTTCCCTGTTTATGAAGATTTACGGTAATTTCCCCAATATGACAGCTTGACTGTCCGGGTATTTTGCAAAAAAGCGGAGATGGAAAAGGTGAAATATATTATTGGGGGATATTGTAAATGAATTTTATATAAGAGAGGCATATAGAAATGACAGAAACAACAAAGAGAACAACAAAAGTATGGGCACACAGGGGTGCCAGCGGATACAGACCGGAGAACACTCTGGAAGCATTTGAACTTGCCATCAGACAGGGCGCAGACGGAATCGAAATGGATGTACATACTTCCGCAGACGGCGAACTCATCGTTATGCACGACGAAAACGTAGACCGCGTCACAGACGGAACCGGACTGATCAAAGATATGACACTGGCTCAATTGAAAGAATTAAAAGTCAGTACACCCGCAGAACCATCGGGAATTTATCACATTCCAACTCTGGCAGAAGTACTGGAGCTCATGCGCACCACAGACATGATGATAAACATTGAACTAAAGAACAGCATCTGCTTCTATCCGGGAATGGAAGAGAAGATTCTGAAACTGGTAAAAGAAATGAATATGGAAGACCAGCTGATCTATTCTTCCTTTAATCATTATAGTCTGTTACAGTTAAAACAGCTGAATGACCATGTACAGACCGGAATCCTTTTCAGTGACGGATGGGTAAATCCAGCCATGTACGCCAAAAATCTCGGAATCAACGCCGTACACCCTGCAGTTTATCACCTGAAATACCCACAGTTCATAAAAGAAGTCAAACGTGCCGGACTGAAAATGCACGTATGGACTGCCAACAAACCAGAACACATCCAGCTGGTAAAAGACGCAGGTGCAGAAGCAGTCATTACCAATTATCCGGACAGAGCGATTGAGATTATAGAGAAATAAAAAATTCCTGCCTGTTCATATGAAACTGTCATATGTTCAGGCAGGATTCTTTCTTGTATCATTATATAGATATTGTGGATTTTCAGAGTTTTCTGTTGCTATTTGAAAACCATTTCAGAAATTATTTCTGCAGTTTCTTAGCATGCTCAGATTTCGGCTCACAGGTAAGTTCAACACCCAGCTTACGGAATTCCAGGATATCCACTTGAGACAGAAGTACGGAAGTATGAACCTGGCAGCCTTTTAATTTTGGAATCTGTTGCAGGGCAAGCTTGGCATCTTCATTATCTGCGGCACTGATGGAAAGTGCGATCAGAGTCTCATCAGAGTGAAGTCTTGGGTTTTTGCTTCCGAGATATTCTGTTTTGAGTGCCTGAATCGGTCTTAATGCTTCCGGAGAGATAACATGTTTGTCATGATCGATTCCTGCCAGTTCTTTCAGTGCATTCAGAAGCAGTGCTGAGGATGCCCCGAGAAGTTCAGAAGTCTTACCTGTAACAATACGTCCGTCAGGAAGTTCCAGGGCAGCAGCAGGTGCACCTGTTTCTTCTTCGCGTTTCAACGCAGCAGGAACCACCTTGCGTTCTTCGATGGTCACATGAGCCTGTTTCAGCAGAAGCTCAATCTTATAAACTTCTTCTTCGCGGCCTGTTCCGCGAACCAGAGCTTCCATGCTCTTATAATATCTGCGGATGATCTCCTGACGTGCAGCTTCCTTGCAGACTTCATCATCAACGATGCAGTTACCGGCCATATTAACGCCCATATCTGTGGGAGATTTGTAAGGGCACTCGCCCATGATCTTTTCAAACATAGCCTGAAGAACAGGGAAAACTTCAACGTCACGGTTGTAGTTAATAGTAGTCTCACCATATGCTTCCAGATGGAACGGGTCGATCATGTTCACATCATTTAAGTCAGCAGTAGCTGCTTCATATGCCAGATTTACCGGATGCTTCAGCGGGATATTCCAGATTGGGAAAGTTTCAAATTTGGCATATCCTGCCTTGACACCGCGCTTGTATTCATGGTAAAGCTGAGAAAGGCAGGTGGCCATTTTTCCGCTTCCGGGTCCTGGAGCAGTGATGACAACCAGTGGTCTTGTTGTTTCGATATAATCGTTCTTGCCATATCCCTCATCACTTACAATAAAGGAAGTATTATTCGGATAACCCGGGATCAGATAAAGCACGTATACTTTGATTCCAAGCTTCTCCAGACGTTTCTTAAACGCATCTGCGCTTTCCTGTCCGGAATACTGGGTGATGCAGACACTTCCGACATAGAGTCCACGCTCGGTAAATACTTCCATAAGGCGGAGTACATCTTCATCATAAGTGATACCAAGGTCACCTCTGACTTTATTTTTATCAATATCAGCGGCGCTGATTACAATAACGATCTCTGCCTGATCAGAAAGCTGCATCAGCATACGCAGTTTGCTGTCCGGCTCAAATCCCGGAAGAACTCTGGAAGCATGGTAGTCATCAAAAAGCTTGCCGCCAAATTCCAGATAAAGTTTGTTTCCAAACTGGTTAATACGTTCCCGAATATGTTCGGACTGCATTTTCAGATACTTGTCGTTGTCAAATCCTATCTTCATTTGTTCATTTCCTTTCCTCATCACATTTTTAGTACTGCTCATTTAGAATATCCCGGGACATACAGCGCAAATTTATGCGGTCAGCATAAATTCTGTGTATTGCGGAGTGCATTACCGGGAACAAAGTGAGCAGTAATCAGTTTGTCAATAGTATACTACAAATAAAGCCATTTGTAACAGGTGAATTTGTAAAACTTCATATAAATTTTATAGGGTTTATAGAAAGATATGCACAACCGGACACAATTTTCACAATCTCGCAGTTGATTTATACCCGAATTCTCTTTATAATAAGAACGATAACGTTTAGGAGGAATGAAATGGATAATCATATGGATAACAATCCGAATGGCAATCGTCCTGATAATAATAAAGGTCCGGGCAGACAGGACCCGAACAAGAATCATCAGTCGATACTGGCCTTTCTGGTATGCCTCCTGGTAACTCTGGTATGTTTCGCCATGTTTACCAATATGCTCAAGGATAATTCGAGTGAGATCACTTATGATAAATTTATTGAGATGGTAGATGATGGAGATGTGAAAGAGGTTACGCTTCAGTCAAATACACTGACGATCACGCCGAAACATCAGTCATCAGGATTTTCAGAAGAAGTTTATTATGCCAATCAGATGGAGTCAGTAGATAAGCTGACGGAGAGACTTGAGGGAACAGGAATCAAGTTTGAGTATAAGAAGCCGGATGCAGCAGGGGAAATTATTTCTATGCTGGTCAGTGTGCTTCTGCCAACGATTCTGCTCTTTGTACTTCTGACGGTATTTATGCGCCGCATGAATAAGGGCGGCGGAATGATGGGCGTTGGAAAGAGCCGCGCCAAAGCCTACATTCAGAAAGATACAGGAATTACTTTCAGGGATGTGGCAGGGCAGGATGAGGCCAAGGAATCACTGCAGGAGGTGGTGGATTTCCTGCATAATCCCGGCAAGTATACCACCATCGGAGCGAAGCTGCCGAAAGGAGCTTTGCTTGTAGGACCTCCGGGAACCGGTAAAACACTTCTGGCAAAGGCAGTAGCAGGAGAGGCACATGTGCCGTTTTTCTCTCTGTCAGGTTCTGAGTTTGTGGAGATGTTTGTAGGTGTGGGTGCATCACGTGTCCGCGATCTCTTTGAGGAAGCAAAGAAGAATGCACCATGTATCATTTTTATTGATGAGATTGATGCAATCGGAAAGAGCCGAGATTCTCATTATGGCGGCGGCAATGATGAGCGCGAGCAGACCCTGAACCAGCTTCTTGCGGAAATGGACGGATTTGACACTTCAAAGGGACTTCTGATCCTGGCTGCTACCAACCGTCCGGAGGTTCTTGATCCGGCACTTCTTCGTCCGGGACGTTTTGACAGACGTGTCATTGTGGACAGACCGGATCTGAAGGGAAGAATCGAGATCCTGAAGGTTCATGCAAGAAATGTACATCTGGATGAGACTGTTGATTTTGAGAACATTGCACTTGCAACTTCCGGGGCAGTGGGTTCGGATCTGGCTAATATGATCAACGAAGCTGCTATCCTTGCTGTTAAGAGTGGACGCAGCGCAGTATCCCAGAAAGATCTTCTCGAAGCTGTTGAAGTAGTTCTGGTAGGTAAAGAGAAGAAGGACAGGATCCTCAGTGCACAGGAGCGCAGAATCGTATCCTATCATGAGGTAGGACATGCACTGGTAAGCGCCCTGCAGAAAGATGCAGAGCCTGTACAGAAGATTACTATTGTGCCGAGAACAATGGGGGCACTTGGTTATGTAATGCAGGTACCCGAGGAGGAGAAATATCTCAATACAAAGAAGGAACTGGAAGCAATGCTTGTGGGATATCTTGGCGGACGCGCAGCAGAGGAACTGGTATTTGATACTGTCACAACCGCGGCAGCCAATGATATTGAGCAGGCTACCAAGGTGGCAAGAGCCATGATCACACAGTACGGTATGTCCGACAAGTTCGGACTTATGGGTCTGGCTACACAGGAGAATCAGTATCTCAGCGGAAGAACAGTGTTAAACTGTGGCGATGACACTGCCACAGAGGTTGACCATGAGGTAATGGTACTTCTGCATAATTCCTATGAGGAAGCAAAGAGACTGATCGGCAGCCACAGAGAAGCACTTGATAAGATTGCTGCTTACCTGATCCGCAGGGAAACCATTACAGGTAAGGAATTTATGAAGATTTTCCATGCGGCAGAGCGTGGAATCGAGATTCCGGAAAATCTGGATGATCTGGTAATTCCAGAGGAAAAACAGAATACAGTAACGCTGGATAAGCCAGAGATTCAGTGATACAATAACAGAGTCGGAAACGAAATAATTTCCGGCTCTGTTTTCGTATCACAGAAAATTACGCTGTAATATCTCATGGATACGAAAAGCGTTCAGGGCAGGATTTTTTGTATAGAGGAGAGTTTATGTTTCAGATAGAAGAAGAACTGAAAAAACTTCCGGGTAAGCCGGGGGTTTATATTATGCATGGGGAGAAGGACGAGATCATCTATGTTGGAAAAGCCGTCAGTCTGAAAAACAGGGTGCGTCAATATTTCCAGAGCAGCAGAAATAAGGGTGCAAAGATTGAACAGATGGTTACCCATATCACCAGATTTGAGTATATTATCACAGATTCGGAACTGGAAGCCCTTGTGCTGGAGTGTAATCTGATCAAGGAGCACAGACCGAAATATAATACCATGCTCAAAGATGATAAGAGTTATCCGTTTATCAAAGTCACAGTAAATGAGGAATATCCCAGAGTCCTTTTTGCCAGAAGAATGAAGAAAGACAAGGCAAAATATTTCGGACCATATACAAGTGCCGGGGCTGTAAAAGATGTGATCGAGCTTGTGCGAAAACTTTATAAGGTGCGCTCCTGTAATCGTGTACTGCCAAGAGATTGTGGGAAGGACCGTCCATGTCTGTACTATCACATGAAACAATGCAGTGCGCCATGCCAGGGCTATGTGAGTTCAGAAGAATATAAGAAAAATATCGCAGAACTGCTGAAATTTCTCAATGGAGACTTTAAGGATACGATTGATATGCTTACCGACAAAATGATGGCAGCTTCCGAAGAAATGCGTTTCGAGGATGCCATGGAATACCGGGATCTGATCCGCAGTATCCAGAAGATCGGAGAACGTCAGAAAATTACAGGTTACGGAGAGGAAGATAAGGATATCATCGCAGTTGCCATGGATGAAAGCCTTGATCTGCGGGAGCAGGATGCTGTTGTACAGGTATTCTTTGTCCGGGGAGGCAAACTGATCGGGCGGGAGCATTTCTATTTGCGTGTGGCGCGTGGCGATACAAAGGCTCAGGTATTATCCAGCTTTATGAAGCAATTTTATGCCGGAACTCCGTTTATCCCACGTGAGATCATGCTGCAAAAAGAAATCGAAGATGCCAAGATCATAGAGGAATGGCTTACGGATCGAAGAAAGCAGCGAGTCTATATCAGGGTACCGAAGAAAGGTACGAAAGAGAAGCTGGTAGAGCTGGCAGAAGAGAATGCAAAGATGGTTCTGGATAAAGACAGAGAGCGTATCAAACGTGAAGAAGGAAGAACCATAGGAGCAGTTCATGAAGTGGAAGAGTGGCTTGGACTGTCGGGAATCAGGCGTATGGAGGCTTATGATATTTCCAATATCAGTGGTTTTGAATCTGTAGGTTCCATGGTTGTCTATGAGAAAGGAAAGCCAAAGCGCAGTGATTACCGCAAATTTAAAATAAAGTGGGTGCAGGGACCGAACGATTATGCAAGCATGGAAGAAGTACTTACCAGACGATTTACTCATGAGGGAAAAGATGAGTTTGACAGCTTTTCCATTATGCCGGATCTGATCCTGATGGATGGAGGAAGAGGACAAGTGAATATTGCGTTAAAAGTCCTGGAAATTCTGGGAATAGAGATTCCTGTCTGCGGTATGGTCAAGGATGATCATCATCGGACGAGAGGCCTGTATTTCAACAATGTGGAGATTCCTATTGACACATCCAGCGAAGGCTTCCGTCTG
>ERZ834694.3065-NODE-3065-length-10257-cov-3.125466_pt1 | contig 10257 bp, 12 predicted proteins | sample MGYA00519691_ERZ834694 | MGnify/ENA primary metagenome ERZ834694 (study PRJEB31850, sample SAMEA3708758) | human gut metagenome | biome: human gut; feature: human-associated habitat; material: faeces | place: China | collected 2014 ... | reverse complement strand
CATCGTATGTTTTGCCGTTTGCTTCTACGATTGCTTTCAGTGTATCTGTGTAACCTCTGCGGATTCTTGTGCTTGTTTTGTCCAGAGCAATCTTGTTAGTTACAACGTATTTGCCATCTTTAATTTGAATTGCTTTATAGCCGCCTGCTGCGTATGCCTGCACGTCAGAATCAAATACACCGCCGGAAATAGAGATTTTAGCCTTAGAGTTTGTACCTTTAACAATTGCACCTTCAGCACCACTAAAGCTACCCCCGGAAATATTCACAACAGCAGGCTGACTGCTGACATCAGCAATCGCATAATCCGCACCTTCAAAGATACCGCCGGTTACAGTCAATGTACCAAGGTCAATATTAGCACCACAACCACAGTTATAAACACCGTAGGTTTCTTTTCCTGTACTGCTTGCATCACGTGCAGCTTTGTAGGTACCACCCTTGATTGTTGCAATATTATGATTCTGAACAGTTGCCTGATAGAAATTCTTAAATGTACCGTTGTTAATCGTCAACTCTGCACGGTCATCATTTTTAATCGTATTCAGACCTCCCGAGAAGGTACCATTATTGATAGTCAACGTAGGTTTTTCCTCTCCCTTGTCGTTGTCGTATGTAGTACCATTGTAGTAACCATTCGCAACAAGGCTGGAGAATCTGCCCAACTCGCCATTCCCCTTCGCTGTCAGCACGTTTACACCTTCGTTAATGGTCATATTACCAACATTCTTGATGGTATAATAGGAGTTACCGCCAGAAGAACTATCACTTCGACCATTTTCTTGGGTACGATCAAAAGTACCTCCGTTTAAAGTAACCGTTCCCTTATTATAGAGAGCTGCTTTCCCGTGAGTAATATTATCTACTGTACCTTCACCCTCAATAGTCAAGGTGCCGTTGTTCATAATTGTGTGCCCAACGCTGTTTTTAATCTTCTTGCCATTCAGGTCGATTGTAATATTTACACCTTCAGGTACTACAACATCCCGTTTGCCGGCATCCTGTCCCGTGTCCCCAGCATGGTCTCCTCCATGATCAGCGGACTGCGGGCCGGTACGCTGGCCTGGTGGGCAGCGGTGCTGGTGGTGCTGGGCATCTTGGCTCTGATCGTCCTGATCACTTGGGTCAACGGCGCTGAGCGCCGTATCCCGGTGCAGTATGCCAAACGTCAGGTGGGCCGCAAGATGTACGGCGGTCAGGCATCCACCCTCCCCATGAAGGTGAATATGTCCGGCGTTCTGCCCATCATCTTCGCTCAGTCCATCGCCATGATCCCCTCTACCATCGCCGCTTTCTGCAAGCAGCCGGCGGAGGGTACCTTCTGGTATGGCTTCCTGAACGCTATTGACACCAAGTCCGTGCTGTACATGATCTTCTACTTCCTGATGATCATTGCTTTCAGCTATTTCTATGCCACCATTCAGTTCAACCCCGTGGAGATCTCCAACAACCTGAAGAAGAATGGCGGCTTCATTCCCGGCTTCCGTCCCGGCAAGCCGACCACCGACTTCATTAAGAAGGTCCTGAACAAGGTCACCCTGTTCGGCGCTATCTATCTGGGCGTCGTGGCGATCCTGCCCCTGCTGATCGGCAAGATCGTGGGGAACTCCTCCCTGTCCATCGGCGGTACGTCCGTCATCATCGTGGTGGGCGTTGCGCTGGAGACCGTACAGGCGCTGGAGTCCCAGATGCTGATGCGTCAGTATAAGGGCTTCCTGGAATAATTGAGGTGCAACATGAAACTGATCCTTTTGGGCGCTCCGGGTGCCGGTAAGGGCACTCAGGCAGAGATTCTGAAGAAGAAGCTGGAGATCCCCACGATCTCCACAGGCAACATTCTGCGTGCCGCTGTGAAAAACGGCACGCCCACAGGTTTGAAGGCCAAGGAGTATATGGACGCAGGCAAGCTGGTGCCGGATGAGGTCATCATCGGCATCATCAACGACCGCCTGCAGGAGCCCGACTGCGCCAACGGCTACATTCTGGACGGGGTGCCCCGCACCATCGCTCAGGCGGAGGCCATGGAGCAGGCCGGTATCAGCTTCGATGCAGTGGTGGCCATCGAGATCCCTGACGAGAAGATCGTTGCTCGGATGGGCGGCCGGCGTGTGTGCGAGCACTGCGGCGCCAGCTACCACATCGTGAACATTCCCCCGAAAACGGAGGGCGTGTGCGATGTGTGCGGCGGCAAGCTCGTACAGCGCAAGGATGATGACCCCGAGACGGTCCGTGACCGGCTGGAGGTTTATCATAGAGAGACAGAACCTCTGAAGGGCTTTTACGAGGCCCGTGGGATTCTGAAAACTGTGGAGGACCAGTCCACTGTGGACGGGACTACGCAGGCGATCCTGCGTGCGCTGGGAGTAGATGCATGATCACTCTGAAATCCGCACACGAGATCGAACTGATGCGCCGGGCGGGAAAAATTACCGCGGCTGCCCGTGCTCTGGCACGGGAAATGGTAAAACCCGGCGTAACAACCCACCAAATCGATAAGGCAGTGTTTGACTTTATCCGCTCCCATGGAGCGACCCCCTCGTTCCTGCACTACAATGGCTATCCCGCCAGCGTATGCGTCTCCGTCAACGACGAGATCATCCACGGCATTCCCGGTCCACGGGTATTGCAGGAGGGCGATGTCGTCAGCGTGGACGTGGGCGCCTACATCGGCGGCGTCCATGGCGATTGCGCCGGCACATACCCCTGCGGGAAGGTGTCCGACGAGGACATGGACCTGATCCGTGTGACACAGGAGAGCTTCTTCCAAGGGCTGAAATACGCCAGGGAGGGCTATCGCCTGTCCGACATCTCTGCCGCTGTGCAGCAGTATGCCGAGTCACATGGCTATTCCATCGTGCGGGAGTATGTGGGTCACGGCATCGGTCACCATATGCACGAGCCGCCGGAGGTACCCAACTTCGGCAAGCCCGGACATGGTCCCCGCCTGCTGCGGGGCATGACCATCGCCGTGGAGCCTATGGTCAACGCAGGCTCCGCAGCCATCCGGCAGATGCCGGACGGCTGGACGGTGAAAACTGCGGACGGCAAGAAGGCGGCCCACTACGAGAATACCATCCTGATCACCGCCGGCGACCCGGAGCTTCTGACGGACGCCAGCGAGTCTCTGGTATAAAGTCTATGGACATTGCCATATCCAACATCGTAAGATCCACGGCCGGCAGGGACAAGGGAGATCTCTTCTTCGTGCTTGCGACGGAGGGAGACTTCCTCCTGCTGGCTGACGGAAAACGGCGCCGGGTGGAGGACCCCAAGCGAAAGCGACGGAAGCATACGGAGCTTTACGGGGAGAGCCACAGCCCGGTGGCCGAGAAGATCAGAAGCGGCGAAAAAATCACCAATAGTGAGCTTCGTAAAGCCTTAGCCGCATTCAGCGGCGGTAATCAAGACCAGGAGGGATAACGACTTGGCAAAATCCGATATGATCGAAGTGGAGGGTGTGGTAGTCGAATCACTGCCTAACACCACATTCCAGGTAGACATTGGAAATGGACACACGATTTTGGCGCATATTTCCGGAAAGCTCAGAATGAATTTCATCAGGATTCTGCCCGGCGACAAGGTGACAGTGGAAATGTCACCCTACGACCTGACCCGTGGCCGGATTACCTGGCGTAGTAAGTAGGAGGTTTATGAACAATGAAAGTAAGACCGTCCGTGAAGCCCATGTGCGAGAAGTGCAAGATCATTCGCAGAAAGGGCCGTGTAATGGTGATCTGCGAAAATCCGAAGCATAAGCAGAGACAGGGCTAAGTAGAAAGTGGAGGTGCTTTAAAAGTATGGCACGTATTGCCGGTATTGACCTGCCCAAGGATAAGCGAATCGAGATCGGTTTGACCTATATCTATGGTATTGGCAGAAAGAGCGCTCAGGACATCCTGGCGCAGACAGGCATCAACCCCGACACCCGGGTGAAGGATCTGACCGAGGCCGAGGAAGCCAAGCTTCGTGAGGCCATTGACCAGAGCTATACCGTGGAGGGCGACCTGCGCCGTCAGGTGGCTCTGGATATCAAGCGTCTGACGGAGATCGGCTGCTACCGTGGTACCCGTCATCGCCGTGGGCTGCCCGTTCGTGGTCAGCGCAGCAAGACCAACGCCCGCACCCGCAAGGGTCCCAAGAAGACCATTGCCAACAAGAAGAAGTAAGGAGGGAAGATAGAATATGGCTAACGCTAAGACCGGTAAGAAGGTTATTCGCCGCCGTCGTGAAAAGAAGAACGTCGAGAAGGGCCAGGTCCATATCCGCTCTTCCTTCAACAACACCATGGTCACCGTCACCGACGCACAGGGCAACGCTCTGTCCTGGGCCTCCTCCGGTGGTCTGGGCTTCCGTGGCAGCAAGAAGTCTACCCCCTTCGCTGCCCAGAGTGCCGCTGAGACGGCTGCCAAGGCCGCTATGGAGCATGGCCTGAAGACCGTGGAGGTCTTTGTCAAGGGCCCCGGCCAGGGCCGTGAGGCTGCCATCCGTGCGCTGCAGGCCGTGGGCCTGGAGGTGACGATGATCAAGGACGTCACCCCCATCCCCCACAACGGATGCCGCCCCCCCAAGCGTCGTCGTGTGTAATCGGAACAAGGAGGATAAGTAGAATATGGCTAAGAATATGCAGCCTATCGCTAAGCGCTGCAAGGCGCTGGGCATTTCTCCTACCGTCATGGGTTACTCCAAGAAGGAGACCAAGCGCAACCCCGGCGGCCAGATGAGAAAGAAGAAGAGCGAGTACGCCATCCAGCTCAACGAGAAGCAGAAGGTCAAGTTCGTCTACGGTATTCTGGAAAAGCAGTTCCATATGTACTATGAGAAGGCTTCCCGTATGCCCGGCAAGACCGGCGAGAACCTGCTGACCCTGGTGGAACGCCGTCTGGACAACGTGGTGTATCGTCTGGGCTTCGCCACGACCCGCCGTGAGGCCCGTCAGCTGGTGAACCACGCTCACTTCACCGTAAACGGTCAGAAGGTGAACATCCCCTCCTACCTGGTGCGTGTGGGCGATGTCATTGAGGTCAAGGAGAGCAGCCGCTCTTCCGCCGCCTTCAAGCGCCTGACCGCCGAGGATGCCCCGCTGGTGACCGTTCCCACTTGGCTGGAGCGTGACAAGAACGCCCTGAAGGGTACCGTGTCTCGTATGCCCGCCCGTGAGGACATTGATATGCCCATCGAGGAGCATCTCATCGTCGAGCTGTACTCCAAGTAATAGGGTCGAGACCCTCACCAAACGCATGAACCAAATCAGGCGCAGACTCGTCTGCGCCGCATAGAGAATGAAGGAGGGTACTGCATGATCGAAATTGAGAAGCCCCAGATCGAGTGTGTTGAAACGCCCGGCGATGCTTCCTATGGAAAATATGTGATCGAACCCCTGGAGCGTGGCTATGGAACGACTCTGGGCAATGCGCTGCGGCGCATCCTGCTCTCCTCCCTGCCTGGCACGGCGGCGACCAGCATCAAGATCGCCGGTGTGCAGCATGAGTTTTCCACCATTCCCGGTGTGAAAGAGGACGTGACGGAGATCGTTCTGAACGTCAAGAACCTGCTGACCAAGCTGCATTGCGAGGGCACCAAGACCGTCTTTATCGAGGCGGCTGGCCCCTGCGAGGTGACGGCCGGCGACATCAAGCCCGATGGCGAGGTGGAGGTGCTGAATCCGGAGCTGCACATTGCGACGCTGGACAGCGGTGCCACGCTGAACATGGAGATCACCCTCTCCCATGGTCGGGGCTATGTGCCCGCCGACCGGAATAAGCCCACGCAAAACGTCATCGGCACCATTGCCGTGGATTCCATCTATACCCCTGTCAAGAAGGTCAACTACACTGTGGAGCCCACCCGTGTGGGCACCTCCAGCGACTTCGACAAGCTGACGCTGGAAGTCTGGACCGACGGGACCATTTCTGCCCGGGACGCTGTTTCTCTGGGCGCCAAGATCCTGTGCGACCACTTCACTCTGTTCACCGACCTCTCCGAAAGCGTTGGCAGCAAGCCTACCGTGGTGGAGAAGGCGGAGGCCCAGCGTGACAAGGTACTGGAAATGACCATCGAGGAGCTGGACCTCTCTGTCCGCAGCTTTAACTGCCTCAAGCGCGCCAACATCAACACCGTCGAGGACTTGATCTCCAAGACCGAGGACGAGATGATGAAGGTCCGCAACCTGGGCCGCAAGTCCCTGGAAGAGGTCATCAACAAGCTGGCGATGATGGGCCTGCACCTGGCTGACGAGGAAAACAACTAAATTTTCCGCCGGGAACACCCCGGCGCACCAAAATCCTTACAAGGAGGAGAACCGAAATGCCCGGAACTCGGAAACTTGGCAAGACCAGCGACCAGCGCATGGCTATGCTGCGTCAGCAGGTCACTGATTTCCTGGATAACGGCAAGATGGAGACCACCATCACCCGTGCCAAGGAAATCAAGCCCATGGCTGAAAAGATGATCACCCTGGGTAAGAAGGCCGACCTGGCCGCTTACCGTCAGGCGATGTCTTTCATCACCCGCGAAGATGTCTGCAAGAAGATCTTCAAGGAGATCGCTCCCAAGTATGCGGAGCGCAACGGCGGCTATACCCGCATCATCCGCACCGGCATCCGCCGCGGCGATGCTGCTGAGACCGCTATCATCGAGCTCGTCTGATTCAGACCCGCTCACGGCGTAAGCACTGATAAAAGCCCCATTGTCATGGAACTCGAGACCATGACAATGGGGCTTTTTATGGGTTAATTAAATAGCTGTAACGCCATTTTATGTAGAACAAGCCCCCGGAAAAGCTTCCGGGGGCTTGTTCAGAAAAAAGAAGAAAAAGAAGAAAAAAGAGAAAAGCAAAAATAAGAACTGGACTTACCGCACGCCAAAGAGGAGATCTCCGTAGGTGGGGAAGGGCCAATATTTGTCGGCAGTGATGGACTCTGCCTCGTCGCAGACCACTCGCAGCTCTGCCATTTTTTGCAGGACCACATCCCGGATCACATAGGCTGCGTCCGTTACATCGGGGATTGCTTTCAACCGGATCAGGGTGGTATCCAGAGAGGAAGCGGCGTCACTGATCTCATCCGCCAGCTTGGAGAGTTTGGAGATCTGGTCCTTTTCGTATTTACAGGCCAGCCCGGGAACCGCCGCGGTTTTGGCGGCCACGGTGCCGGACAGATCGCCCAGATAGGCCTCAACAGCAGGCAGAATTTCCTTTCGGACCATATCTACCATGGTAAGCCCCTCGATATTGACGGTCTTGCAGTAGTTTTCCAGACAGATCTCATACCGGGAACGGATCTCCGCTTCGGAAAAGATCTTCAGAGATGTGAGCATTTCCACGTTTTTCTTTTCCAGCACGGTGGCCAGAGCATCCGGTGTGGTGCGGAGATTCAGCAGCCCCCGTTTTTCTGTGGCCTCCTTGATCCAGGCGTCATCATAGCCGTTGCCGTTGAAAATGATCCGCTTGTGGGCCTTGATGGTCTCCTTGATCAGGTCATGGAGCGCGGACTCAAAATCAGACACACCCTCCAGCCGGTCGGCAAACTCCTTCAGCGTTTCCGCCATGGCTGCGTTGAGCATGATGTTGGCACAGGCGATAGAATCAGAAGAGCCAACCATACGGAACTCGAATTTGTTGCCAGTGAAGGCAAAGGGGGAGGTCCGGTTGCGGTCTGTGGTGTCCCGGGTGAATTTAGGCAGCACATGAACGCCCAGCTTCAAAACGGTTTTTTCCGCGCCGCTGTAGGGCGTGTCGGTCTCCACGGCCTTCAAAACGGCGGTAAGCTCATCGCCGAGGAAGATAGAGATCACGGCGGGAGGCGCTTCGTTGGCGCCGAGACGGTGATCGTTTCCGGCCGTTGCAACGGAGATTCTTAAAAGATCCGCATAATCATCAACAGCTTCCACAACGGCTGCCAAAAACAGTAAGAACTGTGTGTTTTCTGCCGGTGTCTTTCCAGGATTCAGAAGATTTTCACCGGTATCCGTGGAGAGTGCCCAGTTGTTGTGTTTTCCACTTCCGTTGATTCCTTCGAACGGTTTCTCATGGAGCAGGCACGCAAGGCCATGGCGGTCAGCAACCTTCTTCATCATCTCCATAACGAGCTGGTTGTGGTCAACAGCAACATTGACGGTTTCAAAGACAGGAGCAAGCTCATGCTGTGCAGGAGCAACCTCGTTGTGTTCTGTCTTTGCCGGGATTCCAAGCTTCCAGAGTTCTTCATTTAATTCTTCCATGAAGGCTTCCACTCTCGGCTTGATGGAACCAAAGTAGTGGTCATCCATTTCCTGTCCCTTCGGAGCCGGAGCGCCGAATAAGGTACGTCTGCAGAAGATCAGGTCTTTTCTTAAACGGTAGCACTCTTTGTCTACCAGGAAATATTCCTGCTCAGCGCCTACCGTAGTGTTGACGCGTTTGACATCTGTTTTTCCTAAAATGTGGAGTAAGTGGGTAGCTTCTTTGCTGACAGCTTCCATGGAGCGGAGCAGCGGAGTCTTTTTATCGAGTGCCTCGCCGCTGTAAGAACAAAAGGCAGTTGGGATACAGAGCGTATGTCCCTTGATGAATGCGAAAGAGGTAGGATCCCATGCGGTATAGCCGCGGGCTTCGAAGGTAGCGCGTAAACCGCCTGACGGGAAGCTGGACGCGTCCGGCTCACCTTTTACGAGTTCTTTTCCGGAAAATTCCATGATTGCTTCGCCGACACCGGTCGGAGAGAGAAAACTGTCATGCTTCTCAGCGGTGATGCCTGTCATCGGCTGGAACCAGTGGGTGAAATGGGTAGCGCCGTGCTCCACAGCCCAGTCCCGCATGGCGGTAGCTACCGCGTCTGCCACATGGGCGTCCAGAGAAGCACCCTCGTCAATAGTCTTTTTCAGAGAATCATAGACATGGGAGGGCAGCTTGGCCCGCATGACCCGGTCATCAAATACCAGACTGCCGAAATAGTCAGAAACTGTACGCATGTATAAACTCCTTTCCTTCATAAAAAAGGGGGCACCGATCCCCCGGAATCACATTCCGGGACACCGTTGCCCCTCCGCATAACAATCAAAAATAGCGTCTTGAAGATTACTCTCCAAGACGCCATTGCCTTTGATGTTGGGGATTATACACGATAAGATTTTGCTTGTCAAGATGTTTCCTACAAAAAAACGGAGGAATTTTCGGGAAATTTGCCGAAGCCTCTTGACATCCCGGAAATACCTGTTAAGATAGAAATACAATTTCAAAGTCCCTTATCAAGAGTGGCGGAGGGAGCGGCCCGATGAAGCCACGGCAACCTGTTTTCACAAGGTGCCAATTCCGACGGAAACGACAGATGAGGAGCGGAAAACAATCTTTTCACGCGCTTCCATGTCGGGAGCGCGCGTTTTTTGTCATCCGGCGAGGGACAGCAAAGGAGAAAAAACATGGCAAGAACCTACTTATTTACCTCTGAATCCGTGACCGAGGGCCACCCCGACAAGATCTGCGACCAGATCTCTGACGCAGTGCTGGACGCCATTCTGGCCAAGGACCCCAACGGACGCGTGGCCTGCGAGACCACCGCTTCCACCGGCCTGGTACACATCATGGGCGAGATCACCACCAGCTGCTACGTGGATATTCCCAAGATCGCCCGGGAAGTTATCCGGGATATCGGTTATGACCGCGCCAAGTACGGCTTTGACTGCGATACCTGCGGCATTATTTCCAACATCGACGAGCAGTCCAGCGACATCGCTCTGGGCGTGGACAAGTCTCTGGAGGCCAAGGAATCCGGCGAGGCCGAGCTGGATAACGGCGCCGGCGATCAGGGCATGATGTTCGGCTACGCCTGCGATGAGACCCCGGAGCTGATGCCCCTGCCCATTTCCCTTGCACACAAAATGGCCCGCAAGCTCACCGAGGTCCGCAAGACCGGACTTGTGAACTATCTGCGGCCTGACGGCAAGACTCAGGTCACTGTGGAGTATAACGGCGAGAAGCCCATCCGGGTGGATACCGTGGTGCTCTCCACCCAGCACAGCCCCGAGGTGACGCTGGAGCAGATTCGCAAGGACATGATCGAAATGGTCATTAAGCCCACCGTCCCCGCCGAGCTGATGGATGAGAAGACGAAATTCTACGTGAACCCCACCGGACGGTTCGTCATCGGCGGCCCCCAGGGCGACACCGGCCTGACCGGCCGTAAGATCATCGTGGACACCTACGGCGGCTATGCACGCCACGGCGGCGGCGCCTTCTCCGGCAAGGACCCCAGCAAGGTGGACCGCAGCGCAGCCTATGCGACCC
>ERZ834694.3049-NODE-3049-length-10309-cov-2.323386_pt1 | contig 10309 bp, 10 predicted proteins | sample MGYA00519691_ERZ834694 | MGnify/ENA primary metagenome ERZ834694 (study PRJEB31850, sample SAMEA3708758) | human gut metagenome | biome: human gut; feature: human-associated habitat; material: faeces | place: China | collected 2014 ... | reverse complement strand
GGTGTGAGGAAATGGCAGGCTGTTCATATGAAGGGGAATTTGTTTGCGGGATTTCCGCATTTATACTTTTATTCCAACCCCAAAGTGGCCAAACGCTTTGTAGAAGCGTGTAGAACCTACAGAAGCAAGTAAAAAGCTGACAAAGACAAATCGAAAAGACAGGAGATTAGACTTACAGATGGAAGAGACCAGATGGAAAGAGAAAATAAAACCACTTGATGAAAATGCAATGGAAGAGGCGCGGGCTCACTGGATGACGGTAGGGAAGCCGCTGGGAAGTCTGGAGGATGCGGTGATCCAGATTGCCGGGATTAAGGGGACTTCAGATTTTGAACTGCGAAAGCGCGGGCTGATCATTATGTGCGCGGACAACGGTGTGGTAGAAGAAGGCGTGACACAGACCGGCCAGGAAGTAACGGCAATCGTGGCGGATAATTTTACAAGAGGAGAGACAAGCGTCTGCATCATGGCAGAAGAGGCAAAGGTAGATCTTTTCCCGGTGGATGTAGGGATGGCAACAGATGTGCCGTCTGTGACAAAGAAAAAATACAAAGTGATGTATGGCACACACAATTTTGCAAAAGAAGCGGCGATGACAAGAGAAGAGGCAGTTGAGGCGATAGAAGTTGGGATTCAGATGGTAAAGAAGTGTGCCGAAGCGGGATACGAAATTCTTGCGACAGGTGAAATGGGGATTGGAAATACAACGACCAGCAGTGCTGTTGTGTCCGTTCTGCTTGATGAAAGTGTAGAAAATGTGACAGGGAGAGGCGCAGGCCTTAGTTCAGAAGGGTTAAACAGAAAGATTCAGGCAATCCAGACGGCAATTGAGAAAAATCAGCCGGACAAGGAAGATATTTTAGATGTCTTGTTCAAAGTCGGAGGGCTTGATATTGCCGGAATGACAGGTGCATTTCTCGGAGGTGCGATCTATCATATTCCGGTTCTGATTGATGGGTTCATCTCTTCTGCAGCAGCATTGTGCGCAGTGCGTATGGTTCCTGAGACGGCGGATTATATCCTGGCATCACATTGCTCTGGAGAACCGGCGGGGCGAATGGTCTTAGAAGAGCTGAAACTTCCATATCTGATTGATGCGAAGATGTCTCTTGGAGAAGGCAGTGGTGCAGTTGCAGCAATTCCACTTCTTGAGATGGGTGTGAATGTTTATCGGAAGATGAGTACCTTTGAGGAGATTAAAGTAGAGCAGTATGAAGAACTTAAGTGAAGATGAGGAGTAAGAAAAATGTGGTTATTGAACGCAATGATCATTGCAATCGCAATGTATTCTAAGATTCCGATGCCGCGGGTTGACTGGAATGAGAAAAATATGAGATATGCGATGTGCTTTTTCCCTCTTGTTGGTGTTATAATCGGTGTACTAGAGGCAGTTGCAGGGAATCTGATCACAGTATGGAAGGGAGAAGGAACTTTCTTTTATGCAGTTGTATTGACTTTGATTCCGGTTTTTATAACAGGTGGGATTCACCTGGATGGATTCGCAGATACGATGGACGCAAAAAGTTCTTATGGAGACCGGGAGAAGAAGCTGGAGATTCTGAAAGACCCACATACGGGAGCATTTGCGATCATCAGTCTTTGCTGTTATTTCCTTCTGTGTGTGGGGATTTTTAGTGAAATGAGAATAGAACGCCTGTTTGCGACAGCACTCGTGTTTGTGTTCTCGCGTTCGCTGAGTGGAATTTCTGTTGTGACGTTTCAGGCAGCGAAGAACAGTGGACTGCTTCGGACATTTCAAGACGGTGCACAGAAGAGAAATGTAAGAATTGTATTGATCATATGGCTATTGGCAGCCGGAGTTGGATTCTATCTGACAGCAGGATTATGCGGAGTGGCAGCAGCAGTTGTCGGATTTGCTGTTTTCTTTTATTATTATCAGTTTAGCAGAAAACAGTTTGGAGGTATTACGGGAGATCTTGCCGGATACTTCCTGCAGTTATGTGAACTGTTTATGCTGGCAGTGCTTGCATTATTCTAGAAATGTTATTGCATATAAATGTTTTATGATAGATGCTTTATTATAGAAATGAAAATGAAATAAAATAGATTTTTTTGGAGTGATTTATGGAGCTTATTTTGATCCGGCATCTGAAGACACCGGGCAATGAAAAGAGACAATATATCGGAAGTACAGACGAAGAACTGTCAGAACAGGAAGTACTGAACTTTAAACAGAGATATAAAATAGATAGCTATCCACAGGTACAGCAAGTGATTGTCAGCCCAATGAAGAGATGTATTCAAACGGCAGAGTTGATTTATCCAGAGGTGCAGATACAACAGGAATCGTTGCTGAAAGAATGTGATTTTGGTATCTTTGAAGGTAAGACATATGAAGAACTGAAAGATAGAGAAGAATATCAGGCATGGCTGGATTCCGGTGGAACGATTGCATTTCCGGAAGGGGAGGAACAGAAGGAATTCCGTTCACGTTGCGTGAGAGGCATGCTCTGTCAGGTGGATAGATTATGCAAAGAAAATGTAGAAAGCGCAGCTTTTGTCGTTCATGGAGGAACGATTATGGCGGTGCCGGGACAATTGGCAGAAGACCAAAAAGATTTTTATCACTGGCAGGTGGAAAATGGCGGAGGATATAGAATGCTTGTGAATGAAGATGAGTGGAAGTCAGGTATTCATAGATTTCGTAAAATTCAAAAACTGGGAGGAGTGACAGAATGAATGGAAGGATGACGATTCTGGCATGCATCATAGGATTTTTGTTAGACTGCATTTTCGGAGATCCGGTCTGGATGTACCATCCGATACGCGTGATCGGAAACCTGATCAGTGTGTTGGAAAAAGGATTGCGGAAGTTGTTGTGCAGTCGGATTCCTGCATCAGAACAAAAGAAGAAAAATAAAAGAGAAGTTCTGGCAGGAGGAATTTTATGGATTCTGACAGTTTCGTTATCCTTTCTTGTACCGGCGGTATTCTTATTTGCTGCAGGAAAGGTTCATCCGGCAGTACGGTTTCTTTTGGAAACCTTCTGGTGTTACCAGATATTTGCGGCGCGGTGTCTTGTAGGAGAAAGTAGGAAGGTTTATCAGAAATTAAAAGAAGATGACTTGCCGGGTGCAAGAAAGGCAGTATCCATGATTGTCGGAAGAGATACAGAAAACCTTACAGCAGAAGGTGTGACGAAAGCAGCGGTAGAGACTGTGGCAGAGAATACTTCTGACGGCGTGACGGCTCCGTTATTATTTCTTTTGATTGGCGGCGCACCGCTTGGATTCTTATACAAGGCAGTGAATACGATGGATTCTATGCTTGGATACAAAAATGAAAAATATCTGTATTTCGGAAGGATTCCAGCAAAGATGGATGATGTGTTTAATTACATTCCAGCCAGGTTGACTGCGTGGTTTATGGTTGTTGCAGCATTTTTGACAGGGATGGATGGAAAGAATGCGTGGAAGATTTATCTGCGTGATAAGAGAAAACATGCAAGTCCGAATTCCGCCCAGTCAGAGGCAGTCTGCGCCGGAGCGCTTGATGTACAGTTAGCCGGGGATGCGGTTTATTTCGGGAAAATCTAAAAAGGATTATATCGGCGATGCGATCCGTAAGATTGAACCGGAAGATATTCTTCGTGCCGGGAAGTTAATGTATATGACAACGATACTGATGATGGTTGTCTTTGGAGGTTTATTGTTATGGATTTATTGATTCGATTTGCAAAAATGGAAGATGCAGAAGAACTTCTGGCGCTCTATACACCATATGTAACGGATACAGTGATTACATTCGAATATGAAGTTCCGTCACTGGAAGAATTCAAAGATCGAATGCGTCAGACGATGAAAAAGTACCCGTATCTGGTCGCAGAACAGAATGGCGAGATTCTTGGATATAGCTGTGCGGGGGCATTCAAAGGTCGTGCAGCATATGACTGGGCAGTGGAAACAACAATTTATATAAGAAAAGACCGGCAGAAAACCGGAGTTGGTAAAAAGCTGTATGAGGCACTGGAGAAAGTACTGTATGCCCAGAACATTTGCAATCTATATGCATGCATTGGATATCCTGAAGTTGAAGATGAATATCTGACAAAGAACAGCGCACAGTTCCATGCACATCTTGGATACCGCATGGTAGGAGAATTCTATCATTGTGGATACAAATTTGACCGCTGGTATAATATGGTCTGGATGGAAAAGCTTCTGAATCCGGAGGTTAAACATCCAAAGCCGATCAAATGGATGGAAGAGAATCGCGAGGAGTTGGAGGCAGTACTTTTAGATTAAAAATGAAACACATAGAGAAGTAGGAGTATGATTCATGGAATATGTACACGGAGGAGACATTTATACATATGGAGATGTGCTGGATTTTTCAGTTAATGTAAATCCTTACGGTCCGTCAGAAGAAGTTCTTGAAGCGGCAAAAAGATCGATGGATGAAGTGAGTCTTTATCCGGACAGTCAATGCAGACGGCTCAGAAAGAGACTGGCAGAGAAAAAAAGTCTGCCGGAAGAATATTTTCTTTTCGGAAATGGAGCAGCGGAGCTGTTCTTTTCTGTCGTTCTTGCAGAAAAACCAAAGAAAGCATTGCTTCCGATTCCGGCTTTCGCAGAATATGAACAGGCACTTCGGACGGTAGACTGCGAAATCATTTATTATAAGTTGAAAAGAGAGAATAACTTTGCATTGACAGAAAGCCTTTTGGAAGAACTGACAGAGGACATTGACCTTGTATTTTTATGCTCCCCGTCGAATCCGTCAGGGCAGGTGATCGAACCGGTGCTTATGGAACAGATCCTTACTCGATGTGAAGAGAAGAAGATACGTCTTGTTTTAGACGAGTGTTTTATTGAATTCCTGGAAGAAGCGCAGAAGTATACCATGGTGAAAAAGGTGACAGATCATGCGTGCCTTTTTCTTGTACAGGCATTTACGAAGATGTATGGAATCCCGGGATTGAGACTGGGATATGCAATGACATCGGACGGAGAACTTAGAGAGCGGATGCAGCAGATCCGTCAGCCGTGGAGTGTGTCGGTTCCGGCGCAGGCAGCAGGGATAGAAGCGCTGACAGAAAGAGAAGAGCAGAGAGTTCAGAAAATACGAAACAAAATCGTGGAAGAAAAAATGCGCATGGAAAAGAAAATGCGTGAGTTTGGGATTAGATTTATTCCAACAAAGGCAAATTTCTTCTTATTATATAGTGAAAGCTCATTGTTTGAACGATTGTTAGAGCAGGGGATTTTGATTCGAAATTGTGAGAACTATAGAGGGTTGAAGAAAGGCTGGTATCGGATTGCAGTGCGGACAAAAGAGGAAAATGATGTTCTTTTACGGGCATTTGAAACAATCCTGTCAAAGCAGTGAAGGAGGCGAAAAATATGGCGAAATCAATTATGATACAGGGAACGATGTCAAATGTCGGAAAGAGCGCACTGGCAGCAGGTCTTTGCCGTGTCCTGAAACAGGATGGATACAAAGTTGCACCTTTCAAATCCCAAAATATGGCACTCAATTCTTTTATCACAAAAGAAGGACTGGAGATGGGAAGAGCCCAGGTGATGCAGGCAGAAGCTGCAGGAATTGAACCGGAAGCAATAATGAATCCAATTTTACTTAAGCCGACGAACGATACAGGCTCTCAGGTGATTATCAATGGTAAACCAATCGGAGTGATGGCTGCAAGAGAGTATTACCGTCATAAGAAGGAATATATTCCGGCAATTATGGATGCATATCATGAGTTAGAAAAAAAGTATGATATCATTGTAATTGAAGGTGCCGGAAGTCCGGCAGAAATCAACCTGAAAAAAGATGATATTGTAAATATGGGAATGGCAAAGCTTGCAGATGCACCGGTGCTTCTTGTCGGAGATATTGATCGTGGTGGAGTATTTGCCCAGATCGCCGGAACCGTAATGCTTCTTGAAGAGGATGAAAAAGCGCGGATCAAAGGAACGATCATTAATAAATTCCGTGGAGATGTATCCATTCTGGAACCGGGGCTTCGAATGTTGGAAGAAAAGACAGATATCCCTGTAACGGGAGTAGTTCCGTATTTTTATTTAGATCTGGATGAGGAAGACAGTCTGACGGAACGATTTCAGAAAAAAGAGAAGCCGGGACTGATTGATCTGGCAGTGATCCGATTCCCAAGGATCTCTAATTTTACTGACTTAGCGCCATTAGAAGCATTGGAAGAAGTAAGTGTAAGATATGTTTCATCTCCGGCTGAGTTTGGCAATCCGGATGCGGTGATCCTTCCGGGAACAAAGAATACGATCAGCGATCTTCTGTGGATGCGTCAGAATGGACTGGAAGCAAGAGTCTTGAAACACAGCGCACAGAACAAACCGGTCTTTGGAATCTGTGGCGGATATCAGAAGGCACTTAAGGGCGGCTGATATCCTATGCTTGGAATAGAAATCTCAGATCCAACAGGAGAAGAGTACGGAGGAACTGTACAGGGAATGGGACTTTTGGATACAAAGACTGTGTTCCGCCCGGAAAAACATAGAACCAGAGTACATGGAACATTTGGCGAGATGAAAGGAATCCTGAAAGAGATGGAGGGACTTCCTTTCGAAGGATATGAGATCCATATGGGAGAGACGATTCTTGATGAGCACGCATCCGGGCTTATAACATTAGAAAATGATTCTGATACACTACAACAAGGACATCCGGATGGTTCGCAGAAGGAAAATGTCTATGGCTGTTATGTGCATGGAATCTTTGATTCACCGGAAATGTCAGGTGGGTTTCTCTCCGCTTTATTGAAAGAGAAAGGCTATGATCCGGAGACGGTACAGGCAGTAGACTGGAAGTCTTATAAGGAAGAACAGTATGATAAGCTTGCAGATATCGTTCGTGCTAGTCTGGATATGAAAGAAATTTATAGAATTATTGGATTGTAGAGTTTGTAATGAGAGGGGCAAAAAGATGATTACAGATTTAACGAAAGAACATCCGAACAAGACATTATGGCGGTTCCTTCTGCCAATGTTGTTCAGTGTGATGTTCCAGCAGATTTACAATATCGCAGACAGTATGATCGCGGGAAGGTTTGCAGGAGAAAATGCGTTGGCAGCAGTCGGCGCATCTTATCCGATCACAATTATTTTCATGGCATTTGCTGTGGGAATGAATCTGGGTGCCTCCGTAGTCGTATCAAGACTGTTCGGAGCGGAAGACCGGGGCGGTGTAAAGCGTGCGGTTACAACAGCATTTCTTAGTTCTATGGTGCTGGGAATCATGCTGACATTATTCGGGTATTTCTTTAATCATCAGATGATGAGATGGATCCGCACACCAGAGAATATTATGGCAGATGGAGTTTTATATTTGAAAATTTACATTTTCGGAATTATCTTCCTGATGCTTTATAATGTGTGTACCGGAGTATTTACAGCACTCGGGGATTCTAAGACACCGTTATATTTTCTGCTTGGATCATCAGCTGGAAATATTATTCTTGATTACATCTTCGTAGCAAAATTCCAGTGGGGTGTGAGCGGTGTTGCCTGGGCAACATTTATCGCGCAAGGTGTGTCAGCCGTGCTTGCATTAGTAACACTTCTCGGAAGATTGCAGAAATTTGCCGGGAAAGAAAAGCAGTCGTGGTTTGATAAGAAATTATTTGCACAGATCATGGCGATTGCAATTCCAAGCATTCTTCAGCAGAGCGTATTGAGTGTAGGAAATCTTTTCGTGCAGGGAATTGTAAATCAATTCGGTTCAGCAGTTGTTGCGGGATATTCGGGAGCGATCAAGCTGAATACATTTGCCATTAATATCTTTATGACACTTGGTTCCTGTCTATCCAGTTATACGGCACAGAATATCGGCGCGGGAAAGAAAGAACGAATTCCATTGGGATTCCGTACCGGAGTGAAATTGTCAGAGCTTACGGCATTACCGTTTGTTATTCTGTATTTCATTTTCAGTCGTCAGATGATGGGGCTGTTCTTAGGTGCGGAGAGTGTAGAGGCTATCAGCGCAGGAATGGCATTTTTGAAAATAGTATCGCCGTGGTATTTTATGATTGTAATTAAGCTGATGACAGATGGAATTATCCGAGGTTCCGGAGCGATGGTTTATTTTGTAGTTGCAACAGTTCCGGATCTTATTTTGAGAATCGGATTTGCGTTGGTTTTGACAAAAAGCTTTGGAAGCACCGGAATCTGGATGGCATGGCCATTTGGTTGGATCGTAGCGACCACATTAACATTGATCTTTTATAGAAAGTTGGGATATAAGAATGATAAAAGCAGTAATTTTTGATATGGATGGGGTTTTGATCAATACAGAACCGATTCATTATCAATGTTGGGTAGAGATTTTTAAAGAACGATATGGAATTGATTTGGATTATGAGGTATATAAGCCATGCATCGGATCTACAAGACTCCATTTCATGAATCTGATCAAAGAAGATTATGGAATCACATTTGAAAGTCTTGAAGTAATGAATCAGATTATGAAAGAGAAGAAAGATGAAATTATTGCGCGAGACGGATTTCCGGAGATGCCGGGAGTTGAGCAGATGCTTTGCTGTCTGAAAGATGCGGGGTATCGCCTGGCCGTGGCCTCTTCTTCTCCAAAACCTGTAATCACAGAGACACTGGAAACGCTGGATCTGATGAAATATTTCGATGTCGTGACAAGTGGAGATGAAGTGAAGAATCCAAAGCCGGCGCCGGATACATTTTTCTTTGCAGCGAAGCAGCTGGGCGTACCGGTAGACGAGTGTATTGTGATCGAAGATTCAACGAATGGAGGAAAGGCTGCTAAGGCGGCTAAGATGCCATGTATCTGGATGCATAATCCGGATTCCGGAGACCAGGAGATACCGGATGCAGTGCTTGAGATTACGGCCTGGACAAAGGAGAATATAGAAAAGATCATGAAATTTTTACATTTTGATCAAGAAAAAGTGTAAAAATAAATGAGCGATATAAAATTTTTTTGAGTAGAATACTTAGAAATAGTAGACCTGGAAGTATTATTAGGATGTGATTGAATGAAAAAACTGAAATTTATATTTGGCAAGCTTAGTATTCTCTATTACATTTTGTTTTTGCTCGTGACCTGTGTACTTTGCAAGTACGGAAGCATCAGACAGCTGAAGTTTGCATTTTTGGCTTTAGGTATCCTTCTGGTACTCAGTCTTTGTATCTGGATCGGTTGCCTGATAGCAGAAAAGGAAACCCCTTTTAAAATGAAAGGCGCACTCAGGAAAACAGTGTTTGGTACAGAACTTTTGATTCTACTTGTAGTTACGGTTGGATGTATTTCTTATATCGTATATACTGCGATTCCTTATAATGGCGCATTGTCCTGGAAGGTAGACAGCCTGTTTAAGACAAAGAAAATAGAGTATGAACATAACAATTTCTTCCGTGATGGCGCAGAAGGGCTGATAAAAGATATCAATAAGAAATTGAAACTTCCGGACGAGTTATATATCACAGATAGTTTTGAGATGTCTTTTGATAAAGACGGAACGATAACCCGTGTATCAGCATATCTTTATGGACAGAATGAAAAGGGAAAAGACAAGACCTATCTGATTGATTATGATATCGATAAAAGTGATAAGATTGTTGTGCAGATCGCAGGTTATGCAAATGCAGATTATGATGATGACAAGAAATTAGATCCTATGTTTACTATTCTGGAAAAATCAGATTGTAAGATGCAGGTGACACAATGGAATCTGACTTATGCATTTGCAGATAATCCGCCGGAATATGAGATTCTGTATTATGGAAAACGCTCCTTCGCTTCTTCGGAAGGTCTTGTTTATCTTCCGGGAGATGTGGATGGTGACGGAGAAGTCAGCGGCATGACTGATTTTACAGCCTTGGATAGCGGTGGGGAAGCACTTGGATATGAAGTATCCCTGTATCTTCCGCAGGATGAATCTGTGACGCCGGTGCGTTATATGATGGAACCAGAATATATCAGTCCTGATACAATTAGTCAGAATGAGCAGGCAGAGAAAGATTCGCAGGCAAAAGAACAGGGAAAAGAGAATCACGGCTCCCTCCAGAACCACGCTGATCCAGAAAATGTTCTGCTGAAGCGCCGCAATCAATGCCCCCTGGTCCAGATCATATTCCATCATATACACAGCTCCGATGAGTCCCCCCGTGTACAGAATGGGGGTTGCGGCTTTGCTCTCCAAACGTCCTCCCCAATAGCTGGAGTAAAACACATCGTTTCCCCCCAGTGCCAGAACAATCTCTGGCAGAACGGCGTATTGGCCCACGGCAGAGTCCTCCCCCAGGCTGTCGTAAAACACCAACCCGGATTCATCGGTGAC
>ERZ834694.3036-NODE-3036-length-10343-cov-3.075525_pt1 | contig 10343 bp, 8 predicted proteins | sample MGYA00519691_ERZ834694 | MGnify/ENA primary metagenome ERZ834694 (study PRJEB31850, sample SAMEA3708758) | human gut metagenome | biome: human gut; feature: human-associated habitat; material: faeces | place: China | collected 2014 ... | reverse complement strand
CCTTATAACCTAAAATAAAGGCCACAGCGAACAGCAACCCGTAATAACGAATGGAAATACCCCCCAAATTGAAGATTTCGGGACTAATATCCCAATTAATAAATAAAGACAACATACATTATGATTTTCGATTTATGATTTTTGATTTACGATTCAGACTTACCATTGAAATCTGAAATCGTAAATCCTAAATCAAAAATCAGTTTATTCATTTTTCCCGTGCAGTTCTTATACTTCAGTCCGCTACCACATGGACAAGGATCATTCCTCCCCACTTTCGGTCCTACTTTCACCGGTTCGTGCCGCACCTGTTCACGGTTGGCGGCAGCAGCCTGAGCCTCCGAACGACTTTCCCGCAGTTTACTCAAATCGGTCCGCTTTTCTTCAGCTTCGCGTACATGCTCGGGTTCTTGCATCGGAATCTGCCCTTTCATCAGTGTAGACACCATCCCTTTATTGATCTTTTCCACCATAGTCTTAAACAAATTATAAGACTCGAATTTATAAATCAACAAAGGATCTTTCTGTTCATAAGCAGCATTCTGAACCGATTGTTTCAGATCGTCCATTTCGCGGAGATGTTCTTTCCAGGCATCATCGATATGAGCCAGAATGACCGATTTCTCGAAAGAACGCATCAAATCTTCACCATTCGTACGATAGGCCTTCTCCAGGTTGGTCACCACGCTGTACATCCGTTGACCGTCGGTAAAAGGAACGACAATATTCTTAAAGACATCTCCCCGTGTTTCGAATACATTCTTGATCACCGGATAAGCTTGCTGAGCGATATGTTCGACTTTACGCTGATAAGCCTCCCGTACATATCGATACAACGATTCGGCCAATTCATTGGGACGGGCTTTCTGGAATTCCTCCGGATCCACTTCATAATCGACGGACAATACCCTCAATACTTCCATCCGGAAACCTTCCGGATCGTTCACCGGCTGGTATTCCATAACGATTGCCTCACAAACATCGTAAGTATTATTTGCTACAGCCACACCGATACGTTCTCCTAACAAAGCCTGACGACGTTGTTTGTAAATCACTGTACGCTGGGAATTCATCACATCGTCATATTCCAGCAAACGCTTACGAATACCGAAGTTATTTTCTTCCACCTTCTTCTGTGCACGTTCAATAGACTTGGTAATCATAGAATGCTGAATCACATCCCCTTCCTGATGTCCCAAACGGTCCATCACCCGGATTATACGTTCCGAGCTGAACAAACGCATCAGGTCGTCCTCGAGCGATACGAAGAACTGGGAAGACCCCTGACGTCCGGCACGTCCACGTAACTGACGGTCGACACGACGGGAATCATGCCGTTCGGTACCGATAATAGCCAAACCTCCGGCCTCACGTACCTCAGGGCTCAATTTGATGTCCGTACCACGTCCTGCCATATTGGTAGCGATAGTTACCGTCTTCGATTTACCGGCTTCGGCAACGATCTCGGCTTCCCGTTGATGTAATTTCGCATTCAATACATTGTGTTTGATACCACGCAGTTTCAACATACGGCTCAGCAATTCGGACACCTCGACAGAAGTCGTTCCCACCAAAACCGGCCGGCCTAAATCTACCAAACGGACAATTTCATCGATAACCGCATTGTATTTCTCGCGTTTCGTTTTAAACACAAAATCATTGGCATCGATACGGATCACCGGACGGTTAGTCGGAATGACCACCACATCCAGTTTATAAATATCCCAGAACTCACCGGCTTCCGTCTCTGCCGTACCTGTCATACCGGCTAACTTGTGATACATACGGAAGTAGTTCTGTAAAGTAATCGTTGCAAAAGTCTGAGTGGCAGCTTCGACTTTTACATTTTCTTTCGCTTCGATAGCCTGATGCAAACCGTCCGAATAGCGGCGTCCTTCCATGATACGCCCGGTCTGCTCATCCACGATCTTCACTTTATTATCGAGTACCACATATTCTACATCCTTCTCGAACAAGGTATAGGCTTTCAACAACTGATTGACAGTATGTACCCGTTCGGATTTCATCGCATAATTCTGGATCAGTTCATCCTTCTTCGCCAATTTTTCTTTATCATCCTTCGTGTCCCGTTCGATCTCTGCAATCTCCGAGCCGATATCCGGGAGGATAAAGAATTTCGGATCTTCCCCTGCGGCTGTGATGGTATCATGTCCCTTATCGGTCAGGTCGATCGAATTCAGTTTTTCATCGATCACAAAATATAAAGGATCGGTAATCTCCGGCATTCTCCGGTTATTTTCCTGCATGTATTCGTTTTCCGTCTTGATCAGGATCGCTTTATTGCCTTCTTCACTCAAAAACTTGATCAAAGGTTTGTATTTGGGCAACCCTTTATGTGCCCTCAGTAACAATATCCCCCCTTCTTTTCTCTTTTTAGAATCATCGCTGGCCAACAACTCTTTCGCTTCCTTAAAAGTCTGCATCACAAATTCCTGTTGCATTCTCACGAGGCGCTCCACCCGGGGCTTGTATTCATCGAACATCTGATCGTCTCCTTTGGGTACAGGGCCGGAAATAATCAACGGCGTACGGGCATCGTCGATCAATACGGAATCGACCTCGTCGACAATCGCAAAATTGTGCTTACGCTGTACCAAATCCTCCGGATTGATAGCCATATTATCACGCAGATAATCGAAACCGAATTCGTTGTTCGTACCGAAAGTAATATCGGCCATATAAGCCTGCCGACGCTGGGGAGAATTGGGTTGATGCTTATCGATACAATCGACAGAAAGCCCATGGAACATATAAAGCGGTCCCATCCACTCCGAGTCACGTTTGGCCAGGTAATCGTTTACCGTCACCATATGTACACCACGTCCGCTCAAAGCATTCAGGAACACCGGAAGAGTAGCCACCAAGGTTTTCCCTTCACCGGTAGCCATCTCTGCAATTTTTCCCTGATGCAAAACAGCACCACCGATCAGCTGCACGTCATAATGCACCATATCCCAGGTCACCTCATTTCCTCCGGCAAGCCAGGAATTGAAATAAATGGCTTTGTCACCTTCTATCTCGACAAAATCGTGAGTAACCGCCAAATCCCGGTCGAACTGGGTCGCCGTCACTTCAATTTCAGTATTCTCTTTAAAACGACGGGCGGTTTCCTTCATCACAGCAAAGGCTTTAGGCATCAATCCGGTCAAAACTTCTTCTACCTTTTTGTCGATCTGTTCTTCCAGCTTATCTATACGATCGTAAATTTCCTCCCGTTCTTCGATCGAAGGCCTTTCCTCTTCCACTTTCCGTTTGAGTGCTGCAATCTCATTCTCTTCTTCTCCGATATATTCACGTACTTCCTTTTTCATATCTTCAGCAACTGCACGTAATTCATCGGCACTGATACTTTTCAGCTTCTCCCACTCTGCATTCACTTTGGCCACAATCGGCATCAGTTCTTTCATATCCCGGTCGGATTTATTTCCGAACAGGCTTTTTAAAATATCATTAAAACCCATTTAATTATAAATTGTAAATTGTAAACAGTAAAATTTTAATTGACGACACTTCGTCAACCTTTCAGAAAATTGAATTTCCTCTCGTTTATCCGAGATAGACTACCCTCGTAAATCTTAATTATAATTTGCAGATTAAACCTCAGGAGCCCTGATCTTATGGGCAATACGACATAAGGATCCGATATTGACACGGACCGTTTTATCGAAAGTAAAATCATCGGCAAGCGCCTCGACGACGGGGATTTGAAAATAATCCGGAGGCAAACCGGAACAAAAAACCTGTTCCTCTTCTTCTTCTTCCAAATAAACAGATACGACCTTTACCGTATTGGTTATGATCAATCTACACCTTTCCCCTCTCAAAGACTCTCCACAACCCTGAGCCTTTAAAGGAATCGTTACGGCACAACCGGCCATAACATACAATGCAGCGATCAAATATCTGTTCATTTCCACAAGTGACAAATATAAGGGAAAATACAAGAAGTTAAAAATGTTTCCGAAAGAAAATCAACAGATAAATGATCGGTAGTTTCCTGTGTATCCTAAAATGTAGGTTCAATTTTTTTCATTCTATTCCGATTCCGGGTTTTGTGCCGTCAGACCGGTTCGCCCGGAACGGTCCGCCGGTCAGTGATAGAAAAAGGTAGACGACCGACAGAAGCGACCGGGTCCCCAAACACGATCACCGAAGACGGATTACTAACGAAATAAACCTACTTTTATAAGTCCCAATATGTATATAACGGCCCAAATAATACTTTTCTTATATTTGCCGGACATATGGGAATTTAATCCGTCACAAACATGAATAAAATCGTTGTAGCAATAGATTCTTTCAAGGGAAGTTTAAGTTCCCGTGAAGCCGCCGAGGCAGCAGAACAAGGTATCAAAACAATCTTTCCGCAGTGTGAAGTACTGCATTTTCCGGTAGCCGACGGGGGTGAAGGCATACTGGAAATCCTGACGGATGCTTTCCACGGCCATACCGTTCCGTTTGTCGCCCATAACCCACTTATGCAAAAAATAACTACACAATACGGTATCTCGGAAGACGGCCGCACGGCATTGGTAGAAATGGCAAGGATCAGCGGCCTGCCACTGTTACCTCCCTCCCGGCGGAATCCCATGCTCACGACCTCCTATGGTCTGGGAGAAATCATTGCAGAAGCCCTGAACAAAGGATGCCGGCACTTTATTATCGGAATAGGCGGAAGTGCCACGAACGATGCCGGTTTAGGCATGTTACAAGCTTTAGGATTCCGCTTTTTCGATCACGACAATAAGCTTTTAGGAAGCGGAGGACAAATATTATCGCGAGTCGCTGCTATTGACACCACAGCGGTTCATCCGGCTCTGTCCGAAGCCAGTTTCACCATCGCCTGCGATGTCGATAATCCTTTTTACGGTCCCCGTGGGGCTACCCGGATATTCGCCGGACAGAAAGGAGCAACCCCCGAAATGACAGAGCATCTGGAAGCAGGCATGCAAGCTATAGCTGCCGTTATCGCCCAAACTACCGGAAAAGACATCGGCCGGATTCCCGGCTCCGGAGCAGCCGGAGGAGTCGGAGGAGCTTTTCTGGCTTTTACGAATGCCCGGTTAATGTCCGGGATTGACTTGATCCTAACCCATCTTCAGTTCGGTAAGCGAATCCAAAATGCCGATCTCATCATCACCGGAGAAGGAAGTGCCGATGCACAAACGACTATGGGAAAAGTGGCTTACGGCATACTTCGGGAAGCCCGTAAACAAAACATTCCGGTCCTTCTGGTAGCCGGCCATATCGCAGATACCCCTTCCTTGTATACCGCAGGATTCAGTGGCATATTTTCCATCGCCCCGGGTCCGGTGACTCTGGAAAAATCCATGCATCCCGAATTTGCCGCTACCCACCTGCAACGGCTGATCACTCAGATTTGCAAGCTATTACAAGCTTTCAGGGTTTGATCTGATTCAAAATCAAATGACAGGCAGGAGTATATACCGATCCATGATCGAATCCCTGCAATTCATAAAGGGTGACTTTGTCGTTCCCCAAAGCTTTCAGTATAACTTCAAGGTGCAAATTTTCTTCGTAACGGGCTGTCATTTCCAACTGCCGGTCTCCGGTTATCATCACCAAAGGAGGTATCCCCTTACGTGCCCGATTAAGCGGTGCATAGCAATCGACAACAGGAATATCGAACGGGATATTCCGTTCCTTCCGAATCGTAAAATGAGTATTCGTCTGACCACTTACCGGGAAAAGTCCGGCCAAACGATCGGCATCTTCCCCGTACCGTGCCAGATAGGCTTTATCCAACCCCACCATCAGGGTGAGGTATCCTCCGGCAGAATGCCCGGCCACGTATACCCGGGCGGGATCTCCCCCATATTCCCCGATATGTTTCATCACCCAAGCCACAGCAGCTGCCGCATCGTCGATATAAGCCGGATCGGTAGCCCGGGGACTTAACCGGTAATTCACGCCCGCCACAGCTATTTTCCGTCCCTGAAAAACAGGCGGAATTTCCTTTCCCCCACCTTCCAATCCACCCCCGTGAAACCAGACGATCGTGGCAAAACCTTTCTGCTGCTCCGGATAATACAAATCCAGTTTACAACGTTCTTTCCGGTAAGCATCCGTATCGGAAACAGGTACATAAGAAATATCCTTCAATGTTTTATACTGTGCCCACACGGGAAGACCGATCCATATAAATAGAAAAAACAGTATGCTATTTTTTTCACCTCTGTGCTGATTTTACTTCGCAAAAAACGACCTTATTTCTTATCTCCGAATGCCAGATCACCGGCATCTCCCAACCCCGGATCGATATAGAATTTATCGGTCAAAGCCTCATCCAGAGCAGCTGTCCATAAAGTCAACGGCTCTCCTGCCAATTCTTTTTCCACATATTCCACACCTTGCCGGCTGGCAATGACTGAAGCGATATGCGTATGGGCAGGCAAACTCCCCTGTTTCAACAATTCCCGGTAAGTGATCACCAGGGATTTACCGGTTGCCAGCATCGGATCGACCAGTAAAAGTTGTTTTCCAGTCAAATCGGGGGTATAAACCGAATCGAACCGGATTTCGATTTGTCCCTCTACCCGGCTATAAGCCCGGCGGGCAGAAACAAAGGCACTTCCTGCATGATCGAAATAATTCAGAAATCCCTGATGAAAAGGCAAGCCGGCCCTCAACACTGTAGCGATAACCACTTCTTGCCGGGGCAACATCACCGAAATCGGATTGATCGGAGTCTGGATCGTCCGGGCACTATAATCGAACGTTTTACTGATTTCATAAGCCATCACTTCCCCCACCCGTTCCAGATTACGCCGGAATCGCATGCGGTCTTGCTGAATATCGACCGCTCTGATCTCAGACAAAAAAGTATTTAAAACAGAATTCCGGGTATCAATTACATTTACCATAATCTTTTCCTTGTATTTAGCACACAAAGAAAACAAAACTTACCCCAAGGAACAAAAAATGTCCGTTCTTTTTCAAGTACGGTAATAGAAAACAATAGAAGCCTTTTCTAAAGTATGTTTCCAAAGCTTAAATCCGACCTGTGCGGGAAGAGTATCTTTGGACATTTCCAGTGATTCGATATCCAAAGCATACAAGGTAATCATATAATTATGCCACCCATGCCCATGAGGAGGATTGGGCCCTCCGTAACCATAAGTACCGTAATCATTCAAACTCTGTACTGCCGAAACCGGTGCTAAATGACCGAATGTATTCCCGGCATCCGGACGCAGTTCACCGACACTAGCCGGAATATCGAACATCAGCCAATGCCAGAACCCACCTCCGGTAGGAGCATCTTTATCGTACATGGTAATGGCAAAACTACGTGTACCTTCGGGGGCATTCACCCAGGAAAGCTCGGGAGAGATATTCTGTCCGCCACAATCCGGATGTACCTGCCGCAACGCAGCCACACCCCCGGTATCGTTGCTACGTAAAGTAAAAGTTTCTATTTTCATGATTCTTCGTTTTTATTTTCTAAACGAAAAATCACGAAAAAATGTTTATCGAAGTTGGGTTGAAAATTCTTTGATCCGTTGTTCGTCGGCTTTCCGGCATATCAGAATCACATTGTCCTGTTCGGCAACGATATAATCTTTCAATCCCTGAATCAATATTTTCTTATCAGCCGAAACATGCACGACACACCCTTCACTCTCCACCATACATACCTTGCCGCCGACAACCGCATTCCTTCCATCTCCTTTCGGTAATTGTTCATACAAAGCCCCCCAGGTTCCCAGATCAGACCATCCGAAAGCTGCGGGAAAAACATAAATATTGGAAGCATGCTCCATAATGGCGTAATCGACAGAAATATGCTTACATTCGGGGAATTTTGCATCGATTGCCTGCTGTTCGTCCGAAGAATAATAAATATCGTTCAAAGAATCGAATATAGCCGCTATTTCGGGTTCATTCCGGCGGAAAGCATTTTCAACCGTCCTCACATTCCACAGAAAAATTCCGGCATTCCAATAATATCCCCCTGCCGCCAGATAAGCTTCTGCCGTTTTCAAATCCGGTTTTTCTTTAAATCCTTCCACCTCCCTGATTACTTTTGCTCCGGATTTCGCACCGTCTTCTTCCTGTTTTACTTTTATATAACCATACCCGGTTTCCGGACGGGTCGGCCACATACCTATAGTCAGAATCCGATCCTCGCTTTTCACAAAATCTATCCCTTCACGGATCACCCGTTTAAATTCAGGCACATCCATCACGATATGATCGGCCGCCGTGACAATCAAATTCGCTTGCGGATCTTTCTTTTTAATCTTCCAGGCTGCATAGGCAATACAAGGAGCCGTATTACGCATACAGGGCTCAAGCAGTATATTGGAATCCGGGATTCCGGGTAATTGAGCTTTCACCAACTCCCGATACCGGACAGAAGTAACGACCCATATATTTTCCACCGGACAAATCCCTTCAAAACGATCTGCCGTAAGCTGCAATAAAGTATGTCCAGTCCCTAAAACATCGATAAATTGCTTCGGTCTCTCAGGAGTACTCATCGGCCAAAACCGACTTCCTACTCCACCGGCCATAATAATAATATGATTCATCGGATTCTCTATTTTAAGCTATTAATTGCGGTAAAGAAAAACTGAAAACAGAACCTAGATTTTCTTCGGATTCAAACCAAAGTTCTCCCCCGTTTTTACGGGCGAAATCCCGGCAAAGCAACAATCCTAATCCCGATCCCTCCTCACTATTGGTACCGTAAGTGGTAAAATGAGTACTATCTTTCAACAACTTATGCTGATCTTCTTTTTTTATCCCTTTGCCTGAATCGGTCACCGATACGATCACTTTCCCATCCTCTGCCTTGATCCCGACCTTGATCTCCGAATCAGGATTACTGAATTTCACTGCATTAGATATTAAATTTCTCAAAACGGATTTGATCATTTCGATATCCACATAGACAAAAAAAGACTCATGATCCGTGCGGATCAACTTGATATGTTTCACTTCGGCGACAGAGTTCATCACTTCCACCACTCCATCCGCCAGTCCACTGATATCCAATTTCTGCGGAATAACCGTCAATTTACCCAATTGACTTTTCGTCCATTTCAACAGATTATCCAGTAAGCTGAATACTTCTTCCGAAGTCTTGTTACTCATTTCAAGCATATCGAAAATATCCGGATCGATCTTATCTTTCTCCACGCTCATCATAATGGTATTCAATAACATCTTCATGGAAGCCATCGGAGAGCGCAAATCATGAGCAATCACCGAATACATTTTATCTCTCCCGGCAATGGTTTTCCTCAGCTCTTCATTTTTTTCCTCTATAATCCGCCGGGCAGCCACCAACGACAATTGGTGTTTTATTCTGACCATCAATTCTTCTTTCCGGAAAGGTTTGGATATAAAATCGCCCACTCCCAGTTTGAAGCCATTGACAATGCTTTGGGTGTCATCTAAAGCTGTCAGGAAAATAATAGGAATCTCACAGCGGAACTCTTCCGATTTCAGGCGTTCAGCCACCTCGAATCCATCCATTCCGGGCATCATAACATCCAGCAATATCAAGTCGGGATTTTCATTCCGAATCACTTCCAAAGCCTCCTGCCCGTTATTCGCCACCAGAATGCCGTACCCATCCTTACTAAGCAAAGCTTTTAACAACAGTACATTGGTTTGAACATCATCAACTACAAGTAACTTAAATTCTGCCGGATTTATCTGCATCATTTATTTTGTTTATACAACTTTTAAATTTTGTCCAAAATTACAAATATTCCCGATTTTTCTCTCCATTCAGGAAATTGTTTTTCTATTCAACCCGAATATACAACAATCTTGTCAAAATTTATAACTGAAAAAAAAGAGAATTGTCAATCCTGCACCCTATCTTTGTATCAGTGAAGATAGGGCTTCACAAGTGAAGTGCACCCTAAAAGTTGGACACAAAATTTTTAGGATTTATTTTATATCCCATTTATTTTCTCTGAAACAGATGAAGACTTCGAACAGATGCCCTATATTCTAAAAGCCCCCACTGACGAACCACCGGTCAATATTCAGCACATTACCAATTTTTGTCAAAATCTGAATATCTCTCCTTCGGAAATCCGGAATTCCGTCCGTCATCTCTCCTAGAAAACCCAATGCAGAAAAAATTGAAATGGTTTATCGTACTGAGCGAAAAAGATAAAATCAAATGGACAGAACTAAACAACGTTTCAGTCATCTACAACCCTTTATCGTCCTGACTTCGTCAATGCGTTCCCAAAATCAGGAGACACTCTCGGGCTGGTTACAAAGTGTCTTGATTGCAAGATGTTTCTCAGTCAAGAAGAGAGTCTTCGTAAAGCAGC
>ERZ834694.3027-NODE-3027-length-10366-cov-6.620211_pt1 | contig 10366 bp, 4 predicted proteins | sample MGYA00519691_ERZ834694 | MGnify/ENA primary metagenome ERZ834694 (study PRJEB31850, sample SAMEA3708758) | human gut metagenome | biome: human gut; feature: human-associated habitat; material: faeces | place: China | collected 2014 ... | reverse complement strand
GAGTAATTTTATCTTACATCAGTTTGGAGGTTTACACAAACTTTGGGATACTCCCACAGCCCCGTGGTATATTCAATCATTCTTTTATTAATCCCTGTACATGTACGTATACATATTACTTCATATATACAAAGCACTGAGATTCTGACCTTTCAGAGTTTATCCAAGTAAGTCACTGTTACCGCTCTTATTGACCGTTTCACAAGATGATATGCACCTTCGCATGATAATTTTAAAAATCAACTTATAAAACTTGGGCTTCTAACCCAATCAATAATGTGTGCCCTTGTCACACTCGGCAACCGACCCGTCCGTCCGCAAGGCTTAACATGTAATATAACCATGTGGTCTGCATGTTGGATAACTCTTATCCAAATCTTTTTTTACTATAATATATCATTTTTTAATGTCAACAGAAAAATAAAATTTTACTCAGATTTTACTTTATTTTTGCATTATTATACATTATCTCAAAAGATATTCTATAATTGCAGCTGTAACTTTATCATTAAGTTTCATAGACATAATGTTTGATATAATAACATTTTTGTCCTCACCGGATGTAAATAATCTGTAAATACTTCTCTTGTCATTATTATCCATCTGTGCCTGCAGAAGAAAATCATATATTTTATCATTAACATTTTCACCGTTGTATACAAGATTGTTTTCTTCATTATCAGCAAATATTTCAAGCTCTGACGCACCATCACAGTTACATGTAACTGTCCATGTATTTGTTTTTATATCGTATTTGGCATTATCTGCATTTTCAAATCTTATACCACGTGCAAATCCTCTTAATATAAAACGGTACTTTCTGTTTCGTGGAATTACCGATAAGTCACCGCTTACATCTATGCTTATTTTTGCCTTATCTTCATTCCAGTCGAGCACAAACTCTGTCAAAGCATATTCGCCTTTTTCGTAGTCAAATCCATCTCCAGAATCTTCGTACATAACAAATGTATTTGATGCACCTGGACATATAACCACATCAACTTTTTTCGGATTAATAATATCATTACTGCCACATTCCGAAGCAAGCGGTATTATTGCACCTGCACGTCCAAGCACAGGAATACTTTGAAGATTTCTACATAAAATCTGACTTTTTCCATTTTTACCGCCATTGTATACATCACCGGTAAATATATCTGTCCATATTCCGGCTGGTATAAAACATTCCTCACCGCTTTTTTGTGAATCTTCATCAATCTTTGTTGTAACAGGACACACAAGCATTTCACTACCAAGAAAATATTGATTTTTATAACTATATGCTTTCTCCTCAAATGGATAATAATAATACATTGGTATTATTACAGGAATATGCTCGCAATGACATCTGTAATTAAGTGTGTACATATATGGAATAAGTGCATGCCTGAATCTTAAAATCGTTTCCATATCACTGCAGTATGGCTCAGGATAATTCCATGGTTCTTTTCCACAGAACGGATTAGAGCTGCTGTGAAGCCTGTTTATCGGTGAAAACACACCAAACTGATACCATCTTAATGCAAGCTCGTTGTCTTTATATCCGTTCATATGACCGCCTATATCATGACTCCACCACGTATATCCCACATTTGATGCCGTTGCTGTAAAATAAGGCTGAAATTCAAGCGATTTCCATGTAACTATCGTATCTCCAGAAAATCCTATCGGATACCTATGGCTTCCAAGTCCGCCATACCTCGAAAGAATAAGTCCTCTTCTGCCTCTTTTTTCCATATCTTTAAAATGAAAATAATTAAGCATCCATAATGGGTCAATTCCGCTTGCTCCTCCGTTGTTGCCCTGTTGCCAGTCTATCCACCAGAAATCAACTCCGGCATTTTCATGTGGATGATGTGCAAACTTAAAATACGCCTCAACAAACTCTTTGTTAATCATATCAAACTCTATAGTTTTTTTACTGTCAGGATTAATTCCTAGATACTCTGCCATATCTTTATACATTTTTTCAAAATTCCGAATACCTGATGCCGGATGGACATTAAGTGTTACATGATAATTATGTTCATGCAGCCATGACAAAAATCTTTCCGGATTCGGAAATAAATCATTATTCCATGTATATCCTGTCCATCCGCCGCCAGATTCCATCGGCACATCGACTATATGCCAGTCCATATCCATAACAGCAACGGAAAATGGTATATTTCTTTTTTCAAATTCCGTCAGCAGCTCAATGTAACTTTCTTCACTGTATTTCCAATACCTGCTCCACCAGTTTCCAAGAGCGTATCTTGGAAGAAGCGGAACCGCCCCCGATAATTTATAAAAATCACGCAGACACGCAAAATAATCACGCCCATATGCAAGATAATAAACATCAATCTCTTCATGTTTCCTTTTTGATGGCATATTTTCTTCATCAAACACAAACGATTTGCTGTCATCAAAAAACGTCCTTCCACTCTTATCCATAAGCCCATATTCAAGTTCAACTTCCCCGTCAGCCCTGTCAAGAGTTCTCATTGTGCCTTTGAGATTATGCTCCCGAGGCGGAAAACTATACGTCTTTGCACCAAAATACCACCTTCCACCGTAATTGGTAAAATCATATTTTACATCTATAAAAAGTCCTTCTTCACTAAATTTCTTTTTATCGTATATCATATGAAATGCTTCTGTCTCTATCTCAAGGCGGTCGTCACTTTGTGTCACTGAATATTCCGGTACCGGAAATTCCCTGTTAAGCACAGTCTGCGTCTGTAAATCTTCAAACACACCAGTCTCTGAATATTCCATTCTCATCATAAACGGCGTAAGCACCGAAAAACGATATTTTCCCCCCTGAACAATACATGCTTTGTTACAACAACTTTTAGCCATTTTTTTCCTCCGTTATTAAAATAATCTTTACTTGAAGATTAACACCGTCAATTATCTTTGTCTACGTAAATAAAAATCAAAAATGCAAATAATACAGAAAAAAAGCTCCAAAACCCTATCAATTTTAAAATCATTTCAGGGTTCTGAAACTCTCTTCTACAAATTATTTGTATTCTACATAGTCAACAGTAACATAACAATTGCTTATTTTATGGCCGACTGCGGCGATTCCCCCTGCATACTTTGCTCCTTTTACATAACCTTCAAAAGAACAGTTTTTCAAGGAATTTTTCCGCCAAGGGGCAACTGCGCCCATTCGGTGACAGGTGCCACCTGTCACGGTGGAAGGAGAAAGTGAACTACCCAACTGAAAAGATATATCAGCAGAAAAGAAAAACAGTAATGTTCCATTAAGCCGCAACAAACAGCTTGTTATCAAAAGGCAACGGCGAAATCACATTCACCGCCGCTGCCTTTTTTCTTTCTGCTGTGAAAGAGTTAAATCAAATTATTTTTTTACCGCTTGTGCTGTTTTTTTGACCGTTTGTTCCGTTTGAAGGCTCCTTTGGTTATTTGCTCATTTACTCTTTGTTAAGTTTGTAGCTACCGCCATCGGTTTCTGTACCGCCGATAAGTGTTAAGGCGGTTTCGTTTACCGAAAAGGTATAATCGCAATCGCGGACAATATCCTCTGTAAAATCGAGGATGAGCTTTTTACCCTTGACGGTGTAGGCATAAGAATATGTCACATCATCGGCAAGTAATTTGCCTGTACCGTCCTTTTCAAAAACATATTGCGTATGCTCATCATATCTCCAGGTGCCGACCAATTCATTTGATTTTTTACGGAATTGGGCAATAATTAAAATTACAGCTACCGCAACAGTGATTATTATCGCCGCCGAAAGCATTGCTTTCTTCATGGTATTACGCTTTTTTTTACGCCGCTTATTCAGCGCAGCAAGCTTGCTGCCGTAGGCTTTATATAAATATTCTTTTGCCATAAAAACCCTCTCCATATAAAATTGCAGCGGCAGCGTATAGTTACGTTGCCGCCGCAATTCTTTTTATTTTGCTCGCTTTTTCTTTGATACTACGGTAGTGAAACCGAGAACAGCAAGTGAGAGCACCGCCGCAAAGCTCCAGACGGCAACCATGTTGTCATCTCCTGTTTTGGGAGATTCGTTCGGAATCTCGGACGCTTTCACCGTGAACTTTGCAGTTGCCGTTCCGCTTTCCGAAACGATTCCGAGCGTATGCTCACCGACGGAAAGTGTAGAAACAAAATTGTTATTCAAGGTAACTATAATGCTGCCTTCTGCCTTTGTATAATCCTTTTCATCAAGAGTTTTGCCGTCAAGCTCTACACGAATGAAATCGGCAAATGCCGCATTGGAACGGAATGTCAAGGATTTCTTCTCTCCGTTGTTTACGGTAGCATTATTGCCTTCTATAATCTCAGGGGGAAGCTTTTTAATAACGGTTTCGCTGAGAGAAATCTCTTTTGCGCCGGCTACATCCGCAAAATATTTACCGCAGTTTTCGCAATAATAATACTTTATATTGCCTTGCTCCGTTACGGTAGCATCCTTTGCCTCTACTAATGTAAGTTTATGCTCAAGCATGGCAATTTCCGAACCGGTTGCAATTTTCTTATTACAATCGATGCACCATATGTCACCGGTGTAGCCCTTTTCCTGCTCGGTAGCGGGCTTTGCATCCCGAATTTCGGTGTGCTTGTGGTTGGTTGCGTCTACATCACCGTACTGCGCCTTGCAAACCTCACAAACTGCCTTACTTACACAAGTAGCCTCACCACCGCTGTGTGCCGCTTTGTCTATAACATTTCCGCAGCCGACAGTCTGACACTCCTTCCAATGATCGTGTTCATTGGTAGTCCAGACAGATGCGGGATTATGAGCATTCTTCGCAATGGACTGTCCGTCTGCGATTTTCTCATTACAATCGCTGCAATAAGTATCTCCGGTATAGCCCTCCTCAAAGCAGGTGGCTTCCTTTTGGTTCTTTAGATATGTTGTGCCCTTATGATTGTTTGCGTCAAGCGGTCCGTAAGAATGTCCGCATTCAGAGCATCCGGCCGGGGATTTGCAGGTTGCCTCACCGCCGTTGTGCGCCGTAATATCAAACTTTGTGCCGAAATAACAGGTATGCCAATGATTTGTGCCGTCGGATTCCCACTTGCCGTCAACATCGGTATGATTGCCGGTTGAGGAAATTTCACTGCCTGATTCGATTTTAGTGTTACAGTCGGTGCACCATTTGTCGCCGGTATAGCCGGCTTCACAGCAGGTGGGATCGGTTGCGCCGCGAATTTCGGTGTTCTTGTGGTTGGTTGCGTCTACATCACCGTACTCAATCTTGCATACCTCGCAGATAGCCTTGTTCACACAGGTGGCTTCTCCACCGGAATGATGTGCTTTATCAATGATATTGCCGCAGCCGACAGTCTGACACTCTTTCCAGTGATCGGTTTCATCCGTTGTCCAAACCGACGCAGGGTTATGAGCGTTTTTCGCAATGGGCGTTCCTTTTTCTATCTCATGATTGCAGGTAGAGCAATAAGTATCGCCGGTATAGCCTTCTGCGTAGCAGGTGGCTTCCTTTTGTCCCACTAAATATGTATTGCCGATATGATTTGAAAAATCCTTCTCACCGTATTCAAATGTCTCGAAGGATTTTTCATCACAAACAAGGCAGCTTTTGTAATATACTGCGGGGCTTTGGCAGGTCGCAGCCGATTTAAGATACATTTTGCTAACCGTTTCGGTAAACTTATGGTTGCCAAGCTCACCGTATTCCTGCCCGCATCCATCACAAACCGCTTTTTTTTGGCAAGTCGCATTGCCGCCGGAATGTGTGTGCGCCTTGACTGTCAGCGCGGCAGAAACGGCGCTTGCTAAGTAGTTGTCGGTTTCCTTGTAGCGCACATAGTAGGTACCGGGGGCGACCCTGGTGCTACCATTGTCGCAAGTGATCCAGCCGGTGGTGGCATTGGCAGAAATGTTATACTCCATGTCCTCGGCGGTGTTCTTAATCTCGCCGGTGCCGCTGTTCTTAATATCCCCTTTTGTTGTCAGACCGGTAGGAGCCGTCTGCGTAGCCTTATCAATGATATAGGTCACACTGACAGTGACATTGCCAAGGGTAATGCCGGCCGTGTATGTGCCCGCATTCACAGGGGCAGCCGACAGTGCATTGCCGTCCTTGACCGCATACGCGACGGATGGGGCTTTGCCGAACCAGCCTACACTTTCTACTTTCGCATTTTCATCTTTTCCATCGTTAAATTTTGTTTTTTCGGGTTTCTGAATGGTCACGCTGCCGCCGCTGAAATCGTTACCGTTATTATTCGAACAATTTTTGCAGGTTGCGGTAATGGTATCACCGCTTGCGGTGTAAGTCCAGTTATGCACATGGGTAACCATTTTCAGTTCACTGCCGTTCAACTTGGCCACATATCCGTCGGTATCGGAGATGAAGTAGTCGGATGGGGTTTTGTCACTCATATTGGCATTCCAGCCGGAGGTGAACGGGTAATCGCCATAGTCTCCGCTCACAGTCACGCCGAGCTGCGCACCCTCGGACAATTTGTCGGTGCCAATGGTGATGTTCTTGCCGGTGGGAAGATAGACATTGTTCTTCGTGTCGCCGGTGAACTTGCCGTCTGCGCCCTTTGTGCCGCCCTTGGTATTGTCGGTGACGGTCACCTCGCCGCTGACGGTGAAGATACCGCTGCCCACACACACGCCGCCGCCGAAGGTTGATATGTAATCAGATTTGTATGCATTGTTGCCGGTGATGCTGCCACCCTTCATGGTGAAAGTGGCGCTGGCGTAGCTTATATGCACGCCGCCACCGTAGGAGGTGGCTTTGTTGTTGGTGATGCAGGAACTGCCAGACATCTCGAAGCTGCCGTTTTTGCTAACACACACGCCGCCGCCGTTGGTGGCGGTGTTGGCATCATTCGCATCCGTGCCGCCGATGGTGCCGCCGGTCATCTTGAAGGTGCTGCTGCTGCCGATTACATACACGCCGCCGCCGTTTTCGGTGGCATTATTGCCGGTGATGGAGGGGATGTTTTGGCCGTCGGCGGACGCGGACATGGTGAAGCTACCTTTGCCGGTCACATACACGCCGCCGCCTCTGTTGGTTTCGTTGCCGGTGATGCTGCCGCCGGTCATCTCGAAGTTGGCCTTCGCATATACGCCGCCGCCGCCATAGGTGGCCGTGTTGGTCTCACCCGTTTTCGTGCCGCCGATGGTGCCGCCGGACATGGTGAATCCGCCGCCGTCCACATACACGCCGCCGCCATAGCTGTTGGCGGTGTTGCCGGTAATGCTGCCGCCGTACATATTGAATGATGAATTGCTGCCGCTCTTATACACGCCGCCGCCATCGCCGGTGGCACGATTGCCGGTGATGCTGCCGCCGTACATATTGAAGGTGCCGCTGCCGCTGTACACATACACGCCGCCGCCTCTGCCTTGGGCGTCTTGGGCTTTGTTGCCGGTAATAGAGCCGCCGTACATATTGAAGGTGCCGGAACTCACATACACGCCTCTGCCGGTCTTGCTGCTTGCATGGGTGATCGTGCCGACGCCCTTGCAGTCGGTGAGGGTGATGCTGCCGCCGGTCATATAGATGGCATCCATTCCGTCTGCGGCCGTGATTTTGTGCCCGTTGAGACAGAGGGTGACATTGTTCTCAATCTTAATGGTATACTCCAGGCTAATGTCACTGCCGAGGTAGTAAGTGCCAGTAGGAAGTATGTAGAATGTATCGTTACTGCCTTTTGTCGGTGCCCAGGATTTGTCGCCTATTTTCAGCGTGTTGCCCTCCTGCTTAATCTCCTTTTCAAATGTGGTCTTGTAGGTTTCGTTTTCGTGACCGCTGCCGTTACAGGTGCTGCCCCCGCAAAGGTAGTGGGTGTGCCCGTTTGTTGTTTCCGCCCACACCGTGGCCGGAACTAAACTAAACACCATGCACAAGCATAGAAATACACTTAATAATCTTTTCTTCATAGCGGTATTCTCCTTTTTGCATTGAACTTGCATTATTCTTTCTTTTACGATATATTATATTGTAAATCGTACCTTAGGGGACGAGTCAATAACTTTTACAGAAATTTGGTGAAATAATGATGAAAAAACACGATAACAGCCTATTTCAAATCGGAGAAGTTACAAAAATACTCGGAGTCACCCGCAAGGCACTGCTTGTATACGAAAATATGGGACTTCTGACACCGGCAGTAAAGGACGAAACCAACGGCTTTCGCTATTATTCGGCAGACAACATGACGCAGATCCGCTCTATCCGTTCGCTACAGGCGCTCGGTCTTTCCTTAAAGGAGGTAGCGGAATATTACTACGACACCGAAAATATGGATAAGCTTTTAGATAAGCTTTATGAGCTGCGGAAAATGCTGGACAGAAATATTCAGATGCTTCAGGTGCGTTCGGCAAAGCAAGGCGATTTCACAGTGCATAAAACCGTTCTGCCGCGTCAGGTGTGCTTTTGTCGGGAATATCGGTGTAAAGATGTTGCCGAGGCAGCTATTAAACTGCGGGACACCTACATTGCCGCCGCCAGAACCGGAAAAATGTCCATGGCGGCACGTATGTTCACCGTGCGCATGACGGATGACCTGGGTATTCTTGATTTGATGTGCTGTATCCCGGTGGACGAGAGCTTTGACGGGGCAGAGCGCATGGAATTTGACGAAACGCACGCCTTGTGCATCTACTATCGCGGACCGTATGAAGGAACTGCCGAAGCCATGCGGGTGCTGATGGAACATGTGAGCAAAAACGGCATTAAACCCGCAGGACGGTTGCGCTCCGTTTATTTAGAGGGACCACCCAACCGAGGCGATAACAGTGCCGATTATATTACTCAAATCGCTGTGCCGATTAAGAAATTCGAGAAGGTGTAATTGCCGGCTGACAATGCCGTAATAACAGTCAAATATGAAATCACAACAAGCAATCCCGATAAGGAGAAGCCTTGTCATCTAAACAAGGTTCTCGGCAGAAATAAACTATCCTTTTTAAGCACAGCGGATATTCATTCGCTGTGCTTTTTTGGTCTAATCCCGCCATGTGTAAGCATTCGGCGCCTGAAACAGACAAAATTTGCTCCATTCTACCTAACCCGACAAATTTTTTACCGAATGCAATGTATACTGTGTATATCAAACTTATGCGCTCTTCACAGTTGCTCTTGCATCGGATAGAATAAAATCAAAGAATCCCCCATACAGCGAGGTAGTTATGAAAACAAGGAGATGTCCCTAACAACCGTGTACACTTTCAAAACATAAGGCACACAGCCGTCATAACAAGACAGTTTTTCTGTCTGCATCCGCAAGCGGTCGTACTATGCCACAAAGCATAGTGCGGCCGTTTTTTGTTTCTCGCGAACAAATAAATCCATACAGGAGGTGACCCCGATGTATCTTCCGGAAAAAGAATTCGAAGAAATGCAAAATAACGCTCTGCCATAGGTACGGCGCCCTGCCGTTCCTTAACGACAAGGTGAAACGATGGGAAAATACATAGGAAAGACACAGGTGTTGAAATAGCAAAGGCTGTTTGCAAAAAGCACCTTGCTGCGCAACAAAAACACCTCTCTTTTTTTGACCCTCGCGGTCGACAAAATTCCAAAACAAACCGTAAAAACGCCAACAAACACTCCTTATAGTCAGCCGGTCCAATAGGAAAACCTGCAACAATGCCTCCTGCGTTGCCATCCGTTGATATGAATACCGAATTCTTAATCTGCAGATTCTTTATCATTCCATAATTATATAACGCAAAACCCTGCGGTCCGCTTCCGTTCGCATACAGTCCGCTGATAGAATGATTGTTACCATCAAATACAAGCTTTTGGTTATTGTATGGATATCCAGATGTTCTGAACACCTCGTCCCACATCCTAATGTCATCCGTCTTCGCAACAGGAGTACCATCCTCCTGAATCAATGTTCCTTCATTTACTACGATATCTGCTGTAAGCCTTGCACCCTTTGTATAAACTGTCTGTGCATTATCTGCGTAGGCATATAGTTGTCCGGCATTACTGATCTCGTAGACTCCATCTGTTTCATTGTAATGTGGTTTTTCATAATAATCACATCCGGCATTGGTACAGAAGCCATTCTTGATATTGTGATGTGCCTCGCTTGCATCATTGGTATATCCGGTACACCCCTTATAAACCTTATACTTGTCAGATGCACAGGGATTTGGGAGCGAATTTTCCGAAGATAAATTCTGTCCCCATGTAGCAGATGACTGATTTAACAAATACGCAGCCTCACCATTATAAAAGGATTCCTTGGGTAAAAAGGTTTCTCCATCAAATGAGTGATCCCCAAAAAAATGTTGTACTAGTATCAGAGCACCCATAGCAAGAACTCCAAGACATCGTATCATTCGAATAGTTTCAAAAGGTAGAAGAATTTGCATACGTTGATTATAATCATGTTCGTCCACACAGT
>ERZ834694.3016-NODE-3016-length-10388-cov-3.571664_pt1 | contig 10388 bp, 8 predicted proteins | sample MGYA00519691_ERZ834694 | MGnify/ENA primary metagenome ERZ834694 (study PRJEB31850, sample SAMEA3708758) | human gut metagenome | biome: human gut; feature: human-associated habitat; material: faeces | place: China | collected 2014 ... | reverse complement strand
GATGTGCCAGCGGTATCAGTCTCTTCGCTCGAAGATGTTAGTATCCAAAAAATCCACAAACAGATTGGAGTTATCTCACTACCACCAGCAGTTAGAGCTGATGGTACGCGATGGAATAAGCAAAAACTAATCCAAGAATTTGGTTTCCCTGTACTCTCCAAGGAAATCGCCCGTAAAATTGAATTGCTTCAAAACCCAACTCCCAATAACAAAACCATAAGGCATGCAATTGTTACAGGCGAAACTGGTGAATATGGTGGATTTCAAAAGCATTCAAAAATGAAACTTGCGCAGAAGTGGCTCGAAAAATTCGGTGGATTAGAAAATGAAGAAGAAGGCGTGAATTATCAAATTGCACCGTTTAAAGTCTCCTCGAAGTGTTGCTATTACCTCAAAGAAAAACCGTGCTCTGATTGGGCTAAAGAGCACAATTGTGTACCTTATTTAGGGTTGATGGCATCCGAAGGCGGAAGACGTGAGAAGTCTTTAATGCTGAATGGCTGTAACTACTTTGGAAAAGGTACCATTCGTTCGGCTCCATTTGCAATTTTTAATAGACAGGATTTATTACAGTTGGCACTTGATTTAAAGGTCCCTGTCCCTGAGATTTATGGAAGCATACTGAAGGATGAAGATGGTCGTTTGTATACTTCTGGAGAGCAGCGAACTGGATGCTCGATGTGTGGATTTGGAATTCAGCTCGAAAAACGGCCTCACCGATTCGATCGGCTACGGGAGCGGAACTACAAAGAGTGGGATTTTTGGATGAATAGGTGTTGCCTTGATGAAAACGGAACACCGTATGGCTGGGGAAAAGTTTTAGATTATCTCGGAATTGGCTGGCGAGATATTCCGGATCCTCATAACAGAAAAAAGTAAGGATGGGAATTCACAATGCCATATACAGGTAAGTTTCAAGTATTTGAAGATATTATCAAAGAAATTATGATCGTCTACAAGCACGACAGCCGTCCGTGGCTTATTGGCTACAGCGGTGGCAAAGATTCTACTTTGCTGGTCAGTCTTGTATATGAAGCCATGAAGCGGTTAAAGGATGCTGGCGCTAAGCTTGACAAAACCGTTCATGTCATTACATCCGACACGATGGTTGAAAATCCCATCGTAAAGAATTACATGCACTCATCCTCGGATAACATCAACCGAGCAGCGGGAAAAGATCGTCTCAACATCAAAGCCAGTGTGATCTACCCGGAGCCGGAACAGACATTCTGGAGCCGGGTCATTGGCCTGGGCTATCCCACCCCAGAGCCTCCCGGATTCAGATGGTGTACAGACAGGCTGAAAATCATGCCGATGAATAAGTTTGTCAACGAGCGAATCAAGGAGAGCGGCGAAATCATCATTCTTCTCGGCGTCCGCAAGGGCGAAAGTCTAACTCGAATGAAGACCATTACCGCACGGGAAATCGAAGGCAAACTGCTGAATATGCATAATGACATTCCCAATGCTTATGTCTACAATCCTATCACTGAAATCCCTAACGATTTGGTCTGGGAATTCCTCTTAAAAGGCGATTGCAGAAGTCCTTGGGGAAGTGACATGAAGTATTTGTTCAGCCTTTACCAGGGCGAAAACCTTGGTGAAGAAAAGAGTGTTTTGGGTGAGGTCGACCGCGAGAAAATTCCGGTAACCGGCAACTCCAGATTTGGGTGCTGGTGCTGCACCATGGTGAAAGAGGATAAGTCGTTACAGAACTTCATCAACAAAGGTGCTACGGAACTAATCCCACTTAGAGAATTCAGAAATGAATTGCTCAGAATGCGGGAGGATAGTCAGTATCGTGATTCTAAACGCCGCAACGGTTCTGTCTATAAGAAGTCGGACGGCAGCTTCGGAATGGGTCCGTTCACACTTGAAGCACGGCGCCTCATTCTCGAAGGACTCCTTGACCTCGAAAACAGAACCGGTATGGAACTGATCACGGAAGCTGAATTGAAAGCAATTGATAAGATGTGGGATGAGGAGGGAGACCTTACCTGCCGTGCGCTCGTGGAGTCTTACCACAAGGTCAAAGGCAAAAAACTCCCGTGGGACGATTACAAAACTCCGAGATTTGATGATGAAGCTATCCAGGCAATCAACGATGTGGCAAACAAGTATGACATTCCGGTTGAATTGATTACAAAGCTTATCGTCTCTGTAGATACCAATAAGCACATTACAAAAAACAACAAGATGCAAAAGGCGTTTGACAGCATTATTGGACAAGGCTGGTTGCACTATAATTCTGTCGAAGGAGCATTGAACCATGAAAATTAAGCGCATACAAGTAAAAAATATAGGCCCATATGTCAATGAAAATTCCTTCGATTTTGATACTTCAGACGTCACAAAAAGAATGGTGCTGATTGGCGGCAAAAATGGTGCGGGAAAAACGACGCTGTTTAACGCCATCAAAATATGTCTGTACGGCTGTATTGCATATGGATTTGAATCTAATAACGCAAAGTACTATGCTGAGATAGAAAAAATTATCAATGCCAATGAAAAACTCCAAAAAATTGGTGAGGCAGAAGTCATCATTGATTTGCTGATGGATGACGGCAAGTATGATCATACCTACACCTTTATTAGATCGTGGAAAGTAGCAGGAAAAAAAATTGTAGAATCCTTTACAGTATTCAAAGATGGTACTGTGCTTTCCGAAACAGAAAAAAGCGATTTTGAGAGTTATCTCTTGCAGACGCTCCCCCCAAACCTCTTCCGCTTCTACTTCTTCGACGGAGAAAAAATCAGTGACTTTGTGTTCAACAGCAATAAAAACTCCGATTTTAAGGACGCATTCCTAAAACTCTGCAGCCTTGACACAATGGAGATTATCCGGGAAAACTTCCGTAGAATCTCTCGTAGCAAGGCGAAGGGGACCATGGCGCTTTCAGCGGAATATGATAGATGCCTTGAAGCAGACAACCTAATTGCTCAGAGAGTAGAATGCGCTGAGGAGGAATATCGCGAAGTTTCCAATGAGATTTTAATTATCGACCAGAGGCTTTCGTCTCTTGAAAAGGCATATGCCAAGGGTGGCGGCATTTCCAAGAAGGAATGGCGTTCCATGCAAGATCAGATCGCAAAAGAAGATGCTCGCCGTGAGGTGCACCACAAATGGCTGAAAGACACAGCCAATAATGTACTTCCATTTATCATTCTAAAAACTCAACTGGAAGAACTAAAGTCCCAAATTGCACTGGAACACAAGGCTCAGATCGATGCAAATGTAAAGAGCACAATTGATACACCTGAAATCAAGTCAATCATCTCCGGCGTGCTGAGCCGGGCCAATATTGAATTGGCTGACGATATTTCTGAGAAGGTCATCCACGAGATTGCCAGCTATGCAAGCTATACTTCGCAGATAACGCCTGTTCTCAATCTGTCTGACTTTGATAGGTTTGAATTGACTGCAAAAATCAACAATCTTCTTGCTTATGATACCAATCGCATCAAGGCGGCGACAGATGATATTAAGGCCTCCCTGAAATGTGTGAAGCGAATCCGCAAAAAGATGGAGCGTAGTAGTATCGAAAATTACGATGGATACCTGCAAATGAAAAGCGACTTGAATGAGCAAAAATCCGAGCGTGCTCAACAGCTTCTGGAAATGGATAAAGAGTTGCAGGGGCTGCGTGCTCAGAAGGCGGTGTCTGCGGCTAAACTTGCAAAAGCAAAAAGTGATTATGAGGCGCTTTTGAAAAAACAGTCAATCAACGACATCTCGGCGCGCGCACTGCTGGCATTTGATGAGCTCCAAAAGACTCTTTACGATAAGAGCATCCGCTTGGTCGAAACGGGGTTCAGCCAGTTCTTTGCATGTCTAATTAACAAGTCTGATTTGATTGATGGAATTCACATCGATGATAGTCTAAATGTCCTTCCCTACAAGAACAAGCGCTTTAAAGCTGATGAAATACGCAAAATTATTGGTAAGAATGGCGTTGAGTATCTTATCGCTCAAATAGGTCTGTATGCCTACGAAGTTTTGCAGCAAAAGCTCATTACCGGTGAATCTGAATTCGAACTGCCGGTTGAGGTAAAGCAACAGCTTTCCGCCGGAGAAAAGCAAATCTTTATCATGGCACTGTACCAAGCACTCTCGCAACTCAATAAAATCAATGTGCCGTACATCGTCGATACACCGTTTGCGCGTATCGATAAGGAGCATCGAGGAAAGATATTGGGCCAATTCTTCAAGAAACTCAATGGTCAGATCATCATCTTGTCCACTGACGAGGAGATCGTCGGGGAGTACCGTGAGAGCATATCTGACATTGTTTCCAACACATTTGTCTTGAATCATGCCGCAAACGGAAATACAGAAATCTTGGCAAACACTTATTTCGGAGGCACGAACAATGACCAATAAGCTTCATACATCGCAAAAGACCCAGGAGATTTTCAACTCATTAGGTCAGTCATTGAGATTACAGCCATTTATCCTATCTAAGCTGGCAATTGCACTGTCGGTCAGGAAAGGACAACTTCAAGCCAATGACTTCAAGACTGATAATAATGGATTGGAGCTAAGTCGACAGGTCATTTTTGGCGATCACGATTTGCTATTTAAATCCCTCATCATTAACAACGAGGGTAAAGTGATTCGTGAGGATGACTATTTTCCCGGCTTGGTAAAGGCCCATTTGGATCGAGGAGCAAAGCTGCTCGAAGATGAAAAACGGTACAGTAAAGATTTCTATAATCATCTGTGCCATCTGGATAACAATATCTAAAGGAGGTTTCCATGGATTATCCAAAGGTCAAAGTCTGTTTAGATACATCAGAAGATAACCTGATAAATGAGCTGTACACCCCCTGCCTAAAGTGGGCTGAACGCTTTGACCGAGGCGTCGGCTACTTCACAACCGGGTGGCTTACATACAACGTCGCAGGATTATCCGATTTTGCTTCCCGTGGAGGGAAAATGCGCCTAATTACAAGTCCCATCCTTTCCACGCAGGATACAGATGCAATTATTGGTACAGAGATCCAAGACGGAAGCGCTTTTTTGCGCCTTGAAGCAGCACTCCTTGACAATGTAGAAACACTTAAGCAAGAGATGGAAGCCGATATCCTCAATGCCTTCTCGTGGATGCTGTATGATGGAATCATCGATATGCGTTTCGCAATCCCTTGCCAAAAGCTCGAGGAAGGAAATTTCCACGACAAGTTTGGAATTTTCTATAAGGGCAATGATGCGCTATCCTTTTCCGGGTCCATCAACGATAGCAAGCACGGCTTCCAAAACTATGAAAGCGTAAAGGTTTTCAAAACATGGGCTGGTACGCAGGAATATGTTGATGCAGACGCCTCTCGTTTCGAGAAAATCTGGAATCGAAAAGACCGAAATCTGAAAATGTTTACCATTCCTCAAGCTGTTAAAGACAAGATATTCGAATTGCGAACTCCTGACAGACCTTACTCTTTACCGGCTGGTTCGAGCAAATGGATACATCAGGATATGGCAGTAAAGACTTTTCTGGAGAAAGAACACGGCATTTTGGCCATGGCCACCGGCACCGGAAAGACTATTACTGCAATGAAAATCATCAACAAGCTGTTTGATAGTGGGGATATCCGTCGCGTTATTATCACCATGTACGGTAACGACCTTCTGGATCAGTGGGCAATTCAGATTCGAGAGAACTACAAGAATAAGCAGATCAATTATCATTATGCAGCCCAGAAGATGATGAAGGATTTCGTCATGCACCCGGATGATTCCATCTTAATTCTTTCTCGCGATTCTAAAAATCTGTCCAGGTTGCTGGAGTTGTTTGACCGACTGCCGGGCGACTATCGAAATGATACGCTGTTTGTTTTTGACGAAGTACATGGTGCGGGATCTAACACCTTTGTTGAAAACCTTTCAGGCAGACTTTCTCCGTATCGATATCGTCTTGGTTTGAGTGCTACGCCAGAGCGCGAGTACGATGATGCTGGAAATGATTTTCTGCTGAATGAAATCGGAGAAGTGATTTTTGAGTTTACATTGCAGGATGCCATTCAAAAAGGGATCTTATGTGAATTCAACTATATTCCTCTGCCCTATGTCCTTACCGAAGAAGAAAAACTCAAGAAGCGCAAAATCATCGCCGCATTCAATGCCAAAAAGGAAAGCGGCGAACCTGTTGACGAAAAGGATATGTTTACTCAATTGGCACTTGTCAACAAGACTGCAGTGAACAAACTGGAGGAATTTGAAGGTCTGATTTCTCAACGTCCTGACTTGTTAACGAAGTGTATCATTTTCGTTCAAACGATGGAGTATGGGGAGAAACTTCAAAAAATTCTTGTTAGGTATAGCGATAAATATCATACCTACTATGCCGATGATGAGAAAATCAATCTGGAGAACTTTGCGGCGGGAAAAATTGATTGCCTGCTGACATGTAAAAAAGTTTCCGAAGGAATCGATATCAGTAGTGTCACGAACATCATTCTGTTTTCCTCTGACCGTTCAAAACTCGTGACAACACAGAGAATCGGACGTGCCTTACGCTTGGACAAAAACAATCCAGAAAAGAAAGCAACTGTCGTGGACTTCGTTATTGAAGATTCTGAAGAAAACGATAATAATGCCGATGCTGCGCGTGCGGAATGGCTTACTGAGCTTTCCAAGACAAGGAGATGCGAATATGAGAAATAAAATCATCGAAAACGCAATTGATTCCGTTGTCAACGCATCGAACACTTCACCTGACTTCAAACTGGCATTTAGACAATATGTCAAAAACAAGTTTGACGATAACGCTAAAGAGAGCGATTTGAAACGAATACTCACATTGATTGAGGATGATGAGGAGGATATTCAGCCATGAAGATGACGGTCCTCGAAATCGAATATAAGAATATTCGAAAAATCACCACTCTGAAGCTTCCCTTTACCAAGGCAGACGGATCTGTAATCAGTAACAATTTTATTATGATGGCCAACGGTACCGGTAAGACAACCACGATGGAACTCATCAAGGGATTATTGGACGGAACAGCCGCTGACTGGACTGCGTCTAAAGTGCGTTCCTTTGCGCCCACATTAACGGAAGCGGATACTGGCGAATTCAGCATCACTGTCAAATTTGACGATAGACAGTATAAGTACTTCCTCTCCATGAATTATAAGGATGGGACCGTGCAGATGGAAACATCTGCCCCTCCCAAGGGCCGAGAACCCGGACTCCGTTTACCTGAGTCTATTCGCGGTATTTTTACACCTGAGTTCGTCAGGCGTTTTGTGTTTGATGGTGAGCAGGCAGCAAAGTCTATGGACAGTTCATCAAACGAAGCCGATGAAACGATTCGCTACCTATACCGCCTTGATGAATTGGATGAGATTCTGGCAGCCAACCAGAGGATTCTTACCGAAATTCAAAATACCGAAGGAAAGCGCGGAACCTCCAGTTCACTTAGTAATTTGCGTACTCGGCAAAGTGACATAGATATGATCCGTACAAAGCTGAGAGCGCGGTGCGATAAACTCAGACAAGATATCTCCACATTTGAAGTCGAAAAGGCGGAAAAGGAGGATCAACGTCAGGAACTCGATAAGAGTTATGAAAATCTGAATCAGGAGAAGAATAATATTCTCAAGGAACAGCAGAAAAACCGTGGCGAAATCGACGTTAAAATCACATCCATCTTGGGGATGATTAAGTTCCCCTACTTGTTGAGTGAAAGCCTCTGTGCAAAAATGTTTGAGTTAGGCAATAGCATGAAAAAACTCAAATTGCCTAAAACTATTGCGAAGGACTTCTTTACTGAATTGGCTTCTGCAGAACGGTGTGTCTGTGATAGATGCATTGGTGAACGAGAGCGGGTTGCTATCCTGAAGCGAGCTGACCAGTATTTGGGCAGTGACCAGCAGGCTGTTCTTAATACAATCAAAAGCAGCTTGATGGACAGTGTATATGACGAACGCTTGAAAACGGCGTTCGAAGATCTCGAGGAGTTGAGGGCTCACGCCAATCGTCTCGATACAAGATTTAAAACCAACGAAGAAAAGCTCATTAAGGCCGGAGGGGATAAGGCCCGAGAGTTGCAGGAGCGGATTGAGGAACTGATCCAGCTTATCAGTGTTGCCCGTGATGAGATTGAGCGCATTGAGTCTAAAGATGAAAACGATGAGACACTTACCGAAGAAAACAATCTTCACAAAGCGGATCAAAAGTTTAAGTACTACGAGCAAGAAATCGCGAAAGCAACAAGAACAAATACTGCTCTGCGCAAAAAAGAGTTGGTTGATTCTTTGGTGAACGACATCAAGCTACAGGCCACCACAGCACTGAAGCGTGAGATTGTCAGAAAGACCAACGAGAAACTTTGCCGTGTTATCGTTGACGATTATGTGGAAATTGAAAGTATCGACAGATACATAAAGCTGAATGGTAGGGATGGTGCCAGTGAGGGCCAGACTCTTAGTATAGCGTACTGCTTCCTGGGAACCCTGTTTGAAGATTCTGAGTTGGAATTTCCGTTTATTATTGATTCGCCTACTGGCAAGATGGATTTTGAAAAGAGACAGGCAGTTGCAGATATCATTCCTCTGGTGTTCAACCAGATGATTGCATTTGTTCAGTCAGCAGAAGTAGAGCGGTTTGCAGATAGATTCTATGAGAATCCTGATTCGCAGTATCTTACGGTTGTGGCTTCTCCCCAAAATCAATCTGTTGCTGTCCACGAAGGAATTGAGTTCTTCGATTCTTATCAAAGAGAGCACAAAGGAGATGAAAAATAATGCATTTTAAAATAGCGAAAAGTGCCCAGAGCTACTTTAACAACATTATGAATCTCGAAGGCTCCCATGCAGCGGAGGACAAAAATAAGTTTATTCAGTTTGATGTGTACTACTGCTGTGCGTTGATTGGCATGGCAGCAGGTCAGATTGATGAGGAAACGTCTGAACTCAAGGATCTTGTTGATAAGTACCCGGTTCAGTATCGTGAGTGCAAGGCTCAAATTGCTGGATTGCTGGTAGCATCGGAAGCCAAACGTCTTGGTATCGATACGCAGAGTCCTAAACTGGAGCAGATCATGTTGCAGTATCTCAGCAACAATGATACGCTACTGTCTGAGGATGGAGTTAAAACACTTAATGCGTATGCACTGAAGGGCTATCGCCTGATTACGGATTATCCGTTGTTCGACAAGCCTACTTCTCGAGAAGAATTCTTGGATGCATTTAATGTAGCTATGCAGTTTTATGAAAAGAAGGATGACTGAGAGCAACATTGTATAGGAACCATCGCTAACTTGTGCGCCCACACCAATATCATCGAGAGCAAGTCCGTCCATGATTTTAAGTTTTGCAGCTGCGGCTCCTGCGCCGTGGACGGCGGTCACGATTACCTTCGCAGATGCGGAAACCTTGGAGATTGGGAAGAACTGTCCGAGGTGGAAAAGGTGGAAGACAACGGCGCATTGACTTGATCCTGGGTGATTAGGAATTGGGGTGATAGGATGTCTCTTAAAATTCAGCTTTTTGAAAACCAACGCATCCGCACGGCGTGGGACGAGGAAAAAGAGGAATGGTATTTTTCTATTGTTGATGTGGTTGGCGTACTGACGGACAGCGTTGATCCCACGGCGTATTGGCGCAAACTCAAACAACGGTTGAAGGCCGAGGGCAATGAAACCGTGACAAATTGTCACGGTTTGAAAATGACTGCTCCAGACGGAAAAAAACGTCTGACCGATGTGGCTGATACCGAGCAGCTTCTCCGTATCATCCAGTCCATCCCGTCACCCAAAGCGGAGCCGTTCAAACTCTGGCTGGCACAGGTCGGCCGGGAGCGCATTGAGGAAACCATCGATCCGGAGTTGACCATCGAGCGGGCGTTGGAAACCTATCTCAAAAAGGGCTACACCCGCGAATGGATCAACCAGCAGCTGCAAGCCATCCAAGTTCGCAAAGAATTGACAGATGAATGGGATGCCCGCGGCGTTCAGAAGGGCGTGGAATACGCCATCCTCACCGATGAGATCTCCCGTGCATGGTCGGGGATGTCCACCCGGCAGTACAAAAACCTAAAAGGCTTGAAAAAGGAAAACCTTCGTGACAACATGACCACGCTGGAGTTGGTGCTGAATATGCTGGCAGAGGCCACCACCACGGAAATTTCCAAGCAGAAGGTACCGGCAACCCTTTCGGAGAACATCGACGTGGCCCGTGCCGGTGGCAAGGTGGCTGGCGACGCACGGAAGGCCATTGAGACGCAGACCGGCGTTCCTGTCATCACTTCCAAGAACGCCGCGCAGCTCAGCGAAGTGGTTACAAATCTGCTGGAAGATGCGGGAAATAAAGAAAAATAGCATTCAGCCCCTACATGGGGCGGTTTAAAATCTGCCTCGCTATAGACAAAGATAACCGTGTGCTGACC
>ERZ834694.3012-NODE-3012-length-10401-cov-50.428571_pt1 | contig 10401 bp, 10 predicted proteins | sample MGYA00519691_ERZ834694 | MGnify/ENA primary metagenome ERZ834694 (study PRJEB31850, sample SAMEA3708758) | human gut metagenome | biome: human gut; feature: human-associated habitat; material: faeces | place: China | collected 2014 ... | reverse complement strand
AACAAGTTATGGATGGAGCTCTTTTCAATTAGAATACAGCGCACTTTTCAATTAGAATACAGCGCACTTTTCAATTAGTATCTACACCGTAGTCTGAGTTATTTTAAAATAGCTAATATGCTAAACAAATATGAGAACAGTCTGGATACATCGGACTGCTTAGGAAATACCCAGCAAGACAAAATCCTGGAACAAGAAAAGGATACAGTCACACCAACAGAACATGAGGAAATATATGAAAATGACGTTACCCCTCCTACTGGCAATCATATTATAAATACTGTTGCAGATTTACTCCTTCAGCCTAATGCAGTAATATCTTCAGGAGGTGGTGGAGGAAACAGTAACCAGTTGGATGATGATGAAAGAAAAAGGAAAAATCGTGAACATATTAGAAGTAGAAGAAGATGATAAAGAAAGAAATAGAGGAGCTGCTCTCCTATCCATATACAATGAGTTTAAAGATGAAATAAAGGCCATACGGACAGACATTCAACATTTGAATATTCAACAGCCCCAGCAATCAGAGAACAATCAAGAATTAAATTCATTGTTGAAGGAAACAATTGTAAATGCTGTAAACGACACTATAAATGCCCACATAAACAGTAGAGAAAACTATGCTGATGAAGTCAGTAGAAGATGTAAGAATACTATTGATTTTGCAATTGAAAGGGAAACCAAACTGGTTAATAATGTGGTATTTCCCAAACTCTCCCCTATTATTCAAATCGATAAAAAGGTTGATGCCATAAATGAAAGGCTTAACGGAATCGAAAATGACATACAGAAGATACCCAAAAATAATATAGATAATGCCAACAATCATAGATTTCTCTGTATAATGTTAATTATTATTACTTGTATATTTTGGGTATTGGGAAATTTTCTTTACATGGATTTAAATCAAAGGTATAATGAGTTAAAGGAGAGCCATGAAATTGTAATGAGGAATATTAGTTCCGATAAAATCAAAAAATAAAAATTGCCAAGTATATTTAGTGAAAGTTATTAATTCAACTTTAGATATGCTTTTTACTTGCTGAAAATTTCTCCAATTGAGAATTTTTCAATATCTTTGTATAAAGTCAATGTAATTGAATTAAAATGAAGAAAATTAATCGGTTAAAAGTTGTACTTGTAGAACAAAGGAAAACAGGTAAATGGCTAGCAGAACAGTTAGGGAAAGATCCTTCAACTATTTCAAAGTGGTGCTCAAATACCACCCAGCCACCACTTGATATGCTCGTGAATATCGCAACTTTATTAAATGTGGACATTAAAGAATTGATAAACGAAAAGAATATAAAATAATATATATGGCAAGACCTATATTCTCAGGACATGAGTCGTTTGCGTGTAAGTCACATTGGCTTAAACGCGGTTACGACTTTGTTATTGCAGACAGAAACTTCAATGACGATGATGCCGTTGTACATCTTGGCGTTGGTAAAAATATGGTAGCTTCAATCCGTTTTTGGCTGAAAGCTGTTGGCTTGTTACAGGATAATGAATTGAACCCTATTGCAGACTATCTATTTAATGATGAAAATGGACAAGATCCATATATAGAAGATATTGGCACATTGTGGTTACTTCATTTTATGTTAGTAAACACTCAATATGCAACAATCTATAAAACTACATTTGTAGACTATCATCGCCAGCGAAATATTATCGAAAAAGGCAGATTGCAGAACTATATTAAGCATACTTGTTTTGAGGGAACGACTTATAATAACTTTTACAACGATAATACTGTAAAACGAGACATTGGAGTAATGCTCCATAATTATTGTACAAAGAATGTTGGTAATATCAATATAGAAGATAGTAATTCTTTGTTTACCCCCCTTAATTTAATATGCGAAACAGATAAGGATACATACATGTTTAACTATGATACTCGCAGCAATCTACCAAGCTTGATATTCTTGTATGCTTTGTTGGTCAAGTTTGAAGGACAAAATAGTATCTCATTTGATGATATAGCAGAATTAGCTTTAATATTCTGCCTAACAAACAATGACCTTCTTAATGTTATTAAAAAAGTGTGCGACTTATATCCATCAGAAATTGTATTCTCTGATGTGGCCGGAATTAAGGAATTGCAGTTCCGTACAACAATAAATTCAATAGATGTGCTTAACAGATATTATGAGGCGAACTAATATGAAATACACTCCATCAATAAATATTGCCCAAACAACCTTCAATCCTGCTGGTTATATTGTAACTCAAAATGCATTAGGAGTTATTGGCAACATTGTAGACTCGTTTAATGCAGGCGTACATTCGTTCAACATTATTGGCTCATATGGAACTGGGAAATCCAACTTCATACTAGCTCTTGAGCATGGATTGCAAAAAGGCAGTAAACTTATAACCAATAAGGGACAATTTAATGGATTTATTAAATTTAGATTCGAAAAAATTGTCGGTGATTATGCATCTCTACAAAAAGTTCTAGCTGAGCATCTATTTCCTACGAATGCATCGGATAATTTATTTGAGAATCTAAGACTCTACTTTAAACAGGCAGAAAAACGTGAGGAGTTTGTTGTCCTCGTTATCGACGAGTTTGGTAAATTGTTGGAATATGCGGCAAAGAACACCCCTGAGAGGGAATTATATCTTTTACAAAAGTTTACAGAGTTTATCAATGATGAACGACGTAATGCTATTTTAATCACTACACTCCATCAAAATTTCAACTCTTATGCACGTACCCTGACTGAAAGTCAGAGAAATGAATGGACAAAGGTTAAAGGTCGTTTTAAGGAAATAGTATTTAATGAGCCAGTTGAGCAATTACTTTATCTTGCATCAAAGCGTATTGAGAAGTTGCAACGCGAGGTCATTAATCAGAACTTTGAACACATATACAATCTTGCCATAACAAGCAAATTTGCTAGTTCATCTATCACTTATGATACCGCTTTAAGCTTGTATCCTTTAGACCTTTTTGCTGCGCAAGCATTGACACTTTCTATTCAACGTTATGGCCAAAATGAGCGGACTCTATTCTCATTTTTGGAAGCCACAGGTCAAGGTTCTCTCTTAACTTTTAAGGAAAGTATAGATACAACATATAGTTTGGCTGATGTCTATGACTATGACATCTATAATTTCTATTCATATCTATCGGAGGTGAATTCCGACTCGGCTGCTTGGACTAGCATACGTGTAGGATTGGAACGCGTTGAGAGTTTATTTGAAGGAAGAATAGCAGTAGAGGCAATCAAATTAATAAAAACGATAGGTATGCTTAACCTCTTTGGGAAAGCAGGTGTTCAACTCAACAAAGAAGACTTATCTGCATACGCAAAATTTGCACTTGGAATTAGTGCTCCCGAATATATTATAGAGTTACTTACTCAACACAAGATAATTCGTTATGCTACTTATAAATCGCAGTACATCTTGTTTGAAGGTACAGATGTTAATATTGAAGGTGAATTGTTAAAAGCTGCCGGAATAGTTCCTCGCTCGAGAGATGTCGTGGAGAAACTTGTCGCATGCTTTAATCTCCCTACTGAGTTTGCTAATGCGTCATACTTCCGTAAGGGAACTCCTAGATACTTTAAGTATGAAATCTCCGATCAGCCAATAATTAGTCAGCCACAAGGTGAAATTGATGGATACATCAACTTAATTTTTAACGAGAGTCTTACATTAGAGAATCTCAAACAGCATTCAGCAGGTGTTAAGGAGGCAATTCTGTACGCTTACTTCAAGAAGGCAAATCAAATCATTGACCATGTATGGCAATTAGATAAACTGGCCTATGTACAAAAAGATGTTGACAGTAAGGACAATGTCGCACAAAAGGAAATTAAAGCTCTGATTGCACACGAACAAAACCTTTTGAACGCAAGTGTACTCAATACGCTATTCAATTTTAATGAGGATGTAGAATGGGTCTATCGTGGTGAAGTGATTGATATATCTTCAAAAGCAATGTTTAACAAGTGGCTATCTACAATCAGCAATGATGTGTACAGTGATACTCCTATATTCATCAATGAGATGGTTAATAAGCATAAGCCAAGTAGTGCGATGTCAATAGCTCGCGTAAACTTCCTTACTCATCTTTTGGAAAATGGTGCAAATGCTAATCTTGGATTCGAAGATGGAAAATTTCCACCAGAGAAAACCATATACCTGACACTACTTCATAATACAGGTATTCATCGACGCATTGGACGAGAATATATACTAGACGCTCCGATTGATGAGAGCTTTTTACCTTTGTGGAATGCGTGCGAGAATTTCCTTGAAAGCAGCAAGGAAAAGCCTCGGAAATTGGGAGAATTAATTAAGATATTACGTTCTCGTCCATTTAAGTTGAAACAAGGCGTTATAGATTTATGGCTACCTGCATTCTTGATTATCAAAAAGAATGATTATTCACTCTATAATGATACTGGAATATATATTCCTACAATTACTCGCGAAGTGCTTGATATTATGCAGAAGTCTCCTGTAGGCTTTTCTGTTAAGGCTTTCAATGTTGATGGGGTCAAACTTGACTTGTTCAATAAATATCGTGAAGCTTTGAATCTGTCACAGGATGCGGAATTTACAGCAGAGAGTTTGATAGAAACAATTAAGCCATTCTTGTTATTCTACAAGAAACTTAACAAATATGCAAAACACACGAAGCGATTACAAAAATCAACTGTAAAATTTCGCACAGCATTGGCATTAGCAAAAGATCCTGAGAAGACTTTTTTTGAGGATTTGCCTCGTGCATTAGGTTTCAAAGATACCGAAATTGCTGAAAACACCGATGTTTTAATGCGATATGTTGAGTTGTTACAAAAGTCAATTAGGGAACTCCGTATGTGTTACTCTAATCTTATTAACCGTTTAGAGGGCATGTTAGTTGAGGAACTTGGCTTAAAATCGAAGGAGTACGCATCATATAAAGTTGAGTTAGAACATCGTTATGCGTCAATTAAGACATACTTATTGACAGAACGACAAAAAACTTTCTTGACACGTATTATAGCTAAAAATACTGACCGAACAACATGGTATCAATCGCTCGCTTATATTGTGCTTGACAAACAGTTAGAGTCGTTGTTGGATGAAGAAGAGGCGTACTTGATGGATAACCTCATACACTCTTTCAAAGAACTTCTAAAATATGTCGAAATCAGCGACAAGGGATTAACAAACGAAGACAACTTCTTCCGATTTGAGATTATTTCGAATAACGGCGCTGCAACGCAACAAATCATACAGTTAAGTTCTGTAAAGACCAAACAAGCTAAAACTCTTGAAGAAAAGATTAATAAGTTTTTGTCTGGCGATCGAGACATTGATACGTATACACTTTTAAGTATAATAAAAAAAATTGAACAATGACTAAAGTAAGACATGTACTTGGTATTTCTGGAGGTAAAGATAGCGCAGCTTTAGCCATCTATATGAAGCAGAAATACCCAACATTAGAAGTGGAGTATTACAACTCTGATACGGGCTGTGAATTGGAAGAGACAGAGAAACTTGTTGATAACTTGGAGTCTTTCCTTGGCAAGGTTGTGCGATTAAAAGCAGCAGAAGGTAGCCCAGAGCCAACACCTTTTGACCACTTCTTAAAGATTAGTGGAGGCTATCTCCCATCGCCACAGGTAAATCCGGAAAAACCAGACGTGCCGCTTAACAAAAACGATGCGTTTCAAAAAGTACAAAAACGACACGTACAAGAAAAAAGGTGAGCGCGGTCCTATTCAGCATGATCAAAGCCCACCGTTTTTCTTTCACTTGAACCCTCTTTAAATGGCTTTAAAATATCATTTAAAAGCCATTGCAGATTCAAAATAATTCACTATCTTTATGCAATGTTAGGCTGCTATACCTGACACCTCATCCGGCTTCGTGTACAGCATCATGTCTGTATATTTAGCTTGATAGTTTACGCTTGCACTAAACTCCACTTTCCTGCATTCCTTGAATGGGCTGCCGACAAATGGGTTTCGGTCCATCCAGTCGCACAGTTCTAAAATGGAAGACTTGTTCGAAGTGAAATACACGAACGAATGCCCTTTCAGAACGGTTAGTACATCCAGATAGTCAGCCAGACGCCAGAACATCTTGTAAGTACCCACCTCGGTGGAGAGGTACGGCGGATCAACCAGGAACACCACACCCGGAACATCTTTGTAACGTTTGAATACTTCCTTGTAGTCTTCGCTGGTTATAGTCAGTCCTTCCAGATAATCCTTTGCTTCGGGATAGTCTGTCTGCCGAATCCTATTGTAAATGGCTTCTTTCTTCATTCCTTCCAAACTGGTCACATATTTCATGGCGAACAACAAGGATGCGGAAACCGTGATATAATCCACGTAGCCGTGCTCTTTTTCTTCCCTCTCAATACGGGCAAACATTTTATCGCGAATCTCCCCGGTTATACGTTTGTTTCTGGGTTCCCCTTCAGCTATCCGACGCAAATCGGATAACAGCACATTAGTGGTCGGGATATTTACAAGTCGGCAGCGGTAGTTGTCGAAGTCATTATACACAACGGTGGCATCAGACCTGACACATTTGGTAATATGTGACAGCAGGCCCGAGCCACCAAACAGGTCCACAAACACGGTGCTGTCCGGGAACTGTCCCAGCACCTTGATAAATTCCCTCGCAAACATGCGTTTCTGCCCCACGAAAGGAAGCGGGGCGGACAAATACATCTTTTTCATTTCATTCTGCTTTAAAACGGCCGCAAAGGTCCCCAGAATAAACGAAAAACAGCGGGAAACATGAACTGTTCCCGCTGCAAGACATATACAGCAAACTACACGTTCAACCCGAAGCGGACCGTCTCGTCACCGGCGATCAGCGCACGGGTGCCCGGGATATTATTCTCGTAGATATGTACATTGCCCAGGTAGAGAGTGATCGACTTCAAGGGAAGTTCTATCTGCCGCGCCATCAGGTACAGGTGATAAATATCGGAAGGCAGCCCGAGGTTCGCGTCACTGCTACGCTGGTAGGCGGATAGAACCAGTTCACCGCCATCTAACTGGAACTGTACCAGACTCAAACAGGGTGCCTGGTTGCTCTCGGCACCGGTTTCGCCCAGGAAAAGCACGTAGTTCTTGCTGTTGCGCCTCTCCCGGTTAATTTTCGCTATCAACGGGGGCAGCTTCTCGAAATAGGTCGGGTAACTGTTCACCAGGATGGAGCCGCAATAGTCCCACCAGTTGATGCCGACCTCCCGGTACTTCTCCACGTTGCGCTCACCCTGCATAAATAACTGCAACTCGCTGCGGAGCTTCTTACGGGCGATATTATGCCCCTCGAATATGTCGAGCAGGTCCGCCGGTGTCAGCGAGAGCTGCTCGTTCAGAAGGTACTGTATGTTTCCCTTCTTGTTGGTCTGTGTCTTTCCCGTGGCAAGAATCTTGTCCAGGATACGGTAATACTTGTTCATAGCCATTTCCTCCTTCTAAATTTGAAACACCCTAAAGATAAGGGGAAACGGCACTCCCTACGGCATAAAACAACCCGTTCACACTGCAAGCGTCTTGCAGTCGCTCTGGAATCGTTTCACCAAGGCATAAACCTTGCGTTCGCTCACCGAATACTTTTCGGACAATACGGCCACAGCATACGAGACTTTTTCACCTTGATCGAGTAGGCGGGTATAGTCCGCGTACAGGTCGATATACCGGGCATCTTCCAGACGAATGCCGGCCGCCTGAAGCCTTTTCAACAGCTCCCGGTTAAAGTTTAATATCTCAATCACTTTCATACAACAAAAAAATTATATCTTTGCATCGCCAATCATTTTTTAGACAACAAAAAAAACGTCAAACCGTGACAGAGGGTATTTGCCCCCGGTCGCGCGGTTTGGCGTTTCATGTTTATAAAAGTGATTGGCGTTACTTTTTAACAGGCCGGGGGCTTTTTTCTTATCCTCCCCCGAAGGATTTATTCCACCCGGTACTTCTCCGGATCAAAAGCGTCTTTCTTCCTCCAGCCGTCAGACAGCGTGTCCTGAACATGCTTCATGGCTTTCGTGTAGAAATCGGTCAGTTCCTCCAGTGTGACGAACTCCCGATATTGGGGAACCTCATCCGTACCGAACTTGAATGTCACGGGAAGCGTAGCACCACCAGTCTGTACGGCCAGATCATACGCTGCCTTATAATTGAACTGGTTTTCACTTGACAGCCATACCGGCATACCTTCATAGAGAAAACCGGAAAGTATCTCACGGTCAATTTGCTCATTATACCAGTCTGTAATGACGGACTTTATAGTATCCATGTGAGGTCTGCCGACAAAGCTTTCCTCCATATAGGAAGCGGATCCGTCTTCACGTTCCTGCACATCCCAGCGGATGCGCCATCTGTTGCGTGCCGGGCTCACGCACTCGATCAGTCTTATCCCGGATGTTCCTTCTACCCGTTTCATGTAAATATGTATTTAGTTCGACCTTTGCCGAAGGTTTCCGTCTTGATGGTGGTTTCGAACGGGAAGCCGTCCGGCATTTCCTTCACTTGCAAGAGGATGTTCTTCATCTCCTCGCTGTTGGTAAAGAACTTTTTCGGTTCGCCGTTCATCTCAATGGCCACGATACAGCGGTCCTCGCCCTGTTCGGTCTTGATGCCCGTCTCAAAGTCCTTCACAATAATCGGTAAGTTTACCAGTTCCCGGATGCTTACCACCACCCCGGGAAAACGTTTCTTGCCGTCCTCCGGCTTGTAGGAAACGTTCAAGTCTTTAAATGATCTCATGTCTTTGCCTGTTAATTTTTTAAACAACGTATGACAGTCGGCGTGCTTGGCCATCCCGTAGAACGACGCTATCAGCTCACGCCTCCTCCTTCTCGATTTTACCTCGTGCATTTTTCGGGCGAACTTCTGCTTGATGCGCTTGCGAAGGCGGACATGGTCCGCACCGAAAGTCACATACCCCAGAAAGTCGATGCCCTCGCCCGGCGGGAACACGCGCTCGTTCCCCTTCACCAGGAGACCGGCACACTCCATGCGCCCGTGGACGGCATCACGAATCTTCCACAGTTCCGCTTTCGTTTTACCCAGTACGACGCCGTCATCACAATAGCGGTAGAAATGACGCACAGCATACCTGTCCTTCAGATAATGGTCCAGATACACAGACAAAAGCAAATTGCCCAGCCCCTGCGAGCTGCGCAGGCCGATACTCAGACCTTCAGGCATCAGGCGGACAAAGCTCTCCAGCATGGTCACGAGCTTTGCGTCCTTGAACACCCGGCTGACGCAATACATCACAAAATCCTGCTTCACGCTCTCGTAGAATTTGGTGATGTCAAACTTGTAACAGTAACGCGTACCATCAGGGTCCTCGGCCATGTCACGGCGGACATACGCCAGGAGGTCGTGCATACCCCGTCTCTTGATACTGGCGGAGGTGGTACGGATGAAACGTTTCCGCAGATGGCGGTCCACCACCGCCATGATGGCATGCACGGCGATGCGGTCCTTCATCGGGATCACCTGGATGCGGCGCAGCTTGCCGCCCTCGATGATCTCGCGTTCACGGTAGTCCTTCACGCGGAAAGTACCGGATGCGATCTGCGCGGCCAGCTCCTCCAACACCTCGGGCTTATGCGCGAGCAGATAGCCCCCCTGGCGGCTGCGTTTACGCTTGCTGCCGCGAAGGACCTGCCGGAAGGAAGCCTCCATGTTGGAAGGCTCCACGATCTCCTCGATGATATACCCAACCCTGCGCATAAATTACTGTTTATTGCTTTTAATACGGGGCCTTCAATCCCCCGGGCCCGGCTTCTTCGAACCGTTTCCGGCCTACCAAACCCTACCCGACACTTTATTTTTCAGTTTTCCGGCCCTTGCGGACCGCTGTTACTGCGGCTTGCCCCCCTCGGCACCACGGTGGGGACAAGTCCCCGGTGTTGTACGCCGATTAAAATTTCCTTTCGATTGTTGTTCAGACGAGAACCGATGTTCGTGTTCGTATTCGAGGAATCGTTGTTCGCATTCGACATCGAAACACCGCCATTCGGGTTCGCGTTGTTGTTGCCACGATAGACCACACGGCCTATGGGGAGGCGCCACCTTTCAAATGCAAAAGTACTATTTTCAAATTATTATTTAACAAACAGATACAAAACCTGACGTCAAAAAATATTTTTCGACGGGCTGACGCCCGTAATGAACGGCGTTCCCCTGCTCGGGGAACACTGGACGTTTTGTCGCTTCGCTCCCGCTTTGACGCTTTACGCGGCCGATCATGCAACCTCGCTTATCGCTTTAAACGCCACGGCGCTCGACGCCCTGACGAGCCGACCGCGGAAGGCCAGACGAGAACCGATGTACGTGTACGTATACGAGGAATCGTAGCTCGCATACGACATCGAAACACCGCCATTCGGGCTCGCGTAGTAGT
>ERZ834694.3011-NODE-3011-length-10409-cov-2.865463_pt1 | contig 10409 bp, 6 predicted proteins | sample MGYA00519691_ERZ834694 | MGnify/ENA primary metagenome ERZ834694 (study PRJEB31850, sample SAMEA3708758) | human gut metagenome | biome: human gut; feature: human-associated habitat; material: faeces | place: China | collected 2014 ... | reverse complement strand
ATAGCATCATCTCCGGCGGAGTACGGCACAGTAATTTGGACTTTCCCATCAGGAGGCAGAACGCGAATGTACATATTTTTGATGTTCTTTTTTGTAACAGCAATGCTCATGTTGCCGATTTGTATTTCATCCACTAAAACTCACTCTGCTCCTTTACCAATACAAGCAACCGGTCAGCTTCCTGGTCATCTTTCACGATAGCCCGAATAGCACGCCAGATTTTACGCTCTTTGATTTTGCTTCCCCGAAAATTATCTTGTTTGCTGGACATGACAGCGTCATAAATCTGATTCGCCACAACCGCATTCCAGTTAAGATGGTCATAAAATGCCCGCTTAGCGGCACTCTCCCGGATTTCCGGAGGATATTCCGTTCCGCTTTCCGGCTTATGTACTTTCCTTGCCAGTTCTACAACTTGACGCAGATACTCCTCGTAGTTGATCACATCATTTTTGCGCTTTTCAATCAATTCACGAAGGAGCGCAGACATCTTTTCATAGTATTTTGGGTTACTTTGGGTTTTTTCAACAATTTCCTTGCCAATATTGTTCTCGATAGTCTCTGCAACTGCTTCCTTCTCTTTGGGTGTAGAGGCAGGCATATCCTTCAGCGCAGAAATCCCGTTGTCTACCAACAGCTCAACCAGTGTTGCTCCTCCAAAGGAGGTCAATACACGACTGGGATCAGCCGACAAATAGGTATCGATTAAATGGCGCATGTCCGGATCATATTTCTTCAAATCCACATAGTCGCCACTAGCCAGACGCACATCGTCACGCACCTTGATGTAGTAGGTAACTTCTCTCTCCAGCGCCTTGATCTGTTCCACAGTATAGTGGTACTTTTCCTGCAATTCGCCCGATACTTCACCAAAAGCGCGAAGAGCTGTCGCTGACAGATTGTAAAGCTGTTCCCGCTTGGGCATATTCTCTTCCAATTCATCCAAGTCAAAGGCTTCGGTGTTGGCACCACAAAAATAATGGTAGTAGTCCACCATATCTTTGGGTGGAGCCACAGGCTCGCACAATGCGCGCAGAGCTTCCAGAGAGTCCTCCAGCTGTTCCTTAGCCTTATCCAAACGGTCTGTCAGCAAGCCAGAGACATCTTCCTTATCATAGCTGTCGAACGCTTCGGAAGTATAGTCTGCAACTGCATTTTCCAAGGAGCGAAACAGGTCTTTGTAGTCAATAATATACCCAAATTCCTTATCTTCACCATCCAGACGATTGACGCGGCAGATTGCTTGGAACAAGCCATGATCTCGCATAGACTTATCAATATACAGATAAGTGGCAGGTGGTGCATCAAAGCCTGTCAGCAGCTTGTCCACTACGATCAGCAGTTTCATCTGTTCCGGCTGCTTAATAAACTTTTCCTTGACCTCTTTTTCAAATGCCTTCGGGTCTTTTCCACCCAGCATCTTCATATAGATCTCGTATTGCTCTACAGCCTCTGTCTCACCATCATCACCTACGGTTTCAGTACGAATATCGCCCACTGCCGGTTCGTAAGAAGTCACAATGGCGCACTTCCCCTTCAGCTCGGTCTCCTGGAACAATTCATAAAATTTGCACGCCTGATAGATACTACCAGCCACTAGCATGGCATTACCCCGCCCATCGTGCAGGCGCGGTTTTGTCTCCATATCAAAAACAATATCAGCTACAATCTGCCCCAGTCGAGCCTTGGAGCTGAACAGCTTTTGCAGATTGCCCCAACGCTGTTTCAACTTAGCTTTTGCCACACCGGTCAGACCGCGCGTTTTTGCCTCAAACCAGGCGTCAATTCGATCCTGCTGGACAACATTCTGCTCTACCTCTCGGGCCTCATAACGCAAATCCAGAACTACCTTATCCCGCACCGCTTCATCAAACTTGTAGCGATGAATATAAGGGCCAAATACCTCCAGACTGGTCTCCTTATCCTTCTTCATCAATGGAGTACCGGTGAAACCGATAAAGGTAGCATTCGGCAAAATGGTTTCCATCGCTTTGTGGAGCTTGCCGGATTGGGTACGGTGACATTCATCCACAAAGACATAGAAATCGCCTTTGGGAGAGAAGTTTTCCGGCAGCAAGCATTTCAGTTCCTCAATAAATCCGGCATAATCAGACTCATCACTTTTCCCTCTGCTTTTCTTGCCGAATTTATGGATAAGGGAACACATCATGACAGGAGAGGTATCATTGATTTTCTGGATCAATTCGCTTCCCCGGCGAATGCGAACAATACTCTCATTAACTCCGGCAAACACCTGCTCGATCTGCACATCCAGCTCATCTCGGTCGGTAATAATCAGGATACGGCTATTAGAAATATTCTCTTTGATCCATTTGCTGAGCCACACCATGGTCAAGGATTTTCCGGAACCTTGGGTGTGCCAGATGATGCCTCCCTCATGACGCCGCACAAAATCCCGCGCTGCCATATTGCCAAAGAACTGATTAGGCCGACAGGTCTTTTTCACACCGCTGTCAAATACGATAAAATTGTGCAGCAGCTCTATAAACCGTTCTTTCCGGCACAGAGAAATCAGGTTTTTGTCCAGACGCAGGGGATATTTTTCGATTTGATCACGCACTTTTACGGAAACATCATCTTTGGCATTAGGATCTTCTTTCCAGGAAAGATAATACTTTTCCGGTGTGCCGGTGGTGCCATAACGCGCCCCCTCCGAATCATTGCCCGCCAGGACAAGCCCAATGGTGGAAAAGAACTGCATGATCATGTCTGGGCGCTGGTTGGTCAGGTTCTGGCGGATACCTTCCGACATGGAAACCGTGCTGCGCTTCAGTTCGATGACAGCAAAAGCGATGCCGTTGATGTACAGCACCAAGTCAGGACGCTTGTGCTTGATAGTAACTTCCTCGGCAATGTAAAAATCATTTTCCAGCGGATGCTCCCAGTCCACAAACTGGACTGTAGTCTTATGTTGGCCGACAGACTCGCTGACCTTGACCCCATAGCGCAGCTTTTTATAGGTCTGCTCATTCAAATCATAGAGATTCACCGACTGATCTCCGGCAGCATCTTGCAGCTCCTTCAGAGCACGACTAATGAGTACCGGCGAATAGCCATTGCGGGTCAGGAATTTCGTCAACAGTTCGGTTTCAATATTGGCGTTTTTTCGCTCGGTGAAATCGCCCAGATAGGTGTACCCAAGTTCCTGGACAAATAGTTTTATGACACGCTTCTGCGTGGCTTTTTCCCGTTGGCCGATACTCATGGCTCTCCTCCTCCACTTGAATATAATTCATCGAAACAAGCTGCATGCCGCGAAAAATCCAACTCAGCAATATTTTGTACAATTGCTTGGTTCCAATACTGGTATCTTGGATTAAAAAATAGGTTCTTGCGCATTTCCTTTGGGTATTGGGGATCAAACATATCCATCACACAAAAGGTTAATGCCCAACTTTGGATTGGAACAGTAAACTTTATGTTTCGCGTTCCTATTTTTTTCAAGAATCGTGCGGACTGCGTTAATATCCATTCATTTTCAAGTGACCACTCCGTTTTTGTATCCCAGCATCGTACAATAGTATTTATTATCTTACAAAAGATGCTTGCGACATTGTCTGCCAGTTGAATCAGTTCCTCTGCTTGACTATCTGCAAACTTAACAGCCACATCGAAATGTTTAAGTTCTTGTTTTAACATTTCATCGATACCTGAAATATTATCATGAACAATATCAATTTTTCTGGTATCACAGTTGCGCTCAATTTCAATTACTTCCAACAACTCTGAGAGAGCATTAAGATTAATAAGATTAGCAAATTTCCGATTTGAATAACTTCCAAACTTTAGAAAGTCATTTACAAACGTTTCTTCAATTCCTCTGTTCTGAATCTCTGAAACAGCAAAAACCAATCCATTTCCAGCCGGTGGAATATGTTGATATGAATAGTTCTTTAAGTATTCAAACAGTTCGTGCACACTTGTCTCTGTAGCTCGCTTTGTTAGTTTGCAGAATGTAGCAAATAGCTCATCTTTTTCTTGCGAAAGGTCACTCACCAACGAGTAATATTCTACCGGGAACTGTTCTCTTGCTTGTTCTCCCAAAATGGCAAATAACAAAAGCGATGCCAGATAGAATTTTTTATCGTACAAACATATAGAAAAATGAATGTCGTCTATAATATTATCCAGAAAGTATTCTAAAGCATCGTTATTTTCTTTTGCAAACAGAGAGTTTCCTTTCAGTTCTTTCTCAGATGCAAATCGGTTCTTAAATGCTGCATATTTCTGACGAAGCAGCTGCTCACTTTGCAAATCATGAGCAACAACAGCTGCCAAACAAAAATGGCGCTGTGTTCCATAATTTAGTTTTTCATTCTTATCAATTATGCCACCAGTATTTCCCGCTTCATCTAGAAATAGACGCATTCAATATGTCACCTCCCGTAGGTATTAGCTTTCAAATAAATCTTGGCACTTTTTAATTGCTCGCTGAATATCCGAATCTCGGAAATAGGTCTTTTTCAGTTTATCTCTCCATTCCTTATTAGAACGAATCAAATCTTTAATCGAGGCTACGGAAATTTCCTTACCTTCCCGCTGCAAGTCGCAGATTGCCATATCTACCGTTGCCAAAAGCTCCAGCTCATTGACACTTGTATACTGGAACTGTGACACCAACCAATCAATATCTGCCTGCTTGCCCCATTCCCGCAAATAGGCCATCGCCTGCTGCATCTGCACACCTTTTTCAAAACGGCTGCCCTTTTCGCTTCTTTTGACCTGGATATACTTGTTTTTCTGAGCAATCGGCTCGCCGCCTTTATAGCGGACTTCATCAGCGTAGGGACCAGCCGCTTTTTTATGAAAGGCGGAAATATCCGCCTGCTCCTTGCGGCGAACCAGATAGAGCAGCTTCTGAACTTTTTTACGTCCCAGAGGGTACTTCTCGGAATAGAAAGCGTTCACAATTCCTGCAATCATGACTGCATCATCAAAATGCTGATTGTGTGCTGGTTGAGACTGCTTTTCCTGAAAAATCTGTGTTTTCGGCTGTTCTTTGTCATCTGCATCTACCAGCCGAATCCGCCCGGTGAGCAGTTCCTGCATCATTCCCTGCTTGATTTGCTGGTATTTTGCCAGCTTCCTTTCCAGCTGCTCTATTTCGTCGTTAAAATCTTTGATTACGGTAGCAATGGCTTCTTGCTCATTCTTTTCAGGCATTGAAATAATTATCTCTGATAAACTATCAGCATGAATATGAACAACAGCATCACCTTGACCACGTTCAGATTTTTGTTTCTGTACAAAAGGCATATTTAGTAAAGTGCCAAAAAAGATTGGGTTAATCTCCGTTGTCGGCGTAAACACAACTATATCTCCGCCAGCAAAAATGTCTCGCCTATCAACAATAGCAGCACATACGCCAATTTCTTCTTTTGTTTCTCCGGAAGCAGCAAAAAGAATATCCCCAAATGTCACCCGCTTTGCGGTTTGAGCAACATCACCAGAAATACAGGAGTAGTATTGTTTTACATAATCGGTATGTTTAGTGTATAGCTCTCCATATCTTACTGCCGGAAAATTCCCTGTATTTGATTCAGCTCGACTTATTCCACATCCTTTATCAAATGAGCCTAATTCTCCAAGTTTATATGTTCTCCACTCCTCATCAAACCCCAGCAGGCGTTTTTTGCCGGTGAGCAGTTCCTGCAGGGCCCCCTGCTTGATAGCTTTCTTTTTCTCAATCAGTTTTTGCAGAGAGAAAATCAGGTTGTCTGCATCGGACACGGCTTCTGCTATAGCTGTTTGTTCTTTCAAAGCTGGATACGGAATAGGGCATCTTCCCAAAACCGTTTGGTCAATAGTTGTCATAGTTGCCGTTTTTGCATTAGCAAGAAAATATTTTCTTGCATCAGGTCTTATGCATGCAAGGTATAAATACATTGGATTTACAACATCTGTGTTTGTCTTAAATCTTACTACATGACTATCAAACACAACTGCCTTTTTCTCGCTACATCTGTACCAATTACAAAATGCTATTCCACTTGGTACAATAGACGATCTTGTGAAAAACAAATCCCCATTAAATACTTGGTACCTTTTAATCTCCTCTGCTGTGGCATTAAACAACTCTAACTTGTCGTTTGCAATCGGAGAAGATTTATACAGATCCCCAACGTTAATTATTGGAATACCTTTATTCTTTCGAGCAACCTCATAAAATAAGCCATTTTGGAAACCTTCTATGGATAACTCAGATAACAGTACTATTCTCCAATCTTTTGGGTAATGGTTTACCATACAAACCCCATCCTTTCCAGATGAGATTTGACCTTGGCCTCGTACTGGTCTACTTCATCCTCGCATTCCTTCAGGGTATACTCATACTGCTCTACCAGCTGGGTCACACGGGCAGAAAGATGATGGGACACTGCTTCGTGGATGGCGTCTATCCCGCTGTAAATAGCGGCAAACCACTTTTCCTCTACCAGCAAATGGCGAATCTCCTCCAGGGTCAGCTGAGGGTATTTTTTCTCCAGTTTGGTGTCCAGGTCTGCCTCAGCCTGCTTAATTGCCTTTTTGTAATTGCTTTCGGCATCCAACAGGGACATATACTCCCGTAATGCCGCCAATTCTTCCTTGGCAGCGGGGTCGTTCTTGATTGCTTTAATCCGGGCGCTGACGGTGGCTTTTTTCAGATCGTCCAACTGAGCAAACAGCCCGTCCTCACCGCCATTTTCTTCGGCCAGTTCTTCCAGCTTGGCGGACATCTCATCCAGTTGGCTCTGAAGGGTATCCAGCGCCTTGACATCCTCCTCAAAAAAGTGTGTGGCAATCAAAGCCTTGGGGAGCAGCTTACCCTCAAAGCCCTTGATCTTATCGGTCTTGACCTCGATGGTCTGGCCGTTTTCTTTTTTCTTCTTGGTCACATATTCATAAGCAATTTCTCGCCCGGCCTCATAGCCGTCATAGCAGACCGCATACACATCATCCTGCATGGTCTCCGCCCAGTACTCCATCAGCACTTCATAGACATCGTATTTGTTGAGAAGAGCCACCTGGGCAAAATCATCAAGGAGCTGCTCGGAAATTTTGGCAATCAGCTCTTTGGGGTGAATGTCCCGGCTGAGTTCCATCAAATCGTGGGTAACGGTTTCCTTCCATCGGGCATAGGCATCGTCCACCTGGTCGGCATGGTGGATAAACTCATGGTGGGAGGTGATCGTGGAAACCACTTCATCTTTGTTCACCGCTGGACGCAGATACCCCGGGCGAAGGGGCTGGAACAGGATCTCCTTCAAAGATGGGTACACCGCCCAATATTCCGCCATGCTGTCCACATCGGTTTCCGGAATGCCGCCGTTCAGGTGAGCATTGATGTCCTGTAAATCTTCCGGCTCGCTGCTATCAATATAGCGCGGGATATTCAGGTTGTACTCGTTGATGACTTTGATCTCCTCGTTCGGAACAAACCGGGCATACTTGGGGTCCGATTCATCCATCGTAAGGAAGGTGGTCACAATCTTGTGAATATCCTGTTCCCGCAGGCGGTTCTTGTTGCCATCCTTTACATAGCCTTTGCTGGCGTCAATCATGAAAATGCCGGTACGATCAGCAGCATCCTCTTTGTCCAGCACCAGAATACAGGCAGGAATTCCTGTGCCATAGAACAAGTTAGCAGGCAGACCAATAATGCCTTTGATATAACCCCGGTCAATGATCTTTTTGCGGATGTCAGCCTCGGCATTGCCACGGAACAGCACACCATGGGGCAGAATGATTGCTGCCTTGCCGGTAGATTTCAAAGATTTCAGGACATGCAGCAGCCAAGCGTAGTCGCCGTTTTTCTCCGGCGGCACGCCCAACACAGCCTCGCTGTATCGCCCATAAGAATCAGGGATCGTAATGCCATCCATCCAGGATTTATCTGAGAAAGGAGGATTGACTACGATGTAGTTGAAGGTTTTCAGCAGTTCAGGGTTGTTCTCATCTTTATACTGGGGTGCAGACAAGGTGCTTTTATTGCCGACAATGACGCCAGCGCCCTTGTTGTGCAGGACCAGGTTCATGCGGGCAAGACCGGCGGTGGAGTTGTCCTTTTCCTGGCCATAGATAGAGATCTCGCAAGGAGCCTCATCCGCCGCACGAATCAGCAGCGAACCGGAGCCACAGGCCGGATCATAGACCGTCATGCTGGGATCGGTGGCTTTATCAATACCGATCACCTTTGCCATGATACGGGAGACTTCGCCCGGTGTGTAGAATTGGCCCTTGCTCTTGCCGGAATCCTGAGCAAATTTCCGCATCAAAAATTCATAGGCATCGCCCAGAATGTCATCACCGCCAGCGCGATTGTTGGTGAAGTCCAACTCCGGTTTCTGGAAAATCTCCACGAGACCAGAGAGTTTGTCTACCGCTTCCTTGTCAGTGCCCAGTTCCTCGCTGTTAAAGTCGGCAATGTCGATAATGCCTTTCAAGTCGTTGGCTTCTGCTAGTTTTCCGATTGTGATATTGATGCCTTCGCCAATATTTTTCTTGTATTTCAGTGCAACAATGTCATCAAAGCTACCGCCATCCGGCACTTCAATGTCCCAGTTGTCACTGCTCTTGAAGCGGTCTGACACATACTTTACAAACAGCAGTGTCAGAATGTAATCCTTATAACGGGCGGGTTCCACACCACCTCGCAGTTTATCGCACGCAGCCCATATTTGGCTGTAAATTTCGCTCTTTTTAATTGCCATCGGTATCTCTCCGTTCCTTTCTAATTTCCTGTCAGGTTCCCATTTATTCCTCCAACGGAACGGGGATATATACCATTTTCAGGGGGATCATTTTTCGATATTTGACACTGAGCTGGTCGTAATATTTCAAGACCAAATCCACAAGCTCTGTGCCGTTAATACCACGAATAATAGGAGTGTTATCCAGGTATCTCTGCGCATTTTTGGTATAGTTGGACAGTGTCACAAACAGGCCATAATCTCCTTCACGCATAGCACCTTTTAAGGACTGTATGGTAGTCTCTTTGATATCTCCATCCTGGCTTTTGACCTGGACAACAATGCGGGGCGGCAGTTCGTCTTTATAGGCGGTAATATCGATACCGCTGTCACCACCATGCGGCGACAGAATCGTTCGGTAGCCCATAGCTTGCAAAAGATTTGCTACAAACGGCTCCAAATCATACCCTTTGAGATTTTTACTTAGCTCTTTTAGGATAAAATCGCGAGTGGCCTCGATGATTTCATCCGCCGTTTGTGCAACCGTCTCATCAGTATCCGGTTCCACAATATCGCCTTTAAAGTTTTTATCCAAAGCTTTCAAATACTCATCCGCATAGTTTTTCACCTGGAAAAAGCTCAGTGCCGAGCCGACTTCGTGCAGAGCCCCCTGGGAAAAGGCTGTGCGTGGCAAATGTTTAAGCCACTTTACTTTCCGGCGATTGGGATATAGCGCTGCAGTATCCTCATAGAAATAAGAGCTTTCAACAATTCCAATATTGATCTTACGGTCAATCTTAGAGGGGAATACAACATAGTCACCTTCCTGTACCTCATGAACGAATCGGTACAGCATTCCGGCACTTGTAGCAATTGAACCCTTTTTAGCGTCTGGATAGACGGCACTATACTTTTCTTTATAAGCATCACGGGATGCGATTATGGACGACAAGTTACCCATTCCTTCCCATCCGATTGCAATTAAATTTTGATTCAAAAAAAGTGGGTCATCCATGGTATGGATTCCCCAAACCGTTTTGTTTGCTGCCGCCATCACAGCCACACTCCTATCCGATCTTTTATGGCTTTTCAGTCTGCAATAGTCTTATAAATCGAAAGAAACTGTCAAACATCAAACCCTGTTGTCAAATTATCTTTGTCTATTTTTCTTCGGGAACAAACTCCAGAATATCGTCCACGCCGCACTCCATAACATGGCAGATCCGTTCTATACTTTCGATGGAAACATACTCGTTTCGCTTTAGGCGGGTGATAATATTGGCACTAAAACCAGCCTTTTCTTTCAGCTGTGCGTTACTTATCTTTTTGTCGATCATCAAATGGAATAAGCGGTCATAACAAATCGCCATTTTAATTCCTCCAAGACAATAAATGCTTAAGTTTATTTTATCACATTATCGTGAAAACTCAACTATTAGTTATCCTCTCGAAGAAAAATCCACCAAAGGCGTATCTTTTAGCATACTGCTTCTAAACGGATTTTATTTTTAATCTAATGGAACGATCTTTGTTACAGTTTTTAGATACAGTTCTGGCTCACCATTCAAAATCAGCTCAGCATAGGCCAGCGGATCGTTGTAGATCAGCCAGTCTAGCTCTGACCGCTGATACATACTATTCGCCACTTCGTTCTCTACGGCGGTGCAGTCGATGGAAATCAGTGACCCATCATCCAGGCGCAGCTCCACGCAGGCGGTG
>ERZ834694.3010-NODE-3010-length-10412-cov-3.057642_pt1 | contig 10412 bp, 7 predicted proteins | sample MGYA00519691_ERZ834694 | MGnify/ENA primary metagenome ERZ834694 (study PRJEB31850, sample SAMEA3708758) | human gut metagenome | biome: human gut; feature: human-associated habitat; material: faeces | place: China | collected 2014 ... | reverse complement strand
CCATCTTTGTTCTAATTTAATGGTTGTTTATATATTATGTAATTGATGCGCTTAGTGTATCTTGCCTTTATTCTTTTATTATTTAACTACCAGCTAGTTCGTTCCACTAGAGTGAACGGTTCTTTTCACTCTAGTAGACAGATCTTTCTACCCTAGTGAACAGAACCGTTCACTCTAGTGGAACGATTGGGATCCTCTTTCAAAGATACGACATTATTAACTGAAAAACAAATAATTACACGGTTGTTTACATGTAAATAATAGATGAGGGTTGTGTAAAATAAGGTTGGCCAATGAGCGAAATGAATAGTTGGTATTTGACTATGAGAAATGATCCGGAATACTATGATAAATAGACACTTTTTGAGCAAAAATGAAAGACAAAGTATGAGAAATACCGGATTTAAAAACGTTTCTCATGGTGTACTATGCTGATTTTGTGTGTTTTATCTGAAACTTATGAGAATATGAGAATAAGAATTGCAAATCATTACTAGTGGACGTGCGTTTGTGAGGTGTCAAATTTGTTTATACGGGATATTAACCGTACATTTGTCTGTGGTAATAATCGCCCTACAAACACATGCAGGACAAATAAATTAATTAAGCAATGAGAATAACATTGGTAAGAGACGATGGCAAGGTGAACACTATGCGTACGTTAAGAATCGAACAGCTCGTAGAGCAAATGAAAGTGGAAACCAAAGCACAGTCTGTTTCAAAAATGAGAGAAGTCCTGCCTTTTATGCTTCCGGGTGATAAAAATGACTATGTACAGAAAGTGCCGAAGTTGCTTCCTGCGGCTGCCTTTGTCCGTAAGAATGGGGTAATGACAATGGACGAGTACAACGGAGTGGTGATGCTTCAAGTGAACAATCTCTCCGGACCTATGGAAGCGGATGAGGTGAAAGAACGTGTGAAGGAGTTTCCGCAGACCTATCTTGCTTTTACCGGTTCTTCCGGAAAGTCGGTAAAGATATGGGTACGCTTTACTTATCCTGACGATCTTTTGCCGGGCAACCGTGAGCAAGCGGAACTTTTCCATGCGCACGCTTACCGGCTCGCCGTGAAATTTTATCAACCGCAGCTTCCTTTCGATATCGACTTGAAAGAACCTTCACTGGAACAATATTGTCGTCTGACCTTCGACCCCGAACTGTATTTTAATCCCGAAGCGATGCCTGTCTATATGAAACAGCCTATGGCTATGCCGGGAGAAACGACCTATCGCGAACAGGTGAAGGCGGAAACCTCGCCTTTGCAACGGCTTGTACCGGGATATGAGAGTTATAAAGCTCTTTCCGTACTTTTTGAGGCGGCTTTTGCGCGGGCTTTGGATGAGCAGCATGGCTATCAGCCGGGAGATGATATACATTCCTTGCTGGTTTGTCTGGCCGGACATTGTTTTCGTGCCGGTATTCCCGCAGAGGATACAGTGCGGTGGACTCGTGCCCATTACCGCTTGCCGGATGATGAATTTCTGATCCGTGAGACAGTGCAGAATGTATATCGCACTTGTAAAGGGTTTGCGGATAAAAGCAGTCTGCTGCCGGAACAACTGTTTGTGATGCAAATGGATGAGTTTATGAAACGTCGTTATGAGTTTCGTTTCAATCAGTTGACCTCGCAAGTGGAATGCCGGCAACGGAACAGTTTTGATTTTTATTTTCGTCCGGTAAATAAAAGGCTGATGGCAAGTATTACCATGAATGCGCAATACGAAGGGCTTAAATTGTGGGACAAAGACGTGGTGCGTTATCTGAACTCAGATCATGTACCGGTTTATCAGCCTATTGAAGAGTTCCTTTATGATCTCCCCCGTTGGGACGGCAAAGATCACATCGGAGATCTGGCAAAGCGGGTTCCTTGCAATAATCCCCATTGGGCACAGTTGTTCCGTCGTTGGTTTCTCAGCATGATAGCTCATTGGCGTGGACTGGGTAAAAATCATGCAAACAGCACTTCGCCTATATTAGTCGGTCCGCAGGCTTACAGGAAATCTACGTTTTGCCGCCTGATTCTACCGCCGTGTTTGCAGGCGTACTATACGGATAGCATTGACTTTAGCCGGAAACGGGATGCGGAGTTGTATCTGAATCGTTTTTTGCTGATTAATATGGATGAGTTTGACCAGATAGGTATCAATCAGCAGCCTTTCCTTAAACATATCATGCAAAAGCCGGTCGTTAATACACGGCGCCCGAATGCTTCGGCGGTAGAAGAACTTCGCCGTTACGCTTCTTTCATCGGAACAAGCAATCATAAGGATTTGCTGACAGATACTTCCGGCAGTCGTCGTTATATAGGTGTGGAGGTTACGGGAGTGATTGATGTGGTTCGTCCTGTTGATTATGAACAGCTTTATGCGCAGGCAATGGCGGCGCTCTATCACAATGAACGGTATTGGTTTGACGAAAAGGAAGAAGCCATTATGACGGAAGCCAATCAGGAGTTTGAACAGTCACCGCTTATCGAACAGCTGTTTCTTGTGTATTACCGCGTTGCGGACGATGAGGAAGAAGGAGAGTGGATACTTGCTGCCGATATATTGCAACGGATACAAAAGGCGAGTAAAATGAAATTCTCTTCCGGTCAGGTGAACTATTTCGGACGTATTCTGCAACGGTTGGGAGTGAAATCGTACAGGAAAACGCGCGGAGTTTATTATCATGTGGTGGCTGTCGCTCAAAAAGAGATACAGGGCAATTGCGAAAGACTTGCCGGAAGGAAGACTTTATGACTCGGGAAATGAGAGTTTGTCGGATATATGATCGCTTTCTTACAAGCTCTTTTCGATAAATCGCGTTAATAATTCGGTGAAACTGCTGTCTGTTAATCGGTTTTATTGTATCTTTGCGGTCTTAACTTATTTAATGGCAAGTAATGAAGGAATTTCTACAATTGATGCGACGTTTTGTGTCGCCTTATAAGAAGTATATCGGCTGGGCTGTTTTGCTGAATATTTTATCTGCTGTATTCAATGTGTTTTCATTCACTTTTTTGATTCCTATTCTGAGTATCCTGTTCAAGACGGAAGGGGCTGATAAGGTCTATCATTTTATGGAATGGGGAAGTGGTGATTTGGCCGATGTTGCTAAGAATAACTTCTATTATTATATCAGTCAGATGATAATAGATAATGGACCTACTATGGCGCTTATCTTTTTGGGACTGTTCCTGATGATTATGACATTGTTTAAAACCGGTTGTTATTTCGCTTCTTCGGCTGTAATGATTCCGTTGCGTACAGGAGTGGTGCGTGATATCCGTATTATGGTGTATGCCAAGGTGATGCGTCTGCCGATGTCATTCTTCTCGGAAGAGAGAAAAGGAGATATTATCGCTCGTATGAGCGGGGACGTGGGTGAAGTGGAAAACTCCATTACCAGCTCGTTGGATATGTTGATGAAGAGTCCGATTATGATTATTCTGTATTTTGCGACACTGGTCATCACCAGCTGGCAGTTGACTCTCTTTACGATCGTTGTGTTGCCGGGAATGGGCTGGCTGATGGGTGTGGTAGGACGAAAACTGAAACGCCAGTCTTTGGAGGCGCAGAGCAAGTGGAGCGATACGATGTCGCAACTGGAAGAAACGTTGGGTGGCTTGCGCATTATCAAAGCTTTTATTGCGGAAGACAAAATGATTAACCGTTTCACCAAATGCAGCAACGAACTTCGTGACGCGACAAATAAGGTTGCCATACGTCAGGCTATGGCGCATCCTATGAGTGAGTTCTTAGGAACGATTCTGATTGTAGCTGTGTTATGGTTCGGCGGTACATTGATTCTGGGACAAAACGCATCGATTGACGCTCCGACATTTATCTTTTATATGGTGATCTTGTATAGCGTAATCAATCCGTTGAAAGATTTTGCGAAGGCAGGATACAACATCCCGAAAGGTCTGGCTTCAATGGAGCGTGTAGACAAGATTCTGAAAGCTGAGAATAAGATCAAAGAAATTTCGAATCCGAAACCGTTGAAGGGACTGAATGACAAAATTGAGTTTAAGGATATCACTTTCAGTTATGACGGTAAACGGGAAGTGTTGAAGCATGTGAACCTGACAGTTCCTAAAGGTCAGACGATCGCACTGGTAGGACAGTCGGGCTCGGGTAAATCGACGTTGGTGGATTTGCTGCCACGCTATCACGATGTGCAGGAAGGAGATATCACAATCGACGGAACCAGTATACGTGATGTTCGTATTGCCGATTTGCGCAGTTTGATCGGTAACGTGAATCAGGAAGCAATCTTGTTTAATGACACATTCTTCAACAACATCGCTTTTGGTGTGGAAAATGCAACAATGGAGCAAGTGATAGAAGCTGCCAAGATTGCGAATGCACACGATTTTATCATGGAGAAGCCGGAGGGATATAATATGAATATCGGTGACCGGGGCGGTAAGTTGTCCGGTGGTCAGCGTCAGCGTATCAGTATTGCCCGTGCTATCTTGAAGAACCCGCCGATTCTGATTCTGGATGAGGCTACTTCGGCACTGGATACCGAATCGGAACGTCTGGTACAGGAAGCGTTGGAGCGTTTGATGAAGACGCGTACAACGATTGCCATTGCTCGCCGTCTTTCTACTATTAAGAATGCGGATGAAATCTGCGTGCTCTATGAGGGAGAGATTGTAGAACGCGGCAAGCATGAGGAACTCATTGAACTGAACGGATATTACAAACGCTTACACGATATGCAGCAACTGTAACGGAATAATTATAATGGAACTTTTTTAAGTTGAATCTAATGAAAGGAATCTCTATAAAACGTTTTGAGTGCTACCTCTTATATCTGTTATCCATACACGTGGCAGCTCTCTTCATTTTCTTTATTTTCCGGTTCACACTGTTCTGTTCCATTGACTATCAATTCCCGGCAGAAATAAAGGGAGATGTTCTTTTGCAGTCCGGTGCTTTCCTCCGCGGACTCTGGTTTGACAATGTAATAGCTTGTTATATCCTGTTGCTCCCTCTGGCTGTTTTGTGGATAGCCGCTCTTTGTAACTACACCGCTAAATGGCTGTTTAGGTTTACAACGGTTTATTTTAGTTGTTTTTATTCGGTATCTTTTGTTATCGCTGCTGCCAATATTCCATATTTTGAATATTTCTTCAAAACGATTAATTCTTCTATTTATAATTGGTTCGGCTATGGCGGTACAACAACTGGTCTGATGTTTGGGGAGTCTTCTTACTATTTTCCGATATTCCTCGGACTCCTGTCTATCGTGGTATTTGTTTGGGGAGCTTCTTCCCTTACATCCTATTTCTATCGTAGGGCAGAAAGGGCTGCACCACAGATAAGTCTGTTGAGCCGGGTAGCTGTGTTGGTAGCAGGTGCAATTTGTATCGGGCTTTGCCTGTTCGGCATTCGTGGGCGTATGGGATATAACCCGATAAAAGTAAGTCAGGCATATTATTGTGAAGACCCGTTCCTGAATCAGTTGGGAGTGAATCCCGTCTTTAATCTGCTGACAAGTACACTGGATGATAACCGGGAAGAAAACCGGACTCTGCATCTGATGTCTGAGGAAGACGCTTTATCAAAAGTACAGAAATATTTGCATAGGCAAGGAATTGACCGGTTGTCTCCGATCGCACGGAAAGTAGAACGGGAAGGTACGCCTAATCGCAGGAACGTAGTTCTGGTCTTTATGGAGTCTATGTCCGCCAATCTAATGGGGACTTTTGGATCGGATAAGAAACTGACTCCCTATCTGGATAGCCTTTATCAGCAATCTTTGAGTTTCAGTCATTTCTACTCCTCCGGTATTCATACCAATCATGGTATTTATTCCACGCTTTATTCTTTTCCGGCTATCATGAAACGGAATGCCATGAAAGGTTCTGTGATTCCTGTCTATTCGGGACTGCCTACCGTATTGCAGGAGAACGGATACTGTAACCTGTTCTTTATGACTCACGAATCGCAGTACGACAATATGAATGCTTTCCTTCGCACGAACGGCTTCGACGAAATCTACGCTCAGGAGAATTATCCTTCGGAAAAAGTAGTGAACAGCTTCGGTGTGCAGGATGACTTCATGTATCAGTATGCACTTCCTATTTTGAATGAAAGGGCCGGGACGGGGAATCCGTTCTTCAGCGTATTGCTGTCTATCAGCAATCATCCCCCTTATGTGATTCCGCCCTATTTTCACCCGCATAGTGATGTGCTCGAAGAACAGATTGTAGAATATGCCGACTGGTCTATCCGGCAGTTTATGCAGGCTGCGGAAAAACAGCCGTGGTTTGACAATACGATTTTCGTTTTTCTGGGCGATCATGGCAAAATGGTGGGAACACCTGAATGTGAAATGCCCCAGTCTTATAACCATATCCCTCTGATGATTTACGGGAAAGATATCAAGCCGGGGGTATACGACGGTTTTGGTGGGCAGGTGGATGTATCTCCTACGTTGTTGGGGCTGCTTAACATAAGTTACCTGCAAAACAATTTCGGTGTCAATCTGTTGGAAGAAGAACGTCCTTGTATGTTCTTTACGGCGGATAATCTGATCGGGGCAAGAGACTCGGTGAATATGTTTATCTATTCGCCGGACAGCCAACAGGAATTCAAGTACAAACTGGAGGAAGGTAAGCTCCACGCTGCCACTGGTACTGATGAGGAGGCTTTCCGGAACTTGAAGGATTATTGCTTCTCTATGCTGCAAAGTACGGAATCCCTGGTAAAAGAACACAAGACATTAGATAAAGTATCCGTCAAGAAGTAAGTGCTTTATGAAAACAAAGCCGTTGGTGAAAGAGTTTATACGTTTTGGCGTGGTCGGCGTGCTGGCTACGGCATTGCATTATGGGATTTATTATTTCCTGCAATCTTTTATCAACGTCAATGTAGCCTATACGACGGGATATGTAATCAGTTTTATTGTCAACTTCTATCTGACTTCTTATTTTACGTTCGGAACCACTCCGTCATGGAAAAAGTTGGTTGGTATGGGAGGGGCGCATCTGGTTAATTATTTGTTGCATATCATTCTGTTGAATGTATTCCTCTATCTGGGAGTTTCTAAAGCATGGGCACCTGTGCCGGTGTTTGCGATAGCGATTCCTGTGAATTTCTTATTTGTTCGGTTTGTCTTTAAACATAAAAAGCTATGAACGGCGTGAGACTTGTGATTGTAGTTCCTTGTTATAATGAGGAAGAAGTATTGAAAGAAACGACTCGTCAGCTATCTGATGTGCTTGCCCGAATGGAGCAGGAAGGGAAGGTGGCCGAAGGAAAGATTTTGTATGTGGACGACGGAAGCAAGGATACTACCTGGAAACTGATAGAGCAATTGTCTGAATCTCATAGGTGTGTGGCAGGCTTGAAACTGGCGCATAATGTCGGGCATCAGCAGGCTCTCTGGGCGGGATTGGATTTTGTGGCGGCGATTATGATGCGGCTGTATCTATCGACGCTGATTTGCAGGATGATGTGAATGCTATTGTGGAAATGGTGGATTATTATAATCAGGGGGCCGATGTGGTGTTCGGTGTACGGCGGGAACGTAAAACGGACACGTTCTTCAAGAAACATACCGCGCAGATGTTCTACAAACTGATGCGGACAATGGGCGGGGAGATTGTTTACAATCATGCGGATTTCCGTCTGATGAGCAAGCGCTCCCTGAAGGCATTGGTGTCTTTCCCCGAACGTAATCTTTTCCTCCGGGGCATGGTGTGTATGCTCGGATATCCTACCGCTTCTGTCTATTACGACCGCAAAGAACGTTTTGCCGGTGAATCGAAATATCCGTTCACGAAGATGTTGAACTTCGCCCTGGACGGAATCACTTCTTTCTCTGTCAAACCATTACGCCTGATTACCACATCCGGGCTTATCTTTATGCTGGTTTCTTTCCTGGCCATTATCTATGCTTTGGTGGAGTTTATTGGCGGAGACGTAATCCGAGGCTGGACTTCGCTACTCATTTCTGTCTGGTTTATCGGCGGCGCTATCCTGACTGCCGTCGGAGTGATCGGTGAATATATCGGTAAAATATATAAGGAGGTGAAACGCCGTCCGCGTTATCTGATAGAAAAAGAAGTAAACCTGTAACGGGTTTACTTCTTTTTCTGTTATTCTATGCTGATCCTATGGCTATTTTCTCTTGAAACGATACAGGTAAATAATGTCACGGATGTCACATCCTCTTTTCGTGCTCTGATATACTTCTTCAAAAGTATATTCGGATTCATATTTGGGCTTGAAACCTTCAAAATCGCGTCGTCCTACCAATAGATAGCCTTCGGCCGGCATATCCTTTTCAAACAATCCTATCTGGTCGTTGTGATAGAAATTGACCGTGTAGAAACGGAGCATATCGACAGCTACATAAGAATAGATCTTGCTGCCCGAAGCTATTTCCCGGATATCTTCCGCCATTCCTTTGTCCGATTTGGTGTTCAGTATGGCGGGCTGGTAAGCACCATCCAATGACATGAAAAGCGAGAATGTAACGAAAAGAGTGGCATACACTACGTTCATTCCCGGTTCTTTTTTCCCGATTGTCCGGAAGAAATAGATGGCTGCAATTAATGGCAGGCAGATGACGATGATGTGGCCTGCGTTGAGTGAGATATTTGCCAACGCGTTCATGAAGGCTATATTCTCGGCGGCGTGTCTTCCGTGGAAAATACTGTCGGGCACTAATCCTAACCGCACGGCTATAAATGTGACAAGGAGAAGAATAGCGGCGACGGAGAGAAATCCGCCGTATATCTTAACTGCTTTTGAGTTTTTCCGGACCAGATACATGATATATTCAGCAAGGAAATAGGCGATGAACGGATAAATGGGTAACAGGTAAACACTGCGCTTGCTCTTTGGGATGCAGTAAAAAACGAAAATGAGAACAATGCTCAATAAAGAGAACAAGCGGGTGCTGTCCATTTCGCGGATATATGTTGTGAACCTCTGCCACCATTCGCGGGGTTTTCCGGTTATTTTCCCGTATGTAAGGCTGAATAAGGAAAGCAGAACCAACAATGTGTAAGGGGCATAGCCGGATACGACTGTAATGATATTGTAGTAAGCAGGATTCTCATGGGATTCGTAGCTCATTTTTCCCATGAAACGACCGAAATTCTCCTCCATAACCAGTGAGATGAAATTATCTCCTCCCTGTTGGTAGGCAGCGATGTACCAAAGGGCGGGCAGGATACAGGACGTAATGGCTACCAGCGCCATCGAGAAAAAGGCTTTGAAGAAACTGGTACCCCGGATCAGCAGAAAGACCCCGGTGACCATGCAAGGCAGGAGGATACCTACGGGACCTTTGGTTAGTGTGGCACATCCCATAAACAAGGTGGCTATCCAGGGGAATCCTTTTTGCCCTTTCTCACACCAACGGTAGAGTTGGTAGAGCGCGAGTACGATAAAAGCGGTCAGCATCATGTCAACGCGGCAGTTCATACCGGCACGGTGGACTTCAAAATTAGACAGGGTAATTAAGCCCATAAAGAGGGCGACTGAAGCTCCCCTGCGTTTGGCGTAGAATAAGAATCCGCCTAACACCATAGCTATCAGTGCCAATGCAGAGGGCATACGTGAAGTGTATTCCGTTACTTTCCCGGCAATAGAGGAAAGGGCGGCAATACACCAGTGAAACAAGGGCGGCTTGTAGGCGATGTCCCCGCCGTTGTTGACGGGAAGCGTCCAGTTACCGGTTTCAATCATGGAGTATGCAACGATTGCTTCGCGGGGTTCCCCTTTGGTATGGAAATCCGTTAATCCCATAAAAGGGAGAAGAGTAACGACGCAAACGACCGCTAAAATAATAAATTGCTTATTTTTCATACATTTATTGATGTGTTTGGATACAAAAATCTATCTTGGGTTCAAAGATAAAAATATATTTTGGGGTGTTTGGTCTTTTTGTCTTATTTTCTGCCAAAATCTGCCGGAATCTCTCCCCATTCTTTGGTTTCCCATTTCAGAATACGGGTGGTATAGGTGTTTCCCTGCAACCATTTTTCTGCCCGTTCAATCAACAGAAAGAGTTCTTCTGTTTCCGGGGTTCGGGGGAGTTTGGTCTTGCACTTTTTCTGTCGCACCCAGCTGATGGCATTCGCGCTGTCACTGTAAATGGGCATATCGAAACCTTTCTTTTTCAGCAACGCCAAACCGTGTACGATGGCTAGAAACTCACCGATATTATTCGTGCCTTTCATCGGGCCGAAATGAAAAATCTCCTGACGGCTGGCAATGTGTACGCCGCGATATTCCATCGGTCCCGGATTACCGCTACAGGCTGCATCGACAGCCAGGCTATTGTCGATCACACAAGAAGGTAAAGTATCCGAAGAAGGTTTAGGACCTCCTGATTTAGCCTTTGCATTCTTGCCGATATAAGCATAGGGAGACATTGTCAACGCGCGTTCCGCTTCTTCGCGCG
>ERZ834694.3007-NODE-3007-length-10421-cov-4.081324_pt1 | contig 10421 bp, 10 predicted proteins | sample MGYA00519691_ERZ834694 | MGnify/ENA primary metagenome ERZ834694 (study PRJEB31850, sample SAMEA3708758) | human gut metagenome | biome: human gut; feature: human-associated habitat; material: faeces | place: China | collected 2014 ... | reverse complement strand
GGCAAGGTCCTTGCGCTTCCGGCCAGAGATGATATCGACTTCGAAATCGCCGAGCATCTCATCGTCGAGCTGTACTCCAAGTAACGCTGCACCCTCGTTTATTGGTAAGCTGGATTACGCCGCAAAACCTGTGTTTTGCAGATTCATAAGGAGGGTATCTGTTATATGGTAGAAATTGACAAGCCGCGTATTGAGTGCATCGACTCTCCGGAAGATCCCGCCCATGGCATTTTTATCGTGGAACCGCTCGAGCGGGGCTACGGTACGACTCTGGGCAACTCACTGAGAAGGATTCTGCTTTCCTCTCTGCCTGGTACCGCTGCGACCTCCATCAAGATCGCGGGCGTCCAGCATGAGTTTTCCACAATCCCCGGTGTGAAGGAGGATGTCACTGAGATCGTCCTGAACATCAAGCGCATCATCTTTAAGATGAACTGTGACGGCGTGAAGACGGTTTATATTGATGCCTCCGGCGAGTGCGAAGTCACGGCCGGTGACATCAAGACCGACGACGATGTGGAGATCCTGAATAAGGACCTGCACATCTGCTCGCTCGGACCCGATGCCATGCTGAACATGGAGATCACCATGAGCCGCGGCCGCGGCTATGTTCCGGCTGACCGGAACAAGACGCCGCAGACGCCCATTGGTGTGATCCCGGTCGACTCGCTGTATTCCCCGGTGTATAAGGTCAATTATACGGTCGAGAATACGCGTGTCGGCAACATGACCGATTTCGACAAGCTGACGCTGGAGGTCTGGACGGATTCCACCATCACCGCCCGTGATGCCGTGTCTCTGGGCGCCAAGATCCTCTGCGATCACTTCGCACTGTTCACCGACCTGTCCGACACCATGGGCGATAAGTCCACGGTGGTGGAGAAGGCTCCGGACGATAAGGACAAGATGCTGGAGATGACCATTGAGGAGCTGGATTTGTCTGTCCGCAGCTTTAACTGCCTGAAGCGTGCCAACATCAACACCGTGGAGGATCTGATCTCCAAGACGGAGGACGAGATGATGAAGGTGCGTAATCTGGGACGCAAGTCGCTGGAGGAAGTCATCAACAAGCTGGCCATGATGGGTCTGTCCCTGGCCGACGAAGAGAACAACTAACTCGCACTCTGTGCGAATATCCTTACAAGGAGGAAACAGAAATGCCCGGAACTCGTAAGCTCGGTAAGACTACCGATCAGCGTATGGCGATGCTCCGTCAGCAGGTCACCGATTTCCTGGATAACGGTCGGATGGAGACCACCATCACCCGTGCCAAGGAGATCCAGCCCATGGCTGAGAAAATGATCACCTTGGGCAAGAAGGGTGATCTGGCAGCGTATCGTCAGGCTTTGAGCTTCATTACCAGAGAGGATGTTGCCCACAAGCTGTTCAAGGAAATCGCTCCTGAGTATGCTGAGCGCAACGGCGGCTACACCCGCATCATCCGCACCGGCGTCCGCCGTGGCGATGCAGCGGAGACCGCTCTCATCGAACTGGTGAAGTAAGCTGCCCCAACTAAAAAAGCCCTTTTGTATGGCACTGCCGCCATACAAAAGGGCTTTTTTGCGCCTTGGCAGGGGAGGACAGACTCCGGAGGAGGTTTGGCAGATCTGGCGCTGCATTTCCCTTGTGTTTCCCGGCAAAGCATGGTATACTGTCACGGAAGAAACGGCGACGGGAGGTGCGCTATGGCTAACGTACACTGTCAGTCCTGCGGCAGGACCTATGACTATGAGAAATACGGCTGCTGCCCCAACTGCGGCGCTTACAACCGCCGACCCCGGCGGGAGTGGGTGGATGTGGACGGCACCGTTCACCACGGTGCCAGCAAGCAGGAGAAGGTCTGCTATGAAAAAAAGACCTGTTATGAGAAGAAGGTCTGCTTCGAGGAGCAGGCCCGTCCCGCCAGGAAAAAGAACCCGCTGCGCCAGCTGGAACAGGAGCTCCACAAGGCGGGACGTACCGTCCGGCAGGCGGCTCCCCGGAAGAGCCATGCATCCGGGAAGGAGAAAGCGTCCGGCGGCATATTTATGGCGGTGTTCATTGTGGCGTTCCTGTCTGCGCTGCTGCCGTCCATGATCCGCAGCTGTCAGGCGAAAATCGATGAGGGAGGTCATCGGGTGACGGTGACGCCCGCTCAGGAGGAGATACCGGCCGAGCCTGCGGAGGTGTATTACCTGAGCCAGGGGGAGTCCTTCCAGTGGTACGGCGAGACGGCATGGGTGTCGGGCTATAACACCACCGAGCTGGAGGATGGGTACATGGAGGTATCGGTGCTGCTGTACTATCCGGAGGAGCGAGAGGAGCTGCCGGAGATGCCGGGTCTTGAGGCCGACGGTCAGCTCCGCATGACGGAGGACGGCACGATCCTCGACCCCAGCGCCATGACGGAAAAAGAAGGCAGCGTTCCCAAAAACGGGGAACACTGACCGCGTAAAGCATAAAAACCGCGTGAAGCGTAAAAAGAGGGAGGTGGTCGATTGACTGCGCTGAAGGTAATTGGCATCATCCTGCTCATTTTTATTTTGATCGGCTTTCTGCGCGTGGGCGCGCTGATGCAGTTCGGCGACGAGCTGCGCGTGCAGCTTTCGGTCGGCCCGTTCCGCTTCACGCTGCTGCCAGCAAAGGAAAAGAAAGAAACACCGAAAAAAAAGGCAAAGGAGAAGAAGCCAAAGTCAGAGGGAGAAGAGGCGAAGCAAAAGAAAAAGCCCTCGCTCCCCAAGCCGACAAAAGAGGAGCTCAGGGACCTCATCACGACGGCGCTCTCGGCGCTCAAGGAGACAGCGAAACGCACCTGCAAGCGCCTTCGCATCGACCCGCTGGAAATTCTCGTCGTCTTCGGCGGCACGGACCCCGCGGATATCGCGCAGACCTACGGCTATGCGAGCGCCGCGATGTGGGGTGTGATGCCGCACCTTGAAGACCTCTTCCATATCCCTGATCCCTCACTGCACCTGCGCATGGACTACAGCTCTGAAAAGACGCACGCAGAGGGTGCCGTTGGTCTGTCGCTTCGCATCCGCGACGGGCTGCACATCTCGCTTGCACTGCTCATTCCGATGCTCAAATGGTACCTACGCTATAAAAAGGCGCATAAAAACGACGCTCCCGCGGAAAAACCAACGGAGAGCACTCCGCAAAACAGTGAACACAGTGAAAAACTGACCGCATAAAAAGAAAGGATGAACCTCATGGAAAACATCGAAAAGAAGACCCCGCTCAACGATCTCATGGACACCACGATGGATAAGATCCGTGATATGGTCGATTCCAACACCATCATCGGAGAGCCGATCCAAACGCCCGACGGCGTGACCGTCATTCCCGTTTCGCGCGTGAGCTTCGGCTTCGGCGCGGGCGGCGGCGACTACGGCAAGACCGACACCGCACACTTCGGCGGCGGCGCGGGCGCGGGCGTCAAGGTAGACCCCGTCGCGTTCCTCGTCGTCAAGGACGGTCTGACGCGCGTGATGCCCGTGGCCATCCCTGCGGCGGCAACGGTCGACCGCGTGCTTGATCTTGTGCCGGAAGTGCTCGACCGCGTGCAGAATTTCGTGGACAAGAAGAGAGAAGAGAAAGATATCTACTGATTCCGGGCATAATAGGGGCATTCCGGATGAAGGAGTGATCCCATGCCGCATTTTGCCCGATGCGTATTCGCCGTTTTCCTTGCTGTTTCTTGCCTGACAAGCAGTTTGACCTGTCAGGCTTCCGCGCCTGAAACTGCCGCCGCCGCGTTCATTTTGATGGAGGCGGGCAGCGGGCGGGTGCTGGCGTCGCGCAATGAAACGCAGGAGCGCAGCATCGCGAGCACGACGAAGATCATGACCTGCTTGGTCGCGCTGGAGCACAGCGAACTCACGGAGCAGGTCACGGTCAAACGCGAGCACTTGCGCGAGGGCTCGTCGATGTACCTTCTCGAGGGCGAAACGCTCACGATGGAGGAACTTCTCTACGGTCTGATGCTGCCGTCCGGCAACGACGCGGCGGAGTGCATCGCCGCCCACTGCGGCGGGAGCGGCGGCAGCGCGCAGTTTGTCCGATGGATGAACGAAAAGGCGAAAGCCCTCGGCATGGAGCACACGTCATTTGCTAACCCGAGCGGGCTCGACGAAGCGGGGCACGGCTCCTGTGCCCTTGATATGGCGCGCCTTGCGGTCTACGCCATGCAGAACCCGACGTTCGCGCGCATCGTCTCGACGCGCACGGCGAGCGTCGGCACGCGCACGATGACGAACCACAATAAGCTGCTCGCGTCGTACTCCGGCTGTATCGGTCTCAAGACCGGCTACAACGGCGACGCGGGGCGCACGCTCGTCACCTGTGCCGAGCGCGGCGGGATGCGCCTGATCGCCGTCACGCTGCACGACGGCAGCGATTGGGCCGATCACGCGGCACTCTACGACTACGGCTTTTCGGCGTATGCGCTCTCAAGCGGCGCGAAAAAAGGCGAGGCCTACGGCAGCGTAAGCGTCGACGGGCAGAGTGTGTCCGCCGTGGCGGCGGAGAGCTTCCGCTATCCCACCGCGGAAAATGAAGCATTGAGCGTGCGCGCCGAGCTGCCGCAAACCGTCTCCGCCCCTGTGCGGAAGGGACAAACGTTCGGCACGCTCGTCATCTCCTGCGGCGAGACTGAGGTCGGAAGAGTTGACCTTGTCAGCGCGCGCAGCGTACAGGCGCAGGAAACAAAGAGCGAAACAAGCAAAAATAAGTCGCTGGCGGAAAAGCTCTGGCAATTTCTGTCGGCAAAGTAAAGGAGGGATCGACCTGGCCGAAGCAAGAATTCAAAAGCTCATCGCCGAATCGGGGCTCTGCTCCCGGCGCACCGCCGAGCAGTATATCGCCGCGGGACGCGTGCACGTGAACGGCAGGACTGCGCTTCTCGGGCAGAAGGCCGACCCCGAAGTCGACGAAATTACCGTCGACGGCAGGCCGCTCGCGCTGGAGGGGCAGAAGCGCTACCTGATGCTCAACAAGCCGCGCGGCTATGTCTGCACGCTCTCTGACGAAAAAGGGCGAAAGACCGTCGCCGAGCTCGTCAAAGACTGCGGCGAGCGCGTCTATCCCGTCGGTCGGCTCGACCTCGACTCCGAGGGACTGCTGCTTTTGACGAACGACGGCGAATGGATGCAGCATCTTCTGCACCCGCGCTACGAGGTCAACAAGGTCTACGAGGTCAGCGTCGCGGGCGAGGTCAGGGGAGCGGCAGAAGCGCTCTCTTCCATGACACAGCTCGACGGCGAGCCCATCCGGCCCGCGCAGGTGCGCGTGCTGCGGCAGGGGAGGGACACCGCCGTTCTCTCCATCACCATCCATGAAGGAAGAAACCGGCAGATCCGGCGCATGTGCGCCGCCGCCGGATTACACGTCAAGCGCCTCAAGCGCGTGCAGGAGCACGCGCTCAAACTCGGGGCTCTTCCCGTCGGCGCGTGGCGCGATCTAACGGAGCAGGAGCTCCATGCAACAAAATCAAAGTAACAGAGGACGATTTTATGACGAAGAATATCTTACATAATATCGAAAAGAACATGAGCAGCTTTTCCAAGGGGCAAAAGCTCATCGCCCGCTTCATTCTGGAAAACTACGACAAGGCCGCGTTTATGACGGCCAGCAAGCTCGGCAAGACCGTGCAGGTCAGCGAGTCGACCGTCGTGCGCTTTGCCACCCAGCTCGGCTACGAGGGGTATCCGAGCATGCAGCGTGCATTGCAGGAGATGATTCGCGGCAAGCTCACGAGCATCCAGCGCATTCAGGCGTCGGACGGCGAGCTCGCAGGGTCCGATCTGATGACGAACGTCCTGCAGCGCGACATGGAGAAGATTCGCATGGCCATCGACCAGACCGACGGCGCGGAATTTGAGCGCGTGGTCGACACGATCATCGGCGCGCGCCGCATCTACATCGTGGGCTTCCGTTCGTCCTCGTTTCTGGCAGGGTACTTAAACTTCTACTTCCGCCTGATCTTCGACAACGTCACTCTGGTCAACGGCGGCGCGGCCGGCTCGTTCGACCAGCTCTTCCGCGTCTCCAAAGACGATGTGGTCATCGGCATCTGCTTCCCGCGCTACAGTGAGCTTGCGCTCAAGACCATCCAGTTTGCGCGCGACCGCGGCGCGACGATCGTCGGCGTGACGGACAGCGAGATGTCGCCCATCAACCAGATGTCCAGCAATTCGCTGCTCGTGCGCAGCGAGATGATCTCGTTCGTCGACTCGCTGGCGGCGCCCATGAGCATGCTCAACGCGCTCATTCTGGCCGTGGCCAACAAGAAGGGCGCAGACATCTCCGCGACGTTCTCCGAACTCGAGCACATTTGGGAGCGCTTCGACATTTTCGGCAAGATCGAAGATGAATAAGGCGATCGTTGTCATCGGCGGCGGCGCGGGCGGCATGATGGCCGCGATCTGCGCCGCGCGCAAGGGTGCGCACGTGACGCTGCTCGATCCAAACGAGCGCCTCGGCAAAAAGGTGAACATCACCGGCAAGGGCCGCTGCAACGTGACGAACGACAGCACTTGCGAAGAGCTGCTCGCCCACGTGCCGCAGAACCCGCGGTTTTTATACTCCGTGTTTTCCCGCTTCGACGGGCACAACGCCATCGATTTTTTCGAGGGGCTCGGTGTGCCGCTCAAGGTCGAGCGCGGCAAGCGCGTGTTTCCCGTGTCCGACCGGTCATTCGACATCACAGCGGCGCTTGAGCGCGAGCTCAAGCGTCTGCACGTCAAGCTCGTGCGCGACCGCGCGCTCGGTATTTCGGTCGAAGACGGCCATGTCGCCGCCGTCAAGGGCGAAAAAGGGGACTACACCGCCTCCGCCGTCATTCTGGCGACGGGCGGGCTGTCCTATCCTGCGACGGGCTCGACGGGCGACGGCTTCCGCATGGCGGAAGCGCTCGGCCACACGGTCACGCCGCTGCGCGGCTCGCTCGTGCCGCTTGAGGCGCGCGAATGCGCGATGCTGCAAGGGCTGAGCCTGCGCAACGTCGCGCTGACGGTATATGAAAACAACAAAAAGATCCACTCGGATTTCGGCGAAATGCTGTTCACGCACTTCGGCGTGAGCGGGCCGCTCATCCTGTCGGCCAGCGCGCACATGCGGCATTTCGACAAAAAGCAGTACCGGCTGGAGATCGACCTCAAGCCCGCGCTCGACGAACAGCAGCTTGACAAGCGTTTACTGTCGGACTTTGAAAAGCGTGCGAACAGCGACTACTGCAACGTGCTTGGGGCGCTCCTGCCGCAGAAGATGATCGACGAATTCATCGACCGCTCGGGCATCCCGCCGCACGAAAAGGTGCACGATATCACGCGTGCCCAGCGCGAGACCATCCGCACGCTCTTAAAGCGCTGGACGGTCAATGTCAGCGCGCCGATGCCGGTCGAAAATGCGATCATCACCTCCGGCGGCGTCAAGGTGGGGGAGATCGACCCGAAGACCATGGCGTCGAAAAAGGTTGGCGGCCTTTATTTTGTCGGCGAGATCATCGACGTAGACGCCTATACGGGCGGCTACAATCTGCAAATCGCCTGGGCGACCGGCAAGGCCGCGGGCGAGGCTGCCGCGGACGCACTGCTGACGCAGTAAGCACATATTTATTGTAAGAGGGAAGAATCAAACAGATGAAAAAGCATTTTTCCATTGCCATTGACGGCCCCGGCGGCGCGGGTAAGAGTACGCTCGCCAAGGCCGTCGCCAAGAAATTGAACATTCTGCATGTCGACACGGGTGCGATCTACCGCACCATCGGCTACGCGGCGTTTTCCCGCGGACTGGACGCAAAGGACGAATCTCAAATCGCGCCGCTGCTGAAAGAAATTCAGATCGACATGGCATTTGACGAGACAGGCGGGCAGAAGATGTTGCTTGACGGTAAAGACGTCAGCACCGAGATCCGTCTGCCGGAAATTTCGATGTACGCCTCGAACGTCTCGGCGCTGCCGTGCGTGCGCGCATACCTTCTTGAGATGCAGCGCGATATCGCGCGCAAGAGAAGCGTCATCATGGACGGGCGCGACATCGGCACAGTCGTTCTGCCGGACGCCGACCTCAAAATTTACCTGACTGCTTCGGCCGAGGAGCGAGCGCGCCGCCGCTGCCTCGAGCTCTCCGAGCGCGGCACGCCCAAGGCGTATGAAGAGGTGCTGCGCGAGATCAACGAGCGCGACTATCAGGACATGCACCGCAATATCGCCCCGCTGCGCGAGGCAGAGGATGCCGTGCACTTCGACACGTCGAAGCTCAGCTTTGAAGAGAGCGAGCGGGCGCTGCTGAATCTCATTCAGGAGAAATTGAAATGATGCACCGTATCTTTTTTGCGTTTATCTGGATCATCGGTCGGGTGCTTTTGTGGATCTACCGCGTGGACGTCAAGGGACTTGAAAATCTGCCCAAGCACAGCGTGCTGCTGTGCCCGAACCATTCAACGGACTTAGACCCCGTGCTCATCGGCCTGTGCCTGCCGCTCGACTACCATCTGCACTTCATGGCCAAGGCCGAGCTCTTCGACAACCGCGCGCTCGCGTGGCTCATCCGCACGCTCGGCGCATTTCCCGTCCAGCGCGACGGCAAGGATATCCAGTCCATCAAGACCGCGATGCAGGTGCTCCACAAGGGTGAGAATCTTCTGATCTTCCCCGAGGGGACGACGATCCGGGGCGGCGTCGGCTATCACGACGGACTCCCCGCGCACGCGCACGCGGGCATCGCGATGATCGGCGTGCGCACGGGTGCGACGCTCGTGCCGGTGTTCTGCGACGGGCAGAAAAAGCCCTTCCATAAAACGCGCATCATCTTCGGCGAGCCGTATGTGCCTGAGGTCACGGGCCGCCGCGGCACGTCCGAAGAATTGCAGGCCATCGCCGACGAAATGCTGCGTCAGGCCTACGCGCTCGGCGGCCAGCAGGTGGGAGGCGCGCCGCTGTGAAGGTCATCTTAGCTGAGACCGCGGGCTTCTGCTATGGCGTGGAGCGCGCGGTCAACCTTGCGCGCGAAACGGCAAAAGCGCGCGGCGGCGCGATGCTCGGCAGCATCGTACACAACGCGGGCGTCGTGCGCGAGATCGAAGACCTTGGCATGCGCCTCATCACGTCACCCGACCAGGCAAAGGCGGGGGAGACCGTGCTCATCCGCGCCCACGGCGAGCCGAGAGCGACGCTTGATGCGCTGCGAGAGTGCGGGGCAGAGGTCGTGAGCGCCGTGTGCCCGCATGTCGAGCGCATCCGAAAGCTTGCACAGGAGGCAGAGCACGAGGGACGCCGCGTCATCCTGATCGGTGAGCGCCATCATCCCGAGGTGCAGGGCATCGCAGGATGGTGCAGCGACCCGCTGATTTTTGAAAATGTGCAGGAAGCGCAAAAATACTTGCAGGAACACCCTGATTTTGCCCTTTTACCCAGTATCATGCTGGCGCAAACGACCTGCATTCGTGCGCTTTGGGAAAGTTGTGTGAAATTTCTAAAAAAACAGTGTACAAATCTGAAAATCAATGATACAATATGCAATGCTACGCAGAAACGTCAAACTGAGGCAGCAGAACTTTCCGCCAAGGTAGACGCGATGGTGGTTGTGGGCGACCGAAGAAGCGCCAACACAAGGCATTTGACCGAGATTTGCAGAGAGAACTGCGGAAAAGTCCTCCAGATCGAATCCGCAGACGAGCTCTCACCGGAATTCTTTTCCGGATGCCGTGTGGCGGGACTGACAGCCGGCGCATCTACTCCTGCGAGTATCATTATGGAGGTATTAACAACAATGACGGAAGAAAACATCAACACCACTACCCCTGAAACCAGCGAATCCTTTGAAGAACTGCTTGAAAAATCTTTCAAGACTCTAAATACAGGAGATAAGGTGACCGGTATCGTGACCGCCATCGGCACGACCGAGATCCAGGTCGACGTCGGCTGCAAGCAGGCAGGCTATATCCCTGTTTCTGAGCTGAGCAGCGACCCCGACGTCAAGCCCGAGGACGTCGTCAAGGTCGGCGACGAGATCGAGGCTTACGTTGTCCGCGTCAACGACGTGGAAGGCTACGCCACCCTCTCCAAGAAGCGTCTCGACGCTGTCAAGCTCTGGGAAGACATTGAGACCGCCGTTGAGGACAAGACCGTTCTCGAAGGCACCGTGACCGAAGTGAACAAGGGCGGCATTGTCGTTTCTGTCAAGGGCGTGCGCGTGTTCGTGCCCGCTTCTCAGAGCGGCATGCCCAAGGACTCCGACCTTGGCCAGATGGTCAAGCAGAAGGTCAAGCTCCGCGTGACCGAGGTCAATCGTGCCCGCCGCCGCGTCGTCGGCTCCATCAAGTCCGTACTGAACGAGGAGCGTCAGGCTGCTCAGGCCGCCATCTGGGAAGGCATCGAGGTCGGCAAGCACTATGACGGCGTTGTCAAGTCCATGACCTCTTACGGCGTGTTCGTCGACATCGG
>ERZ834694.3001-NODE-3001-length-10466-cov-3.649986_pt1 | contig 10466 bp, 9 predicted proteins | sample MGYA00519691_ERZ834694 | MGnify/ENA primary metagenome ERZ834694 (study PRJEB31850, sample SAMEA3708758) | human gut metagenome | biome: human gut; feature: human-associated habitat; material: faeces | place: China | collected 2014 ... | reverse complement strand
CCTGGAAAATGTGGTTGTCGATCATAGCTGCCAGCAGGTTGTTTGCTGCACCGATCGCATGGAAATCACCTGTGAAGTGGAGGTTGATATCTTCCATCGGTAACACCTGTGAGTAACCGCCTCCTGTTGCACCACCTTTGATACCGAATACAGGTCCTAGAGAAGGTTCACGCAAAACAACCGTTGTCTTTTTACCGATCCGGTTCAGCCCTTCGGTCAATCCGATCGATATGGTCGTTTTCCCCTCGCCGGCCGGAGTCGGGGAGATGGCCGATACCAAAATCAGATGCTTGCCTTGCATCCGGGCGGGCTGAATCAGGTCGAGGGGGAGTTTGGCTTTATATTTACCATATAGTTCTATCACTTCCGGATCTATGCCTAATTTTTTTGCAATTTCCGTGATCGGTTTCAGTTTTACGGTACTTGCAATCTCTATGTCTGTCATGTTTTTAATTGTTTGTTGGTTATTGGTTGGTTTTATATTAGTTGAGCGTAAATTCTGTACTCCCTATCAGTTCGTTGTCGCTGAATAATTCTGCAATGTATTTTCCTTTGATCAGACTTCCGTCGTTAGGCCAGTATATCGCCATTTCGAGCCGGTCACCTTCATAATTGATTTCCCGTTTGGCGGAGTAGGTCAGAGAAACATTCTGATATTTAAAGAATGATTTTTCGCTAAAGGCGATCACTTTGTCATCCGGACGTTTCAGACGCAGATAAATCACCCGGTCGCCCCGTTTAGCCGTTACATTTTTCGTGATCACAAATTCCGCTTTCAGGTTGTAACATTTTTTCCAGTTCGTTTCCTTATCTTTTTTATTTACGGGATATACGACGAAGTTTTCTGTCCGGAGGGCACTGGCCTGGGCAATCACTTCTTTCATGTCCTTTTGCTGATTTTCAAGTTTCTGATTCCGTTCCCTGACCCAATTCATTTGTTTGCGTACTTCCGTATTTTCTTTTGCCAGTTTTTGATTCAGCTGATTGAGAGAATCTATCTGTACCACATAACTCCTCAATACATTTTTTAATGTACCGATTTCTTTTTTATAACGATTGATTTCTGCATAAGAGTTATCGCGGAATTTCTTCATCTGATCCATTAAGGTAAGGATCTTTTCCTGTTCTAATTGCAGTTTTTCATTCAGGGTATCGTTACTGGTTTTCAGATCATCGTAATTATGGCTCAGATCGGTAAGCTCCTGTTCCAATAATTGCTTTTCCTCATGAATGGCGGCGATATGTTTTTTATTTTCGGATCTTTCAACTAAAAAGAAAATGAATAATAAAATAAGAACTACCGACAAACAACCGATAACGATCATTAACATTTTGTCTTTCTTGTCCTTGATGATAGAATTTTCTTCCATAATTTAATACATTATTGTTTTTATTCGTTTTTATCTCCTGACTTCCGCAAAGGTAGGAAAAATAAAAGTAAAAGGAGAAATGTTAAAACTAAAAGCATGACGATAAGGGGAGCATAAATTTGGATTTTACAATTTTTTAACGTATTATTGTATAGTCCTAAATCATCAGCATATGCGAGAAGAATTTTTACAATATCTCTGGGCGAATGCTTTGTTCAGAAGTAATGAGTTTGTAACCATTTCCGGTCATGCTGTGGAGGTGTTGAAAGTCGGGCTGTTGAACCGGGATGCAGGGCCGGATTTTTTCAATGCCAGAATCCGGTTGGATGGAGTAGAGTGGGGCGGTAATGTCGAGGTACATTTGCGTAATAGCGATTGGAACAGGCATGGTCATCAAGTGGACGCAGCTTACGACAACGTGATTCTATCTGTTGTCCTGGAGGCCGATGTCCGTATTTATAACAGCAAGGGACGCGAAATCGATACGATAGTTCTGAATTATGCCAATCGATTGTATGAGGAGTATCTGTATATGCTGGGCGGACAACTGAAACCCGGTTGCCGGCGGAAAATAGAAAAAATCGACAAGAGTAGTTTTTATCTGATGTTGCCGGCTCTGGCTATCGAGCGGTTGATGAGAAAATGCCGGGAAATCGAGGGAATACTTGAATTGACCCGGAATGATTGGGAAGAATGCCTCTTTCGCCTGATCTGTAAGTATTGGACCGGTAATGTCAATGCAGAGCCCTTTTATCAATTGTCGCTTCGCTTGCCTTATCGGATATTACTCAGGTATGCGGATAAGCAAACCGTTTTAGAGGCTTTATTGTTGGGATGTGCCGGGCTGTTGGAAGATGGTGCCGAGGATGAATATGTGGTTGTATTGAAAAAGGAATTCCGGTATTACCGGAATAAACACGATTTACAATCCATGCTTCCCGGACAATGGAGGTTTATGCGGATCCGGCCGGATGTTTTTCCGACTGTCCGTTTAGCTTTGCTGGCTTCGTTGGTCCGTGATTACAGGACTTTGGCCTCCCGTATTTTAGATGCGGCTTCATTGAAGGAACTGATGGGGCTATTCGAAGTAAATGTTTCTGCTTACTGGAACCGGCATTATCATCCGGGTATTATCGCTCCCGAACGACCTAAAAAATTGGGAGAACAGGTGCGGAAAACACTGGTTATTAATGCAGTGATCCCTTTTGTTTTTTGGTATGGAAAACAAAGAGAGGAAAGAAAATATACCGAAAAAGCGCTGAGATGGCTGGAAGAATGTTCTCCTGAAAACAATTATATCGTGAGGGCCTGGCAAGAATTGGGATTTCGCTTCGATTCAGCTTTACAAACACAGGCCATTATAGAACTAACCCGGGAATATTGCGAGTGCCATCGTTGTCTGCAATGCAAATTAGGGCGGGAAATTTTAAAGATATGCTGATCTGAAATCCTGTCAGGGGATTAACTCGATCGCTTCCTGACGCAGGATTAAGGGGAGATTGATTTCTCTTTTTTCCAGGCTGATCAGCCATTCTTCTACTTCTTCCGGACGAAGGGTGTAAAGAATATCCCTGAATACTTCGATCTGTTCGTCGGTATAGGCTTCCGGAGCAATTTGCCGGTAAACATCCAGTTCTTCATCATCGAAGTAATCTATTTGGGGACTGGCTTTTTTCAATCCTTTTTCACATATCGCATGAGCTCCGCAGCAATCTGCCGGAGGAGCGACAATGGTCTCCGGGTCTTCACTATGGCGGTGTTTATGAATAAAAGTAAACAGGGCGACTAAAATCAGCAGCCCTGTTAATCCCGATAGAATATAGATCATTGTGTAGATCTGTTATTTTAATAGTTCTTTTTTTAATAAGTTCACCTGATTGGTCAGTTTTTTGATTTCTGCGTCGGCGTCGGCTTTTGTTTTTCTGATCCAATTCAGTTTTTTTGTCATTTCCTCGTTGTCTGCTTTCAGCTTTTCAACTTCTCCGTTTTGAGCTTGCAGGTTATTGGTAGCACTTTCCAGCTGTACTTTGATTTTCTGATTCTCAAATTCCAGATTGGTTTGTACTTCGGTCAGCTGACGACGCAACTGATCCCGTTCATTGCTCACTTTTTGCAGACTGCTTTCCAATGACGATATTTGCTCGCTGGTAGATTGAGTAGTAGTTTTGATCTGATCGGCAACATTACTCAATTCGGATTTCAACTCCACTTGTTTGCTTTCCAAAGAGCGTAATTTGGTATACAGTTGGTCGATCGTTTTATCTTTTACAGCATTATTTTCAGTCAGTTTGTACCGGATGGTATTGAAATCGTCCTTTGCTAGTTGCAATTGATCTTCCAACTGTTTTTTATCGCGCTTCAGATCGAGCAGATTCCGATCGACTTCTCTTTTTGCTCTGGCTAATTCTTCGAATTTCTTCTTAGAAACGCAAGACACGGATAAAGATGAAATAATCATAAATCCACTCAGGTATAAAATCGTTTTTCTCATATGAAGTGACTCTAATTATTTATTGACACATTTTGGTTTTAAGCATTATAATTGCTTACTTTGGGGCAAATATATAAAATAAAATAGAAACGTAACGTAAAATAAGCTTGAATTACTAAATGTACTGATGATTATGGCCAGGAAATTTCTTTTATTATTGCTATTGATATGTGGAGGCTTGTGTATGGGGCAGGCTCAGGAAGATGGAAAAATTGTATTGAAGGGAGTGGTACAGGATGCCCGGACTAACGAACCTATACCTTTTGTCAACATCGGTTTGTTGGGAACGGTAGCAGGGGTCGCTTCGGATGTAGACGGACGATTCGAATTGGTCATTCCGGATCGGTATGCAACCCATGTCCTGCGTCTCTCGGCTATCGGTTATACTTCAAAGGATATCAAAGTATATGAAATACAAAATAAACCCGACCTCAAAATCCTGTTGCAGCCGAAAACTTATGGGATCGGGGAGGTAGATGTATACGGACAATTGCTGATTTATAAGAAAATGCTGCAAAATGTCGTTTCCAACATTAACAAGAATTATATTTCTAAACCTTATAATTACGAAGGTTACTTTAAATATAGCCGGCAGGTCGACGGACAGGAAAAAGTGAAAGAGGCGACGGTAACGATCTATGATGCTCAGGGATACCATCGGGAAGATGTTGCCTCGGCTTTTAAAGAATTGAATTATAAATTCAATCAGGTCCGTAGAAATTCCGAAGTGACTTCGGTGTGGGACGGCCTGACCTATTTCGATGATATTCTGACAGCAGATATCGTTAGGAATACCCGTAATGTATTGGATATCGTCAATTCCCGTGATTATAAACTGAAAAGTAAAGGTAAGCTGGTCTATGAGGGTGATTCGGTTCAGGTGATCAGCTATCAGGCTACTCATCCTTCTATTTCAACAACCGGTGATCCGGCGGTGCAGACCTATAGCGGAGAGATTTATATCAATCTGAAAGATCTGGCGGTCTTAAAGAATGTCGTCAACCTGACTTCCCGCGATTTTAATGGATTAGGCCGGAATCTGGTTACGATCAATGAAAAACCGAAAAGTGATGTGAAAATGACAATCACCACAACCTATAAGAAATTGAAATCGGTTTACTTTCTAAGTGGTGTCCAGGTGGAATATTCCTATAAAGAAGAGGGGAAAGAGGTGAAAGGGACGATGGAGTATATCACTACCCGTGTAAACAGGACTTCTCCTACAGTTATTGAAGGCCGGATTTATTACGAGGATATCGAGGCTAACGAAGAATTTTGGAATCGCTATTCGGTCTATTTTGAAGAATAAAATGGAGAGAAAATAAAACGTGCCTTCGTGTTCGGGGGCCCGGTCGCTTCTGTCGGTCGTCTGGCTTTTTCTGAACGACCGACCGGTGGTGTCTGACGGAAACGTAACGTAAAGTTTTTTGCACAGTGAGGAGTTCCTCCGGTCAGTGAAAGAAAAAGCCAGACGACCGACAGAAGCGACCGCGTCCCCCAACACGAATACCGAAGACGAACAAGGACCGGAATAATTCCACATAAAAAATAACCGAGAAGTTATCATTTGGTAATTTTTTACCCTATAGTTTGCCTTACCTTTGCGACGAAATTCAAAAAAAGAGGAATATGAGAGACAGTATTGATTTCGGAAGCATGAACATTTCGACCTTGTTCAGAAAATTATTGATTCCGACAGTTTTAGGAATGATATTTTCAGCAGTATTTGTAATCACCGACGGTATCTTTGTCGGGAAAGGAATCGGTAGTGATGCTTTAGCAGCCGTTAACATCACTGCCCCTTTGTTTATGATCACGACGGGTATCGGCCTGATGTTCGGTATGGGCGCATCTGTAGTCGCTTCTATTCACTTATCCCAGGGGAAAGTAAAAGTAGCGAATATCAATATCACCCAGGCAATCGGATTCGCTTCTTTACTCATTCTGATTCTGTCCGCCCTGTGTTGTCTGTTTTTAGAACCTTTGGCCCACTTGCTGGGAAGTTCGGAACGCCTATTGCCCGGCGTTATGGAATATATGATCTGGTATATTCCTTTTCTGGTATTCTATCTAATCCTGAATGCAGGGATGTTCTTCATCCGTTTAGACGGTTCCCCCAATTATGCCATGATGTGTAATGCTATAGCAGCAGTAACCAACATCCTCCTCGATTATATTTTCATCTTCCGTTTCGGCTGGGGACTGATGGGGGCAGCCTTTGCAACCAGTCTCGGGACAACGATCGGGGGACTGATGACAGTTGGTTATCTGCTGCGCCGGTCACATACTTTACATCTGCAACGAATCAAATTAAGCCGGAAAAGTATGCAACTTACCGCCCGGAATATCGGTTATATGGTTAAGCTCGGTTCATCGGCCTTTGTCACCGAACTATCCATCGCCTTTATGATGTTTCTGGGAAATTACGTATTCATCAGTCATTTAGGAGAAGACGGAGTAGCAGCATTCAGTATCGCTTGTTATTTTTTCCCGATTATTTTTATGATATACGACGCAATCGTGTTATCGGGTCAGCCGATCCTCAGTTATAATTTCGGTCTCCGGGATACATCACGGATCAAACAAACCCTCCGTTTGATGTACAGAACAGCACTCCTCTGCGGAATAAGTTTTTTCACCCTCACCGCCCTTTTCCGCCACCAGATTGTCGCTCTGTTTATCGGACCGGAATATGCAGCTTATCAGATTGCAGTGAAAGGTTTGCCTTACTTTGCCTTCGGCTTTATATTTTTCGCCGTCAATATGATTGGAATCGGTTATTATCAAAGTATCGAACGGGCACATCGGGCTACCGTCATCACCCTGCTACGCGGGATACTATTTATGCTGGTGGGCTTCCTGGTGCTTCCTATATTACTCGATGTAAAAGGAATATGGCTGGCCGTCCCTCTGGCAGAAGTACTCACCCTTCTCCTGATCGGCAGCCTTTATCTGCACGAAAAGCAGAAACAGAAGTCTTAAATTTACCGAAATCGGCTTTACTCCTGTGGAGAACTTTCGGTCTTGTCCGCCGCCCTTACGACTACCTTAATCTAAAATTAAGCACTATCTTTGCAGGGCAAAAAGAACAGATCAACTATGGAAGTCTTTATCGAGAAATTCTGCCGAAGGTATAACCTTTCAGAAACGGATGTAAAAGCATTGACAGAACAAATGCAGGAAGTACGTTTTAGAAAAAAAGAAGCTATTGTCATTGAAGGAGAACGCAATAGCAATTTATACCTGATCAAAGAAGGAATCTGGAGAGGACATTATCTGAAAGACGGAACCGATACGACTATCTGGTTTGCTTCTGTCGGTGAAATAGCCTTTTCGATCTGGGGATATGCCGACAATTCGATCTCCCAAATCTCTATAGAAGCCTGTAATGACAGTATCGCATACAGTATTCCGCGCCATCTTTTAACCAAGTTATTCGATTCATCCCTTGGATTAGCCAACCTCGGGCGCCGTCTGATGGAGCAACAATTGCTTACCACTGAAAACTGGTTACTCAGTAATGACAGTCCGCGTGCTAAAGAACGCTACCTGACTTTAATCCGGGAAACCCCGGAATTATTGCAACATGTCCCGCAAAAACACATCGCTTCTTATCTGTGGATCACCCCGCAGTCACTGAGCCGGATTCGGGCAAAAATAAAGCTATAGAGCAGGAATTTCGTGTTTAGAAACTTTTAGTTTGTTGAGACTTCCCAAACTGCTCACCTCACTTATCCCCGTCAATCGATCTTATGCTGTACGACAGTGATTTTCCGCTTTTCGATCCGGAGATATCCTTCATCGGCCAATTCCGACAATACCCGGGCTAAGGAGGGACGTGCCACTCCCAGGATATCGGCGATCTCTTGTCGACTACGCGGATTTTCATGTTCGCGAAGATAAGCCAGCAAGCGGGTTTTCAAATCCTGCAAGGCAAAAGCATTCAACTTACGGCTCAAAAAAATACTCCGGTCGGAAATGATCCGCAGAAAATTTTGCATCACTATCTTTTCCCGATGCATCAGGTCTACAAAATCAGTCCGGTTCAAAACCAGCACTTCACAATTTGTTAAAGTGGTAATATTTACCGGGAAACGGTTGTCTGTAGCAAAAATAAAAGCCGGAGCCAACAAACGGGGAGCTTCGATCTCCTCTATCGTCACCTGTTTCCCCTCTTCATTCACCATATTAGTCCGTACCCGGCCACTATACAACAAATACAACGACTGACAAGCCGTCCCCTGTAAAGCAATAAAATCACCGATACCAAACTCACGCAAAGCATTCGGAGTACGACCGATAAAATTTTCCAGGAACCTTTCTGAAAGCCCTCTGAAAATCGGAGCCTCTGCCAATTTCTTATAATCCATCATCCGTCTTGTTTATTATTTATTATCCTTCTCCCTGCAAACACCTTTTCCCCCAATAACCCAACAACTTCATAACTCTATAACTCAGTAACTCAGTAACTCTACAACTCAGCAACTCTACAACTCAGCAACTCAGCAACTCAACAACTCTCCTCCCCAAATATAGCACAATTCCCCTCCATATTTTTTTCCATTGTAACATTTGTGACAATTCTTCTGTAATAAGATTCCGATTTTTGTCATTACATTAAAACAGACAAATATGAAACGCACGATAATTAAAATCGACGACTCCCGGTGTAATGGTTGCGGTCTTTGTGTAAAAGGTTGTCACGAAGGGGCTCTGCAACTGATCGAGGGCAAAGCCGTTCTAGTGAGCGAACTCTATTGCGACGGTTTGGGGGCCTGTTTAGGAGAATGCCCGCAGCAAGCGATAGAACTGGAAGAGAGAGAAGCCGAAGCTTATGACGAACGTAAAGTGATGCAACGCCTGCTCCCCAAAGGAGAAAAAGTGATCTCCGCTCATCTCCGTCATCTGGCAACTCAGGGACAGCAGGATTATCTCCAACAAGCCATCGACGTATTGGAGGAATCACAAAAACAAGCCATCGGTATCCCGGCATCGGCGCAAAGCCAAACGGATACCTTCACCTCACCGGTATCGATGCCCAGCGAATTACAACAGTGGCCCGTTCAGTTACATTTACTGTCTCCGACCGCTCCCTGGCTGAAGAAGGCGAATCTATTGGTTGCTGCGGATTGTACAGCCTATTCTGCCGGGGATTTTCATACCAACTGGCTTCGTGGGAAACGCCTGGCTATCGCGTGTCCGAAACTGGATCATGGACAAGAAATATATCTCGAAAAATTGATTACGATGATCGATGAAGGAGGAATAGACACCCTGACCGTTATGATCATGGAAGTGCCTTGTTGCAGTGGGTTATTGCACCTTTGCCAGAAAGCCCGTCAAAAAGCAAAACGCAACATTCCTTTAAAGATGGTCAAAATCAGCCTACAGGGCGAAATTTTAGAAGAAATATGGCTATAAGATTACTTTTTACGTATAAAGTAAAAGGTATACAAATCAATAAAATGTTATGAAAGAATCGATGTTTTGTTTTCAATGTCAGGAGACAGCCAAAGGGACAGGCTGTACAGTCCGCGGAGTATGCGGTAAAAACAGTACAACTTCGGCTCGCATGGATTTGCTGCTCTTTGTAATCAGAGGAATTTCTATTGCAGCCCACACCTTACGTACGCACCGGATATTACCCGATCCACAAGTCAATGCTTTTGTCATCGACGCCCTCTTTTCGACTATTACCAATGCTAATTTCGACGAAAAAAGCATCACCGAGCGGATCAATCGGGGGTTCAATCTTCGCAACCGTCTGGTTGCTCAGGCATCGTCAGCCGGCATCACCTTTCCTTCGGCCGACGAATTGACCTGGAACGGAGCCCCGGAAGCTTATGATGATAAAGCGGCTGAAGTGGGGGTATTACGCGAACCGAACGAAGATCTGCGTTCACTGAAAGAATTAATTGTATATGGACTCAAAGGAATGGCGGCTTATACCGGGCATGCTATGCGCCTGGGATACGATAATCCGGCTCTTCACGAATTTATACAACGTACCTTGTCCGATATCGCTATCGGTAACCTGTCGGTCGGAGAACTCACCGCCCGTGTCCTGCAAACCGGGACATTCGGCGTACAGGCCATGGCCCTACTCGACCAGGCCAATACCGGAAGTTACGGTAATCCTGAAATCACCGAAGTCAATCTGGGCGTCCGTTCTAATCCCGGAATCCTGATCAGCGGACACGATTTGAAAGATATGGAAGAGTTGTTACGGCAAACCGAGGGAACCGGAATCGACGTGTATACCCACAGTGAAATGTTACCTGCCCACTACTATCCGGCATTCAAAAAATACAAACATTTCGCCGGTAATTATGGAAATGCCTGGTGGAAACAACGGGAGGAATTCGAAACTTTTAACGGACCGATCCTTTTCACGACCAATTGTATCGTACCCCCATTACCGGCAGCCACCTACACAGCCCGGATGTACACGACCAATTCAGCCGGATATCCCGGATGTAAACACATCGTAACAGATGCGGACGGGAAAAAGGATTTTTCGGAAATCATCGAAAAAGCAAAAACCTGTAAACCTCCGGTAGAAATTGAAAAAGGAACCATTGTCGGTGGCTTTGCCCATCACCAGG
>ERZ834694.2992-NODE-2992-length-10478-cov-2.399405_pt1 | contig 10478 bp, 16 predicted proteins | sample MGYA00519691_ERZ834694 | MGnify/ENA primary metagenome ERZ834694 (study PRJEB31850, sample SAMEA3708758) | human gut metagenome | biome: human gut; feature: human-associated habitat; material: faeces | place: China | collected 2014 ... | reverse complement strand
GATATTTATACAGATATAGAAGCAGACCTTCACTTAACCGGTTGCGTCGGTCAACGGAAAGGCTTCACGCTGAAAAAAAGTTTCAAGCTGGTAGATGCGAAGGGAAAGGAAAAAGAAGAAGCTACGGCCCTGTTTGAAACAGGTTGGTTCAAAGATTTAATCGGCTATATCTTAGATAGTCGCTATTGGGGGCATTCGCTTATACAGTTGGGAGATGTTATATCTGTCGACGGAAAAATGCGCTACAAAGACATTGAATTAGTTCCGCGTAAACATGTTATTCCTGAATACGGGGCTATCATCCGCGAACAGGGAGACGAATGGAAAAACGGTTTTGATTACCGGGAAGGCCCTTTATCCGATTGGGTTATTGAAGCCGGAAAACCGAAAGACCTCGGATTATACCTGAAGGCAGCGCATCAGGCAATTCCCAAAAAGAACATGCTGGCCTATTGGGATCAGTTCGGGGAAATTTTCGGCATGCCGATTAGAATTGCCAAATCAACGGCACGCGACCCCAAAGACCGGTCGCGAATTGAAAATATGCTGGCTTCTATGGGGGCCGCTGCATGGGGGTTGTTTCCTGAAGGAACCGAAATAGACATAAAGGAAACAACCCGCGGCGATGCGTTTAATGTGTACGATAAACGCATCGAACGAGCCAATAGCGAAATAAGTAAAGGATTGCTAAATCAGACAATGACAATCGACAATGGTAGTAGTTTATCGCAATCAGAAGTACACCTTGAAGTATTTGAAAATGTTGTCGAAAGCGACGCGGATTTAGTCAAGGATATAGTAAACGACCAGCTTATACCTCGTATGATTAAGCATGGGTTCCCGATAAAAGGGTTACGTTTTATATATGACGAAAGTATAGACTACACACCGGAACAGCAGGTTTCATTTGAAACAATGATTGCAGACCGGTTTGAAGTCGACCCAAAATATTTTATAGATAAGTATAATATTCCTATCATTGGCAAAAAGCAGGTTCCGACACAGCCACTTTCAAGACCTTTTTTCGACTAAGCCCCACCGATTACGTGGGGCTGCATGGTAGGGCGGCAGAAGTGTACAAAAGTGGCGACCTTATTTTATCCGCAGAAGATTACCCGGATATTTCAGGCGTTGAAGCAGCTTTCGATAAAGCGATAGAATGGTTACACAATAAACGTGTATTCGGGGCGGCCATGCTCCGCGACGATGCAATCGCCGGGCTGATTGAGGAAACAGCGTCTTTTCTTTCCAAAGGCATAGAACGGGGGCTGGGTGAAAGTTCGCCATCTGAAGTAATGGTAAACAGTTTACGCGAAAGCGTTGGTGTTTTCAGCGGGTTCAAGACATTTCACGAAATGAAAGAAGCCGCAGGTATGTTGCTGGACGAAAGCGGAAATATAAAGCCATTTGAACAGTATTATAAGGACGTTCAAACATTGAACGATACTTATAATAAATTCTACCTGAAAACCGAATATGACTTTACCGTAGCAAGTAGCGAAATGGCAGCCCGCTGGGAAGAACAGCAGGACGACGGGGACGGTCGGTATTTACTTCAATACCGGACGGTCGGGGATAACAAAGTAAGGAAGGAACATCGCGCTTTGGAAGGTATCACCCTGCCAAGTAGCGACCCGTTTTGGGATAGCTATTACCCGCCAAATGGCTGGCGTTGTCGCTGTACCGTTACAAAAGTACGTGCGGCCAAATATCCGGCAACCGATAGCAAAGAAGCCATGACGGCCGGAGAAAAAGCGACTGAAGGGAAGTACGCCGAAATGTTTCGCTTTAATCCCGGAAAGCAAAGGGCTGCTTACCCGGCTTACAATACATATACAATCAGTAAATGTTCTGTATGCAAAAAAGGTAATGTAAAGCTGGGTAAAATACCAAGTAACGAACTTTGTGCCGCATGCCCAATCATCCGAGAATGCGCCGGAGATATAGCAAAATCACAGGCCGCAATCGAAAGGAAACATTTTCTCCGAGAAATGGAACCGCTACTTAAAAAGAAAGTAAAACTAATGATTGCGGGGGTTGAGAAAAGCATAGGCTTCACTAAAGCCGGCAACACCCATTTATACAGTGATACATTCGGCCGTTCTTCTGTATTGAAAAAAGAAGATTTAGCCGGGTTAGGTAATACACTGCAAATGGCTACTTATATAAATAGTGCCGGGTTAAGTCACCCGAGAAAAGATGACATTAAAAGGTTCCACTATTTCAAAGCAGAGATTAACGGCCAGCCGGTATTCTTGAATGTTGCGGAAACAGACCATAAAACTAAAAGCGGGAAAATAGTACACAACCGCTTCTTGTATTCGGTCACTAATTCAGTAAGGTGAAAAAAATAAACGTATATGCAAGGCGACATCTTAGGCTCAAGGCCAGTTCTGCCCGCCGTGCACATACGTTTACAGGGCAAATATACGATTAATATTTTAAAAATCAATGCAGTGAACAGTAATTTCAAAAAAGAAGTAATCGACCGGTCTTTGGACGATATAAAGGTCGAATTAGACGAAGAGTTCGACCGCAATTTTGAACGTAAATCTTTCTTTAATGAAAAGAAGTGGCCCGAAAGGAAGTTTGACGACGGTGTCGGTTCATTAATGCAGCGTACCGGCGGATTACGGAAAAGTATTAGTTCCCGGAAGCGGGGCGCGGAACTGGCGTACACTTCACACAAACCATACGGGCGCATTCACAACGAAGGCGGAGAAATAAAGGTTACCCGTAAGATGAAGGGCTATTTCTTTGCAAAGCTGAAAGAGATTGAAGGCGGGTACAGCTATAAGAAAAACGGCGAAAAACGGGACAACAAACACAACCGGACATTATCGGATAAAGAAAACTTTTACAGGGCTATGGCTTTGAAAAAGGTTGGTTCTACAATCACCATACCGGAACGCCGCTTTATCGGCAATAGCAAAACAACAGATAAGATTATACGCGAAATTGCAGAACAAAATATTGACGATTATTTTAAACGGCATAATATTATTACAAAATGAGAAAAGAAGTATATCAGGCGTTAAAAAAACGCCTTAGCCAGCTAATTGTTGATAAAGGGGGCAGTATTACATTTCTATCAGAAGAACGGCTTCAAGCAATTATTGAAAGCGAAAATAAGCCTAATTACGCTATAAAACACATTGCTCTTTGGAACAGGCAAGTCGAATTTATAGCAGAAGAAAGCGTATTCGCCATGCCAGCTGTTTTCATTGAATTTGGCAAAATTAGCTGGAGAACACAAACCGGCGGATTACAGGACGCCGACCTTACAATCGGGCTTCATGTAGTAACAAACGCTATACCTGAAGGGTTCGACGGCGATACTTTCCATCTTGATTTATTGGATAAAATAAATCGTTGTTTATACGGCTTCAACACAGAACAGTTAGGTTCTTTAGAACGGACGGCTTCTATTCCATGTCACGACCACGAAGAAATATTGGATAATACGGAAGTCTTTAAATGTTTGGTACATGATAATTCAGCAGTCAAAAAAATGATGAAGCTACCCACTATGCCGAATATCACCGTTCATTAAAACAGGGACAGTTGCAACGCTTCCTGTTTAGCAATAACAGCAGGGTTTGCGGCCGCATTTATATAGTTATAGAAAGTCTTTTCCGATATGCCATAAATAGGCCAAATATACTTGCGCCAAATCGCCCGGTTGGATAAACCGGTTTTTGCGTATTCGTCGTATATTTCGTTTACTTCCTTAACGCGTTTTGCGTATGAACAGCCTGTTAAACTCATGTATTGCGGATTTAGAACAAATACAAAATTATCAATTAAACGCCGTACTACAAAAGAAAAGCGGAATAAATTTACTTATTCCGCTTTTTGTAAAGTAGTAACATCACTTTAAAAGTATCAAAATTGAATTATACGTTGCCATTATAGCGGCTATTTCAATCCAAAACATCCAGTTCTTTTTCCGACTAAGTCCGGCAACACATAGAAAAAAGGAAAAAGAAAGCAGGGATAACCACCAAAAGCCAGCCGCGAAACACCATATTTGAGAAAACAGACAACAGATAACTGCCGCCGTATAATGTACCATATTGGTTAGGCTTTTTTTGAATTGCGCCGCCGTACCAACGAAAGCCAAACCAGCGGCAGAGAGAAAGCAGGTAAACTGATAACCTTCCGGTGTCACATTCAGCCAACCGGGTAACAAAAAACCACCAACACCGTAACAAAATACAGTAAACAGCCAGCCTAACCCCTTTCTTTTTTCCTCTAAAAGATAGTAGGTGTTACTAATAGACCACGGAACACCAAACATAAAAACCATACTGCCAATATACAGTAGAAATATTGCTATTGATGCGAAAATTAAGTTCATGGGATTATTATTTTATTGCTTTGTTAATATTAGTATTCTTACCGTCACAATAGCCATTATAAAAAGCCTCTACAATATCTTTCTTTTTCGTTTTAGGGGCTTTTCTTTCCATAGGTGTATAACTCGCATATAGTCATTTATCAGTTGATTATGACAAACAACAAGCGATTTTTCCTGCACTTCATTTGCTTTTGCTTCAATGGTTAATTTTTCCCTTAACCCATAGGTGCAACCATTTAGGTACGAAGCTATATATTTGCGTTTATACTTTTCTGTTCGTATAGCCCCACGTTTGCCGTTTGCAAATTCTTCATACCTAACCGGAGCCAATTTACGGAAGATACTGCGCAGCATATCATATAAATAGATAACCGTTGAAGTATTTGCCTCTGTTCCTACTACAATCATATTTGTTTGACCGGAAATCAAGAAAACTTTGCAGTAATTAAAATCACATATAACATTCATAAGCAAGCGCTTCCAAAGTCCGTATGTGTCTTTAAAACTAATATTACCGGTTTTTTGTACACGCAAAGACTCTTTTCTTTCTTCCGGGTTAATATCCATCAATGACAAATTATATTGTGTCAGTAGCCGACTAATCGCAGCCGCAGCGGCATTCGCTTCACCTTCTGACCCGATTTTTATGGCTGATTGTTGAAGGCGCATTAACTTTTTCAGTTTTTCAATTATTTTATTAGGTACTTCTGTTTCCATATTTACATTCATTATTTTTTAATTTTGTGCTAAGAATAAATCTGGATAATAAGAATCGTTCTCCTTTTGATAAATCATTCTCAGGAAAGTACTCTTTTCATAAAGTGCATATTTATCGTTGCGTTCATAGTATCCATGTAACATCGCAACAAGCGGTTCAAAATCAGATATCGTATATTCCGCCTTACGCAACAACGTAAACGCATGTTTAGGTAGATAGCATCTGAATTTATCTCCGTCAACAATACGATGTTTAAGGCTGTTTTCAAGCATCTTATATACCGTAGAATCTGTTCTGAAGTAAATAAGTCTTTCATTATTATACGGCTGATAGAATATATCATCATGCGCAAATTTCTTTTCTTCCGGTTTTGCGACTACCGGAGCCGGGAAAATAGAAGTAATTGTCACCCCGAACAAACTTTTTATAAACTGTAATCGTTTCATATATTTTTAGAATTTAAAAACTTAGAAAGGCATATACGCCCGCATTACACAAAGTAGCAACAATCAACTCCTTATCACCTTTTGCCGGGCCTATATTCAAGCTGTCGCTTATATCCGAAGGAATAGTAACAATTTCATCCCCACTAATCAAACAGAAGCCAGCAGAAACAATTTTCATTCCTTCTATATTAACCATGCTATGTGTTACATGGTCGGGAAAAAGAACCGGCATTTTTAAGCCGGTTCCTTCTTGTTCAAATACAACATACTTCATATAAGCTAATTTCAAAGCTTTTCCGGCACGAATGCCATCACATAGGTTACAACATTACAGGTGACTATTACGCGGCCTGAACCTTTGCATTGCTCGCAAATATGACCGTCTACAATACCGCGACCGTCGCACACTTTACAAGCTACCACGTGCGGCGGAATAGTTTTTGTTCTTTTTACGCCTTGCGGTTCTCGCATTTCCATTGCCTTTTTAGGCATCAATCTACTTAATATATTACCCATCTTATTATTCATTTAATCGTTATTATTTCCTTCATCTGCAAGCCAGTTGATTGTTACAACCGCCTTTAGTTTCTTCTTTCCTTTACAGACCGGGCAAATCTCCTTTACTCTTTCGTGTGTTAATTCATCAATCCCCCAAAACCAACCGTTCCCATGACAATACCCGCAGGGAACGCCGCCAAATACCACCTGTTCTGTCGGGTGCTCTTTTGGGAAAAGTGGCGGCGAGATTAATAACACTGGTTGTTGCTTACTCATGCCTCTGTCATTCCTAAAGGTACACACACCCATGCGCCATTCGCATTCTTTACTTCAGCCCGAATGAACTGCTTACTTATTGCCGGTTGATAAGCTTCTTCAATAATTTGCACACCTTCCATAAAGCGTTCATTTCCGGCTTCCTCTGCAATTTTACGTAGCTGTACTACACGACTGGCCTTTAACGTCCCTTGTGCATCGCGGGCCAATAGGCGAAGCACCATTTTTACAAGTGATTTTGTTTTTTCATCACTGGCAAGCCCTTCGATATACTCTTTAACGATTGCGATACCATCTTCTACCGTATCGCGATAACCATCCGTTGTGTAAACCCCAATAGTTATACGTTTATCGCCCTGTGAATTAGTAAACGTGTCGCTACGCTGGCCGTCTTTCTTCAACTTCAATACATCGGCCTTCATTTCAAGAACGTTTCTAAAATCATCCAAAACCGATTGTTTGGTTTCCTTGATACCTTGACTAAGGCACATTAGGGCAGGAACCGTCTTATCAATGGTTTCATCTACCAAATCACGGTAAGCCTCGCGATCTCTTTTTGCCTGTTGTTTGGCAATCTTTTTAGCCTGTTCGGCTTTAAATTCATTAAACTGTTTCAGTTCTTCGTCCGTCATTTCAACGGCTTTCTTTTCTTCTGTCATAGCTTTATTAATTTAATTGTGAATAATCTTTATTTTTATTATCTTTCCGCATTATCAGTCGTAGTTTGATACACAGAAGTTCTAATTCTTCAACTGTCAACTTTCCGAACTCTTTACCGGAAATTCGTGGTTTTTTACAGTAGGCATTTACGCAGTTCCAGTCGGTTGTATCAATTCCATTCTTTTGTAAAAGATGAAGGGCCACCGACCGTTTGCGTCTTAGTTCCTCACGTGCAATTTCGCGGGCTTTATATCCCCATATCTGCCCTTGCATACCGTCACACATAGCGTCGTATTCTTTATCGGTTAATTCTTTCAGGGAAGTTGTACGACCATTTGTGTATTGTTGCACCAACTCAATTTTTAATTCTTCTTTGTCCGGCGTTGGCATCCGGCTAAGAAGGGTATAAAACCGGGCATAATTTCGTTTCATATACAATCTTCTTCTGTTAGTCCATATTCAGCCATCAGGGTTTCGTGTGAAAGGTTAGTGAGTCGTTCTGATACTTCACTGTAAATAAAAGATTGTTCGCTGAAAGAAAAGCCCTCGGCTTTCTTTATTGCGTCGTTTAAAATTGCTTCAATTACATCATCCATGACTATATATTTAAAATTGTTTATTACTCATTCCAATATTGTGCAGCACCTTCAGCCCATATCGTAAAGTGATTGCCCGGCTTTGTGATAAACCGGCCTTTACAAATTGCCCGGAAGCCCTGTACGAATATTTTTACATCAGCATCATAAGCCACCTTTTTAGCGGCCCGGCCTTCAGGTTTCACCCCTTCGGCATGGCTAATAAATATCAATAGTTTGTTGCGATGCTTTTCCTTCATGGCCTTATATGTAGCATAAGTAAGCCCGGAATATTGAAAGCTATCCACAATAGCAATACCTGCACTTCTCCGTTTTAAAAGGCGTTCAGACAGTTCATTCATTGGCTCCCGGTCAAGTATCTGAAATCTCCCGTTAACTTCATCCATACGACACCGGTTCAAACTGTTTTGAAGCGAAAGCCCTGTGCTTTCTTCCAAACTATCATAAACCACCTTGTCAAACTGACATAGATACTTTGCCAACTGCATAACGAAACTACTTTTACCATTACCACTATCACCCCAAATAATCCAAGTACCTGTGCGGTCAGGCGTTCCGAATGCAGCTTCCCATTCATCGGTAAATGGGAAGCTGGGTATATTCATAGATTGTATCTCTTTAGGAGAATAAGCACGTTTCATCCTTTGGCGTATCTACATGCAACCTTGCAACGGGTCGCGGTTACTATTTTGTTAGCTAACTCTAAATTATCCAGTTCTATAATTATCAAACCGACTGTTTTTGCCCGACGTACACAAATATCGCAGGGATATTCGCCTTCATTCCACAATAACAGCACATGCGCGGCATATTGTGGCTCCATTCCGAGTTGATAAATCTTTTTCATCATACAAACTCCACCTTTCTTAATTTTTCAATTTCTGTATATACCCGGCGAAGGCTTCCGCCGGTACGGTTTACGACTTTCATAATTTCAGTCCCTTCAGGCGCATTTAATTTGGCGACCATTGCGGCTTGCGCCTTTAGGAAGGCTTCGCGTTCTTTCCCGTCTTCCGGGGTTACTTTACTGTACCTGTCACCATAGCGGGAAAACATTTCAGTATAACCTACCTTTTTGCATTCGATAGACCGGTTCATTCTTTCTTTCAGGCCGTCAGCCCCCATCATGTACCAAGCGCAACAACGTTCCGTAGCGTTCCAAAGGGCTTTCAACTCCAAAAAGGCTTCATATTGCAGGTCGCCCCCTTCATCAAGAATAATTAAAGGGTGTTCCAGCGTTTTCAGATAGAAACACAGGTCGTCGTAAACGTCGCAATACCTACCGTTGTTGTTTACTCCAAATTCTTTCGCAATGAAGCGTATCAGGCGTTGTTTAGTCTTTACTTGTGAACAATCGACATATATAGCGTTCTTATGGTTCTTTACATATAGGCGGGCCGTAAACGTCTTACCTATATTCGCCATATCGCATAACACAGCAGAAACACTGCTTTCTTGACACATTGCCAACTGTTCGGTTATATAGACAAAAGTTGGCGTTTCGGCCGCTTGCCACTGAATTTCATTATTCAGTGATACATTCAAGCGACGGGCAAGGCAAATCCAATTTGTATCGCTGACCTGTTTGTCAATTTTCCCTTTTTTCAGTACATTGTACACGCTGGCCGAAATGCCAAGTGCGGCGGCGTGCTTGTTATCCGAAGGGTAATTTTCCCGGTTTACCGTAATGGCTTCGAGAATACGTTGTTTAATATCATTCGTTACTTCCATGTTATAATAATGTTTTAATGTTATTCTAATACTGTTATATACTTGCTACGCCCCGGCCTTTGTAGTCGCTGAATTGAGCTATCAGGCTATCGGCATCCGTTTCTACATTATCAACCTGTATCGGCTTCGCCGTTGCTTTCGCTATCTTTTTGGCGGTTTCTGCTTTCATCACCACTACCGGGGCAATAGCTTCTTTCTTAGTCATTGCGTCGAACTGGCTGATTAGCTTGTTTTGCTCTGTCATTACCTGTTTGTCCTTATCTGTCTGTTCGGCTTCCGATGTATTGAAAGTTCCGACGTTGCTTAACTTATCAAGTAGTACGCCGTTTTGGTAGATATACACATCGCCCATGTTTCCTTCTTCATCCGGCAGGTAATAGGCATCCACTTGGTTATTATTGGGGGCAAGGCGGTCGAGAACTTCCGGACTGCTTAACCAAAGGTCTGTATAGTTTACGCGGCAATAACTGTTTCGTCTGATACTTGTTTCTACGTGTTCACCAATGAAACGGTATAAAATAGCCTTATCAACAGGCTGCAAAGTCGGGTTCATATTACTTTCAAGCACCTGCCAGCGCGTCATACCGGGATATTTCTTTTGATTGGGGTGCAGGGAATGGTTAAATTCGTAAACGTCGTTTATATCTTCCTGTATAAGTTGCTCCCAAGTGTAATACTGCTTTTCTTCGTAAGTGTCGTTGTATTCGTCACTTATCTTTTTGCTTTCGGCGCGGTATTTCTCGTTTTTGGCGTAGAAGCGGCCTATTCCTAAATGATTTTTGTGTTCGACACTGCGTTTCTTTGCACCGTTCAACGGTTCTGCAAACTTTTCCTGCGAGTTTAACGGGGCGCAAAATCGAACAAAGGGAAACATTGTACCGGCTTTTAGAAAGCTGTCTTTCCACTGACTCATAAGGTGATTTTCCACTTCCACTTGCGCCGGACAATTCCAACCGTTACGCTCCATCAGGCGGAACATATCACGGAAACAGTCTACAACCAAATCCACGTTCTTGTTACGGTTATAAGCAAAGCCGACTACGCACTGGCTTGTTACATCGTAGGCGTAATAAGCCTTTGGGCGTTGTTTGGTATCTTTTAACTTACGTGGCAAATCGCGGTCGTCAAATGAAATCTTACTGAAAGAAAATTCCGGGGCGTGACGGTGTACATGGGGGCGTTCATTGTGCATA
>ERZ834694.2988-NODE-2988-length-10503-cov-145.449847_pt1 | contig 10503 bp, 8 predicted proteins | sample MGYA00519691_ERZ834694 | MGnify/ENA primary metagenome ERZ834694 (study PRJEB31850, sample SAMEA3708758) | human gut metagenome | biome: human gut; feature: human-associated habitat; material: faeces | place: China | collected 2014 ... | reverse complement strand
CACGCCGATGGTACTGCGCAAGTGGGAGAGTAGGTAGTCGCCGTTTTAACAGAAGTCCTGAAGCAGAAATGCTTCAGGGCTTTTTTTGTATCCATAACCCAGATTTTATTGTATCTTTGTTTTAGGTTTTAAAATATATATTTTATGGATACAATCTTACCTTATGCACTGTTGTGCTTCACTTCTTTTTTTACGTTGACAAATCCCTTGGGTACAATGCCGGTCTTTTTGACAATGACGAATGGTCTGGAAGAAAAGGAGCGGCAACATATTGTGAAAAGAGCTACAATCATTTCTTTTATTATACTGATTGCATTTACATTTTGCGGACAGTTCTTGTTTAAGTTTTTCGGAATATCTACCAATGGATTTCGTATTGCAGCAGGTATTATCATCCTGAAGATTGGCTATGATATGTTGCAGGCACGCTATACCAATACGAAGTTGAAAGATGAGGAGATCAAAGCTTATGCAAACGATATTTCAATCACGCCGCTCTCCATTCCGATGCTGTGTGGACCAGGTGCTATTGCCAATGGCATTATCATGATGGATGATGCACGTACATGGGGTTTGAAAGTTACTCTTGTTTCCGTAATAGCTTTGGTGTATATACTTACTTATATCATTCTACGTTTATCTACGAAACTGGTTCGCATTATTGGGGAAACAGGTAATAATGTGATGATGCGTCTGATGGGATTGATTCTGATGGTAATTGCAGTGGAATGCTTTGTCGGAGGAATGCGTCCGATTTTGATTGATATCATTCAAGGAAGCCGTTTGTAGATAATAATTTATTATAATTTGTATTTTGAGTGTATTAAATCATAATTAATGTGTATTTCTTGCTAATATTCTGTTATTTGTTTTGTTTGACCGAATTAAATTGTTACATTTAATTCGAGAAAGGATTTTCAGTACCTTCTTTTTATTAACTTTTAAAATTTGATTTTATGAAAGTGCTATTAGTCGGTCTGGAACGTGTCGGAAAGCTGTTCTCAATGGAGTCTCTTTTTAAGAAGAAACTCACCGAAGCTGACATGACCGATGTGGAGGTGGTAACAGCTGAGATGACAGAATTTGGTTCTCCGGGAGGGAGAAAGTTGGAACGGAGCATGAACGAAGCTTTACGTGATGAAGCCGACTTCGTAGTAGTAATGGAGCCGTGGCAGAAAGATTTGCTGACTCGCTTTATGGATTATCGTAATTGGCACAAAATTCATTTGTTTGCAGATATCTGCAAACGCAAGTCTAAAGCCGATATGCCCTCATGTGATGTGGATTTTGGTTATAGGAATGGCAATGAGGAAATGAATGACGGATGTCGGAACTTATTGGAAGGTTTGAAAATGCTTTTGAGAAAACGTGAGTCGGATTCTTCCGGCTTAGCAATGGTTTAAAAATACCGTTAGTTGTTATGATTCAATTTGTGTAGAGAAGCCCTGAATGACTGTAGTTCGGGGCTTCTCTGCGTTTAAAAGAATTCCAGTACGAAGGTAGTATTCCATCCGTTAGTTTCTGCTTTCAGCAGGCTGATACTGCCGTTGGAAAGCTTCATAATCTGTCGGGAAAGAGAGAGACCGATTCCGCTACCTTCTTTTTTAGTGGTAAAGAACGGTACAAAGATTTCTTCTGCTTCCTTTTCAGGGATGGCAGGACCATCGTTGCTGACATAGACTAAAATATGTTCTTCCTTGGTGGAATAGGCTCGAATGTGGATTTTTCCTTTTTTTTCTCCAATAGCTTGTGTGGCATTCTTGAGAAGATTGATAAGTACCTGGCGAATCAGGTTAGGGTCGGCATACAACATCAGGTCGTCCGGCTCAATCTGGAGTGTCAACTGAATGTGCGAGGGGATTAAATGGATGCTTTTTACCTGCAAAAGGAGTTCTTTTAGATAGAACGGCTCTGGTGAAGGTTTCTGAAGCGCAGAAAACTTCCGGTAACTGTCTACAAAGGAAATAAGTCCGGTAGAGGTTTCATGAATGGCACGGATACCTTCGTAAATCGGACTATCAATTACATCTTTTCGTAGCAGGAAGGTTTCACTCAAAGAAGAAATCGGAGCGATGGAGTTCATGATTTCGTGTGTTAGTACCCTAGTCAGTTTTATCCATGATTCAAGCTCCTTCGTGTCCATTTCGTTACGAATATCGTTCAGAGTGAGAATCTTTACCGTATTTCCTCCTAATTCCATAATGGATGCACGCACTAACAAGTTGGATTTCCCCTTTGGAGGTAGCGTATTGCAGGTTGCACCGTTCACCGGCAGGAAGCGAGCTGAGTAATTCGGGTATCTCATTCCCATAACGCTCCAGTTGTTGTAGGGTACCGAGGGCCGGTAGTCCTAACAGCCTTGTGGCAGCCGGATTGGTTTGTATGATTTTATTTTGCTCGTCCAATACGATGATGCCGGAACTGATGCCCGAGAGAACCTGTTCATAAAACCGTTCCCGTTGTTCCATCAGTTGTTTCTGCTCGCCCATCATGGCACCGAACTCGTTGAGCGCATTTTGCAGAATACGTTCTCCTCCGATGAAGCCATGCGTAGGAAGGCGGAAAGAATAATCCCTGTTGCGGATAGCTTCCAGCATCAGCCAGCTTTTTTCGCGCAACTGTTTCTGACTGGCATAAAACAGATAGAGGGCTAAGGCAATCAGAAAACCTCCTATCCAAAGCCATTCGTTCTCATCCCGGCTGATACCGAGCGTCAGCAATACGGTACCTCCTGTGAGGAATGCGAGCCGTGCCAGCGGAGAAGATAACCATTTAGATGCCATGACGTTTCATCTTGTTGTAAAGTGTCTGCCGCGTAATGCCCAATTGTGCCGCTGCCTGTGACAAATTGCCGTCGCATTGTTCGATGGCTTTCTTGACGAGATTTTTCTCCATTTCGTCCAAGGTTTGCAGCGGAGTGTCTCCTTTACTTTCTTCGTGTGTGGCTGGAGCATCCTGTCCCGAAACTTCTGTCAGTTGCAGATTTTCGGCTTTCAACAGATTTCCATCTGAAAGGATGACCGCCTTTTCAATGGTATGCTGTAGCTCACGGATATTTCCATACCAGGGATAATTCAGCAGACGCTGTTCTGCATCGGCACTGAATCCGGTCAGTGTGCGCAGGTATTGCTGATTATATTGTTCTAAAAAACGCTGCGCCAGAGGAAGGATGTCTTCTTTCCGTTCTCGGAGAGCCGGAATGTGCAAATGAATGGTATTGATGCGATACAGCAGGTCTTCACGAAACTCTCCGTTGTGTACCATTTCATCTAAGTTGCGGTTCGTGGCACAAATCAGCCGGATATTGGTCGACTGGGGAGTATTGCTTCCCACCTTGATAAAATAACGCTTCTGAATCACCGTCAACAGTTTAGCTTGCAGATGATAGGGCAGGTTGGCAATTTCATCGAGAAACAAGGTTCCTCCATCGGCTGCTTCAAAACGTCCTACCCGGTCGGTGTGGGCATCGGTAAACGAACCTTTTACATGACCGAACAATTCGCTTTCAAACAATGATTCGGTAATAGCTCCCATATCGACGGCTACCATCGGCCCGTTGCGACGGGAAGACAGCCGGTGAATCTCTCGTGCCAGCATGTCTTTTCCCGTACCGTTTTCTCCGGTAATCAGGATATTGGCATCGGTCGTGCTGACCTTCTCAACCAATAGCCGTAGCGGACGGATGACGGAGGAATTTCCCCAGTACATGCTCGATTTTTCCGCCGGTTGTGAGGCCTGTTTTCCTTTCTTCTCGTTTCCACGGGCTTTGGCATAGGCTTCTTGCAGAGTCTGTACCAGTTTGGCATTGTCCCAAGGCTTTACAATAAAGTCGGTTGCCCCATCCTTCAGTCCCGTTACCGCTAAGTTGATGTCGGCATAGGCAGTGAACAATACCACTTGAATCTGCGGACGCAGCCGTTTGATTTCGCGCAACCAGTAAAGTCCCTCATTTCCGCTGTTGATACCGGAAGAAAAGTTCATGTCCAGCAACACCACATCAATCGCTTCCCGTTGTAGCAGGGAAGGAATGGTTACGGGAGAATTCAGGGTAATTACTTGCTGGAAATATTCTTCCAGAAGATATTGCAGAGAAGTAAGTATGTTGCGGTTGTCATCTACAACGAGTAAAGTTCCTTGTTTTGCCATCTGTGATTGAGATTTTGCGACAAAAATAGGAATTTTCAAGGCATAGCCCTCAAAAATGTCTAAAAAATATGTACAGTGACAAAAAATTAGACACTCATTGTCAAAAAATTAGACACTTGAGATTCTATGTAATATTCTATCTTGTTGAAAATGAATAAAATAAAACTTTGGCACGGTATTTGAGTAGTCTTTTGCGGATAAAATAAAACAATATGAATAAAAAGAATCTATTACGCATGACGATTTGCTTCTTTTCCGGTTGGATGGGGCTGGAAGCTGCGGCACAGGAGGTATGGGACGTAGACCGCTGTATGAACTACGCCGTACAGCACAATCGTACCGTCCGGCAGCGGGAATTGGAAGCTGACAATGCAAGGTTGGATCGCATGAAGGCTATCGGCAGTTTCTTGCCTGGAGTAACTGCTGGTACCAGCGTACAATATAATTTCGGTCGTTCGGTCGATCCGGAAACCAATACCTACAACACCTTGTCTACTTTCAACAACGGTTATTCCATGGAAGCTTCCATGCCGATTTTCCGTGGTGGGGGACTGGTGAATGAGGTGCGTCGGGCAAAAGCTGCCTGGCTGATGGGAAAAGCTGCCTGGCAGGAAGCCAAAGACAATACAGCGTTAGAGACTTTTCAGGCTTATATTGATGCCCTGTATTGCTACGGCACGATGCGACTGGCCCGTAAGAAATTGCAGGAAAGTGATTCGCTGCTGTACAAGACGCGCCGTCAGGAGGAATTAGGGTTGAAAGGCTTGTCGGATGTTGCTCAGATGGAAGCTCAGCAGGCTACGGACAGTTACAACCTCACCCACCAGAAGAACTTGTATGAAACAGCCTTGCTGACATTGAAACAGAAAATGAATTTTCCGGCAGAAGATACTTTACGGTTGGATACTGCCGTACTCGATACACAGACACTTCAATATATTCAGTTGACTCAGGAGCGTGCAGACGATGTGTTCCGTATCGCACTGAATGTCAATCCTACCCTGCAGCAAGCTGCACTGAATGCGAAAGTAGCCTATATGCGCCGTAAGATTTCATGGGCCAATGTGGTACCGTCCATCACGTTGTTTGGTGGAATCTCCAGTTCTTATTATAAGGAACTTCATTCTACGGCTTATCCTGATTTCCGTACCCAATTCAATAATAACTTCGGTTCCTACGTGGGCATCAGCATGAGTATTCCTATTTTCAACCGGTTTTCGGGAGTGACCAGCATGCGTCAGGCAAGAAACAATTACCGTATTGCTTGTGAACAATATGAATCGCAGAAAGAGGAATTGCAGAAATTGGTGCTTCAGGCCGTACAGGACCGGGAAGGCTACCTGAAGGAGAGCATACAGATGGAAAAGAAAGTCAGTTCCGACTCGCTGGCCTATCATGTCACCCGGCGCAAGTACGAAGAAGGCCTGATGACCTCACTCGATGTACAGAACAATGCAGCCACCTTGCTCGAAAGCGAGACCTTGCTGCTGCAAAGCAAGCTGACCTACCTGATGAAATGCCGTCTGGTAGACTATTACAAGGGAGAAGAAATTATTCGCGGGTTTGAAGCCGCAGACAAATAAACAGGAATTGAAAAAAAGAAGATATTATGGATATACAGTTAGAAAAGAAAAAAGGAATCCAGAAGAAACATCTTCCTTATATTGGGGGAGGAGCCGTTATTCTTCTGCTGTTGGGCTGGATTATTTTCGGCAATCATGCTTCTACATTGAAGGTCGACGGTAAATCGCTGAACATTGCCGACGTGACTTATGGAAAGTTCAATGACTATATCCGTGTGAACGGGCAGGTACAGCCTATTTCCGTGGTACAACTTAGTCCTGAAGAGGGAGGTATCGTGCAGGAAAAGGTGGTGGAAGAAGGAGCTCACGTGAAGAAAGGCGACGTGATTCTTCGTCTCAGTAACTCCAACTTGGATTTGCAGATTTTGAATGCGGAGTCTGAATTGGCCGAAAAGCAGAACCTGCTCCGCAATACACAGGTCACCATGCAACAGGACAAGTTGAACAACGAAACCGAGAAAGTACAGCTCGATATTGATACGCGCCGCAAACAGCGTACGTTCCAGCAGTACCAGCGTCTGTACAAGGAACGTCTTATCAGCCGCGAAGAGTATCTTCAGGCTAAGGAAGATTATGAAGTAGCTCAGAAAAAGCATAAACTGATTACGGAGCGTTTGGTGCAGGACTCCATCTACCGTAACATTCAGATGGATCAGATGGAAGATAACTTGCAGAACATGCGCAAGAACGTCTTGCTGATTCGCGAACGGAAGGATAAGCTGGAAGTGCGGGCTACCATTGACGGAGAATTAGGATTGCTGGATGCGGAGTTAGGACAGAATATCAACGCCGGACAGATGGTGGGACAGATTAATGACTTGTCGGACTTCAAAATCGAGGCCATGATTGACGAACATTACATCGACCGTGTGACCAACGGACTGCCTGCTACTTTTGAACGTCAGGGTTCTTCGTTTAACTTGAAGGTGCGTAAGGTATATCCGGAAGTACGTGAGGGACGTTTCCGTACGGATTTCATCTTCCAGGGCAACCGTCCGGAAAATATCCGCAGCGGACAGACCTACTACATCGACTTGCAGTTGGGTGAGCCTACCGAAAGCGTATTGATTCCGAAGGGAACTTTCTTCCAGGTGACCGGAGGTAATTGGATTTTCGTAGTCGATAAAGAAGGAAAGAAAGCCTATCGCCGTAAAATACGTATCGGACGTCAGAATCCGCAGTATTACGAGGTGTTGGAAGGATTGGAAAAAGGCGAACGCGTCATCGTTTCCGGTTATGAGAGTTACAAAGACAATGAAGTATTGGTGTTAAACTAAAAAATAAAATGTGATGAAAAAGATAGTACGTATATTGGCAGGTTTGGTAATGGGTTTGATGTGTGTAAACTGTGCCAGTGCAAGAAGTGGTAACGAAGAAAAAGTAAGTGAAACCCGCAGTGTGAATCCATTCCATTCCATTGAAGTGGAGAGTGTAGCCAGTGTGTATTTCACTCAGTCGGATACCTATTCTCTTCGTGTAGAGGGAGAAAAGAAATGGGTAGACCAGACAAAGTGTACGGTGAAAGATGGAGTATTGCTGATTGCGTGGGCTGAGAAAGGAAAGAAAACTACCCGGAACGTGAACGGACTCTCTATTTACATCAGTGCGCCAGATTTGCAGAAAGTGGCTTTTGAAGGTGTCGGTTCATTCAATTGCAAGTCCCGCCTGAACCTGAAGGATGTGAAGTTTGATGTGGAAGGCGTAGGCAGTCTGCACGTAGCCGATTTGCATGCCCGGAATGTACAAGTCAGTCTGGAAGGTGTAGGAAGCGGTGAACTGGCCGTAGATTGCGACCACCTGGATGCCAGCATAGAAGGTGTAGGCAGTCTTACTTTAAGTGGAAAGGCTAAATCGACTCAAATTTCCAAAGATGGAATCGGTAGCGTTTCTACTCGGAGGTTGAAAGTCGGTGAATAAATTTCGTAATTGCAGTATAAAAACACTTACCACTCATGAACACACTTCTTAGAAATTTCTCGCATACTTTCCGGCGTTTCTTTACGGCCAGCGTATTGAATCTGTTAGGATTGAGTATTGCCTTTGCAGCCTGTTTCGTCATTCTGACGCAGGTGGACTACGACTATAACTACAACAAAGCCTATCCGGCACACGATCGTATTTACCGGGTAGAAGTGGATGCAGGCGGAGATTACGGCTGGCAAATCTGGCTGGCTCGTCCTTTCTGTGAGCTGGTGGGAGCTTCTTCTCCACACATACAGGCCATTTCAGTTACTTCATTGTCAAACTCTCTCAATGATTTTGAGGTAGACGAACACATTTACTCTGAACCTTGGTTTACGGGATTTGGTGATTACCTGGAGGTATTTCAGCCTACTATGGTGTGCGGTACAACCGCCTCCCTCAATGAACCCGGCCATGCCCTGATTTCCGCATCCATGGCCCGTCGCTTTTTCGGTACCACGGATGCCATTGGCAAGACCATCTACGTAGACCGTAAATCTCGTAACCAGCCGTTGGTGGTAGGAGGAGTTTATCAGGACATGCCGGAAAACTCCCAGTTAGGAAACTGTGTTTTTTCCTCCTACTCCCCGAACCTGAACAAAGATTCCTGGAGAAACTGGAATTATGCCTTGTATATCCGGCTTGACAGTCCAGCTTCATTGACCGATGTGGAGCGGTCGGTCATCGAAAGCTGCAAGCTGAATATTCCAAGAGACCTGATTAGCGGAGAGGGAGAGGAAGACTGGGAGAATTTCATTCATTTTACACCGCTGGACGAAGTGCACTATTCTACGGTGGGCAACAAGGCGGCTACCAGCAAGGCCGCCGTGTACCTGCTGCTGTGTGTATCGGTGCTGATTCTGCTTACAGCAGCAGTCAACTACATGAACTTCTCACTGGCAGAAACTCCCATGCGGTTACGTTCCATCAATACCCAAAAGGTGTTGGGGGCTTCCACTTTCTCCTTGCGGATGTATCTGTTGTTGGAATCCGTATTGGTTTGTGTGTGTGGCTTTTTGTTGTCCTTGCTCTGGCTCTATCTGTTGCAAGATAGTTCTTTAAATACCCTGGTGGCATCTGACCTCTCTTTGATGAATCATCCGAACTTGCTGATAGCTTTGGGCGGAATGGCCGTGTGCATGGGCTTGCTGGCTGGAGCCTATCCTTCTTACTACGTCACCTCTTTTCCGCCAGCACTGGTACTGAAAGGATCGCTCGGTCTTTCTCCGAAAGGAAAGATGTTGCGTACGTTTCTGGTTTGCTTCCAGTTCTTCGTCTCTTTCATGCTGATTATTGCGGTAGGCATCATGTACCTGCAGAGCCGTTACATTCGGCACAGCGACTACGGTTACGACAAGAGTGTGGTACTGGTGGGAAATCTTCCTTATGAGTTGCTGGACCGAAGGGAAACTTTTGTCAGCGAATTGTCCGGGCTGTCTGGTGTAGAAGGAGTTTCGATTTCTCAGTTCATATTGAATTCGTCCGACAGTTACATGAATTGGGGAAGAGGAAAAGGAGATAACAACATTTATTTTGCCTGTTTCCCAGTGGACTATCGTTATTTATCTGTGCTTGGAATTAAGATTACCGAAGGGCGTGACTTCAAGGCTGGCGACGGGGATGTGTATATCTTCAACGAGGCAGCTCGGAAAAAATATCCTTGGATGAAGGTGGACGAACCCGCTACTCCCGGTGATTATCCGGTAGTGGGATTCTGTGAGAACATCCGTTTTAGCAGTTTCCGCAACAACGATGCCGTAGAACCGATGGCTTTCTTTATTTACGGGAAGAATTATGCGGACTGGGATGCCAATAACATCCTGAATATCCGGGTGGCTCCGGGAGTGGATAAAGTGGACATGCTGCATCGTTTGGCAGAAGTGACCGAAAAGATGGCGCCAGGCAGTGACTTCAGGTTCCGTTTTATGGATGAGGTGATTGATCAGAACTATCATCAGGAACTGCGTTTCACCCGTCAGATTCTGTTGTTTTCCTTGATTGCCATCGTGCTCAGCATGATAGGCGTGTTCGGACTGACCTTGTTTGAAAGCGAATACCGTCGGAAGGAGATTGGTATTCGGAAAATCATGGGAAGTTCCACAGGTGAGATTCTCTATATGTTTACCAAACGTTATTTCGTCATGCTGGTGATCTGCTTCGTACTGGCAGCTCCCTTTGGCTGGTGGATAGGGCACGACTGGCTGGAAAGCTTCTCCGACAAGACGCCTATCCGTGCCTGGGTATTTGTGGCCTCCTTCCTGTTGGTCAGTCTCATTACGGTACTGACAGTGACATTCCAGTGCTGGAAGAATGCTAATGAAAATCCCGTACGGAGTATCAAGACCGAATAATTTTTCATAGTGTGTAAAAACAGATAAAACAATCGGGACCTCCGCTCATTTGCCGAGGCCCCGATTTATATTTTAGAGACGGGCAGCTACTTTCTGCCAGTCCACCAGTGTCCAGAATGCTTCGATGAAGGCTGCCCGGCGGTTGCGGTAGTCAATGTAGTACGCATGCTCCCACACGTCGATAACCAGTAACGGTTTCAGTCCCTTCTTGAGCGGATTTCCAGCGTTCGATTCGCTGACGATGGACAAATGTCCGTCTTTGTCACTCACCAGCCAGGTCCATCCCGAACCGAATAGCGTGGTGGCTGCCTGTGTAAACTTCTCTTTGAAAGTTTCTACCGAACCGAAATCACGAGTCAACGCATCTGCTAAAGGTTGAGGCATTTCCGGCTGCTGAGGAGTTAATGTATCAAAAAAGAACGTATGGTTCCAGGTCTGGGCTGCATTGTTGAACATCGGTC
>ERZ834694.2987-NODE-2987-length-10507-cov-4.054822_pt1 | contig 10507 bp, 6 predicted proteins | sample MGYA00519691_ERZ834694 | MGnify/ENA primary metagenome ERZ834694 (study PRJEB31850, sample SAMEA3708758) | human gut metagenome | biome: human gut; feature: human-associated habitat; material: faeces | place: China | collected 2014 ... | reverse complement strand
GTTAGAGGATAAGCTTGTCGGCTGCGGATTCGAGGTAGAGGAACTGATCGATCTCTCCGCTGAGATCGACCGTGTCGTTGTCGGTGTTGTAAAAGAATGTACCCCGGTGGAGGGAACACATCTTTGCACATGTAAAGTAGACTGCGGCGAGTATGGAAACGATATCCAGATCGTCACAGGCGCACCGAATGTGTATGCAGGAATGCACACACCGGCAGCCCTCGACAATTCCACACTTCCGGGCGGCATCAGGATCAAGGCAAAACCGATGCGCGGCATCGAGTCCAACGGTATGCTCTGCTCCGGTGAAGAGCTGGGCTTAAACGAGGACCTGTATCCAGGTTCTGAGGTCTACGGTCTCTTAGACCTTCCGAAGGACACTGTCCCGGGAACAGATATCGCGAAAGTCGTTGGCTTAGACGACTATATCTTCGACATCTCTGTAACAGCGAACCGTGCGGACTGCCAGTCTGTTTTAGGAATCGCGAGAGAGGTTGCCGCAGTCTTAGACAAACCGCTTAAAATGCCGGCTCTCGACTACAAAGAGAGCGATTATAAATATGAAAACCTTGACATCAAAGTAGAGGCACAGGATCTCTGCCCGCGCTATTTAGGTCATGGTGTCAGAAACATCACTCCGGGCCAGTCCCCGAGATGGATGCGCCGTCATCTGGCTCTCTGCGGTTTAAGAAGCATCAGCAACGTGGTCGATATCACCAACCACACCCTGCTGGAGATGGGCCAGCCCATGCACGCCTTTGACCTGAACAAGGTCGCGGGCCGCACCATCGACGTCCGCCGCGCCCACGAGGGCGAGAAGATCATGACCCTCGATGAGAAGGAGTTCACCCTGAACCCCAACAACCTCGTCATCTGCGATGCAGAAAAGCCGGTGGCACTGGCTGGCATCATGGGCGGTGCCAACTCCGGCATGGATGAGAACACCACCAGCCTGCTCTTTGAGTGCGCCACCTTCGCCCGCGACTCCGTCCGCAAGACCAGCCGCGCGCTGGGCCAGAACAGCGACTCCTCCGCCCGCTACGAGAAGGGCGTGGACCGCCACTCGCCCGAACTGGGCCTCGCCCGTGCCCTGCACCTGATCCAGGAGCTGGACTGCGGCGACATCACCACGCTGGAATACGACCTGACCGATGGCCGCCCGCTGGAGCGCAGGCACATCGTGACCACCCCCGCCAAGATCTGCGGTGTGCTGGGTATCACGGTGCCTGACCAGACCATGATCGACATCCTGCAGCGTCTGGAGTTCACTGTGGACGTGCAGGCCGACGGCAGCTGGGATGTTTCCGCCCCGCTGTACCGCGAGGACGTAGAGAGCTTCCCCGACCTGGCCGAGGAGGTCATCCGTGAGTACGGCTACGACCACATCGTGCCCACCTTCCTGAACACCGCTGCCGTCACCAACGGCGGGCTGAACTACGACCAGAAGCAGCAGCTCAAGACCAAGCGCCTGTTGGCGGCGCAGGGCTTCTATGAGGCATCCACGCTGGCCTTCTACTCCAACGCCGAGCTGGACATGCTGCACATCCCCGCCGGTGATGCTGCCCGCAAGGCCATCCGCATCCTGAACCCCATCAGCGAGAACCTCTCCATCATGCGCACCCTGCTCACCCCGTCCATGCTGAATGTCATCGTGGACAACCTGAAGAAGGGCAACGCCGAGGGCCGTCTGTTCGAGATGGCACCGGTCTATCTGGCCAAGGAACTGCCCATCTGCGAGCATCCGCACGAGCGCCAGACCCTCTGCATCGGTGCCTTCGGCCCGGAAGAGGACTTCTTCACCGTCAAGGGCGCCATGGAGGCACTGGCAGCCGGTTTCGGCCTGCACTTCACCTACGAACGCGAGACTGCGCCCTGGCTGCACCCCGGCATCAGCGCCGCTGTCTACTGCGGCGGCAAGCGTCTGGGCGTCTTCGGCAAGCTCTCCAATGAGATCAACGGCGAGCTGGAGATCGCAAAGGAACAGAAGGACAGCCAGAACATCTACCTCGGTGAGCTGGACTACGAGGCCCTGATGAGCTGCGTGGACGGCGAGCTGCGCTATCAGCCGCTCAGCCCCTATGCTGCCGTCAAGCGCGACCTGGCCCTCGTCTGCGAGGAACAGGTCACCTGCGGCGAGATCGAGGAGACCATCAAAAAGGCAAGCCCGCTCATCACCGACGTGAAGCTGTTCGATATCTATCGCGGCGCAAACCTCGGTGCGGGCAAGAAGAGCATGGCGTTCTCCCTGACGCTGTCCGACCCCAGCGCAGAAGTCTCTGCCGAACAGGTCGAGCGCACCGTCAAAAAAGTGCTGGGCAACCTGAAGTTCAAGCTCGGCATCGAGATCCGCTGATTCAAAACAAGAAATAGAACAGGGCAAAGGCCGTCTGTGCAAGCTGCCCAAAACAACAGCCCCCGTGCCAAAGCACGGGGGCTGTGTGCGTTCCGGGGAGAGGAATCACTTGGCATCCTCATATTCCGGGGCATTCTCTTCTTCGTCGAGGTCCTCGGCGTGGATGCGGTCATGCAGACGCTGGCGGAACTCCTGGGCAGGGATGCCGCTCTGGTTCGGGGTCAGGTCGGGGGCAGGGTTGCCGTCCGGCAGGTGGGCACCGAACGCGGGCACGAAGAAGAACTTGCGCACAACGAAGATGAGCGCGATGGCACCCACGCTGAGCAGGTTCTCAACGGCGGATTCGTGGCCGACCACCATGTGGCGGGCGATGGCGTAGAGCAGCACTTCCAGGCTGCTGCCGGGGCTGTGCTTGGCCAGCATCTTGATGAACTCGATGCCGATGACGATGTCCAGCGCACGTTCCAGAAATGTGCGGATCTCTGCATCGTTGCCGTCGAACAGCAGGCCGGGCATCCATTTCAGCAGCGGCACGATGCTGAACAGCAGGCCGATGAGGACCAGCCCAGAGAGAGTGATCTCCAGCAGGGTGGATGCCTGGATGATGTAGTTGCGCAGCGCGGTGCGGCCGTGGCTTTCCACAGGGTGGTTGTGGGGGTTGAGCATGGTTCGTTCTCCTTCGCATCTTCACGTCTTGCGGCAGATCTGGCCGAGACCGCCAGACTTTTCTTCATTGTAGCAAAGAATGGAAACGAAGTCAAACGAATGGAACACGCGAGTAAAAATTATTGGGCGGCCACATAGCCAGACTTCTGGATGCAGGCGCGGCCTGCATCGGTGGAGAGCCAGTCGTAGACCTTGCGCTCCGGGGTGTCGGGGCCGGAATCCTGCCGGACTGCGGCATAAAACTCGTTGCACAGGGGGTAGCTCTCGTCCGCGATGGTGTCGGCCAAGGGGGTCACGCCGTCCACGGCCAGCAGCCGCAGGCCGGGCCTGGAATACATCTCCGAGATGTAGTAGTAGACCGAGAAGCCGATGGCGTTGGCCGCGTTGTTGTACTCGGCGATGTCGTCTACCAGTTCGCCCATCAAGGCAGGAGCCAGCGCGGTGGGGGCGTCCATCAGCTCGCCGCCCTGAATAAGCAGCTTCTGGAACAGGGTCTGGCTGCCGGAGTCCTCCCGGCGCTGGAAGGCCACGATGTCGGCATCCTCGCCGCCCACGTCCTTCCAGTTGGTGATCTTCCCGGCGTAGATGTCCCGGAGCTGCTGCCGGGTCAGGCTCTGGACGGGGTTGTCCTCGTTCACGATGAAGACCAGCGCGTCCCGGCCAATGGCTTTCTGGTCCAGCAGGGCACCATCGGCCTTCAGCTCTTCCTTGACGGACTCCGGGGCCTCGTAGGCGATGATGAGCCGGGTGCCGTTCTCGGTGTCGCCGTAAAGGCCCAGGTTCCGCCAGGCCCAGGCGGTGGTGTTGGTGGTCACGGCGCTCTGGGCCGCTTCCAGCTCCATGCCGGTGGTGTCGGCCATGATCTGCGCAATGAGCGGGATGCAGGCCGTGGAGCCGTCGGTGACGGGAAACTCGTCCTCGGTGAGGATGGGCGCTGCGGGTACTTCGCTGGCGGAAGAGGCGGGTGCTTCGGACGAAGCGGCACTCGATGCCGGTGCGCTGGAAGCGGCCTCTCCGCAGGCGGCCAGCAGCGCCGCCGTGGAGACGGCCCCCAGCCCCAGCAGGAAGGAACGGCGGGAAATTTTAGACTGTTTCATGGTGAAACCCTCCCTCAATAGAAGTAGTTGTTGGTCTCGTCGCTGGTGGAAGTGAAGATGCTCTGGCAGTAGATCCAGTTCCCCTCCACGTCCATCCAGCCGTAATCGAAGCCCTTGCGCGCCACGAAGACGCCCGCAGGCAGGGGCGCACTGCTGTTGTAGCGGGAGTACTCGCCGCAGCTGCCCAGCCCGGCCAGGACGACCGCGCCGTCGCTGTCCAGCAGGTCGTACAGCCAGGTGCTGCCGGGGCCGCGGTAGCTGATGGAGAAATAGAAGTCGTCCTCCGTGGCAGCCACGGGCCAGAGATAGCCGTCGAAGTCGTCGCCGTAGCGGGCGGTGAGGTCAGCCATCGAAAGGGTCTTGCTCAGCTCTGGCCCGGCGAGGGTCAGGGTGGTCACATCGTAGTTGTCGTTGTCGTACTGGCGCAGGTTGACCCAGCCGCTGCCCTGGTCGTAGAGGCGAGTGCGGTGCAGCGCTTCCAGCGGCGCAACCGTCGTGTCGGTCCGGATGGCACCGGTGTCCATATCGTAGACGCGGAGGGTGCCGTCCCTGGCGTAGATGTCCAGCGTGTTGGTGCCCAGGGCCATGTTGTAGAGGTCGAGGGTGTCGCCGGTGGTCAGGTCGTAGAGGAGGTAGCCGTCCTCCCGGTAGAGCACGGTCACGCCGGGCGCGTACCCGCTGATGGAGTCGTTAAACTCGCACAGCACGGTGCTGGTCATGTCGCTGACCAGATCCACGAGCTGATACTTGCCCTCGTCGGTCCGGAAGCTGGCAATGCCCGCGTGGAGATAGGTGACAAAGCCGCTCCGCTCCTCGCCGGTGGCCGCATTCAGCAGGGAAGTGGACTCCAGGTTTGTGCCGTCCGCGTTGTAGGTGTCGATCTCCACCCAGTCGGCGGGGGCCAGCGGGTCGTCGATCCCGGCGGAAAGGCGGTACAGCAGGCTATGAAAGTTCTGGTAGACCACGGTGCCGTCCTTTTCCTGGATCTGAACGGCAGCGTACTGGTAGAGGTCGTCGTTCTCTTCATCGGGCGCAGCATCGCCGGGGGCATAGAGGCCAAAGGCCAGCCGGTCGCCCGCCACAAGGCAGGTGTAGGCGTTTTCGGGCACGGGGTACTCAGTGCCCGAAGCAAAGTCCAGCACCCGCACGTCGCCCGCTGCATGGTCGTGCAGGGGCGAATAGGCGAAGCTGGTGGGTGTGGTCAGAACGAGCACACCGCCGGAAAGGCGGACGTCGTATTCGCGGTCAAAGGTGTAGAGCGCCTCACCCGTCCGGTCAAAGATGCCGCTGCGCCGCCCGGCGGCGGTGTCCGGGTCAGACCAGGTGCAGACGAACCAGTTCGTCTCGCCGGTCTGGCTGTCGGTCAGCAGATAGGACGTTTCGCTGGCAGGGGACTGGTGTACCACCTTGTCGCCGCAGAGGATGGTGTTTCCGCCGAGGGAGTCATAGCTGGAGAAGAGCCGCAGCCTGCCGTCCCGCAGGGAGGAGGCGTCGTATTTGGGCGGGTCCTCCTCTTGCTGGGGGTGGGACACGGGCCGGGACGGCGTGGGCAGCAGCGAACAGGAGGTGAACACCCCCGCCGCCAGTGCCAGGCCCGCCGCTGCGCAGCCGATGCGGAGTAGATTCTGTTTCATAATGCAGTACCTCACAGGTCACAGGGACGAAATGCGGATGGGCTTTCCCATTTGATTATAATACGAAACACCCGGACAATCCATTGCATTGGAACATTTGGGCATGGTTACAATTTGGTTACGGCCGAAAGTTCAGTCGAAGTTTGCAAAAGCAGATGAAAAGCGGACGCTTTTTGGTCAAAGTGCTAAAGGAATGTCGAAATCCTTGTAAAAAATTACGACAAGTGGTATAATTTAACAAGACAAAAAGATCGATTTGTTTGTGAGAAAAACATTTGGAGGGAATTATCATGAAAACTGTTGCACAGACTGTGATCGAAGCAGATCGTTTTTACACCATCGCTGCCCGCACCGGCAGCGTCATCGAGGCGGCTGCTTCCACGAAGAACGAGGAGACCGTTCGTCTGGGCAAATACGACCACAAGCCCGAACAGGAGTGGGCGTTCATCCGCGTAGGGGACGGTGTCTACCGCATCCGCAACCGCGCTTCCGGCAAGCTTCTCGACCTGATGATGACTGGCACCGCCAACGGCACCTGGCTGCATCTGTGGGAGGATGTGGGCGGTACGTCCCAGATGTGGACCGTGGAGCCTACCCCCGCCGGCACCGTCCGCCTGCGCTCTTCCTGGGCCAGCGGCAAGTGCATCGACACCGTGGGCATGGGCGTCTCCGATGGCGCACAGCTGCAGATCTGGCAGGAGACCGCCGGGGAAGATCAGCTCTGGACCATCTCCGAGGTGAAGGACCGCGCCAGCGCAAAGCGTGCTGCCAAGAAGGACGAGCCCGCCGCCGCTCCCGTTGAGGAGAAGGTCGAAGTCAAGGCAGAGGAGAAGCCCGTAGAAGCCGCTCCTGCGGTCGAGGCCCCCAAGGCGGAAGAAGTCAAGGCAGAGCCAGTCAAGACGGAAGAGAAGCCCGCAGAGGCAGCTCCTGCTGTTGAGGAACCCAAGGCCGAACCGGCTAAGATGGAGGCAAAGCCCGCAGAAAAGGCTGCCCCCGCAGCGGTCAAGACTCCGGTCAAGAAGCCTGCTGCCCGGAAGACCAGCCGCGCCGCCCGCAAGAAGGCTGCTGCAAAGAAGTGACCCTCTCAGGCATCGCGCAGCGATGCCAGCTCCCCCAAAGGGGGAGCCTTTGGCAGGTCGGGCAACTCCTGCTGAATGATGAAGGCATTTTGATATCGTAAACGAAAGTGCTCCGCTGTCAAGACCAGCGGCATCTGTACCATGCTCTGACAAAGAGCAATGGGAATGATGCTGTGAATCGAAACAGCGGAGCACTTTTGTTTATGGTTTTATGGGGCTTTGTTCATTTCAGCACAGTCAAAACCGGCTCGCCAGTGGCTCCCCCTTTGGGGGAGCTGTCTGCGCAGCAGACGGAGAGGGTATCACACATTCAACATGCTGCGCTGCGCGGCGGCACGGAACTGGAGAGCTGCTGCGATGAAGCCCTTGAACAGGGGATGCGCGCGGTTGGGGCGGCTCTTGAACTCCGGGTGGAACTGGGCACCCAGATGGAAGGCGCGGCCCGGCAGCTCCACGGTCTCGACCAGACGGCCGTCGGGGCTGGTGCCGGAAATGACCAGACCCTTTTCCTCCATCTCGCTGCGGAAGTCGTTGTTGAACTCGTAGCGGTGGCGGTGGCGCTCCCAGATCTCCGGTTCGCCGTAGCACTCAGCCATCTTGGTGCCGGGCTTGACGGTGCAGGGGTATTTGCCCAGGCGCATGGTGCCGCCCTTCGGGATGTTCCCCTGCTGGTCCGGCATCAGAGCAATAACATTGTGCTCGCCGTCCGGCGTAAACTCGCTGGAGTTGGCATCGGCATAGCCCAGCACATCGCGGGCATATTCCATAACCATAATCTGCATACCCAAGCAGATGCCCAAGCAAGGGACATCATGCTCACGAGCGTATTTGATAGCGGCAAACTTGCCCTCGATACCTCTCTGCCCGAATCCGGGGGCGATCAAGATACCATCCATATCCTTCAATTGCTCGGCGGCGTTCTCGTTATTTAATTTCTCCGAATGGAACAAATGCAAATCCAGTTTATGATGATTGTAAATAGCGGCTTGCAACAAAGATTCGTCGATCGACTTATAAGCGTCTTGCAATTCCACGTATTTACCAACCAAACCGATCTTCACCGTATCCGTAGCCGTGCTCTTCAAGGCAAGGAATTCCTTCCAAGGCTTCAACTCCGGAGTCGGGCCGACTTCCATACCGACCTTACGCAAGACCACCTCGTCCATCTTCTGGCGTTGCAATACCAAAGGAACCTCGTAGATCGTCGGTACATCAATCGACTGGATCACGGAATCCTCGGCCACGTTACAGAACAACGCCACCTTACGTAACAAGTTTGCGTTCAACTCATGTTCCGTACGTAATACCAACACGTCCGGCTGGATGCCTAACTCCTGCAATTGCTTCACGGAATGTTGCGTAGGCTTCGTCTTATACTCTTTCGCCGCAGCGATATAAGGCACATAAGTAAGATGTACGCAAAGGCAGTTCTTACCCAGCTCCCATTTCAACTGGCGAACGCTCTCTATGAAAGGCAGAGACTCGATATCACCCACCGTACCACCGATCTCGGTGATCACGAAGTCAAACTTATACTTGCTACCCAATAATTTCACGTTACGCTTGATCTCATCCGTGATATGAGGCACCACCTGCACCGTCTTACCCAGATAATCCCCCTTACGCTCCTTGTTGATCACGCTTTGATAGATACGTCCGGTAGTGATATTATTCGCACGGGTAGTCTGGACATTCAAGAAACGCTCGTAATGGCCCAAGTCCAAGTCAGCCTCATGTCCATCGACGGTCACGTAACATTCCCCATGTTCATAAGGGTTCAACGTACCCGGGTCGATGTTGATGTAAGGATCAAATTTTTGGATAGTAACCTTGTAACCTCTTGCTTGAAGGAGCTTACCTAAAGAAGCGGAAATAATTCCCTTACCTAAGGAAGAGACCACGCCGCCTGTAACGAAAATGTACTTTGTATCTGCCACGATAGTAATATTTTAGTTATCTTTTTAATTGCACACCTGCATTTCGAAACCGCAAAGTTAGCGATTTTCATCGAGACATGCCAAATTTAATGTTTTTATTTCTCGCTGAATATCTCCAGAACTGACCCGTGCTTCAGCAGGACTCTTCCGATTCCCGACCCGAAGCACGGCACTAAAGACAGTACTTCTCATGGAATTACTTCGGTACTCCGCAGGAAGTACTGAAGTACTTTGACCGAAGTATTCCAGTACTTCCTGCGGAGTACTGAGGCAAGTCCGTATAAGCCTCGCTAGACACACCTGCTTTGCCTCAGTGATCGTAACTTTTACCCAGATAAATATCAAATCGTATGTTGTATATCATTCTTTTTAGCTAATTTTGCGACCACTACAACTAATAGATGTAAATAAGGTATTATGATGATGAAGAGGCATGGTGTGTATGCGCTATTATTACTTTCACTAATTGGGAGCTCGGCATACAGCCAAGAGAACCAGCTAGTTACCGGAACGATAGTTCAACGTCCCGCACAGCAAGTCGTATCGGATGATACGATTCCTGCGATCAATCTTGGCGAAGAGGAATTAGACAACATCGTAGACATTCGTAAACAATTCGAGAAACAAAACAAGACTTACTCGGCGCCCTTGGCCCCAAGCACGAATTTACTGCGTTTCTTGAAAAAAGACGAACTGGAGATCTCGGACGAGGCGATGTATTGGGCCCGTCTGGTACGAGACGCCTCCACGGCTTTCGATAATACGATGACCTTCCGAGACACCGTGATCGTAAACCCTTTATTCATGCCGATCGTTTTCCGGGGAGATTATCTACCCAAAAACTTGATATTCTACAACTTCGATTCATTGAAGGAGAGGACTCCCTATGATAACTTATACCGGACAGACTCCATCTTCAAAGATCTGGAGCGAAACAAACAGTTCGAGGAGATGGCTTACAAATATGTGCAGAACAATTACCCGACTTATTTCCGCTACTCCGAGAGGGATCTGCCCAATGAGGTGATCAAACCTAAATTCATCAAGAAGAATATTTATGAGGACTTGCCGATCAAGGTGGAGGCTGATGCCAATTTTGAGGACGTAGACGCTCCCGCCCGCTTTATCCCAGAGCGGAGATACTGGATATCGGCCTTTGAGAGCGCCGTCCAATTCTCCCAGAACTACGTTTCGGAGAACTGGTACAAGGGTGGAAGTAGCAACTTGAACCTGTTCACCAAGAACAATTTAAAATACGACTATAAGAAAGATAAGGTACAAGTAACGAACGAACTGGAATTCAAAGCCAGCGTATATACGGCACCGAAGGATACCTTAAGGAACTATAAGATCGGTGACGACGTATTCCGTATACACAGCAACGTCGGCTACCAAGCGTTCAACAAATGGTACTATACGTTCGACGCTGAGTTCAAGACCCAGTTCTTCACCAACTATCAAGAGAACGAGCACATCAAACAGGCCGCATTCCTAGCCCCGTTCTCTATCAACTTCGGTCTCGGTATGAAATACGAGCTGGAAAAACAATTTACCGACAAGCATAAGAAGATTAAATTCAGCACCAACTTGGCGCCGATCTCCTATACATATATGTATACGACACAAGAGATCGATTATAGCCGTCACGGTTTCAAGAAAAACGAGGAAACCGGTGAGTTCAATAACAAGCTAAGCCAAATAGGTTCCACGATCCGCGCAGACCTCGCCTTCGATTTCAACC
>ERZ834694.2978-NODE-2978-length-10546-cov-3.904394_pt1 | contig 10546 bp, 11 predicted proteins | sample MGYA00519691_ERZ834694 | MGnify/ENA primary metagenome ERZ834694 (study PRJEB31850, sample SAMEA3708758) | human gut metagenome | biome: human gut; feature: human-associated habitat; material: faeces | place: China | collected 2014 ... | reverse complement strand
ATAAAGATGGCATCCAGTATGATTTGCTGCAAATAGATGGAAAATTATCTGCCGGAGAACTTGCAGATATGGCGAAAGAGGTTATTAATAATAGAAGATAAAGAAAAAAGGGGCTGTCTATTTCAAGACAGCTCCTTTGGTATATTTATGATATAAAGTTAAATGATATAGGTTATTCGAAACGAGGAATTGTAATAACTTCTCCACCCTTCATAGCGGATTCGTGCGCACAGATTCCTGTACCTGTCCAGTAAGCACCCATGATGTCGTCAATAGCAGGTTTACGTTCTTCCAGAATGGAACGAATGAATTCATGTACAAGGTGTGGATGGGAACCACCGTGACCCCCACCCTGGGTAAAGGAGAGATGGGTGTTCTCATTGTTATATACTGTGTTGGTGGTGAAGGATGCGATTTCCTTCGGAAGAAGGTGTGCATAATCCGGGATCTGGATTCTTTTTTCCACAATCTCTGATCCACGACTGGATTTTTCGCTGTCTTCATCCAGAATGTCCACTTTCTCCAGTTCTCCTGTACGGGTAAAGAGAACAGGATCTTCATCAGCAAGCTGCTGCCATTCGAAGCTCTCGTTTTCACCGTATACTCGGAAGCATTCGGAATAGCTTCTGGCTACACCGTAGAGGAAACGTTCCATTTCAATAGTTACATCGCTATCCTGAAGAGAAATAAATGCGGATTCGAATGCAAACGGGCAGCCGTATTTGTCAGCCAGTTCTTTGCGGATTTTTCCGGAACCTCTTGCGTAAACCTTGTCTGGAAGATGGCCTGCGAGCATCAGACAAGGAGCAACTGCATGTGTCGGATGCATCAGTGGCGGGAAGCCTTCCCAGTATTCCGGCCATCCTTCCATATCCTGGTAATGTGCACAGGTCATGTACTGGAGGCGTCCAAGTTCGCCCTTCTTATAAAGCTCCTGGATATAGAGGAACTCTCTCTGGAAAATCGTTGTTTCCATAAACATATAATTTTTGCCGGAGGCCTTGCGGGCTGCAATGATGTCATTTAATTCCTGGATGCTCATTCCCATAGGAATTGTACAGCCACAATGTTTACCTGCATTTAAGACGCGTACAGAAAACGGAGCATGTGTTGCTGGCGGTGTTACAAGATGAACTGCATCAATTTCAGGAATATCCAGTACATCCTGCAGATCTGTGAAACAGCGTTCATCAGGAATGCTGTATCGTTCTTTTGCAATATTCAGAAGTTTCTCATTTTTATCTACGATATACACCTTATCAATATCAGGATGTTTACAGTAGATAGCAACGAATTCAAGCCCGAAGCTTAAGCCTACTAAAGCAACATTCAGTTTTTTCATGATGGAAAACCCTCCTTAAAAATAGTAGAAAAAATAGTAAAAAGTTAGTTAGGAATAAAATCTACAGGATGTCAGGAATCCTGCATCTGTCTTTTATGCTTGTGATTATACGTGATGAGAAGAGAAATGAGAATAAAGATAATTTAGATGTTTGACCCCAAAAAGATAAAAATAATACCAGTTCCGGAAAGCTCTACTTTTTTTAGAAAAGATGGAAAAAGAAAGAATAATATCGTTATTCAAAAATCAGGGATTTCATGTTTTAATAAGTGCATAGCAGAACAATCGATTGGAAAGCAGATCAGTAACATAGAGATTAAGAGAGAAGATGAGAAGGAGGAACTATATAATGAAGAAAAGAGCATTAGCTGTTATGTTGGCAGGGGCTTTGACTTTGGGCGCACAGACAGGTGTGTGGGCTGCATCCGATACTTCAGATCAGAAAGAAGGAGAACTGACACTTCTGATGTTAAATAACTGGATCGATGAGACAGAAGCAAAAGGGAAAGAGCTTGCGAAAGTGATCAAACAATATGAAGAAGAGAATCCAGGGGTGGAGATCACATTGCAGGGAGTTTCCCAGCAGGATATTAAGGAATCTTTCCAGACAGCAGCTCTGGCAGGAGGCGGAGCAGACATTGTAGTGATGGACAATTCCGGACATGCCATTGACCTTGCAGCAATGGGACTTCTGTATCCACTGGAAGATATTACCACAGCCGATGAGCTTACTGCGCAGTATCAGGAAGGACCACTCAATTCCGGCAAATTTGAGGGTAAATATTATTCCGTGCCATGGTATATGGACTGTACGGGTCTCTATTATAATAAAGAACGTCTGGAGGAACTGGGAATCGATGTTCCTACAACATGGGAAGAACTTTCTGATGCAGTAGATAAAGCAAAAGAAGCCGGATATGGCGGTATTATTACTTATCAGAGTGCATATGCTTTTTATTCATTTTTCTATCAGAATGAATGCCCAGTCATTGATACAAGTGGAGATATCCCGCAGGTAGTGATCGACAATGAGGAGGGAAAAGAGGCATGGAATTATATTTGTGATCTGATCTCCAAAGGCGGTTTGGTAGAGTCTTTTAAAGAAGCAACTACATGGGACAAAGTATATGAAAGTTTTGCAAATGGAGAAGCAACCTTCCTGTTGGGCGGAGACTGGTGCTCCAGCGAAGTAGAAAATATTAATCCGGATTTGGATTACGGCATTGCTCCGATGGTAAAAGGAAAAACAGAAGCAACTGTACTGGGAGGATGGACCTGGAATATTAATACCAACTGCAAAGATCCGGAACTTGCTTATGACCTGATTCAGTATCTGAATTCAGAAAAAGGAGATTCTCTTCTTGGCGTAGAAGGAAAGATTTCAGCACGTAAAGACTTCGACTATGACAAAGCACTGGAAGGAAATGACAAACTGAAAGTCTTTACAGAAGAATTTCCGTATACAGAAGCAAGACCTGCTGTTATCAATGAGAAATCCATCGATGAACTGATCACCAATGCCATCCTGGAAGTAGACTACGGACAGTCATCAGCTGAAGATGCGCTGACTTCTCTTACCCAGAAGCTCAATGAAAACATTGCATCTAATTATCAGTAAAAATATCCGGGAAACAAACATGAAATAATAACAGAGGCGCTGGCGTGAAATGGCGGCAGCGCTTCTTCATTGAGAAGGGAGGAAGATCATGTCCAAAATACGTAGAAAAGAAGGCCTGGAACTGAAAAAAAATCTTCCAGGATATCTTTTGATGGCACCAGCAGTAATTGCGGTACTGGCACTTTCTGTGTATCCTCTTTTCAGAGGTATTTATCTGAGTTTCTTAAATTATAACCTTGTACGCTCAAATGATCCTACATTTAATACCTTTGCAGGTTTACAGAATTATATTGATATTTTTAAAGACAAAGTGTTCCTACAGTCTATTGGAAATACAGTGAAGTGGACGGTGGTGAATCTTGTGGTACAGCTTGTGGCAGCCATGCTTCTTGCACTTGCACTGAACCAGAAACTGAAAGGAAGATCTGTATATAGAACGCTGATTCTGGTTCCATGGGCAGTTCCCCATGCCATAGCAGCTATGACCTTTACTTTTTTATTCAATGCAAATGTAGGTATCATTAATATACTGGCAGTGAAGCTGGGAATGATTACAGAATCTGTATCCTGGCTTGGAAATGTGGGATCAGCGTTCTGGTGTGTGGTTCTGGTAGCAATATGGAAGGGAATTCCTTTTCAGATGATCTTTATTCTGGCAGCACTGCAGGGAATTTCCGGGGATGTGTATGAGAGTGCGGAAATAGATGGTGCCAGTCGTTGGCAGTGTTTTTGGAAAATCACACTTCCGATTATCAAAGAGCCTCTGGCTATTTCAACCATTCTGAATCTGATCGGTATTGTGTCCTGTTTTAACACCATCTGGCTGATGACCAAAGGTGGCCCGCTGTACAGCACAGAGATTATTTATACCTATGCATACAGAAGAGCATTTATTGACCATAATTTTGGAACTGCAGCAGCTGCATCCGTGGTATTGTTTATATTTATGGCTGTTTTCTCTGGAGTTTACCTGAAGATGGTAAGTGAGAAAGAATAGGGAGGAGGAAACTATATGCATACAAAACAACGAAATGAAGCTATAAGGCATGTGGTAGCCTATATATTCACAATAGTCATGGTTTTTCTTGCAGTGACCCCGTTTATCTATGTGGTATTGACTGCCCTGAAAACAAAGGAACAGATATATGATCTATCTCAGATCATACCGACTCATATCACATTTGACAATTTCAGACAGGTACTGTTTCAGTCGAATTTCGTAAGATATTTTATGAACAGTATTTTCATTACACTGGTCACAACACTGATTTGTATGATATTATCAGTAATGGCAGCATATGGACTTACCAGATATAGAATCGTAGGTGCCGGGAAAATTAAGATGGCGGTTCTTATGACAAGAATGTTTCCGGGAATCCTGTTGTGTATTCCTTACTATATTATTATGAAACAGTTGAACCTGATTGACAGTTATATAGGACTGATTCTGATGTACTGCTCTTTTACCCTGCCTTTTGCCATATGGAATACCTGTGCATTTTTTATTTCCATCCCATGGGAGTTGGAGGAAGCTGCCAGGATTGATGGCTGTAGCAGGTTGAAATCTTTTTTCCATGTGATTATTCATGTGGCTAAGCCGGGACTTTTTGTTACAGCCTTGTTCTGTTTTATGACATCCTGGGATGAATATATGTATGCTTCTATTTTTATTAATACAACTTTAAAGAAAACCATTCAGGTTGGTATGCAGGACTTTGTAGGACAGTATTCTGTAGATTGGGGACTGCTGATGTCAGCAGTGGTGATTAGTCTGATACCAATTCTGATTTTCTTTGCATTGGTGCAGAAGAATCTGGTACAGGGACTTTCGGCCGGTGCAGTGAAAGGATAAATACAGGTCAGATGTAGAAAGAGGAAATTTGCGTATGAGTTTCAAACGTAAAAATCCGGGTAACCAGAGCATAAGAAGGCAGCTCACATTTTATATGGGACTTTTTGTGGTGCTGCCGTTGTGCCTGGCTTTGATGCTTCTGAATTTCTATCTTCAGAAAGTTACCACGGAAAATAAGATTAACAATGAGACAGATTTGCTATCCCAGATCAGGGATAACACAGATCAGATGATTGAAGTGACCAATTATGCTACAAGCATGTTGATGACAAATAAAAATACACTGAAGAACCTGCGAATTTTAGAGCAAGACGGGGATTCCTACGAGATCTATCAGGCGAAAAGAGAACTTTCTAATGATATTTCGGATGTAGAGAGCTCCGTCTTAAATGCCGTTGGCGGAAAAGTAGCTATACTTACGAAAAAAGGATATATGATTGGTTCTTACACATTAAGCAGAACAGAAACGAATTATGAGAAGGAACAGTGGTATCAGGAGATTTTGGAAAATGGAAGAAAGACAACTTACAGTACAGGCATAGAAACCATGTTCCAGGAAATGACAATACATGACAATATACAGAAATATTTTTATATGGGACGGGAAATTCTAGATTATTCCGGCAAAAATCTGGGAGTCATGCTGATTCGGCTTTCTGAGAAAAAAATCTGGGGAAAACTGGCAGCAGGTATGGTGACAGAGGAAGGCGGTGCCCTTTATATCCTGGACAGAAACAATGATATATTGATGGAGTATAATGAGAAATATCAGAAACAGCTGAAAGAACTGAGAGAACAGGAAACTGTAAAGGAGATTTCTGAGAATGAAATTACGATAGGTAATCTGAAAGATGATTTTTATTATATGGAAGGCGAACTGGAGAATGATTCCAATAAACTGGTCTGTTCCCCAGGAAATTTTCCTAAAAGAAAACAGAAAGATTCTCCAGAGAATTCTGGAAATGTTACTTCTGGTGATTGGATTCACTGTCTGCACCATGTTATATTTTTCTAAAAGAATCGCCAAACCTTTGGTTGAAGTGGCACAGACTCTGGAAAAAGCTCCCAATGGAATGGCAGTTCTGGAGGAACCCAGAGGTTCTTTCAAGGAGATGAGCAAATTTGTATCCTGCTATAACCAGGCTGGGAAAAAGATCGAAGAGCTTCTGGAAAAAGTAGAAAGAGAGAGCAGATTAAAAGAAAAAGCCCATTATGAGATGCTCATGTCGCAGATTTCCCCTCATTTTATCTTTAACACGGTTAATTCCATAAGGATCGTGGCCATAAAAGAAGGACAGGACCGTGCAGGGGGGAATGAAAACACGGAGAAAGCACTGGAAGCACTGGACGGAGTAGAACAGGCTGAAGTATCTCACGAAAAAGGAGAAGCGGTGCAGTTTACAGTAACAAAAACGGCATGACTACTGTGGGACAGGAAACGGCACTTCTGAAAGCATATGTAGATATCATGCAGATGCGGTTTGGAAGTTCGTTTCAGTATTATAATGTAATTCCAACAGAACTATTCTATTATGAAATCCCTGCATTTACCATGCAGCCGATTGTAGAAAATGCGATTCTGCACGGAGTAAAAGGTGTGACAGCAGGGCAGATTATAGTCTCTGCAATAGAGTATGAGAATGATTTTGTCATATCTGTATTCAATAATGGAAATTCTGCGGATAAAAAGAAGATTGAAGATCTTCTGAAGGGAGAGAAGAACCAGAGAGCTGTGACGGGGATCGGGCTTTACAATGTAAATTCCAGACTGAAGCTGTTGTACGGCGAATCTTATGGACTGATCTATAATGAAAAGGTCAGAAATGGTTTCGAAATATGGGTTCGTCTTCCAAAAAAAATTACAGAATCAGAAGAAAGGTGATAAAATAGGATAAAAAGATAGCAATTATTATCCGGATGAAGGGAAGAACATTCTATGAAAAAGGTATTGATCGTAGAGGATGAAATTCTGGCAAGACTTGGACTGCGTCAGCTTGTAGACTGGAAGAAACTGGATCTGGAACTGCTGCCGGATGCAACAGATGGAGAAGAAGCATTGGAAATGATCCGGAACAGCCGTCCGGATATCATTCTTCTTGATCTGAATATCCCCAGAGTCAGCGGGCTAGAAATTCTGGAATTTTTGAAGAAAGAAGAAATGCAAACCAGAGTAATCGTGGTAAGCTGCCAGGAAGAATTCGATGTTGTAAAGAAGGCAATGAAGTTGGGGGCGTATGATTATCTGCGAAAACTGAATCTGAGTTCTGATGAACTGGAAAGTATTCTGGAAAAGTGTCTGGGAGAAACAGAAGAAAGAAATAAGGTGCATATGCAGGGAATACGTGAGATCCGTTATGAAGAGATTATGAGAGACAGCAGAGATATTTTTGCAGGTACCTGTAATTATCAGACATTAATCTGTATACTGGCGAAAGATACAGAAGAGTTGTCCGGGGTTATGGAAATGATCCATAAATGGGCAGAAACCGAACTCAGGGAAGGCCTGCAGATTCAGAAGGGAAATCAGTATGGATATTTCCTGCTGAAAGAAAAACCGGAAAGATCTGTTTATATGGAATTAAAGAAAAGGGCAGAGCGGAAAACAGGCAGAGAACTGTACATGGGAATCTTTGAAGGTTGCATGGAAAAAACTGCGGATCTTGTTCGGGCTGCTGCGATGGCCGAGCAGATACAGCTTTTCAGTTATTATGATAAAGAAGAGAAACTGGTGTTTTTTCAGAAGAAGATTGAAACAGAAGGTCATAGTCCACGAGGAATGCATGGATATCTGGATTCCCTAAAAGAGAAGATTCGAAGTTTTGACAGAGAAAAAGTTGAACAGGAGCTGTATGGAATCTTCGGACTGATCCGACAGGAGCCTTATGTCAGTATCAATGTGCTGAGAAGAAATTTTATGGATATTTTGGGAATTTATTCCCTGGTTGCACAGTCATTGGACGGCGCACTGGAAGAAATAGAGTTGGATGGTGATAATTGTCATTATCAGAAAATCATGATGATGGAAAGCCTCAGGGAAATAGAAAAATGGTTTCTGAAATTTAATGATATTTTTATGGAAAAATTCTGGATTGCCTACAAATGCAGTAGATCTGAAATCCTGCAGAAAGTAGTAAAATATATAGAAGCGCATATCACGGAACCAATCCATCTGTCAGATGTAGCTGCTGAAACAGGAGTTTCCTCAGCTTATCTCAGCACCATGTTCAAAAAAGAAATCGGTTATAATTTCATAGAATATGTAAACCTCCGAAAAATAGAACTGGCCAGACAAATGCTTCAGGATGGAAAAATGGTCTATGAAGTCTCAGAACTTCTTGGATTCGAAAATAGCACTTATTTCTCCAGAGTGTTTAAACGCTATACAGATGTATCGCCGGATACTTATCGGAAACAAATGTAAACTGAATTCAGATAAATAAGTTGACAATTCTCCGCGCCTATGATATAAAAAGAAAGTCAAAACCAATCATCAACAGGGAAAGAGGAGAGTCTTATTATGAGTCAGTCATATGCAAAAAGCCCTGCTGCAGAGAGAAAATTTACAACCAGAGAAATGGTACTGGTTGGTATGTTTGCAGCAGTTCTTGCAGTAATATCACAGATTTCACTGCCAATGCCTACCGGTGTACCGATCACCATTCAGGTATTTGGTGTAGCACTTGTAGGCGCAGTACTTGGTTCCAGGCTTGGAACTACAGCAACACTGGTTTACGTTCTGTTAGGAGCCATCGGTCTTCCAATCTTTGCTAACTTCTCAGGCGGAATCAGCAGCATCGTAGGAGTTACAGGAGGATACATCTGGGCATGGCCGATCATGACCTGGCTTTGTGGAATCCGTCCGAAAACAGAGAACAAGACAAAGAACCTTGCAATCTCAATCGGATTTGCACTGATCGGACTTCTGATTGTTGAGACAATCGGCGGTCTGCAGTGGCACTTTGTAGGAGGCTCCATGAGCATCCCGGCAATCGCAGTATACTCCTTAACAGCATTTATTCCAAAGGACATTGTAATCACAGTTCTTGCAGTTCTGATCGCAATTCCCATCAGAAAAGGAATCAACAATGCAGGAAACCGCTGATAACAGTAACAGGATAAAGAATAGCCTGCCGAAAGATACTCGGGGAAAGCAGGAAAACATAAAGATCCACGGAATCGGACTTGATAAAGCAGGACGGTGTACACACTATCACACACAGCTTGATATAGCTGCATTGCTCTGCGCGAAGTGCAGGAAATATTACGCATGTTATTCCTGCCACGATGAACTGGAAGATCATTCATTTGTGGCAACAACACCGGAAGAAGCTTATCCTGTTTTATGCGGAAACTGTGGCAGGAAACTTACACTTCAGGAATACAAAAAAGGCAGCTGCCCTTACTGCCACGCAGGATTTAATCCAAAATGCAGTTTACATGAGAATATTTATTTCTGTTGTACTATGTAACGTACTTTGAAAAACATTCCCGTAATCTGCACGTCTCACTTTGCAGTATATTTTGCAGAAAGTCTTTTTAAACACAATCTAATGCAGAGGATACAAAATAACAAAAAAATTTTGTATCCTCTTTTTATTTTGCGAAAAATTTGTTATACTTACATGAGTTAGCATAAACTAACCTCAAGAAACATATTTCTTAAATATGAATATAGATAAAACAGGAGGAATAAATCAATGGATATAAATGTATTCTATGGAATTCTGATTCCTTTTCTTGGAACCTCTGCAGGAGCTGCCTGTGTATTTTTCATGAAGAAGAATCTGAATGAACAGATTCAGAGAGCACTTACCGGATTTGCAGCAGGAGTTATGGTTGCGGCTTCCATATGGAGTCTGCTGCTCCCGGCAATTGAACAGTCTTCCGGACTGGGGAAGCTTTCATTTGTACCGGCAGCAGTGGGATTTTGGATAGGGGTGCTTTTTTTGCTCTTGCTGGATCACATGATCCCGCATCTTCACCAGAACAGTGACAAGGCAGAAGGTCCGAAGAGCAAACTTCAGAGAACTACCATGCTGGTTCTTGCAGTAACTTTGCATAACATTCCGGAGGGAATGGCAGTAGGAGTCGTATATGCAGGCTATTTAACAGGTCACGCCCAGATCACTATAATGGGAGCCATGGCTCTTTCTATCGGGATTGCCATTCAAAACTTTCCCGAGGGAGCCATTATTTCTATGCCCCTGCGTTCTGAGGGAATGGGAAAAACCAAAGCCTTTGCAGGAGGAGTCCTGTCCGGAATCGTAGAACCTATCGGTGCAGTCCTCACAATCCTGGCTGCCGGCCTCATTGTCCCGGCACTTCCATATCTTTTAAGCTTCGCTGCCGGAGCTATGCTTTATGTAGTGGTAGAAGAGCTCATACCTGAAATGTCTGCCGGAGAACACTCCAACATCGGAACTATTTTCTTTGCGGTAGGATTCTCTCTGATGATGATTCTGGATGTAGCTCTTGGATAAACAGATAATAATACACTATAAATACTCGTTACTATAGCAATCCCTGCCAGAGATTTTTGGGGATTGTTATCTGCAGGGAACAGGAATATAATATTTCTGTTAAGCAATATTTATTCAAAAGCAATAACTTAAATGGAGATAAAAAATGGACTACAGAAAATTCGGCGAATGCTATTACATAAGAATGGATCGTGATGACGAGATCATCAGTACAATCCTCGAAATATGTAAAAAAGGAAATATCAGATCAGCCA
>ERZ834694.2965-NODE-2965-length-10594-cov-2.764589_pt1 | contig 10594 bp, 8 predicted proteins | sample MGYA00519691_ERZ834694 | MGnify/ENA primary metagenome ERZ834694 (study PRJEB31850, sample SAMEA3708758) | human gut metagenome | biome: human gut; feature: human-associated habitat; material: faeces | place: China | collected 2014 ... | reverse complement strand
GGCTTCTTTTTATATTTTGCCCCGGATAAACCGGATAATCTTTAATACTGACGGTATACTGAATGCTGCCAGTAAAATGATAAGCCACCACATAATGCTTGGTACTTTGTTTTTTACAACTTCAACCGGATAGGGGACCGCGATGCTATCTGTTTTGCTTATATTTACCGTATCATGCATAAGCCTATCACGATACACAATATGATATTTGTCCCTGAAAACTGTATCGCCTTTAACAAGAACAAATACACTGTCGCGTACATAGATACTATCCCGCTTTATCTTGTCAATGTATTCTTTCTCTGTCTTTACTGTCTCTACCGGCACGTACTGAATACTCCGGCAGGAGAATATAGAAAGGGCTATCAGTATAATTATTATCCTCATTTTTCTGTTTTTTCTTCTATGTCAATAATATCAGACTTCCGCCTGAAAAATTTAAAAATATCGACCTTTACATGCCGACCGTGAGCTTCAAAGTAATTCCCATAACAGGAATTTATCTCAAACCCGTATATGACCAACAGGACAATAGAAGGAAGCAGCGGAATGTCAAAAGGTTCTCCAAATGTCTTCCCTATAGCTCCGGCAAGAAGAATCCAGCATAAGTAATCTACCATTTTGTTGATAGTCCTTCTCCCAGCCCGTGAAAACCGGATTCTTTCACCCCTTTTCTTGGATGCCGCTATCCCAAACCTCAGGTCTACGATAATTAATATCAGTGCAAGCAACATGAACCATTTTAAAGGTTCGATAAAATCCATAAAACCACTCATGAATACTGATACCATTGCCGAAATTGTGTTTCTTTCACTCATAATCTTAATTTAAATGTGGTACTTCTATCCCCTCCCGAAACATTGTTATAAACAATATTTTTTATAGTTCTCGACAAACTCCTTTACGGTCCCTCTGCCTAATGGCGTATTGTAATATTGTTTCCAGTATTCACCCATCGCCCAAACATCCTTATTCGAAGGTAATGCCTCCTTTACACGCAAATAATGTATGCGGGTCATACAGATCATCAGCTTTTTGTTATCTACAAGCATTTCAGGTTCCAAAGTTACAACACTGGATGCTTTCATTACTTTCCCCATTAGTTCCGGTTTATGCCGGAGAAAATTAACCACAATATCATTGAAGGTTGCCGGCTCCATCTGCCCATATCCTAAAGCCGGACCACCGCCAATTTGCCGGGTGTACTTAAAATTGCTTTCCTGAGCAAACGTCCCCATGATAAGATCTCTTGCATTGTCAGAGTACAAGCCTGTTTCTTTCAGCGTTTCGGTTATTAACCTTCTCCATTCCTCTTTGTTCATATTGTTTTATATTTCTAAATTATTCTTTTGTATTCTCAAAAAAAACTTTGTAAATTTGCAACATAAGATTGACTTGGGGTTGCTTGGGAAATATTTATAGAGGTCGCGAGGGCGGCCTCTTTTTTATTTGTTTTTGATTGCAGAGATAATAGCGTTTTTAATAAAAACATGCCAGGTTGAATCCATTATTGAGGCTTTGAATAATTCTGTCTCATTTTCATTCATATCCACAGCTTCCCCGTTGAATATCTTTTTGGCAATTTCATGCATTTCAATTGTGTTTGTGCACACATACACGGCATTTCCGACAAGTTGATGAATGCCTTTATTTTGATTCTCTTCCAGCAATTGGATATAATTATTACCTAACAAATCAATTGCTGATACATCTTTTACGTCAAAACTATATTTCATTTTGTTAGTAGTTAGTGAATGTTTCAGTAATCTTTCTATAAAATTCCGTAATTAATGGAACAATCCCCTGAATAATACCCAAGTCAACATTTGATCCGTTAATCGAATTGAAATCCTCGGACTTAGGATTGTATTTAAGGGTTGCATTCATGAATTTCTTCCCGTCGTCCAAGTATCCGTTTGCTACTACGGAGATAACTTCCGGTGCTTGCTCTTTTTGATACTCTGCACTCAGCGATACATTTATATTCTGTACCGTTGCCGTTGCTTTTGCTGAAATAAAATAGTTAATTTCCATGTTTTTTATAATTTATCTGTAACTTAATTGTCCGGTTGATCTATCTATACATAGGTAATAATTCGAAGCCCCTGAAATATTTGGTATGTTATTAAGATTTAAATATATTTGACCTCTAAAGATAGATGTATTATTAACTGTCATTTTACCACCGAATAATACATCTCCAGAAACTACCTCTATCGCAAGAGGTGGATCAAATGGAGTACCGTAATATCTGTTCTCAGCTTGTATTCTTAAGGCAGTAACTTTTGAAGATGATCCAGAATTATACGATGTTTCCTTGGCAATTATTTCCAATCCAGTTATATGACTTATAAAATCTCCTACTGCTGTTATTATTCCGGCTTGCATTCCACCTGTTGAAGGTTTAAGTACGCCGGATCCTGATGCATATACAGAAAAACCATTTTTAGCATAACAAGAGCCTATTTTTGAACTCGCATTGAAATCAGATGATCTCAATCCATTATTGCTTAATTTCAGTCCGGCAATTTCTCCTTCTGTCGCTGTAATTTTTCCTGTAAACTCTCCCGACGTTGCTATTATCCTTCCATGTATTTCGGCGTCAGAAGCAACAAGTTGGCCCGATTCTGTTATAACGACTTTCCCACTTGCTGTTGTCAGATTCTTTACAGTAATATTTCCTTCTATAATCGCGTCTGATGCAAACAACCGTCCGGCTTGTGTCACGACAAAATTAGCTTTTGTACCATCTCCCCCTGAAACACGCCTTATTGCTGAATCCAAATCACCTCCAGCGTAGAACCTTATACTGTTGTCTGTATCTCCGATTCCGCAAATCCCAGCTCTTTCATTCCAATTTACGCCATTCTGTTTCGCCCCTACTTTTATCAAACTAGTTGAAATAAGACCACCTTCTATTGTAGTTTCCTCTTTTAAAGCTATTTTTAAATAATCAAGTGCTTCCAAGTCGGGAACAGGCCTGATTACCGAAGCAGCAGGAGCAACAGATGACCCATCTGGAGCCGTATAACGACTATCGTGTACTACTGCTACACAATTGTTCCCGATTTTAAATAGGTACCTACCACCTCCACGAAGATAAATAAGTTCTTCGTTACTACTGGTTAGTTGCCCAATACTGCCGGCAGGATGTATATTTTGCTCAGTAAATTTATATTCGAAAACCTCAATTATTCTTTTAATAGTAAACGCTCCCCATCCACTCCCGTTACTACGCCATACACAGTTCATTGAAAAATAACCGTTTTCATGTGTTGCCCATTCTGGTTTTGAAGCAGCCCACTTCGCAGTAACTTCTATCATTGTCTCATAAGGTGGTATTTTAATAGTTACCGGATAATATGTGTCCTGATCCCACTTTTCAGCCCTTAAGTCGATCTCTGTTTCACGATATGTTTTAAGAGTTGTGTATTCTTTTGCAGCATCAATTGCCGCAGATGAAATAACATTTAGGATTTCTTGCCGTTTCGGATAATATGCAGCTATATTAGAATAGTCTGACGATATTGTAATGTTTTCCGGAGACGAAGCAGTATATTTTGTAAGTGCCGTATTAGCCAGGGAATATGCATTATTATAATTTATCCAAGCCGCATTGTCGGTTAGGCTATATTTTTCCACATTGGCTTTTATCTCTTTATACTCAGCCTGAATATCTGCCTGCTGCTGTCTCATTGCTGGTTTTTCAGGAGGAGATATAAGAGAATCAGAGGCCCAGTTATTTAGCTTGGTTGTTGCTTCTGTTGCAGTTATTTGAGCATTTTCTGCGGTTTGCTGGGCTAACTTTGCGGCACTATTGGCAGCGTCTATGCCAGCCTGTTGTTCAGCAAAAGAAGGAGCCCAAACAGGGGCCGGAAGAAAGCCTTCGACTATCATGACTTCGGTGAACCGGACCGAATTCCCTTCGGTATGCCCTGATTCTCCGGCGTAACAAAGTAAATACCCTTCCTGAGCTTCAAAGTCATTTTTGGTAATCAGAATACCACCATTTTTATCATAAAGATGATGATAAGTAGGTGTCAGGTAATTTTTAATAGCCTTATCAAATAAAATAAAATCACACTTGCTAATATTACCTGATAAGAATTCTATATTTTGGGCATTCACATAATAAACTGTATTCGGCTTGATTACAGGAATATACAGAGATTTATATGCATAAGTATTTGTCCCCCCTTCAACCGTAAACGGCCCTTTTGTCCCCTCCGCCAAATTAACGTTATTAGCCCCGATCTGGTCTTCTGCTGCTACAGGAAAGCCTTGCAGGGGTTTATTGCCTTCGATTAGGGAGATATTGTAGATTAGTGTATTGGCTTTACTGCTTCCGTATGACGCAGATATTTTCTGCACTGTTTTCCCGGCTTTCGTAATTAATCTGGCGATTGTTTTTGTGATTATTGTTCCTGCTAATCCATGCCATTCTGCCGTTCCATCAGTGTAAAATATCCTGAAAGCAAGTCCATCGTAATTTTGTACTGCTGCAAGTTTCCATTCAACAGATAATACATACTGTGTATCGGGTTTGAATTGCAAATCAAATACCGGATTAGCAATTTCATTGCTGCCCGCCCAATTTTTATGCAGTAGTACTTCATTTATCCTGAGATACACCCCGTCTTCATCTTGTCCCCAAACCGCAATATCCTTGTTCTTCTCATTCCACTTCAACATCATTTTTTTGGATATAAGGTTCTGGGAACCGATCTGTATCCCATCAACAACCTTTCCCGCTTCATCTATTGCAATCTGCCTCTGATCGTTGATAGAGGGGGTCCACAATAGCGAAGTTTTATTGCCTAATACTAGTTTTACCCACTCTATTTCAGATTCAACGTATATAGAGGATGGATATGCATACAATCTTATATATTCATTAATCGTATTTGCAATATTCCAATTAAATGTCACTGATGCAATATTATCTTCGTTAAAGTCAACGCGCCTAATATGAGCCATTGTACCAGATCCCCCACTATTATATACTTCAAATCTTTCCTTCCCTGTTCCTAATACTCCTTTTAATACAATCGTACATTGTTCACCCACTTTGGGTTTGTAGTCCCCTAAGTAAATGGTAGCTGTTAAATAACTATCAGTCTTCCATCCCTTGTTACTATTGTCAAGAAGATTGGTTTCTCCTACCTGCAGGTTGTCCAGGCTACTCTGCACGTCTCCGATGGACTCTTCCACCGTTTTGCCGGACATCAGTCTGAACACCCCTTTCATGTAAACGTTCTGACAATACAATCCGAATCCTGTCAACTGCCCGAAATCTTCATCCACTATGCCATTCAAATTACCCGTCCGCATCGGTTCTTTCCCTTCAAAAGAATAGGAGTTTATCCCAGCATAGAAAGCAATGTAAGGCGAATTGTTGTCATGCGCCGAAATCATTATCGCGGATTGGCGGTTTATGTCTGTCCGGTTTCCTAATAATACTATTTCTTCATCAGCCTCCGGGATACCGCTATTCGCCTCACAATCCGTTTTTGACAAGACAAAGTAATCCGCGCCTACCTCCGTGACAAGACGCCAATATCTCTTCATTTTCTGCCCGTCAAAAACTTGATGAAAAGCTTGGTCGCCCACTACGAAAGGATTTATTATCGTCCCGCTGTCAGTATTGAAAAAGCACTTGTACCCATTCTCTGTCTCCTCTACACTTCCCGTCTTTATAGCTGCCGGAGAGACACAGAACTTCCCGCCGATTGCCTTTACCTGCTGTATCAGAAACTCAAACACGCTGAACTGACCCCTTACCGTCAGATTCTGAAACTCAGCATTCCCGTCTTTTATTCTGTGTCCGCTACCAAGCGCTCCGGAGGTGAAATTCTTGGATGAGAAATTGTCGGATTGGACTAATTCAGCCGCTTTCACAGAATTAAATTCAACGTCCGCGTCTTTATGTAACTTTTGATTGAACCACTTCGGATACCACGCATTGATAAGGTTATAGAAGAGCCTTTTTATATCATCTATATTGATAAGCTGCTTTAAGGTGAATTGTATCTGCTCTATTGTATTATTTACCTTAGTGTCGTAGGTATAAAGCATCTGGTCGCCCAATTCAACCCTTATATCATCGCTTGTTTCAGTAGTACCGATAATTCTTGTCGTGATATTCCGCCTGCCTATTTTTACGGTAATTCCATCACCGATATTCAGTGATATTCCTTTCTTCTTGATATAGTGTTTTTGAACTGATAGAGACGGGGCGTATTGCGGTTCACACTTTTTGTTCAGCTCATTTTGTGTTGCCTCCCTCAATTCCTGTGTTGCTTCATCTATGTAAGATTGCGGCATATTGATGTTAAGGAGGACAAACACGTCTCCGACACGTGGCTGTCTGTTTGCATTCGGAAGATAATACCCGTCTTCTTCCTCTTTTACGATAATTGAAAGCGTCTTGTCGGTATTGTTCCAGCTGTTTTCCACTATCTCAAAGTTCAACCCGGTCAAATCCCCCGTCTGAAACTTGACTACCGGGATTTCATTCTCCGCATAGTATTCAGACAGATTGAAAGGAATATCAAGTTTTATCTTCCAACTTCCGGCTTCCTCTATGTTTTCCGGAACGGTCACGCCTAACACCGTCTTATTAATCAAGCGAGGGTAGATGTTTTCATTCACATACACCCCGGTAATCTTTCCGTACTTTTCTACGTTCTTTTCAATGACTTCATCACCCAAATTCAACCTTTTGGGGCTGTCCGGAGAATCATAGTCGGCCGGAAGATTCAGAGTGCCGCCTTTCCCTATCATTCGAGTGGTTACGGAAGCATTAGCGACCTTTGCGAGTTTCACGGAGTAGCTTCCTTTGTTTTTCCCATATTCAAACACATAGTCGGTTTCTTCTCCGATTCTCCTCTTGACGGTTATCACGGTTCCCGTAATGTCCCACTCCATTTCGGCATTCTCGCATACCGTTTGGAGTGCTGCCATGCAATTACTATTGTCAAAGCTCAAATCAAGGATACTTCCGTTCTGAATGGTTCCAAGGGTAAATTCCGGATAGTCCTCGTTCAAGGAATCAATCAGCAATGTCATGAAGTCGCTGACCTCTCCATGGTAGGCAAATGTTGTCGCTCCTTCGTCCGTTATGATGGAATTGTTCAGCTTATATCCTTGAAAATAGAACGTAAGCGGATAGGTAAACACTCCGTTACTTTCCTCTATATCAATAGGCCCGAAAATCTCGTACTTTTCATTCCCGACTAAAACATAGTCGCCTATCTTTAAGTCAAGATCATTCTTTGACGAAATAGTGAACGAAACATATTTATTTCCGCTTAATGACTTCGAGATGGTATCATCAACGACAAATTCGTAAATAACGGTATTATCTCTATATATGCTATATCCTTTCATTCGATATTACGATTAATTTGCAACTGAAATCAGCGTATACTTTCCCGATAGAAAAAACGTTTTGTACAGAAAATCCATTCGTGCAAAAACATTTAATCTCTCTTTCTCTGTAATTGATAGTTCTTATTCCGGCTTTCCCAAATAGGGCATATAATGATTTGATTCTCTCCTTGAATTGCTCTGTATTTTCAGCTATTATCATACCGGAAACGGTTATCTCCGTCTTCTCTTGCCCTCCTTTTGAATAAAGTGAATAAGACGGATTTTGGGTTGTGCTCAACGATTTTGGCGCACCGATTCCCTGATAGTTTGATATTTCTTTCAGATATAATCCGAAAGAAGTCCATTTGTATCCGTCAATCTCCCCGTTTTCGGTGGGAGAGGGGAGTGTCCCAGATAAATTAACAAGAGGTTCTATGAATTTAATCGTTATTTTGCAAGCCGATTTTGTAAAGGTTTCGATGGTCGTACTTTTGCATTTTACACTCCAGCTTCCCCATTTGCATGACAACGTAAATAACTCCGGCAACTCGTTCATGAAATCATTTATTAAAGGAAGAGAAGAGTCAGAATCAGACACGATATTTCCTGTTATTGAAATATCCCGGCTGTCAAAATCCATATCTTCACTCTCCACATAAGGCTCCACGCTGTTGTCTGTAACCCAATCGTAGTAAGTAGTCCCTTTTCTTTTCGGAAGATTGAAGCATCCAGAAATGGCAATATTGCCATTTGATTTTGTTGGAATTATCCCGAATTGGGAAATAGGAGTATTATTAATATAATATTCTGCCATGCCGTCCGGTGTTGGGTGGTATGTGTCATCACATACTGATGCAAATATAATTATTATTTAGAATTATTCAAAATAAAAATCCGTCATCTTGCGTATCTTTTACTTGATTCACTTTCAATTGTTCGTAGTCTTCCGTCCATGTTTTTCAATGTGTTGTGCATATCAGACAAGACGGAAGTATTATTCGCCGTTTCTCCGGTATTCCTCGCTATCGTGTTCAGTATGGAGTTGCATGTGGCCATTGTAGACTTGTATGTTTCATGAAATATCGTTGTCTGCTGGCTGATAGCCTTTAATGTATCGTAGGAACCTCTCCATATTCCCATTGATTCATTTGCAGTTTTCTCCGTAATTGTTTCGGATATGGTGCCGGTTTGGCGTTTTAATTCTTCCGGAGAACTTTCCCAATTAAAAGTTTTAGCCAAATTATCCCGGTCTTTAATCATATCTTGGATTATATCTTGATAATCATCCCTCAATTTTTCTGCCTCTTTTGCAGTAATCTTATTTTCGCTTTCTGCTGCTTCTGTCCAACTTTTATACAGATTTTCTATTCTTCCCTTGTACTGACTTGCGATTAGACCGGCTATAATCGATTTTCGCAAATATCCTTCAAAGTCATCACACATATCTTCAAAGGAAGCATCCATATCCGAAAGTGAATCAATAAATCCATTATAAAAACTATCGAAGGATATGCCAGTTAGTGCTTCTTGCAATGTATTCGCAAGTTCCTTGGCTTCATCGTTGCAGTCAATGATTGCATCTAAATTTTCAGTTATTTCAGAAGGTATTTTACTCCACGCTTCGGGGAAATCTCTTCGTATAATCTCTAACTGTTCCCCAGATAATTCATACATTTGTTGTACACTGGAAATATTTTGTCCTATAGACTTTGAAATATCATTCCATGATTTCTTAAGCCTTTCGTTGGCCCGGTAAGCATAACTATGTGAGCCTGCACTTGATCCTGCTTTACCTCCTACTTCCGCTAATCTTCTATAATTTTCTATTTGCTTTTCTAGCGCTTCGTTAGCTTCTTTCGCTGCCTCTACCGATGCAAATCCACCTCCAAATACAATTTTTTCCTTTGATTTATCAATGATTTTTTTGTATAGATCATTTATAGCCTCTAGTTGTTCTCTTAACGCCTTATATTGTGCTACTCCGTTATCTGATCCTAACCCGAATATACTGCCAATCGTTTTTGTAACGCCTGCTAATGTATGAATTACACCAGTTACAGCACTCATTGGCTTGGTTATATCAATTTCTGCTAATCCATCCACTACCTGTCCCAATCCGCTTAATGCTCCAGAAATAGATTCAGGGATTTCAATGCCTAAATTAGTAAGCATATTTACAAGATCATTCCCGGCAGAAATTACTTGCTGACCCTGTTGTCCTATTGCATTAACGGATTGTGTTATTTTACTAAGGGATTCAGCTCTTTTCTTCTCAGCAGCGGAAAGATTTTTTACAGCTCTTTCTTTTGCCTCTGGATTGTCAGCTTTATCCATCTCTTTTTTTGCCTTTGTAACCTCCTCTACTGCTTTTCTGTAATCTCTATATCCGCTTACTAATTCTTCAAGGGGCTCTCTGTTTGTAATAGTTGCGTCAAGGTTTTCAAAGGCATCAACAACAGTTTTAAAATCTTCTTTACTAATAGAATCATCTACCGTAGAAAGGTATTCCTTTATTTTGTCCCGGAGTTTTTTTAAAGCATCAGTAGATAATTTGTCAAGATTACCGAATACAGATGACCAGTCGATTTCTTTTTGAAATTGTTCAAGGTCAAGTCCGGATAATTCGGTTTTCTTTTTTTCTTTTGCTACCCGGATGGATTCTTCAAGCCTGTTTCTTTCGCTTTCTTCTGTTGTTTTTGCAAGTTCTTCTTGTAGCTTTTCAATATCTTTATTATATTTTCTTTCTATATCAAGGCGTTGTTGCTGGTATGACTGATATTGTTTTAAAAGTTCGTTTAATTCATCGGTCTGTTTTTTGTACACATCAGATTCGTCTTGTTCTCTTTTTCGCTTTACAGTAGAATAAGACGTAGAAATTTGCACTGTTTGCTCAGTCGTGAGTGTTCCGCCTTGTTTTGCCGCCCAATCGTCAGCAAGTTTTTTAATTTCAGCAATCTTTTCCTGATAGTCTAACCGGATTTGTGCAAGTTCTTTTTCTGTACCTTCCTGCATAAGGTCGATTTGGGCTTGCTGGTTTTGCTTACGGAGAAAGAGAAGTTCTTCATCAATTTGCTTGATTGTTTTGATTCTTTCTTCCTCTGCTTTTTGGGTAGCTTTAGAAGCTCCGGTTATAGTTTCTTTTTCTTTTGTAAGCTGGTCTATCTGTTTTTGATAGTCATTGAATTGTTTATTTGTTGTTGATGTTTCCTGAGCTTCTTTGAGG
>ERZ834694.2963-NODE-2963-length-10596-cov-13.082155_pt1 | contig 10596 bp, 8 predicted proteins | sample MGYA00519691_ERZ834694 | MGnify/ENA primary metagenome ERZ834694 (study PRJEB31850, sample SAMEA3708758) | human gut metagenome | biome: human gut; feature: human-associated habitat; material: faeces | place: China | collected 2014 ... | reverse complement strand
AAAAATCATTTGACGTTTTACCAGTATGTAAATTTTGATGGGTGACAAATGCCAAATGTGAGTTGCAGTACGGATTAAAAAATACCTTTTGTCAGTCTAAATGAAAGTAACAAAATGTGGTTTTCAAGTAAGAATAATTCATTTTTTTTCAATGATTTTTTTGTCTTTTTTTTCTCCCTTTTTTCCCTTTAATAAATACTTTTATATTATTTATATTATTTAAGAGGGTCAAGAAATGGCTTAAATACGTGGTTTTCAAAAATTTAATTGGGACTTTTATTACGGTTTAATGGGACTTTTATTACGGTTTAATGGGACTTTTATTACGGTTTTTATTGTGACCTGAAGTACGGTTGCGGAGAGGAGTAAGATGACACCAGAAGAATCATTTGAACTTACAAAGAAAAAAGGATACTTAGTTGTAAAAGGTAACGATTTAATACAAAGAAATAGGTTTGAATTATCGCTCATGGAACAAAAAACAGTAGCTTATATATGTTCTATGATAAAACCTATAGATTCAGGATTTCAGTCAGAATATGAATTTAAAATACGTGATTATTGTAAAATCTGCGATATTGATTACGATAATGGTGCTAATTATGCTTATGTAAAAGAGACTTTAAAAAAGTTAAGGGATAGATCCATGTGGATGACATTAGAAGATGGGTCAGAAACAGTAGTTGGATGGCTAGATCGAGTTACAACAAATAAAAAGAGTGGGTTAGCACATATTCGAATCGATGATAGATTAATCCCTTATTTATTTGACTTAAAACAACAATTTACCCAGTATCAGTTATACAACATACTTGGTATGAAATCGGCTTTTTCAGTGCGTATTTATGAGCTAATGAAATCTTATTCTTTTAGACATACGATAATATTTGAGCTTAATGAATTAAAGGAACTACTTATGGTTGAGCATGTAAAATCATATGTAAATTATAAGGATTTTCGAGTAAAAGTCTTAGAAAAAGCACAGACAGAAATCAATGAATTGACCGATATAAATATTGAATTTGAGCCAATTAAGACGGGAAGAAAAGTAACCAGTATCAAATTTATCATCGAAGAGAAATTCAAGAATAGTCGAAAATAATGCCAAAAAGGAGAAAAATATGACCCAAATGGACAAAGAATACATAGAAAAGCACCAGAGGGCCTAATCTCTGGTGCTTTTCGTTTGCCCTTACGGACTATTCATTTCATTCTGCCTACTGGCATTATAGCATACGCATTTTGGTGCTTCAAGTATTCCAGAATGTCAAATTTAGCAATACAGACCGCTACGCAAAATGTAATACACTGGTTCTTGCTAGAAATATGACTGGCAAGATACGCATTTTGTAATACATCTGGAAGTGAGTTCCAAACGTATTACAAAAAATCTTGTCTGTAGGTTTCATTTTTTTATTTTTAGATGCTATTTTAGAGGGTATGGGATACTTCCCATGATTTTAGGGTTTGGGAGCATCCCAACAAGCTCTATTTGTCGTTTGTCGGACAAATAGGATGCTTGCTTCTTACGAAAAATTGTAACGGAAAACAACCGCAAACATATATATTTTCTAGGCTTGCAGCTATCTCCGACATGTCGTTTGTTATTTTCGCACGTGCTAACGTCTTTTGAAGCCGAAGAAGGATTTTTTTTCGTTCTGCAGAGCAGAAATTTCTCTCTGCAGTAGCTCGATTTTTCCCCCTTGCTCCTTTACCTGTCTTTTTAATTTATCTACTTGAGTATCTTCATCTTCTCCAAACAGTTTTTCTAGACTGATAAGACCATTATTTTCTTTTTGCGGTTCTGTATGATCCATTGCATCTTGCAGTTCTTCAATCGTTGTGAGAATTCCATCCAGTTCTTTTTGTAAAATCTCCTGATTATCCCATAATCCCTTTATTGCAGATACCATTGCTTCTTGAAATTCTGTCTCATTCTTCCACCATAGGTACTTTTTTCGCTGTACTTCTGGATACTTCTTCAGCAGAATTTTGACCGCTTTTTCATCAAGCCATAACTGTTTTTCTCTCCGTTCGACATGATTTTTAAAGATTTTTTCGTTCCTACGGATGTATGTAGCCACCGTATCGGGCTTTTGAGCCGTTTTTGTTGCGAAGTCATATAAAAACACGTTTTCCCTCCTAAAATGTCTTAAAATCGATTCTGAGGGCTGTCAAGGGCATCTCTGATGCTTGTCTTGACCCTTGACAGCCCCGACAGCTTTATTATACCAAAATTGGATTTTCCGGAACGACAAAGTTCAGCTTTAGTCGTTCTGGTTGTCTAAAAAATCATTTGACGTTTTACCAGTATGTAAATTTTGATGGGTGACAAATGCCAATTGGGTCTTTTAGTGCAGATTTAAAAACCACCTTTTGTTAGTCAAATAATTTATCAAACAAGGGTCAAAAACTATGTTTTTTTAAATTAAAAAATTTTTTTCAATGATTTTTTTTTGAATTTATTGTCGTCTGATGAATTTGCCTATAAATAAATAAATAATTATAAACGTTATTATCGTTTAACGTTTAGGGAGATAAAAAAGTACGGTTTTATGCGGGTTTGCGGATTTTAAAAACCACCTTTTTACAGTTTAAAACCACCTTTTCCCCATAATAAAACCACCTTTTTACATGTCGCCGACATGTCGTTTGAACTGTAAAAAGGTGGTTTTTAAAGAATAAAACCACCTTTTTACATGTTTATATGTGTTGAACAGCCACAAAACATATTGAAATTGGTGGCAATCTTTGATAAGATATTTTGTGAAAGGCGGTAACCCATATGGAACAAAAGAAAAATACAGATACACGAAAGACTGTGAGAACAGTAACGTCAAATGATTTTATAACAGCAATGGGAATTGATGAAATGACACTGAAAGCGAGAAAATTATTATATATTGCAATATCCCAGTGCAAGAAGAACGACCAAGAATTTTTTGAATATCAGATAAATGCTAAGGATTTTGCTAAATTGATGGATATGGAACCAGATAACGTATATAGGGAAGCTGATAAAATTACAGATGAATTGATGAAAAGCTTCATTCGTCTTGAAATGCCAGATCAAAAGTACAAAAAAAAGAAAAATTATGAGAAATATCAGATATTTTCAAAGTGTAGCTACCTTGATGGGATATTGAATTTTAAGCTAAATCCTGATATGACAGGTTATTTCCTAAACTTGAAAAAAGATTTCACACAACCATTACTAAATGATTTCTTGAAAATGAAATCTAATTATAGCATTGAAATATGGCATTTGATACAGCGAGAAATGAAGTCAATCAAACCAAATTCGACAGATATCATACAGTTTGACTTGTCTTTAGAAGAACTTAGAGCGATTACTGGAACACAAAATAAGCTAAAGAAAATTGCTCATTTCAAAGATAAATGTTTTGATAAAGCATTGCGAGAAATTTATGATAACTGCGGTGTAAACATCACGTATCAAAATATCAGAATAGGTCGTAAAATCGTTGGTTTCCGTTGCACTGCCGTATCTGCCGTGCATATAGATATCGATAACATTCCAGACGATGTAAAAAAACGTGCCAGACAGGGCATGGAACGAATCAAAAACAGCCAAAAAGGAGAAAAAATATGACCCAAATGGACAAAGAATACATCGAAAAAGAATACGAACTAGCAATGAAAAAAGAAGATTGTAAGAAATAGTCTTGCCCCCCCCCCAAATACATGATATACTGATGGATATATTGGCTCCTCAATGTAGAAAAATAGCCAATAACGACGGGCTCTCCATATGCCCGTCATCCCCTTATTAAGAATCAAGTTTACACCATGTATCAGAAAGCCCAGGACAACTTTATCCTGGGCTTTTGTCATCATTGAAAAGAGAAATATGACTGGCAAGATACGCATTTTGTAATACATCTGGAAACGGATTCCATGTGAATTACCCCTCCCATGCGGTACAGTAGTTCCTATGGAAGTGGCTTCTAACAGTCGTGACAGTTACCCATTTCTGACCAAAAGATTGGCTGTCCGTACCAATCAAGGCATATTCACTTATGCCGCTATCCCTTTGACGGGAATACCTTTCGGATTCAGTTTGTGGAATCCATACACATCAGGAGCAGAAAGAAACGTATAATCTCTGGTATCTTTCCAGATATCAGGGATCGCTTTCCGCATGATATTTGCTGCTGCATGACAATCCGCATTTAAGATCATTCCGTTAGAGCAACGGTATAAACCACGTTTGATCCTCTTTCCAGAAAACGAAGCATCCTTATCATCGACACCATAGGTTGGGATCCTGTCATTTGCGATCAGATCCGCTTTGGAAGTATAACTTTCTTCCTGCTCTATGATTCTGATGCCGGCATTCAGAGCTTTATATGTGATCATTGTCCGCAGGAGAGTGATCGGCATGGAGACAAAATTCTGGTTGTTGATCTTATTCATATTGGATCTCTGCTTCCAGAGCAGATTCACACCAAGGATCAGTGTTCCACACTGGTGTTCCATACAGAAGTCAATGATACTACGACTGATCTTGTGGCACTGGTCCTTCACAAAATTGGCATAATGGAAAGAAAGGTCTCTTAACCGCTTGGAAACAGCGTGTTTCTTTTCATGACCTTTTGTGATGATGGAGACATACTTTGCTCTCTGTTTATGGAACCATTGGATCTTGGATAAGACAGCTCCGCCTTTGTATATTGCGGATGAGTGATCATCACATACGATCGCTGCGAAGTTATCTGTTCCAAGATCAATGGCACATACATGAGATCCGGAAGGATCAAATGCAACATCTGGTTCTTCCAGTGTCAGACAGAGTAAAAAACGACCATAATACGGTTTGATCTTGACTTCTTTTAATACAGGATCCGAAGAAAGATTTGAAAAGTACAAGCGTTGCTTTTGCAAAGGCAGTTTTAAGGACATCCCGATATCGTCCCGATACAAGACAGCATCCTGGTTTGTGATGATCACAGTCGTCAGGTCACTTTTCTTATAGCGAGGCATCTTAGGCTTACCCAGATACTTTTCTGGATGCTTTTTATATTCTCTTAAAGAAGCAAGCCAGTTTTTGAAATCTGTGACTGACTGTTTGACCATCTGCTGTGCTGTCTGTCTTGGAAGTCCGGAAAAGAAATCTGGATTCTCTGTGACACGCATCATCTTTTCAAGGTGTGTATAAGAGATCACTCTGCGGACGTGCATGTTTGGATAAGATCGTTGTAATAACGCAACTTCTTGAAAGACTTCGACTTCGTTCTCTGTCCGATGTTCTTTGTCATAACCGGTAAAGATATTCCGCACACGAAAAAGAGCTGCATTGTACAACAGCTTGGACTTTCTGCACAGATCGTCAAAATATGGATATAACAGATCATCCGAAGAAATGATTCTTTGTGTCACACGGTATGCCATATGGTTGTCTCCTTTCTGATATGTTGAAAATATCGTACTTTTATAGTATAATTATACCAAACATATGTTTAGCTGTAAAGGAGATACATCATGCGAAAGAAAGATAATACAGATTATTATATAAACCGGCATAGTTGCTTTTTATTGCAATACCATATCGTGTTTGTTACAAAATACAGACATCCAGTCTTAACAGGCAAAGTAAAAGATGTTGTTTATGAACGTATCCACTATGTAGCAGATCAAAGAGGGTTTCACATCCTAGAGATCAATGGCGAATCGGATCATGTCCATATCCTGATGGAAGCTGATACAACAACTTCACCGGCGGAACTTGCAAATGTTTTAAAAACACAAACAGCACGAAAAGCACGAAAGTTGTATGGCGAAACCATTTTAAAAAAATATTACTGGAAACCTTATTTTTGGTCGGATAGTTATTTTATTTCATCTGTTAGTGAAAACAGTCTGCACACAATAAAACAGTATATTCGGAATCAGGGGAAACGATAATGTGTCCGTCAGGACGCATTCACCCACGCCCATATTAAAATATGGACGTGGTACTCTGCTTAGATTTTATAGAACAAAAAAGCAGCTTTTCATACACTTTCGCATACAAAAAGCTGTTTTGTCATTCTTAATTAATCTTCAATCTTTTCTTCTAATTTCAGATTGATTCTTCCCATCTTGTCGATTTCTAATACTTTGACAGCTACTTTGTCTCCGATATTCACGACATCTTCTACTTTCTCAACTCTTTCATTAGAAAGTTTTGAAATGTGGATCATTCCGTCTTTGTTTGGAGAAAGCTGTACGAATGCACCGAAGTTCATGATCCTTACAACTTCACCTTCATAAATATCTCCAACATTCAATGGTTCTACGATGGATTTGATGATGCTGATCGCTTTATCGATCATTGCCTGATCTTCGCTTAAGATATCAATACGTCCACTTTCGTCAATATCGATCTTAACACCTGTTTCATCAATGATTCCATTGATCGTTTTACCCTGTTTACCGATAACTTCTGAAATCTTCTCAGGATCGATCGTATACTGAGAGATCTTTGGAGCAAATTCTCCGACGTGGTCTCTTGCAGCTGGGATCACTGGATTCATAACATCATGAAGGATATGTGTTCTTGCTTCTTTTGTTCTTGCAATCGCTTCTCGGATGATCTGTTCTGTCAATCCATGAATCTTGATATCCATCTGGATTGCTGTGATACCTTTGTCTGTACCTGCTACTTTAAAGTCCATATCTCCAAAGAAGTCTTCTAGTCCCTGAATATCTGTTAAGATGATGTAATCGTCATCTCCTTCTCCTGTTACAAGTCCAACAGAGATACCTGCAACTGGAGCTTTCACTGGAACACCTGCTGCCATTAATGACAGAGATGAAGCACAGATACTTCCCTGAGATGTAGATCCGTTAGATTCCATGATCTCTGATACTGTACGGATTGCATATGGGAATTCTTCTTCACTTGGTAATACTGGAACTAACGCACGCTCTGCTAATGCACCATGTCCGATCTCACGACGTCCCGGTCCTCTGGAAGGTCTTGTCTCACCTACAGAGTAGGACGGGAAGTTATAGTGATGCATATATCTCTTTGTCTTCTCTGCTTCATCAAGACCGTCGAGCTTCTGTGCTTCAGAAAGTGGAGCAAGTGTTGTCATTGTGCAGATCTGTGTCTGTCCTCTTGTGAACATAGCAGAACCATGAACTCTCGGGATCAGGTCTACTTCTGCTGCAAGCGGTCTGATCTGATCGATCGCACGACCATCCGGACGCTTATGATCTTTGAGGATCATCTTTCTTACTGTCTTCTTCTGATACTGGTAAACAGCCTCACCAAGCTTCGCAAGATACTCTTCGTTGTCTGCAAATGCTTCCTCGAGTCTCTCTGTGATCACACGGATATTCTCTTCTCTTGTCTGCTTGTCATCTGTAAATACAGCCTCTTCCATCTCAGCAGCCGGAACGATCTCCTGGATCGCATCAAAGAGTTCCTGCGGAACAGCAAAGCTCTGATACTCATGTTTCGGCTTTCCACACTCTGCAACGATCGTGTCAAAGAAAGCGATCACTTTCTGGTTCAGATCATGTGCCGCAAAGATTGCTTCAATCATCTTCGCTTCCGGAACTTCTTTCGCACCGGCCTCGATCATGATAACCTTTTCCTTTGTAGAAGCAACTGTCAGTGCAAGATCAGATACTTCCTTCTGTGCTGCTGTCGGGTTGAATACGAACTCTCCGTCAACAAGTCCAACCTGTGTTGTAGAGATTGGTCCGTCAAACGGAATATCAGAAATACTTGTTGCAAGTGCAGCACCAAGCATAGCTGTAAGTTCCGGGCTGCAGTCCTGATCTACAGAAAGAACAAGGTTCTCAAGTGTTACGTCATTTCTATAATCTTTCGGGAACAGAGGACGCATCGGACGGTCGATGACACGGTCTGTCAGGATCGCATTCTCAGATGCTTTACCCTCTCTCTTATTAAATCCTCCCGGGATCTTTCCTACAGCGTACATTCTCTCATTATACTCTACGCTGAGTGGGAAGAAATCAATTCCTTCTCTCGGCTTGTCAGATGCTGTTGCTGTACACAGTACAGTTGTGTCACCATAATGCATCAGCACTGCACCATTCGCCTGTTTTGCCACACGGTCAACATCCACGCGCAGTGTTCTGCCGGCCAGTTCCATTTCAAACTTTTTATACATGGTTTTCTCCTTTTTATCTTATCTTCGTTTTATATGAGCAGAACAATTTGCTCCGAAACTACTGAAAAATGTACTATTCTATAGCAATTGAAACCCACTGTAGTCGTTGGATAATACACTTTTCAGTGGTCTCGGTTCTTCTCTACCCATAAGCTTTTAAATTATATCATATTCTATAATAAGAAGTAAATAGTTTTCCAAAAAAAGACCAAAAAGTACCAAAAATTCAGACAAAAAGAAACAGACCAGAAACCACATCATCAGATGCAGCTTCTGATCTGTCAATTGATCTTCTTTTTTGGAAAATCTTATTATTTTCTCAGACCAAGTTTCTCGATCAGAGCACGGTATCTCTCGATATCTACTTTCTTGAGGTATGCAAGAAGTCCTCTTCTCTGTCCAACCATCTTAAGAAGTCCTCTTCTTGAGTGGTGATCCTTCGGGTTAGCTTTGAAGTGATCTGTCAGCTCGTTGATTCTTGCTGTAAGGATAGCAACCTGTACTTCCGGTGATCCTGTATCTCCCTCTGTTCTTCCAAATTCTTTGATGATAGCCTGTTTCTTCTCTTTTGCGATCATTGTAATATCCTCCTTAAAATTCTTAGTTAAACCGCCTGGCATTAAGCAATGGTCGGAGTGATCCGATTACCGAACACCGGCTGATTTGATACCTCGGATAGTATAGCACAGAGATATCTGCTTGTAAAGCACAAATTTAAAATCTTTTATCTTTCATCGAATGGATGATTTTTCAGATATTCCTCTCCGTACCGCATATCTTTCATCACGCGGTCTTTGAGTTCTTCAACCGAATGAAATTTCGTTTCCGGACGTTCGAACTCCAGGATCTGCACTGTGGCAGTCTTCCCATAAGCATCGCCTTCATATCCGTAAACATAAACTTCGAACAACCGTCTTTTCTCTTGCGCAACGGTCGGTTTCACCCCGGCATTTCCCACACCGCCATACCATACACCATCCACAAGGATGCGACAGGCATAGACACCGTACTTTGGCAGGATTTTCTTTTCCTGCGGTGCAAGATTCATTGTCGGAAATCCAAGTGTTCTTCCAAGCTGCTGTCCATGTTCCACAACACTGGTGATCTCATACGGATACCCCAGAAGCTTATTTGCAAGAGGAATATTTCCATCGAGGAGAAGTTCCCTGATATAAGTGCTGCTGATCTCCCGGTCTTTGTAATATGCTTTCTCGACCACATCAACTGTATAGCCATATTTCGCAGCATATTTCTCCAGCATCTGATGATTTCCTCTTTTTTCATGACCAAAGTTAAAGTCCGTTCCGACAACAATGTGTGATGCGTGCAGCTTCTTATGCAGGATTTCATCGATAAATTTCTCTGCTTCCATCTCCATCATTTCTCTCGTAAATGGAATCTCGATCAGATAATCTACCTTGTCTTCAAGAAATGCTCTTCGCTCTTCATTTGTCATCAGACAGTCTCTGTCCATATCAAAGGCACAAACGACACTGTCGCAATCTTCCTTCTGCGCATATTTCATTATTCTGTTGAGCAGCTTCTGATGTCCTCTGTGCAATCCATCAAACTTTCCAAGCGTTACCGCTGTGTGATTTCTTCCGTCAAAGGCATCTAATCCTTTTATATATTGCATGTCTGTCTTATTCGTCCTTTATTTCTCAATTTTCTCTGCTTCAGGATCCAGAAACATTTTCTTAATATGGAACAGCTTCTTCGGTGCACGATACTGATAAAGACCGATAAAATTCTTTCTGGAATCATATACTCTGACTTCCTGTCCATCTGTCCACTCTTCTTTTTCTAACAGAAAACGCTCCGGAAGATCATTTCCGTTATAAGACATCCATGCCTTCGCATCCGTCACAGTAACGGCCGGCAGTTCCGCGAAGATCTGATCCAGCGGAGTGAAAAGTTCTGCGCCTTCTCCCTGCTCCATCTTCTGACGTACCTCATCCAGTGTTACCGCATCTTCTTTCAGGAAACGGCCGACTTTCGTACGCTCGAGTTCTTCCATACAGCCACCCACCTGAAGCTTCTCTCCAATGTCATGACACAAAGTACGGATATATGTTCCCTTAGAACAGTCCACCTCCATACGCACATGTGGAAGATTCATCTCCAGAATGCGGATTCCATGGATCTGGACTCTTCTGCTCTTACGCTCCACAGTCTTTCCTTCACGGGCAAGCTCATAAAGCTTCTTCCCATTCACTTTCAACGCAGAGTACATTGGCGGAATCTGATCATATTCTCCGATAAATGATTCGATACAGGAACGTACTTCCTCTTCCGTCAGATTGCCCGGATCCCTCTCCTCCAGAACCTCTCCGGAAATGTCCTGCGTATCTGTCGTCTTTCCTAAAAGCAGCAGAGCCTCATATGTCTTATCATGATCTGTCAGAAGCTCACAAACCTTTGTTGCTCTTCCAAAACACACCGGAAGGAC
>ERZ834694.2961-NODE-2961-length-10606-cov-2.852715_pt1 | contig 10606 bp, 10 predicted proteins | sample MGYA00519691_ERZ834694 | MGnify/ENA primary metagenome ERZ834694 (study PRJEB31850, sample SAMEA3708758) | human gut metagenome | biome: human gut; feature: human-associated habitat; material: faeces | place: China | collected 2014 ... | reverse complement strand
CCAACAAAGGCGATCTTCTGGCCGGGGTTGGCGTAGACGGATACATCGTGGAGCACCCGCTTTCCGGGCACATAGGAGAAGTCCACATGGTTGAAGCGCACCGCGCCCCGCAGTTCTGTAAGGTAATAATCTTCACCGGGCACATTGCGCACCGTGCCCCGGATGAGATGGAGGGAGGACGCGCCCGTGTGGTCCGGATACTTCCAGGCCCAGCCGTGTCCGGCCAGGGCGGACAGGTCCTCCACCTGGGTCAGCGTGCCGTCCGGAGCCACTTTGACCCAGATGCCCTCGTCGGAATCTGTTCCGGGCGGGAGCAGCTTCCACCCGTCCTGCTCCCGGACGGCCTGCCCCAGCTCGGTGAGGGTCTCGCCCTCGGCCAGTACAGGGACCAGGGCCATGCCGCTGGACCGGGGCGTCTTCCAGGCCCAGGTGTGGGAATGTCCTGTGCCGGAGAACGGGGTCAGCGTGCCGTTGGCGTCCTTCTCTGCCTCCACCAGGGTGACCTGTCCCTGGTCCACCTCAGGCTGGGTGTCCATGACGTCAAAAATACGCTCAGCTCCGGCCAGGGCGGAGAGCAGGGTGGTCATCTGCTGGGAGATCTGGTTCAGGGGCTGGCCCACCTGCTTGGAGTAGTTGAGATAGACCACCAGGCCGCCCAGGTCAAAGCCCTGGAGGACAGACAGCAGTCCGCCAAAGGCCGCGGTGAGGGCATAGCTGATGTTCATCAGGTTGCCGGAGACGGGCATGATCATAATAGAGTAGAAATTCGCCTTCTGAGCGGCGTCCCGGTAGGCGGTGTTCAGCGCGCGGAAGTCAGCCTTGGCCTGCTCCTCGTGGGTAAAGGCCTTGACCACCTTCAGACCCTCGATGATCTCCTGGATCTCGCCGTTCATGTTGCCCAGGGCGCTCTGCTGGGCGCGGTAGAATTTCCGGCTGCGTCCGCCCAGGGTCTTGAACAGAACGATGGTGACAGCCAGCAGAAGGGCGGTGACCAGAAAGAGCTTCCAGTTGATGAAGAGCATCATGCTCACCAGGCCGGCAAACATCAGCACACTGGAGCACAGGGAGACCACGCTCTGCTCCAGGGCCATCTGCACATTGTCCGCGTCGTTGGTGAAGCGGCTCATCAGTTCCCCGTGGGGATGCTGGTCAAAGTAGCTCAGCGGCAGGGCCTGGAGCTTGTCGAACAGGTCCTTGCGCAGGCGGTTGACCCCGCGCTGGGCCAGGCGGACCATCACGGCGGACTGCCCATAGGCGGCGGCGCAGCCTGCCACATAGACCACCACCAGGACCAGTACGGCCTGAGCCAGGCCGGCAAAGTCGGTGCAGCCGGACCAGATAAAGTTGTTGATGATGGAGCGCATCATGTATGATCCGCCCAAATTGGTGCCCACGGACAGGACCAGGAACAGCAGCACCATCAGCAGCGGCAGCTTGCTTCTGGTCAAATACCCCGCCAGACGGCGGATGGTCCGGCCCATGTTTTTCGGCTTGGCATAGCCCCCTCTGGGGGCGCGGTTGGGTCCCGGCATCAGCCACCCACTCCTTCCTGCTGAGATTGATAGATCTCCTGATAGATTGCGTTTCCGGCGAGCAGCTGCTCATGGGTGCCGCGTCCGGCAATGCGGCCGTCGTCCAGGATCAGGACCTCGTCGGCGTACTGTACGGACGAGATGCGCTGGGCGATGATGATGACGGTGGTATCCTTCAAATTGGAGGCGAAGGATTGGCGGATGGCGGCCTCTGTGGCGCTGTCCACAGCGGAGGTGGAGTCGTCCAGAATGAGAACCGCCGGCTTTCTCAGCATGGCCCGGGCAATGCACAGCCGCTGCTTCTGTCCGCCGGAGACGTTGACACCCCCCTGTCCCAGATCGGTGTCCAGACCGTCGGGCATCCGCTCCAGAAATTCGTCGGCACAGGCAGCGCGGCAGGCGGCCCAAAGCTGGTCCTCCGTGGCGTTGGGATCGCCCCAGAGCAGATTTTCCCGGATGGTACCGGAGAACAGGGTGTTCTTTTGCAGCACCACGCTGACGGACTCCCGCAAATGCTCCATGGTGTAGTCCGCCACCGGCCGTCCGCCTACGGAGACGGTGCCTTCTTGCGCCTCGTACAGCCGGGGGATCAGGCTCATGAGGCTGGTCTTGCCGCTGCCGGTGCCGCCCAAAATGCCCACCGTAGCCCCGCTGGGAATGTGGATGTTCACATCCTTCAGCACCCACTCCGGGCTGGTTTCACTGTATTTGAAAAACACATGGTCAAAGTCGATGCTGCCGTCCTTCACGGCGGCGTCCGCCTTGGCGCTGTCGTCGGTGATGGCGGGCCGCTCATCCAAAACCTCCACGATCCGCTTGGCGCAGGCGATGGACCGGGTCATCATCATGAACATCATGGAAACCATCATCAAGGACATCAAGATCTGGGTGATATAGGTGAAGAAGGCGGTCAGGTCGCCCACCGGCAGCGTCCCGGCGTAGACCATTTTGCCGCCGAACCACATCACAGCAATGATGGTACTGTAGATAATCAGCATCATCACCGGCATGTTGATGACCACCATGCCGAAGGCCCGCATGGAGCTGTCCTTCAAGGCGTTGTTCCGCTTGGCGAACTTCTCCTCCTCGTGGTCCTCCCGGACGAAGGACTTCACCACCCGGATGCCGGTGAGGTTTTCCTGCACCACCAGGTTCAGGGCGTCCGTCCGCTCCTGCAGGGACCGGAACAGGGGCCCCGCCTTGGTGAGGATCAGGGCGATAAACACCAGCAGCAGGGGGATGGCCGCCAGAAACACATTGCTCAGCTGGCGGCTCAGCCGGATGGACAGCACCAGCGCCGCCACCAGCATCACCGGGGCCCGCACCAGCAGCCGCATCCCCATCATCAGCGTCATCTGCATATTGTTGACGTCATTGGTCAGCCGGGTCACAAGGGACGCGGTAGAGAACTTCTCGATGTTGGAAAAGGCAAAATTCTGAATGTGTTCATATTCTGCCCGCCGCAGCTCCGCGCCGAAACCCTGTCCGGCAACGGAGGAAGATGCCGCAGCCCCCAGTCCGAAGCACAGGGAGATGACAGCCATCCCCATCATGAGAAAGCCCTTTTGCAGAATGTAGTTCTGATTCGCCGTTTCAATGCCGATATTCACAATATCCGCCATCACCAGCGGGATCAGCAGTTCAAAAATAGCCTCGGCAGCGCTGCACAGAACGCCCACCGCGATCCATTTGGAATAGGGCCTTGCGTATGGCCCGAGTTTTTTCAGCATGTGGTTCGGTCCTCCTCTAAATTCTCGATAACGCGATACAGAAGCAGCCGCAGCGCTTCAGTCTCCTCCAGCCGCAGCCCCTTGACCATGACCGCTTCCGCCTCCTGAAAGGCAGCCTGCACCAGACTGTTCAGTTCCCGGCCCTTCTCCGTGGCCGTGACCTGCTTCTGCCGCTGGTCATTTTCATCCGCCGTGCGGCGGATCAGGCCCTTTTCCTCCATCCGGTCCAGAATACCGTTGGCAGTGGAGGGCCGCACCCGCAGGTGTTCCACCACATCCCGCTGGGGGGCGGTGTAGCCGTGACTGCTGAGATACAGCAGCGTATGGGTCTGGGAGGGGGTCATGTCATACCGGGATAACCGGGCATCCATCCGTTCCCGTGCCAGATGGGTCGCGTGGCCTAACAAAGGCCCCAAAAAATCCGGTCCGCAGGCTGGTTTCATATCGGTATCAGCTCCTTTACATTTAGTGTCCTAATTTTTAGTATGCTAAATATTATCATACGTTAAAACATTCGTCAACCCAATATTTCACCTGTATTTTTGAACATTTTATGAACAGATTTATTCGTTTTGTTATTCTGTGAACAATTTATGAAGAATCGGCATCACCTGTTGACTTTTCCGTTTTCACACCGTATGATAAAGCCATAGAAGCAATCCCAACCAATCTCATTTTCCCTCTCTTTTCTCTATCTTACACGGAGAGACGGACGGCGTGAGCCGTCCGTCTTTCTACATATTCTCCCATAAAAAACAACTGCCTGTACCGGTTCTCAAAACCCGGTACAGGCAGTTGTTTTTTATTGATCCAACGGTCTCAGCTCCGCGCGTTCACGGCCGCTCCGATTCCGTCGGCGCAGGTGCAGGGCTGGCTTCTTCCGATTCCGTCGGCGCGGACGCAGATTCTCCCGGTGCTTCCCCCGCTACGCTGTGCGTCCGAAGATAGTCCAGCCAAAGCCGGCAGCCCGCCCGGTTCAGATGAACGCCATCGAAGCTCAACTCCTCCGGCAGGCAGCCGTCCTCTCCGGTGAGGGCCTCCGCCACATCTACATAGGCGCAGCCGTTTTCCTCTGCCAGCTCCCGCCAAACCTGATTATAGGCCAGAATTCGCTGATTATTGACATAGGAGCCTTTGGCGTCCTGCTCTGTTGAAACCGGCAGCAGAGACTGGATCACCAGTTCCGCGTCGGGATGGTCCGCCTTCAGTCGGCGGATCAGGTTTTCCGCATGGCCCCGGAAGATGTCCGTCCCCTTCCAGCCCAGTTCGTTGACGCCCAGCATCAGGTAGATCTTTCCGCAGTCTGCGGCGGCCACGGCCTCTGCCAGAGAGACCTTTTTCCCATTTTCGCCCTTCCAGTTTTCCAGTTCCGTAGCGGAGGCCACTGTTTCTCCGGTAACGCAGAAATACGTGCCCCGGTTCAATCCGCTGTAAAGCCGGAAGCCATCAGTCCGGGAGTCCCCCACAAAAGCCACATCATCAAAATAGCTGTCATCCACCGGCGCCGATTCCGCCACCGGCCCCCAGGGTTCCTCCGGGACAGGTTCTTCCTCCACTGGCTCTTCCGGCAATTCCGGTTCCGCGGGGATCACCGTTACGGACGGCTCCTCCTGTGCCGGCTCCGCCGGCGGGACCGCCGCCGTCTGATGGGAATGTACCGCCAGCAGGCCAGCAGCCGCCAACAGCAGCACCGCAGCCAGCATCCAGCCATGCGGATTTTTCCTCATACGCTTACCTGTCACGGACACATTCCCCCCTTTCCTTCAGCGCTTGACATTATGTAAACGCAGTGTATCTCCTATTAGACACTTTTTACCGAAAAAAGTCGATACAATTTGGAAAAAATTCAATAACAATTTGGTGACAAATTTTTCACAATAAAGACATCAGCCCGGAAGCGGGACCGCCGTCCTGCCTCCGGGCCAATGCGTATTCTTCTATTCAGTCCCGCAGAGAGGGCGGATACACGCCGGACTCGTGGAGCTGCCGCAGGTCCTCCGCCACACGGGCCCGGTCCTCACGGTAGGTCATGCCGAACCACCGGTCCTTGGAATGGAGCACGGAAACGGTCATGCGCCCCGCCTTCACCTCCTCGCCCACCATGAGCGGCAGCAGGCACTCCGCCTTCACCGCGTCATCAGGCAGCCCCCGGAGGAAGTTCTCAAAATAGGTCCGCAGCGCCGGGAAGATCGAGGGCATGAAACCCCAGAAGTTCATGGAGACCACCGTATCCGGGGCCAGGTCCGTGTCGGTGTCCAGATCCGTCAGGTGCCCGTCGGGATAAAGCTGGACCTTCAGCGCCTCCTGAATGGTATCCAGTTTTCCGTCCTTGACCTTGCAGACGCCCCGGGACACGGTGCCGTGGAGACTGGCAGTGTTTTTCAGCAGATAGCCCACCATGGTTCCCTTGCCCTCGGCAGGCAGCTTGACCAATTCCTCATAAATCGTCCGGTAGGCGTCCACCCCGTAATAGTCATCGGCGTTGATGACGCAGAAGGGTCCGTCCACCTCCGGCTCCGCGCACAGCAGGGCGTGGACCGTGCCGAAGGGCTTGGTGCGTCCCTCAGGAATGTGATAGAAGTCCGGTACGGAGGTATAGTCCTGATAGACGTAGGCCACCTGCACCGGCTGGCCCTTCGCCGTCTTTTTCTCCTTGAGATAGCCCACCAGCTCGTCCATCATCTCCCGCATTTCCGGCTTGATGATGAACACCACCTTGTCAAAGCCGGCCCGCAGGGCATCGTGAATGGAATACTCCATCAGAATTTCGCCGTTGGGGCCGATGCCGTCCACCTGCTTGCTGCCGCCATACCGGGAACCGAGGCCTGCCGCCATGATCACCAAAGAAACAGCCATATTGCTTCTCCTTTATTTCTCTTGTCTATTCGATATTTGGCCCGGCGGCACTGCCGCCGTTCTATATTCCCCTCTACCATACCTTATTTTTTGAATTTTTGCAACGGTCTTGACAGGTTTGTTTTTCCGGTTATAATATGAAAACGATAATCATTTTCATATTGGAGGCAAGGATGGCTTATCAAACCAAACAGCAGCAGGCGGTACTGCGCTGTTTACAGCTGCGGGCGGAGGAATGTCTCTCCGCCGCCGATCTTTCTGAGGAACTGCGGCACGGCGGTCTCACCGTAGGGCTGGCAACCGTTTACCGCCAGCTGGACAAGCTGACCCAGCAAGGGTTGGTCCATAAGGTCACCACGGAGGAGGGGGCGCTCTACCAATACTGTCCCCAGGCCGGGCATCCCCATGACTGCTTTCTGCTGCGGTGTGAGGGCTGTGGGCGGATGGTCCATCTGGACTGCCGGCACTTGGAGGAGGTCTGCCGCCATCTGTCCTCCGAACACCACTTTCGCATTGACCCCCGCCGCACCGTGCTGACCGGGCTCTGCGACCACTGTCAGGAGGCAAAGCATGAAGGATAACGAACTGATCGTCTGCCGAGACGTTTCCCTCGGCTATGAGGGAAAATCGGTGCTTACCGATCTGGACCTTACGATTGCAAAGGGGGACTACCTCTGCGTGGTGGGAGACAACGGCTCCGGCAAATCCACCCTCATGCGGGGACTTTTAGGACTGATCCAACCACAGAGCGGCACCATTGAGCACGCCCCGGCACTGAAGCACGGAGCCATCGGCTACCTTCCCCAGCAGACCCGGGCCCAGCGGGATTTCCCCGCCACCGTGCTGGAGGTGGTGCTCTCCGGCTGCCTGAACCGTCAGGGGCTGCACTTTTTCTACACTCCGGCCCAGCGGTCCGAGGCCATGATGAACCTGGGCAAGCTGGGAATTCTGGAGCTGAAGGACGCCTGCTACCGGGATCTCTCTGGCGGGCAGCAGCAGCGGGTGCTATTGGCCCGCGCCCTGTGCGCCGCCAGCCAGCTTTTGATTTTGGATGAACCCATCACCGGTCTGGACCCCGCCGCCGCTCAGGACCTCTACAAAACGCTGGCCTACCTGAATCAAAAGGAGGGCATGGCCATCGTGATGGTGACTCACGATTTGAAGGCGGCGCTGAAAAGCGCCCGCACAGTACTGCACATCGGACGAAAGGGCCTCTTTACCGGCACGGCATCCGACTATCTGGCGAGTCCCCAGGGCCGCCGCTTCCGGGAGGAACTGGAATCATGAATATTTTACAGATGTTTTCTTACCCCTTTATGCAAAGGGCTTTGATTGCCGGTGTGCTGGTAAGCCTGTGCGCTGCCCTGTTAGGCGTTCCGCTGGTCCTGAAACGGTACTCCATGATCGGCGATGGCCTGAGCCACGTCTCCTTCGGTGCGCTGGCCATCGCCGTGGCGCTGGGAGTAACGCCGTTGTATTTTTCCATTCCTGTGGTCATTTTGGCGGCATTTTTCCTGCTTCGGATGGCCAGCCATCCCCACTGGAACAGCGACGCCGCCATCGCCGCCGTCAGCGCTTCGGCGCTGGCCATCGGTATTTTGGTGATCTCCCGCACCACCGGCATGACCACCGATGTGGACAACTATATGTTCGGCAGTGTGCTGGCCATGACAAAGGGAGACGTGGCCCTGTCCGTGGTGCTGTCGGTAACGGTGCTGGCGCTGTACCTGCTTTTTTACCACCAGATCTTCGCTGTCACCTTTGACGAGAGTTTTTCCCGGGCCACCGGGTTGAAGGTGGATGCCTGCAACACCTTGCTGGCCATCCTTACGGCCCTGACCATCGTGCTGGGAATGCGGATGATGGGCGCTATGCTCATCTCCTCGCTGGTGATCTTCCCGGCTCTGACCGCCATGCGGCTGTTCAAGAGCTTCCGTGGCGTGATCCTCTGCGCCGCCGTGACCTCCGTGGTGTGCTTCTGCGTGGGACTCACCATCTCCTTTGGCTTTTCTACCCCGGTGGGGGCAACGGTGGTGGCGGCGGACCTGACGGTTTTTCTGGCTGCCTGCCTGCTGGCCGCTCTCCGGCGGAAATGACGGTTCACTCCCCTTACCGGAGAACAGCCAAGCGGCTCCCGGTTTTAAAAAATCGAAAACTGATCCGGCGGGGCGAAGCAGCAGTTTCGCCCCGTCGGCTTTTTCCTGCTAAAAATCTGCGAAAAAATACCGTTTCTTTCTCTGTTTCTCACATTGACTTCCCCGGCCGCCGCGCATAAACTGAGGATTGCTTTTTATCGAGGTGATCGTTATGAATCTGATTGTAGAATTTTGTATCGTATTTCTCATCTGTATGGCAGGTGAATGGATCGCGGCGCTGTTGCCCTTTACGCTGCCCGCCAGTGTCATCAGCCTGATCCTGCTGTTGATCTTGCTGCTCAGCGGCGGGGTCAAGGAGCGGACGATCCAGGGGACCTCCCACTTTCTCATCGACAATATGGGGCTGTTTTTCATTCCCTCCGTGGTGGGAACTCTGGAATATCTGGACGTGCTGAAGCTGCAGTTTGTCCCCTTTCTGGTGGTCTCCCTTGTCAGCACACCGCTGGTGTACGCGGCAACAGCCTGGAGCGTCCGGCTGCTGATGAAGCTGTTTTATGCAAAGGAGGCGTCCCATGATTGATACGCTGACTTCCACGCCCTTTTTCGGTCTCGGCGTGACGCTGCTCTGCTGGTATCTGGCCGTCCGGTTCCAGAAGCGGACGGGGCTTCTGATCTGCAATCCGGTGCTGGTGGCCAGTCTGCTGGTCATCGGGATCATGCTGCTGTTCCACATCCCTCTGGACAACTACAACGCCGGCGGCAGCATTATCAAACTGCTGCTGGCTCCCGCCACCGCCGTTCTGGCTCTGAACATCTACCAGCAGCGGGCCATTCTGAAGCGGAACTTCTGGCCGGTGGTGCTGGGCTGCTTTGTGGGTAGTCTCGTGAGCATGCTATTGGTACAGGTGCTCTGCCGCCTGTTTCAAGCGGAGGCCTCCCTGCTGAATTCTCTGCTGCCCAAAAGTGTCACAACGGCCATCGCCGTCAGCATTGCGGAGAGCAGCGGCGGTCTTCCGGCTCTGACTGCGGCGTCGGTCATTATCACCGGGATCGAGGGCGCTATGCTGGCCCCGCTGTTTGCCAAGGTGTTCCATGTCACCGATCCGGTGGTGGAGGGCGTGGCCATCGGCGCGTGCAGCCATGCGGTGGGCACCAGCAAGGCGCTGGAGATCGGTCCTCTTCAGGGCGCCATGAGCTCCATCGCTCTATGTGTCTGCGGCATCATCACCTCCATTCTGGCCATGTTCTTTACCGCGTAAAGCAGGGCGGAACTTCTTTTCAGAAGTTCCGCTCTGTTTTTTTGCTTTCGTGCGGAACCAAACCGCTCTTTTTCCCGTCTATACAGATAGAATGGGGTCAACCCCTCGGTTTATTGAACAGAAAGGAGTTCTTCTTTATGAAACGGTTTTTCGCAGCGCTTCTGACGCTGGCCTGCATGCTGAGCCTGTCGGCCTGTCGGGAGGAACAGGCCGCCGCCAAGCCGGTGATCTACCTCTATCCGGAGGAGGAGACTGCTGTCACGGTAAAGCTGGACTACGCCGGAGCATTGACCTGCACCTACCCTGCCTACGGCGACGGCTGGGCAGTGACTGCCTGCCCAGACGGGACTCTGACAGACGATGCCGGACAGACTTATAACTATCTCTACTGGGAGGGCGCGGATACCATAGATTACGACTTCTCTCAGGGCTTCTGCGTGGCAGGAACCAACACCGCTGCCTTTTTGGAGGATGCGCTGGCCCAGTTGGGCCTCACCCGGCGGGAGGCCAACGAGTTCATCGTCTACTGGCTGCCCCAGATGCAGGAGAATCCCTATAATCTCATCGCCTTCCAGTCGGACCGCTATACGCAGGCGGCAAAGCTGACCATCGACCCGCCCCCGGATACCCTGCTGCGGGTATTCATGGCCTGGAAGCCCTTGGACAAGTTCATGGAGATCCCCGCCCAGAGCCTTACCGCTCCGGAGCGCACCGGCTTCACGGCGGTGGAGTGGGGCGGCTGCCGGGTGCGTTGACTGTTTTTCGGCGGTTCCGGGGATTTTTCTCCGGAACTTGCCGGAAATTGTGAAAAATCAGCGTGATTTTTTCAAAAAAGTCCGGAAACGCCCTTGCAATTTATCATAAAGTGTGCTATCTTAATACATATTAAAGGAGTGTAAGTTGTGAGTGGACCGCAAGGTCCGCTCTTTTTTGTGGCATCCGCACTCCGCTGCAAATGAAAAACCGAAAGGAGAATCCCATGGAAAAGGTCACCGATCTCACCGCCCGTCTGGCGGCACCCATCGTGGAAGAACAGGGCTGCTCCCTGTGGGACGTGGAATATGTGAAGGAGGCCGGCACCTGGTATCTCCGGGTCCTCATCGACAAGGAGGGCGGCGTGGATATTCTGGACT
>ERZ834694.2939-NODE-2939-length-10680-cov-3.059106_pt1 | contig 10680 bp, 10 predicted proteins | sample MGYA00519691_ERZ834694 | MGnify/ENA primary metagenome ERZ834694 (study PRJEB31850, sample SAMEA3708758) | human gut metagenome | biome: human gut; feature: human-associated habitat; material: faeces | place: China | collected 2014 ... | reverse complement strand
TGTCAGCAGCAGAGCTTATAAAACTGGCTTTTACACGCTTCAATCATAAAAAATGCTCTCCTCAGAAAGCAGGAGGATTTTATCCAGCGGATACTTGCAGGTTCCCTTGCCGTCGCTCCCCTCAAAATATTTATAGGAAGCCGTCTCAAACAAAACATAGCAAAGCTCGTTTTCCACAGCGATCGCCTCCGATCCCGGCGGCATTTCCACCCGTGCAGAAGGCGTCCAGAAATTTTTCTGTAAATGATCCATGTCGGAATAAATATTTAAATAGGAAGACTGATTGCGCCCATAGGACAGGCTTAAAAAAATACGTCCAGTCTCATCCCGGCAGATCCCCTGCACCTTGGGCGGCAGCAAACACTTTTTGTCTGCTGTAAGGCTTTTGCCATCATAAGTATAAGCACACAGGATTCCGGGCGTATAAACATGATGGGTTGCGACATAGATCTGACCATCCATACAGGCAATGGCAGACGGTGTATTGTCGACCGGATAACGTTCAAAGCAGGAAGTGATGTCGATAAAATTCTGCCGGCTCACCCCCGCCAGTTTTTTGATAAAGGCATAGGAGATCCGCTCCACTTCTTTGCTATTGGAATGACAGATCCAGAGTGCCTTGCCGTCATAAGCGATCCCGCCAAGATGGCTGTCTGCCTCCATGCCAAAAGACATGATATAGGTATGACTTGTCCGGTCATACAAGGTCAGGGCGCCCAGTTTATTTTCTTCCAGTGCATAAGACGATACGATGATATAGTCCGGTGTGATGCAAAGCCCCTGCGGACACTGATATTCTGAGGCATACTTTTGCTGCAAAAGATCCTGGATCCGGGTTCCGGGATTGCCCGGCGTTTCCAGTTCATATAAAAAACTGTAGGTCAGGTCTTTGAGCAAAAGATCGCCATCCTTTGCCTTGTAAGGATATTCCTGCACATTGCGGTTGGGTTCGATGCAAAGATTCCATTTGGCATACAACCTTTTGCCCCCGGTATCCTCTATGCGATAGATCCGTTCTTCCCAATTTTCGTCCAGATACCAGCCGCCAAAGAGATATCCCTCTCTTTTTGGATTTTTTAAAAGGATAGGCAGTTCATCTTCTGTCACAGACTCCGGGTTTAAGATAGAATTGCTCCCGCCGCCCAGTTCATAAAGGATCTGTCCTTTTTCTATGACATCTTCCAATCCCCATTTTGCCTCTAATGTCTGCCGCATGCCAAGCAAGGCGATCACAAAACAGGCAATGATACACGTTTCTTTTACTTTCATAAAAGTAGTCTTCCCAATTTTATGGATTTGATTATTTTTCGTACTTTAAACTTTTACGCTTTAAAGTGTTGACTTTAAGAATAAAAGTGACTATGATAAAATCTGTATTTAATATGAAAAGGAGTAATGCACTATGATCTTAGTAGTCAAACCACAAACACCTGAGGATGCCCTGCATCACCTTATAACAGATATCGAAGCCACCGGATTACATACACACCTGTCCCGTGGCGAGGAAGTCACGATCATCGGTCTGATCGGTGATAAGACCAAGATCGACCTGACTGCCATCGAGTCCAACCCGATCGTCGACAAGATGATCCCGGTCACGGAAAGTTACAAACTTGCCAACAAAAAGTTTCATCCACAGCCAACCGAATTTGCTGTCAAAGACACCAAAATCGGTCCAGACAACATCACAATCATGTCCGGTCCTTGTGCCGTGGAATCCGAAGAACAACTGCTTACGATCGCCAGAGCCGTAAAGAAAGAGGGTGCGACCATCTTGCGCGGCGGTGCCTACAAGCCACGTACTTCCCCATACTCTTTTCAGGGCTTGGAAGAAGACGGTCTCCGCTATATGCAGACCGCATCCAAAGAGACCGGTCTGGCTACCATCTGTGAAGTCACTTCTGCTCACGCCGTAGCATCTGCTTTTAAATATGTAGATATGTTACAGGTTGGTGCTCGCAATATGCAGAACTTTGAACTCTTAAAAGAAGTCGGAAAAACCGGTATGCCGGTACTTCTAAAGCGGGGACTTTGCGCTACGATCGATGAATGGTTAAATGCAGCAGAATATATCATGTCTTCCGGCAGCTCCAAGGTAGCCTTATGCGAGCGCGGTATCCGCACCTATGAGACTTCCACCAGAAATACCTTGGATTTGTCTGCTGTCTGCGTCTTAAAGGAACGCACACACCTTCCGGTCATCGTCGATCCAAGCCATGCTACCGGCGTGCGCTCTTTCGTAGAACCTTTGGCAAAAGCAGCCATCGCCTGCGGTGCTGACGGTCTTATGATCGAAGTCCACAATGATCCGGCACATGCCCTGTCCGACGGTCCGCAGTCGCTTGATTTTGACCAGTTTGCTTCTGTGATGGAAGGCTTAAAGCCTTATATTTCACTTGCAGGTCGGACATTATAGTTACATAAGGAGAATCATTATGTTATACCCAAAAATCGGATTTATCGGTCTGGGATTGATCGGTGGATCCATCGCTAAGATTATCAAAGAAAAATACCCAGAAACGGAAATGATTGCGATCGCCTCACGCGAAAGCACCATACAGGCTGCCTATGCCGATGGCATCATCACAAACGATACTATGCTGGATTTGGAGGCTTTTGCGGATTGTGACCTTTTATTTTTATGCGGTCCGGTCAGGGTCAATGTCGATTACCTTACCCGTCTGGCGAATATTCTGCCGGCTCACTGTATCATTACAGATGTAGGAAGCGTCAAGGGGGATATCACAAAAGCCGTTGCTGATCTGGGACTGACCTCCCGCTTTATCGGCGGTCACCCAATGGCAGGTTCAGAAGCCATCGGTTACGACCACTCCAGTCCATACCTTCTGGAAAATGCTTATTATATCCTTACGGTAACAGATGATTTTTCTAGGGAAAGACTGGCAGACTTTTCTGCCTTTATCACTTCTCTTGGTGCGCTCACACTGATCATGAGCCCGGAAAAACATGATTTTGCAACGGCTTGCATCAGTCATCTGCCTCACGTCATTGCAGCATCTTTAGTCAATTTTGTTGCAGAGAATGATTTTGTGGATGAGACCATGAAGACGATCGCCGCCGGCGGTTTTCGCGACATTACAAGGATCGCATCCTCCTCTCCTGTCATGTGGCAGCACATCTGTGCCACCAATCGGGATGAGATCTTAAAGGCTGCTGTCCTTTACCAGAAAAGCCTGCAGGACTTTATCACATCTATCACAGACCAAAAGGAAGATGCTGTGATAAGGCTCTTTTCTTCGGCAAAAGATTACCGGGATGATCTTCCCCTCAAAAAACAAGGGGTACTTCCTTCGTCCTACGAGTTTTATCTGGATCTTGCAGATGAAGCCGGTGCCATTGCCACGATCGCGACAACACTGGCAGCCAACGGCATCAGTATCAAGAATATTGGTATTGTGCACAACCGAGAATTTGAAAAAGGTGTCCTGCGTATCGAGTTATACGATCAGGCTGCCATGGATGCGGCAGAACTTGTTCTCAGCAAGCATTACACGATTCACGAATCCTAGACTATCCGAGGTAAGAAAATGGAAATCAAAAAAGCAAATCATATCAAAGGTCAGATCCACATTCCCGGTGATAAATCCATATCCCACCGCGGTGTCATGTTCGGCGCCATTGCCGATGGCACGACCGAACTGACCGGCTTTTTGGATGGGGCAGACTGTCGTTCCACGATCGCCTGCTTTCAAAAAATGGGCATTGCCATTAAACAGGATGCCGATCACGTCGTGATCCAAGGAAAAGGCTTACATGGTCTGACGGAGCCAAGGAACATTTTGGACGTTGGCAACAGCGGCACCACGACAAGACTGATCAGCGGTATCCTATCCGGCTGTCCTTTTACCTCCACCTTAAATGGGGATGCATCCATCCAGAAAAGACCTATGCAGCGTATCATCAAGCCACTTTCTATGATGGGGGCAAGAATCACCTCCCTGCGTGGCAATGACTGCGCGCCTTTAGAGATCAAAGGTGGTGATCTGCATGCCATCCACTATGACTCTCCTGTGGCTTCCGCCCAGGTCAAATCCGCCATCCTTTTGGCTGGACTTTACTGCGATGGCACGACTTCTGTCACAGAGCCGGTCTTATCCCGTAACCACACCGAACTTATGTTGAGTGGTTTTGGTGCGAATGTGACCTCATCCGGAAGAACTGCAAGCATTGAGGGCAATCCGCACCTGGTCGGACAAAAGATTCAGATTCCGGGCGATATTTCTTCCGCTGCTTATTTTATTGCAGCCGCTTCTATCGTTCCGAATGCAGAACTTATGATCTACAATGTCAACTGTAACCCTACCCGCGACGGTATCCTAAAAGTTGCCGAACAGATGGGTGCAGATATCACTTACGAAAACAGACGCAAGGTATCCGGTGAGGAGGTCTGTGATCTGATCGTCCGTTCTTCTTCTTTACACGGTACGACCATTGAGGGAGACCTGATCCCGACGCTGATCGACGAGATCCCGGTCATTGCTGTCATGGCTGCATTTGCAGAGGGCGATACCATTATCCGGGATGCCAAAGAACTCCGTGTCAAAGAGTCTGACCGTGTTACCTCAGTTGTAGAAAACCTCAATGCCATGGGGGCTGATGCCATCGGAACAGAGGACGGCATGATCATTCATGGCGGACGATCCATGCATGGAACTCAGATCAAGACCTATGCAGATCACCGCATTGCTATGTCCTTTGCCATTGCCGGACTTGCCGCGGATGGCGTAACAACTTTTGATGACCCGGATTGCGTTGTCATCTCCTATCCAAACTTTTATGACACTTTACAAAAGATCTCATCGTAGATCGATCCTTCGCACATAAAAAAACCTCTGGCTTAAGATGCATTACATCCTAAGTCAGAGGCTTTTTTGTATTTCTTATTTATTTTTCTTGCCGCAGCACTGCTTGTACTTGCGACCAGATCCACATGGACAAGGATCATTGCGTCCAACCTTAACGGTATTACGGATCGTGTGTGCATTCTTTGCCTCACGATACAAGGTTTTTTTCTTGTCTGCATCAAAGATTTCATCCCACTGTGGAAGTTCATAGAGCCAGTCAGCCTTAGCATCTACCATATTCTCATATAACTTCTCCTTATCAAAAGCCAGAGAAACTACGGTATCCTCCTCCATGGTCTCGATCGGGTTCGGTGTGATCAGACTGTCATTGATACCATCCAAAAATCCGGTCATAGCCATAATGTCGATCTCATACTTATCAGCCAATTCCTTGACCGTGCCGGAAACTTCTTCATCCGGATTATCCAGTAATTTTTCATAGATACCCTTCTCGATCAAGAAATAATTCTGCCAAAATCTCTGTAATGTGGCACGATCCTGCTCCTGGTTGTAGGAGATTTTCTGCCATTCCTGTAATAATGCCATATCTTTTTCCATCCTTTATCACTTTTGTAGCACATATACGATACCACAGACCATAAAAAAAAGCAAAACATAATTTTGCCAGAGGGCAAGGACGGCTCGCGCTCTCTCCACCGTCCTCTAGCACAATCCCTTTATATGTGGTATCATGTCCTTATCAATTATGAAGGAGAACCCTTATGCAACGTTTACGACAGATCCTTGCCATCATCGGCATTATCTTATTGGTTGGCATGTATGTCCTCACCATCTTTGCCGCCGTCTTTGACAATACCAAGACCATGTCTTATCTGACAGCCTCCATTGCGGCAACCATTCTCGTGCCATTTACCCTGTGGCTGTTAAATATCATGATCCAGAACAAAAAGAAAGATCAGGACGAAAAAAAGGAGCACTAAGACTCATCCGGCATTAAGTCGGAAGTGCTATAGCCGCATGCCGTCAACATAGAAGAATCGATCACATAGACCTTGCTCTCATCATAATTTACCATGAGATAATATTTATCGGTGATGGCGTTTTGCATACCGATCGTAAAGGTCGTCTCACTATCTTTGGTTGTGACGGTCACTTCATTGGTGGCTGACGAAAATCCATACTGGCTGATATCGTCTGTGTCCTCAATGACATCACTGGCTTTGATGGTGGTAAGATAAGATAACATGGTCTTGACCTTGTCATCATCTAAGATCACATCGTCCGCATCCTGCCACTGATCATCCGTTTTCGTCAGTGTCACCTGCGCACCATTGTTATAATAGGCTACCTTTGTCACATCATCTGCATCCACAGAATATACCTGAATACTTTCCTCCGCAGAGTCAATGGCATCTGCCTTCTCTTTTTTATCTGCCAATTTCTTAGCCCCCAGCAATCCCAGCAGTGCTACACCCAATAGCACTGCCAGAATGAGCAGGGTCTTTTTTTGCTTATCCATCTAACGTTTTCTCCTTCTTGCCCAGACAATGATACCGATAATGATAAGTGCGATCGGCATAAAGATGCCCCAAAGAATACCATAGACAAGCATGGCATTTGCTGAAACTGTCAGGTTGGATACCGTATAATCCTTGGCTGCGATCACTACCGCATTATCACTGTTTCCATCATCTGTTGTCACAAGTGCATTTACGATTCCATTGAAAAGCGTTGCATTATGACCGGATACGATCTGATTGGCACTATCTGTACACATCATAGCTGAACCAAGCACACAGAGTTCGCCTCCATTTTCATTTGTGACCATCATGCCCAGACTATATTGTCCCTGGGTATCGCCATCCTGAGCACTCGCTATATTGGCTGCATCCGCCTGTGACTGAACGGCAGCAATATTGGCCGCTGCTTTAGCGATCGTAGTGTCTGAAGTCGTCATAAATGATGTCACATTGCTGTCATCCTCTCCCGTATAGGTAAGTCCCACACTGTAAGGCACAAAGACCTGTGTCATACCAGCCACAGAAGATGACACTTCCGTATTTTCTACATTTGGCAAAAGATAAAATGGACTCTGATAATAATAAGAACGATCTGTCTCTGCCAAAAGACTCTCAGTTGTCTCAATGTTATTATCAGAAAGTAATTTCTTAAAGTTTGTCAGATCATTCCACTTGGAATAATCGATCGACAGATAGATCTTTCCGCCATTTCCCAGATACTGGCTCAATTTGCCCAGATCATCTTCCGACAGATCCGACTGCGGTGCTGTGATAAAGAGTGCCTGACAATCCTCCGGGATCGCATCTACGGTCAAAAGGCTGAGTGATCCTACATTCATGAAACGCTTCTGGAATACTTCTGAAAAGTCACCGGAAAGCGTTGACTCATCATGCCCTGTCAGTTCATATACATTAGTCGTAGACTCGGATGTCACATACTGGATGGCTGCTGTCACCTGTCCCTCACAATCATATCCTGTCACGGAATAATTGTAACTGGAGTCATAAGAATACTCATAAATATCGGAATTGTAGTCAATGACCTTAGAGCGGTCTCCACAGACAACAATAATGGAATTACTGGTCACATCACTGTCCGTATACTTGGATGCAAAAGTCGGACTGACATTCGGATCCACATATTTTACCTTGACATGCTTGGATGCAGATGCATATTTCTGCAAGGTGCGGTCTACATTATCATCTTTGCTGTTTTTATTTACCATGACATAAAGTGTCACATCATCTTTTAAGGTATCCAGATACTTCTCCGTGTCTTCCGTAATGGAATAAAGTTTCTGGGATGTTGCATCGATCTGCGTATAAGTCTCCGGCAAAGCGGATGCGATCAGATTGACAACCACCGTCAGTGCCACGACAATAGCGATCATACCGGTACTAAATACGGAGGTAGAGATCATGTTGCGGCTGATCGTCCATCTGCGCTTCTGGATCATCTGCTCTGTCAAAAAGAGTGCCAGTGCGATCACAGAAAGATAATAGACGATACCGGTAACAGAAAGGGTTCCATTGAAGAAATCATCCAATGGCGTATAAAGGTCATAACATCCTAAGATCTTGGTCAAAAGATTACCGGATGATGAGATCACGCTGCAGATGGATGACATCATATAGCCAACAAAGATCAAGCCAAAGGATACAACAGCGGAAATGACCTGGCTCTCTGTGAGTGAAGATACAAAGGTACCGATGGCGATCGTTGCCAGACCATAGAGCCAGAAACCTAAAATACCCACATAGGTCTCTGCCAGCGGCACATCTCCAAAGATCATAAGTACCAAAGGTGACACACAGATAACGCCGATACAGATCGTATAGACAAGGGCAAGCGCCAAAAACTTGCCAAGTACGATCTTTCCTACGGATATCGGTGCCGTCAAGAGCAACTGGTCGGTCTTGGCATGTTTTTCCTCTGCCAAAACACGCATGGTAAGGATCGGCACAGTCACCATAAATAAAAAGGCGATGGCTGACAAAGAATAAGATATATAAGGATAACCATAGGACAGATTATAGACAAAGAAATAGAGTCCAAACAGTGCTAAGGTAATACCGATGAACAGCCATCCGGTAATGTTCCAGAATAAGGATTTAAATTCTCGTTTAAAAATTGCAAGCATTATTCTTTGTCCTCCTTTCCTGTCAGTTCGATAAATATTTCTTCCAAGGATGCTGCTTTCTCTTCATCCATGGAAAAATCTGCCACTAATTTTCCATGATCAATGATATAAATGTAGTCACATACGGCACTGACCTCGGATAAGATATGGGAACTTAAGATCACGGTATGGTCTTTGCCAAGTTCCTTGATCAGATCACGCATTTCGATCATCTGCACCGGATCCAGACCAACGGTAGGCTCATCCAAAATGATAATGGATGGGTTGCCTAGGATTGCCTGTGCCAATCCGACACGCTGTTTGTAACCTTTTGACAAATTGCGGATCAGGCGATGCTCCATCTCAGAGATGCCGGCTTTTTCCATGACATCCACGATATGTTCGTCGCGCTCTTTTTTACCGATGCCTTTTAACTCTGCACAAAAGTCCAGATATTCATATACGCTCATATCCGTATAAAGGGGCGGAATCTCCGGCAGATAGCCGATCTCCTTTTTGGCAGCCTCTGCCTCTTTGAAAATGTCATGCCCACACACTTTGACACTGCCGGATGTCGCACCGATATAACCTGTGACCATATTCATTGTCGTTGTCTTGCCTGCACCATTCTTTCCAAGCAAGCCATAAATATGCCCCGGTTCAATCTTCATGCTCAGATCATCTACAGCCGTGAGCGAGCCATATTTTTTTACCAGATTTTCTACTTCTATCAAATTGATTTCCTCCCTAATTTTTCCAAAATCACACATTGATTATTGTATTTCACCTATGTGCTGATAAGGTGTTAGAATTGTGTCAATTCTGTGAATAAGATAAGGCGTACCACGAAAAAAGAGAGCCCTCCACCAAGTGCTCTCTTTCGTCTTGTCTTTATCTTATCTCATATTACTTTACATCGCGATAAATAATATCTTCTCTTCCCGGTCCATTAGAGATCATAGTGATCGGGAAGCCAATCTCTTTTTCTACAAACTCAATATAGTTGCGGCAGTTCTCCGGAAGATCTTCATACTTTCTGATACCGCGGATATCACATTTCCAGCCCGGAAGAGTCTTATAGACAGGTTTTGCCTTTTCCAGTAAATGGGTAACCGGGAAGTCGGTCGTAACCTGGCCATCGATTTCATAGCCCACACATACCGGGATCTCATCCAGATAGCCCAATACATCAAGCACGGTAAAGGCTACATCCGTCGTGCCCTGCATACGGCAGCCGTATTTGCTGGCAACACAGTCAAACCATCCCATACGTCTTGGACGACCTGTTGTGGCACCAAACTCACCGCCATCACCACCGCGTCTGCGGAGTTCGCCTGCTTCATCACCAAAGATCTCGCTGACAAAAGCACCGGCTCCAACTGCGGAAGAATAAGCCTTACATACGGTAACGACCTGCTCGATAGACTGTGCCGGAATACCTGCACCAATGGCGCCGTAAGCAGCCAAGGTAGAAGAAGATGTTACCATCGGATAGATACCATGATCCGGATCCTTTAAAGTACCAAGCTGACCTTCTAAAAGAATGGTCTTGCCTTCCTTTAAGGCATTCCACAAATAAGAAGAAACATCACAGACATAAGGTGCGATCATATCGCGGTAACTATGTAAAGTCTCCAACAACTCATCCGGGTCAATGAGTGGCTTGTGATAAAGGTGCTCTAACAATACATTCTTGGACTCACAGGTGCGTGCAACCTTTTCCTTTAAAAGCTCATCATCAAAAAGTTCGCTGACCTGATATCCAACCTTTGCATACTTATCAGAATAAAATGGTGCAATGCCGGATTTGGTAGAGCCGAAGGAAGCCTTTCCTAAACGCTCCTCTTCATACTGATCAAATAAAATATGATACGGCATAACGATCTGTGCACGATCTGATACCTTGATCTTTGGCATTGGCACATTTTTGTCTGTAATAGACTTGATCTCGTCAAACAAGACAGGAATGTTTAAGGCTACCCCATTACCAATAACGCTTGTTGTGTGATCATAAAATACGCCGGATGGCAAGGTATGAAGGGCAAACTTACCATAATTATTGACGATGGTATGTCCTGCATTCGCGCCGCCCTGAAAACGTACGATAATGTCCGCTTTCTCTGCCAGCATATCTGTGATCTTTCCTTTTCCTTCGTCACCCCAGTTTGCTCCTACAACTGCTCTTACCATAGATAACTTCCTCCATTTCACAGG
>ERZ834694.2932-NODE-2932-length-10695-cov-3.319737_pt1 | contig 10695 bp, 8 predicted proteins | sample MGYA00519691_ERZ834694 | MGnify/ENA primary metagenome ERZ834694 (study PRJEB31850, sample SAMEA3708758) | human gut metagenome | biome: human gut; feature: human-associated habitat; material: faeces | place: China | collected 2014 ... | reverse complement strand
TCACCTTGGAGAAGTCAAAGTATCCGGGGTGTTTTCAAACAGAAAAAGGAGTGTTTTTTTATGTCTGAACCCAATGTCAACGCAATCCCCACCTCCCGTGCGGCTGGGCGGAGCCGCACCCATAAGGTCACTGTGACCGCCATGCTGTCCGCTGTGGCCTTTTTGCTGATGTTCATCGAATTTCCCATCCCGGCCCTGATTCCGTCCTTTGTCAAGCTGGACATTTCCGACCTGCCGGAGTTGTTGGCCGCCTTTTCTCTCGGCCCGGTGTACGGCATCGCGGTAACGTTCCTGAAAAACCTGCTGTTTGCCCTGCTCCACGGAACGTCCTCCGCCTATGTCGGCGAGCTGTTCAATTTCATTATGGGCAGCGTCTTTTCCTTCTCCGCCGGGTTCCTCTATCAGCGCAACAAGTCCCGCAAGGGCGCTCTGCTTGGCTCCGTGCTGGGCGCGGCGCTGATGGCGGTGTTGTCCGTTCCCTTCAACTATTTTCTGGTCTACCCCGCCTATGTGGTGTGCTACGGTCTGCCGCTGGACGCCATCATCGGTATGTATCAGGCCATTCTCCCCTCCTCGGACAGCCTGATTAAGTGCCTGACCATTTTCAATATGCCCTTCACCTTCTGCAAGGGAATGCTGGATGTGGCGCTGTGCTTCCTTGTTTACAAGCCGCTCTCTCCCCTGCTGCATAAGTAAAAAGCAGAGGCGCTGTCCAATCGGACAGCGCCTCTGCTTTTTTGTATTTTTTCAGTTCTCCCAAGTCACGTTGGTGATGGTGCCATCGGAAAACTCGATATACTCGCTCTTTAAGATGTAATCCGTTTTGCCGATGCGGACCTCCTGATCGCCCACCTTGGTGGTCATGACCTCAGCAGTGGGCGTTGTGGTGGTCACGGTGAAGATCAACGTCACATGGTCCGGGTCCGTGACCCAGTTTCCATTGGCATCCAGCACCTGATAGGTCTCCTTCTCCACGGCCTCGATCTGGCCGCCCACCAGCGCACCGGAGGCCATCAGCGGAGACGGCAGATGGGCCTGACAGTTTTCATACAGTTCCGGGGCCACGCCCTCCACCTTCACCTGATAGGTGACTTTTGTCTGGGGCCGGTCATAGCTGATGCTGTCCCCGTTTTTTCCGATGAATTTCCAGGCCGCCAGTGCCAGCACCGCCACGATCAGCACAATGGCGATAAGGTCGATGATATTCAGCTTTCCGATGCGTTTTGCTTTCTGTTCCATGATTTCCTCCGTAACGGGCTTGGCCCGATTTTTCCTTGGTAGACATTTCGCGTTCTCTATTGTATAATATTTTCCGCTATTTCACAAGGATTTTTTTGGAGGCGCTTTTATGAAGGTCATCCATCTCATCAGCGGCGGCGATTCCGGCGGGGCCAAGACCCATGTGCTGAGTCTGCTGCAAAATCTGAACAAAACCATCACCGCCCAGCTGGTCTGCTTCCGGGACGGCCCCTTTGCCGAGGAGGCACGGACCATGGGGATCCCCACCATGATCTGCGGCGGCAACAACATCCCCCACCTGCGGCGGGAGCTGGCGGACTATATCCGGGAGGGAGGGTATCAGCTGATCCACTGCCACGGCAGCCGGGCCAATATGATCGGGGCGCTGCTGCGAAAGCCCACGGGCCTGCCTGTGGTGTCCACCGTCCACAGCGACTACAAGCTGGACTACATGGGCCGCCCCTTCGCCCGGCTCACCTTCGGGGCCATCAATGCCTGGGCGCTCCGGCATCTGGACTACCGCATCGGTGTGTCCGACGCCATGGTGGACCTGCTCATCGACCGGGGCTTTCCCCCCGACCGGTTCTACGCCATCTACAACGGCATCGACTTCACCCCTGCGCCGTCTCAGGGGGACCGGCTGGCCTATCTCCGGGGACTGGGGGCCGACGTGGAGGAAAACAGTGTGGTGGTGGGCATCGCCGCCCGGCTGAACCCCGTCAAGGATATGTCCACCCTGATCCGGGGCTTTGCGGAAGGACACAAGTCCTGCCCCCGGCTGCGGCTGGTCATCGCCGGGGACGGCGAGGAGCGGCAGAAGCTGGAGGATCTGGCAAAGGAACTGGGCGTGGAAAAGGAGGTCACCTTCGCCGGCTGGATCAGCGGCGGTATGGATCGGTTCTATTCCGCGCTGGATGTCAACGCCCTGACCTCCCTCTCCGAGACCTTCCCCTATGCCCTGACGGAGGGCGCCCGGTTCCATCTGGCTACGGTGGCCACCGCCGTAGGCGGCATCCCCTATCTCATCGATCAGGATGTAAACGGATACCTCTTTACCCCCGGCGACTGGCAAACGTTAGGACGCTATCTGGCCGCGCTGGGCAACGGGGACGCTCTGCGTCGGGAGATGGGCGAAAAGCTCTATGAAAAAGCCTCCGCTAAGTTCTCCATCCAAAGCACTGTGGATACGCAGCTCCATATTTATGAGGAGATCATCCGCCGCCACAACCGTCCCAAACGGGACCGGGACGGCGTGGTGATCTGCGGTGCTTACGGTCGGGGCAACGCCGGTGACGATGCCATTTTGGAGGCCATTTTGCAGGAGATGCGCTCCATTGATCCGGACATGCCTATTACCGTTCTCACCAAGGACCCCAAGGCCACCCGCCTGACCTACCGGGTGCGGACGGCGGGTCGGATGGACGTGGGCACCTGGAAAAAGGCCATGCGCCACGCGGGGCTGTATATCAACGGCGGCGGCAGCCTCATTCAGGACGTCACCTCCCGTCGGTCCCTGTGGTTCTATCTCCATAACATTCAGGCTGCCCACAAAGCCGGCTGCAAGGTGCAGATGTACGGCTGCGGCATCGGTCCCGTTCTCCGGGAACAGCACCGGAAGCTGGCGGCCAGCGTGCTGAACGCCAGTGTGGACGTCATCACCCTCCGGGAGCCGGACTCCCTGAAGGAATTGCAGTCCATGGGCGTGACAAAACCGGAGATCCTCCTGACGGCGGACCCGGCCCTGACCCTCCCCGCCGCCAGCGAGGACGAGATCGACAGCGTTCTGCTGCGGGCGGGCATCCCGACCCACGGGAAGTACCTGTGCTTCGCTCTGCGGAATTGGAAGGGCTTTGAGGACAAGGCCCCCCTGTTCGCGCAGGCGGCGAAATACGCCTATGAGACCTACGGTCTGACGCCGGTGTTCGCCGCCGTGGAAAAGCATCTGGACCCGGTTGCTGGTCGGCTGGCCGCGGCAGGGCTGGACATCCCCCACTATTTTCTGGATGATGCTGGCAGCGCCGGGACCATCATCGGTGCGCTTTCCCGGATGCAGGCCGTGGTGTCCATGCGGCTCCACGCGCTGATCTTCGCCGCCGGACAGGGCATCCCTCTGGCGGGCGTGGTGTATGACCCCAAGGTCTCCGCTTTCCTGCGGTATATCGGTCAGGAGAACTTCCTGGATCTGGACGCTTTGACGGCGGATGCCCTCGAGGCCATGATTGACCGCATGGTCAGCTCCCCTATCTCCCCGGAGGAACAGGCTGCTGCCGTGCAGAAGCTGCGGCAGATCGAACAGGTCAATGTGGACACGGCCCGCCGCCTACTTGGGAAATAAACTTTGCCTGTAAAGCAGTTTTATATCACACACTATGCAACACAAGGATGGCCAGACCTTACGAGGTCTGGCCATCCTTCTGCTTTCCATACAAGGTCTGCTGGACGGTGATGGTGGTCAATGTGCCGGTAAGCTGCACCAGCACCGCCGTCAGCAGCGCCAGCTCATCCTCGCTCAGATTCTGGGCGATGGCAACGGCAAGGGTGTTCACCGCCGTGGTAAAGGCCAGCGGGTCAAAGTCCTCTTTCGTCATTCCATCACCCCCTTCCTCTATCCTATGAGGAACAGGGCCGGTTCAGTCCGCCTTTGCGGGCGGGCCGTTGTTCTTCCATCATGCAAAAAACCTCCCACGGTGTTCCTTCATTTATAGGGAAACCGTGGGAGGTACTTGTTTTATTCGGTTTTCTCGCCGGCGTGGTAGGCGTTGGTATGGACGTTGATGAACTGGGCCTTCAGCTTGGAATAGAGGATGGTCTGGCTGGAATACAGCCCCTGATACCCGGAGAGCATATAGCTCAGGCAACAGGCCAAGGCAAAATACAGCATCCCCTCCGCGCCGAACAGCTCCACCGCCAGCAGCGTGGATGCCACCGGGCAGTTGGTCACGCCGCAGAAAACAGCGGCCAGACCTACCGCGGCGCCAAAGCCCACCGGCAGACCCAGCAGCGGGGACACCGCGCAGCCGAAGGTCGCACCCACGAAGAAGGAGGGCACCACCTCGCCGCCCTTGAAGCCCGCCGCCAGCGTGACCGCCGTGAAAACCAGCTTCAGCAGGAAGGCCCAGGGCACCGCCACGGTCTCCTGCTCGATGGCCCGGGTCACGATGTCCATGCCCGCGCCGTTATAGTCCGTGCCGAATACCCACGTCAGGGCGATGACGGCGAAGCCACCGCAGATCACCCGCAGCCACGGGTTTTTGATCCGCTTCATCAGGTGTCCCGCGCCGTGCATCAGTTTGCAGAACAGGATAGACACCAGCGCGCACAGCACACCCAGCGCCGCCACCCGGACGAACATCCCTACCGACTGATCCGGCACCGCCACGGTGAAGCGGGTAGGCTCCACCCCCAGACGGACGGACACGCCGTAGGCCACCAGCGCCGCCAGCAGGCTGGGATACAGCGCCACATGGTAGAGGACACCGATACTGATGACCATGATGGCAAACACCGTGGCCGCCAGCGGCGTTCCGAACAGGGCGGAGAAAAATGCCGCCATACCCGCCAGCGTAGCCACCCGGAGATCTCGGTCATCCAGCCGGAAGGTGCGGCCCATACACTGGCCGATGGTGCCGCCCATCTGAAGGGCTGCACCCTCCCGTCCCGCGCTGCCGCCGCACAGGTGGGTGATGACCGTGGACACGAAGATCACCGGCACCAGCAGCCCCGGCACCTGCTCCCCGAAGTGGACGGAGGCGATGACGTCGTTGGTACCCTTTCCCTCTGTTTTGGTGAGCCGATACAGCCCCACGATGGCAAGGCCCCCCACCGGCATCAGGTACAGCACCCACGAATGGGCCAGACGCACCTGCGTGGCGGTGTCCACGCCGATGTGGAACAGGGAGCCAATGATCCCGCCCACCAGTCCGATGACGCCGCCCAGTACCATCCATTTCAGCAGCGTCACCGCATATTGTCCGATGTGGGCCACCCGCTCCTTCAGCCGTTCCATGTCCCGTCCCTCCGCTTTTTTACAGCATCTTTATATCCTGTCTGTTATATCATTTCCTGCGCCGCCTGTCAATCACCGCCGCTGCCGCCCTACGAAATTTTTGTCAAGCTGAAAATCTTTCAGCCCATCTCACATTTTTTATTTTTCCCTGTTGATTCTCACGACGGGATGCACTATAATATGGGTAACTGGCAAAAACAAGGAAAACAACGCTTGAATGGAAAAAGGAGGAACCACAAGATGAAATACGGTCGTACATTCAATTTCTCCGCCGGTCCCGCTATGATGCCGGAGCCCGTGCTGGAGGAGATCCGGGACGAGATGATGAACTATCGCGGCAGCGGTATGTGCGTCATGGAGATGAGCCACCGCTCCAAGGTGTTCCAGCAGATCGCTGACGAGGCCGAGGCCGACCTGCGCAAGCTGATGCACATCCCCGATAACTACAAGGTCCTGTTCATTCAGGGCGGCGGCACCGTGCAGTTCGCCATGGTGGCCATGAACCTCATGAAGAACGGTAAGGCCTGCTATGTGGAAACCGGCGCATGGTCCAAGAAGGCCATTGCCGAGGCCAAGAAATTCGGCGAGGTGGACGTCATCGCCTCCTCCAAGGATAAGAACTTCTCCTATATCCCCGATTGCAGCGATCTGGACATCCCCGACGACTGCGACTATGTCTACATCTGCGAAAACGAGACCATCAACGGCACCACCTGGAACAAGCTGCCCAACACCAAGGGCCATGTGCTGGTGTCCGACCAGTCCTCCATGTTCCTCTCCCGCCCCTGCAACGTCTCTGACTACGGCCTGATCTGGGCCGGTGTGCAGAAGAACGTGGGCCCCGCCGGCATGGCCGTGGTCATCATCCGTGAGGATCTGATCCGTGACGATCTGGACCCCAAGACCCCCATCTACCTGATGTACAAGACTCACGCCGACAATGGCTCCATGTATAACACTCCCAACTGCTGGGCCATCTACTGCTGCGGCAAGGTATTCAAGTACCTGCTGAACATGGGCGGTCTGGAGGAGATGGAGAAGCGCAACATCGAAAAGGCCAAGGTGCTGTATGACTTCCTGGATTCCTCCAAGCTCTTCAAGGGCGCCGTGGTGCCTCAGGACCGCAGCCTCATGAACGTCCCCTTCGTCACCGGCGACAAGGATCTGGATGCCGCCGTGGTGGCCGCCTCCAAGGAGGCCGGCTTCGACAACCTGAAGGGCCACAAGTCCGTGGGCGGTCTCCGGGCCTCCATCTATAACGCCATGCCCAAGGAGGGTGTGGAGGCTCTGGTAGAGTTCCTCACCAAGTTCGAGGCTGAGCATCAGGCGTAACGTCTGTCTCTCGGGACGCAGGTCCGGAAAACCGGACAAATCGCCACATTCCGACAATAAAACGTATCATCGAAGGAGAATATTACTATGCGTATTCTTATTACAGACGGTATGGACAAGGCCGCCATGGCGCAGCTGCGTGAGCTGGGCCACGAGGTGGTGGAGCAGTTCTATGAGCCGGATCAGCTGGGCGCCGCCCTGCGGGACTTTGACGCCGTGGTGGTCCGCTCCAAGACCAAGGTCCGTGCCAACCACATCGACGAGGCCAAGGGCGGTAAACTGAAGCTCATCATCCGTGGCGGCGTGGGTGTGGACAACATCGACGTCAAGTACGCCGAGGAGAACGGCATCACCGTCCGCAACACCCCCGGTGCCTCCTCCCAGTCTGTGGCGGAGCTGGCCATGGGCCATATGTTCGCCTGCACCCGCTATATCTCCATCGCCGGTCATACCATGCGTGAGGGCAAGTGGGAGAAGAAGGCCTACGGCAAGGGCATCGAGCTGCAGGGCAAGACTCTGGGCATCATCGGCTTCGGCCGCATCGGTCAGCATCTGGGCGTCATGGCAAAGGCCATCGGCATGAACGTCATTGCTTACAGCACCACCCGCCGTCCGGAGGTGGAGGCCAAATTTGGCATCCCCTATGTGACGCTGGAGGAACTGCTGGCCCAGTCCGACTTCATCTCTCTCCACGCTCCCGCCGCTCCCGGCGCTCCCCTCATCAACGCCGATACCATCGCCAAGATGAAGGACGGCGTGGTCATCATCAACACCTCCCGTGGTGCCAACGTGGACGAGGACGCCCTGCTGGCCGCTCTGGAGTCCGGCAAGGTTCGGGCCGCCGGTCTGGACGTCTACGCCGACGAGCCCACTGCCAACGCCGCTCTGTACAGCCATCCCATGGTGTCCTGCACGCCCCACATCGGCGCTGCCACCGTGGAGGCTCAGAAGCGCATCGGCACCGAGATCGTGGATATCATCCGCAGCTTCTGATCTCCCTATTATGCAAGAAAAGAAGGGGTACGGCAGAGCCATACCCCTTCTTTTTCACCGCCTCGCAAGAATGCAGCCTGTGAGCACCGCTCACAGGCTGCATTTTCGTTTCTCTATTTACGGTCGTTTCCACCAACTGCCGCCTCCAACGCCGCCGGAGTCCTCAGCGCCGCCGGTATCCGGCGTGGTGGGATCTGTCGGATCCGTGGGGGTTGTCGGTTTGGTGGGGTCGGTAGGTGTCACCGGTGTGATGGCCTTCTGGTGCGCCGGGCAGATATCATCCTTGGGATCGTTGGGCGTAGCGGAGCCGTCCAGCACCTTCAACAGGTACTCATGGTCCCTGGCCTTGATATCGTTGAACAGCGCCCGGTTCCAGTCCAGCACCGCCACCTGCTTCACCTTGTCCTTGGGGCAGTACTGGGTGGCAATATGCTTCCCCTCGGTGCAATAATCCACCATCTTGTGAACGTTACAGGTCGCCGTGGGAGCCGTATCCGCCGCCACCGTCACGGTGCGGACACGGTTGCCCCGCAGGTCCTTGGTGCAGGCATCCGTGGCCAGCAGGCCGCTGTCAGAACACACCGTCACCTGCGTCAGGCCGGTGCAGCTGTCGAAGGCCTTGTCCTCCAGATCACCATGGATCTCCCGCATCACCTGCTTCCACAGCTGCGCCGAGCCGTTGCCCATACCGTAGGACAGCTCATCGTTGGACTCATAGCCCGTCCATACCGCAGCGCAGTAGTAGGGGCTGAAGCCCACGAAATAACGGTCCCGGTTGTCATCCGTAGTACCGGTTTTACCGGCGATGGTCATGCCGGAGAAATATGCCTCCGTACCGGTACCGCTGGTGATAACGCTCTCCAGTATATCCCGCAGCAGATAGGCGGTAGTCTCCTTCATGGCGCTGTGGGCGGAGGTCTCGTTCTCCATGACGACATTCCCCTCGGAGTCCTCCACCCGCAGCCATGTCCGGGGCTTGGTGTATACGCCGTCGTTGGCGATGGCGGCATAGGCCGCAGCCATCTCCTCCGTGGTGACACCCACATCGTAACCGCCCAGGCCCATGTTACCGGACTGCTGGCTGTCCCGCTGGGTCAGGGTGGTGAAGCCCAGCTTCTCCACCATATAATTATAGGAGGCCGCCGAGCCGTAGCTCTCATTGACCCGCACGGCGCAGGTATTCAGAGACTCCACCAGCGCCGTCCATACGGTGGTCAGGCCGTAGAAACCGGAATGGGAGTTCTTGGGCCATGCGCCGTAGCCACTCAAATCCCGGACAGGATAGTCGTCGATGGCGGAGGCAGCGGTGATGGTACCGTCATCCAGCGCCGGGGCATAGTCGGAGATGGGCTTGGTAGCAGAACCGCACTGCCGGGGCTCCGTGGCCCAGTTCCAGCCACGGTCCACCGTCTTGGCGCCCAGACCGCCCACCATAGCCACCACGTTGCCGGTGGAATTGTCCACCAGCGTGATAGCCGCCTGCAAGGGCTTGCCGTAGTCATCAGTATACTCCACCAGATCGCTGTTTTCAAAAACGCTCTCCGCAATGGACTGGAGCTTGCTGTCCTGCAGCGTATAGATCTTATAGCCGCTGCTGTAAATCTTGCTGACGGCCTTCTCCTGTGCCGTACGGACGTTGCCGTTCTCGTCGGGTGCATCGTCCTCCAGCCCCAGCTTCTCCACCAGCGCCGCCGCCACATCGGAGATGACCTGATCCGTATAATAGGAGTTGTTGGCGGTGGACTGCACGGTGGGCTTCTCCGGGGTCTCCTGATCCTCCGTAGGCTCGGTGAAATTGCCGAGATTCGTATACCCGTCGCTGAACTGGACCTCCTCCGCCACGGCGGCATCGTAGGTGGCCTGATCGATCTTCTCCTGACCGAGCATCGCGCCCAGGATGGTCAGCTGCCGCTCCCGGTTGTTCTCACGGGCCCAGTCGCTGAGCAGAGGATCATACATGGAGGGATTGTTGGTGATGCCGATGAGACAGGCACACTCCGCCAGCGTCAGGTCCTTCACATCCTTGTGGAAGTACATCCGGGCAGCCGTCTGCACGCCGTAGCACTGCTCTCCCAGATAGATGGTGTTGAGATACATCTCCAGGATCTGGGACTTGGAGTAATCCTTCTCCAGCGCCAGCGCCCGGTAGATCTCCGTGATCTTCCGCTTCACCGTCACCTGATTGTCGCCGGTGACGTTTTTCAGCAGCTGCTGGGTGATGGTGGAGCCGCCCTGTGTGCCGCTGCCGGTCAGGGTCCTGGTGATGGCCCGCAGGGTCCCCTTCCAGTCCACCCCGTGGTGGGTCTTGAAGCGCTTGTCCTCGATGGCGATGGTGGCCTCCTGCAAATACTCGGGGATGTCCCCGATATCCACCCAGATGCGGTTTTCATCGCTGAACAGCGTCTGATACATCTCCCATGTCTCGCCGTCCGTCCCCAGACGGTACAGCTCCGTGGATACCTTCCGGTCATATTCGGACATATCCACCTCTACGTGGCCCTTCAGGGACTTATTGATGTAGGTCATGAAGATCCCCACAAAAATGGCCATGGTCAGCACACCCACCAGCACGATGGTGCCGATGACGCCCCAGACCCTCTTGGCCCGTCCCTTCCCTCGGTTTTTCCTCTGATGGGCGCTCTGCTCTGCCTTATCACGGTCGTTGGAGTGTTCTTTCATGGACAGCGCACCTCACTTTCTGTTTCGTTGTTCCGGCCGCCGGGCGGCCTCAGGCTTTTTATACGGCTTCTCCCTGCCGCTCTGCTCCGGAAGGTCCCGGCGGCGGCAAAAAGCACATATTAAACCAATATAAGAGTTATTTTACCACACCTGTCAACCGATAAAAATACCTTTTTGCGTAAAAAACGCAATCATCGTATCCTTTGACCCGGCACATAGGTTCCGTTTTGTGCTGCTTTTCCAATTTTTGTGTGGAAATCGGCAGCGCCGCCCTCTTGCAATTTCTGTGGAAATCCGTTATAGTAGGGGGACATCAACCTATGCAGGAGGTATTTTCTCATGAGCGATGAGTTTGGCCCCAGCTTTATCACCCTCACCGACGAGGACGGCAACGATATCGAGCTGGAGTATGTGGACGCACTGGAGCACGAGGGGCAGACCTATAT